>Ga0224555_1001809_pt1 | contig 27654 bp, 22 predicted proteins | sample 714S23034metaG_FD_180687 | JGI IMG/M metagenome (GOLD analysis project Ga0224555, IMG submission 180687) | Peat soil microbial communities from Stordalen Mire, Sweden - 717 S2 30-34 | ecosystem: Environmental > Terrestrial > Soil > Wetlands > Peat | place: Sweden: Norrbotten County, Stordalen...
TTGCCTGCTGGGCGGTGTTCTTTGCCTTGTCGGTCGTTGTCATGGTTGGGCTCCTTGTCTTGGGATGTAAAAAGGGGGTTGGGCCCTCTGTAGCCGGACTGAACACGGGTTCTTCCGTGTTCTCCTCGCGGCGCTCGGGCCCGCGGCCTCAGCGATCCGCAGACGTTGTGCTGGCCTGTCGGGGGCGAGTTCACACCCCAGCGGATGCAGCCTGGTACCCCGGGCTGCACCCGGGTTGAGGTGGTTGTCGCCGCGGAGTGGGCTGTCACTTCGCGCGTTCGCTGTTTTCGCGCGGGTGGCCTCGCACTAGTCGATATGTGTTTCTCAGAAAACGAGCGACCCAGAGTTGGCGAGAAAAGGCGATGGCCCGCAACAGCAGTAAAGCAATGGAAGCGTGGAAGTAGATGTGAAGGACCCGACCGGCGGTTCTCAGCGAGCGGGGTGAAGACGGAATGACGTTGATCCGGAGAGGGAAGATGACGGCATTCGACGCCGAAAATCGATCTTTGAGGCGACGACACGGAACTGGACACGAGGTCCTTGCCTCCGAATTGCGGCTGATGACTCAGACCGCTTGCGACGCCCTCGCTGTCGAAGGTCATTCCCACGCTACACCTCACCAGGCGAGTGGACAGGGCGTCCGCGTCGACTTCCCGATGAAACAACGTGACCTGGGAGAAAGGGACTGGCCGAGACGCCATCGGAACTGACCCAGACACACGCGTTGTTCCCATTGTCGACAACGATGGGAGGCAGTCGAGCTTGACGGCTCACCTGGTAGTGATGGTTGGTCGTCAGGTCACTCACGAAGCCCTCCGATAGGGTGGCGGCGTATGAGAACTCGAGGAGAACCCTGATCAGAAGGAGCCTTCCATGCGAACAGGATTGGCGTTGTTACTCGTCGTGTGGCTTGTCATTGGTGCCCTGGCTGGTTTCCAGCGGCACTACTACAGCGGATCTGACGCGAGCTGTGCCAAGGCTGGGACCATTGCAGTCACGGTCCTCGCGGGTCCTCTCAACTACGCCGGGGTGAACCCAAAGATCGCGCACTGCTCAGTGCCGCAACCGAGCAAGTGACTGAACAGCCCCGGTAGTTTCGGCTGCCCGTGCCGCTTCGAGTCTCGGTCGGTCCGGCACCGGACGACACGTTTCGAGCGCCCAAGGACTCGCCGACGACGAAAGCACGTGCACGAGCGTCCCATTAGACAACAGGCCGATCGTGCCGTCAGAGGTGGCGCGTTCAGAAGCTGACGCCGCCCGTGGCGAACATGGCGACGGCCGCGACGGCCATGACCGCGGCCGTGAGCCAGCCGAGAATCTTGGCAGCCTTGCCGTTCACGTAGTCGCCCATGATTCGCCGGCTGCTCGACACCCACATGACCACCACAAGGAAGGGTGCTGCCGCGACACCGTTGATGACCGCCACAAGGACGAGCAGGTGGATCGGGTTGATATGGAGCAGGCTCAGCACCGTGCCCCCAAGGGTCCCCAAGGCGACGAGGCCGTAGAAGACGGGGGCTTTGCGTACCGAGCGCGAGAACCCCCACTCGCGGCCGAGCAGCCCGGCCATGCCGACCGAGCCGGAGCCGGCCAACACCGGGATCGCCAAGAGGCCGCTGCCGATGAAGCCGAGGGCGAACAGGGCACTGGCGAAGTGCCCGGCGAAGGGCTTGAGCGCCTCGGCCGCCTGGGCGGCACTTTGGATGTTCGTCTCGTGGTGGGCATGCAGCGTCTGGGCGGTCGCCACGATGACGGCGAACATGACGACATTGGAGAACGTCATACCCACGAAGACGTCGAGCCTGCTCGTGCGCTGTTTGCGTTGGGCCAGTGCCGGGCTCTGGCGCTTGAGGGGCTGTGCTCTTGCTCCACCTGCCGGTTCCTCGCGCATCTCCTCGAGGCGGTGCGCGCTCTGCCAGAAGAAGAGGTAGGGCGAGATGGTCGTGCCGAGCACGGCGACCAGGAGCGCCAGATAACTTCTGGTCAGCTCGATGTGGGGGACGAGTGTGTGACTGAGCACGCTGCCCCACTGGTGGGTGACGAGGACCGCCACGACGAGATAGGCCAGAAGAGCGGCGCAGAGCACCTTGAAGACGAGCGCGATGCGGGCAAAGGATCCCAGCACGAGCAGCGCGGTTATGAGGCCGCCCGCCAGCAGTGCCCAGATGAAGGTCGGCCCGGCGTGGAGGAGCTGCATGCCGGAGCCGATGGCGACCAGATCCGCGGCGATGTTGAGGCCGTTCGCCACTATGAGGGCGACGAGGAGCACGGCGAGGATCCCTCGACCGGCCCGGTGGAATCTCCTGACGGCCAGCTCGCCGAGCCCTGTGCCGGTCGCGAGTGCCGTTCGGTCACAGATCTCTTGGACCGCGGCCATCAACGGCAATGTCAAAAGGGCTGCCCACAGGAACGAAAGGCCGTATTGGGCCCCGGCCTGGGAGTAGGTGGCGATCCCGGAGGGATCGTCGTCTGACGCCCCGGTGACCAGTCCCGGTCCCATGGCCCGCAGGTACTGACGCCAGACCCGGCCCGTATTTGCCTTGGTGAGATCGAGCTCCGATGCCGGCGCTGATGAACGCGACGCGGCGTCGGTGGTCGATGACGACGCGGCTTCTTCTTCGGGCGTGGGCACCATCAGGTAACCGACTCTACGACCCCAAGTTCGACACCCTGCGTCGTTGCCAACCGAGGTTTCTATTCGAGCTTGGAAGCTACGTCCTTGACCTTCTCGCTGAGTATCCCTGATGGCCGTTGTGTTCAGCAGTACGAGGATGACGACAACGATCAGGCAGAGCACGGCCAGGCCAGTCAGTCTTTGAACTACTTATGAATCCCCCCCGATGAGGCGTCGGGCGCGACGTGGTTAGACCGTCTTATTCGCCCGTCGCCGCACTCTCGACGTCGGGCTCAAGCCAGGGGGTAATCACCTGTTGGGCTAGTTGTGTACCTCTTCGTGCACTTCTGTCGAGTGACCCTGCGTGTCGACTGCTTCACGGTCGTAGGTGTGCGTGCCGCTGCCCGGACGACGTGAACGGCTTACCCTGAGAGGGAGTGAGCAGTCGGTCGCCAGCCTTCACTCGTTGCGGACCGCCCGCGAGATCGGACCCATTGCGAATCTTTTCTATACCGCCCGCGGCTTGGGAACAGGCAGGAGGCCCGGTGAGAAACCAAGGAAGGCGGATCACCCGGACCCGCGCGGCCGGCGCCGCCGTCAGGGTCTCAGGACAGGGCTCGCCGCCGCGGACCGGTCAACGCCACCACGAATGCGACGATGAGGAGCACGGCGCCGAGCGCGATACCCGCGTAACCACGCTTCGTGTGCTTGCTGACCACGTGAGCCGCGTATCCGGGGAAGAACGTCGGCAGCGAGTGCGCTGGCTGCGTGAGGTAAAGCACACCAGCCACTACAGCGGCGATTCCGACGATTAGCAGGATTATCGCTAGCACACGTCGCACGGGTCCACTCTACTCATCGATCGCTCACGCAGCAGGCTCATACTTGTGGACGAGAACAAAGCCCCGTACCGCGGACGGCGGGCACGGTGGCCAGCCGACGAGGTGCCCGTGAGGGACCGACTCGTCGATCGGCAGTTCGACCGTCGGCGTGGCAAGGCACACCGTCTGCTCCCGGCGAGCTTTCCCCCAAGTCGACACGATCCTTCGAACCGCCGCAGATCCTCGTCGGTCGCGTCTTTCAAACGCTCCCAGCGTTGAATGACACACGATGCCGCAACACCTCAGCGTCGCGTGGGTCCCCGGGGCTACTGTCCTTACAATGACAGACCTTCCAGCGCACGTGAAGTTTCCCCCGAACGACGAAGGGTGGGTGGTGAGTGACGACTCCGATGTCATCACCAGCATTCAGGCCTTCGTGGACGGTCCCGAACTCGTGATCGAACTGTGGGGCAGTACCACTGTGATCTCGCCCGACGACGAGCACTACGCCGACCATAAGTTCCAGGACAACTCCTGGACGAACCTGTCGGACTATTCCTGGCGAGCCCGTCGGATCGTCCACGACCTCACCGAGATGGGGCACAGCGCGGACGAAGCTGTCCAGATCCAGTTCTCGGCCGAGGGTTCGCGCGAGGACATTCCGCGGTTCCGCAACGTGTGACCGCCCTCCACACACGACCACTATGAGGGAGTCGGCACCGACGGTGGTCAGGATGGCCGGCGGACGAGGTGCCGTGGGGTTGGCGAGCCTGGACCTGGAGCCGAGCACATCCGGACCAGCCCCACACGCGTCGCCACAAGGCCCTTCGCACCGCGTGTCCTCGCTTTTGGCTGTTTCGCCGCCCCGTCCCCATCTTTCCCCGAAGATTGCGGTGGCACAGGGGCGGCTGGGGCGGCCGCGAGCAAGGCGGCCGGGCGGCACGGACCGCCACGACCGGGAACGGGAGGAAGGAAGAGGTCCGGACCGCGCCCACCGGGGGCGCCGGCGGGGCGGGGGGAGAGAGGCGAACCTAGAGGCAACCTGCAGCCAAAAGGTTGATCGGACTCATTACTCGCGATCGAAGCCAAGGTCCCCCGGGGTTTCTTGCTCCTTATCCGATGTCTGATCTGGGCGGTTGATGCGAAGAGTCCACGTTGCGCCGATGATCTGTGTCACGCCCGCGAATGAGGGCAGGGCCGGGCCGTGCGACAGCGACACCTACAACTCGTGGAGCATCCAGACATTCGGCTCCCAGTAGTGGCCGATGCCGTCGCGAACGCGGAGGGGTGCGAGCCCAGATGGGAAGACGTACTCTCCGTCCTCGGGGAAGGTCATCTCCGTCCACCGCTCCCATTCGGCCACCGGCGCCTCGATCTGGAGCGACCGTGGCTCGGACCGCAAGATGGTCGCGCCCAACCGAGCGTGCACCCGCAGCCAAGGGTCGAGTGGCAGCCCGTCCGAGCGCTTCCAGGCGGCGTACCGGTCGATCGGGGTGAGTGGGTAGCGATCCTTCCAGCTCGGGCGGACTGGAGCCACGAGAGGCGCGAGATCGGCCTCACGGGCAGCGGCCGCCATCGCCTCGATCACGAGACGGCTCAGGCCTCGGCCTTGCTGAGCCCCGGCCACCTCGGCTGCAAGGGCAGAGAGTGCGGTCGGCGGGCGCGGATCGTCGACCGCGCGTAGCCCCACTGCGTCGATTCCCGCTGGAAGATCTTCGAGCGAACCGTCCCATCGGAAAGGGATCGCTCTCCCTCGAGCGGCGATGCACCCCTTGTCCGTGTCGTAGAGGAGTACCTGGAAACGCGCGTGTCGCGGAACTAGAGCGCCGAAGTATCTCCCGGTGTAGTTCCCGTGGTGGTTGTACTCCGGCCATATGCCCTCGAAGAGGGAGCGGGCCAGCTCCCAGAGTTCTGGGCGCTCCTCCGCCGTGAATACCTTGATCGATGACTCGCGTAGCCATGGATTCGCTTCCATCGGCCACATCTTGCCGGGTGTGCAGGCGTACCGTGTCATCCGTCTTCTGAGCCGTTCCCCGTTGAGCGCACAATCCCGGTGATAGGCCGCGTTGGCGCCCCGGCGGAATCGCTCCGCACGGGGTCGAGACGGGGGAGTGAGGGCCAGTTTGGGAGTCACGGAGCGCTGCTTCAGGCGATCTCCCAAAGCTCTGACCAGCCACCATCTGCCTCGAAGGGGCGTGGAGCTGAATTTCGAGTCGGTCGTCCGACACGCCCAGGTCTACGCGCTAGCGGCTCGTGCCAGGAGGGAGCTGACCCCCGGCGGCACCCGACCGGAAACCCACAGAGTATTGGTTGGCGTTCAGGACGTGCTTGAGACCTGAAGACGGCCAACGATCTCCTCCAACTCGATGTCGCCGCAGGATCACCTCGCAGCCGTTGAGGTCGAGGAAGACGACGACCGCCAGCCAGGAGAGCCGCTTGTTCCCGTCTACGAGAGGATGGTTACGCGCCAGGGAGTGCAAGAGCGCGGCCGCCTTCAGCTCGATCGTTGGGTAAGCGTCCTCTGCAAATGCGCTGGTACGTGGCCGCGCTGCCGCGGAGTCGAGCAGCCCGAGTGCTCGTATCATTGAGCGCAAGTCTTCGAGGTCGAGATACTCCGTCTCGCTCACGACCGCCCGAGCTGGTCGAGTACGTGGCGTCCGCAGCCTGTGTCCTGGGAAGGCCCGCGGAAGTGGCTTTCGACCCTACGCCAGCCAAACCGGACGACATAGTCTCGATGGAGTGACGATTGTTTGGCGGTATAGGCGGCCACAGTCGCTCGAGCAAGCACTCTCGTTTCTCGAGCATCAGGGGGCAGTGATCATGGGTGGGGGCACCAGGCTCAATGCGGGCCTCGTGCCGAAGCGTGCCGGAGCCGGGCAATCGGACGTCGGCGGTGTGGAGGTCGTGGACTTGCAGGCCCTCGATCTCGCCGGCATCGAGCGGCGCGACGACGCGGTCCTGCGAATCGGTGCCATGACGCGGTTGCAGGAGCTCGTCGACAGCGACGACGTGCCGTCCGTCGTACGAGAAGCAGCACGCCATGAGCTGCCGAGCACGTTACGCGCGCAGTCCACGATCGGCGGCTGCATTGCGAGCGGCGACCCCGACAGTGAGCTGCTGGCGACCCTGCTCGTCCACGACGGGCGAGTCCACAGCACCCAGACGTCGGGCAGCGTCGAGGTCCCGCTCGACGAGCTGCTCGCTGAGCTGCCGCTCGCTTCGGGAAGGATCATCACGGCGGTCAGCATCGACGCGCGCGGCGCGTCCTCGCTGATGCGCACCGGCAGGACCCCGGCGGACCGGCCCATCGTCGCCGTCGTGGCACGCCAGCTCGGCGGACGGCGCTCGGTGGCAATCACCGGCGTGGCAGCCACCCCGGTTCTCGTGAACTCCACGGCCGTCGGCGGCGGCAGCCTGCTCCCATCTGGAGATGGCATGGCGGCGAGCGATCCGCACGGGACTTTCCGGCTCGAGCCGATCAGCGATTTCCGAGGCTCGAGCGAGTACCGCCGAGCCCTGGCACGGATCCTGACATCACGCGCCACGGAGGCGATCTCACGATGAGCGAGCTCACCGAGGACAAGGGTGCTCCGGACGGTGGGCCGGCCCTCCCTCAGCGGCCTGTCATGCTCGAGCTGGACCTGACGATCAACGGTGATCAGTACCGCCTGACCTGCGAGCCCGGCGACACGTTGCTCACCGTGCTCCGCCGCCTGGGGCTGTTCAGCGTCCGCTTCGGGTCGGGAACCGGCGAGTCCGGCGCAGCAGCCGTGCTGTTCGACGGCAGGCTCGTGTCCGCCGACGTCATGCTCGCCGGCCAGGCTAGCGGCCACAAGGTAACGACGGTCGAGTCTCTCGACGTCGCGACTGGCGAGCTCGACCCTATTCAGCAGGCCTTCGTCGATATCGGAGCCCTGCAGTCCGGCTACTCGGCGGGCGCGATGGTGCTCGCCGCAAGAGCGCTGATCGAGGCCAACCCAGACCCCTCCGAGGCAGAGATCCGCGACGCGTTGAGCGGGATACTCGACCGTGAGACGGGCTACGTGAAGGTTGTCGAGGCCATCCGGCGTGCCGCCGCGGCACGTCGCGGCGAGAAGGTGCCGCCGGTCGAGCCGGTCGTGCTCGAGCCGCTCACCGGCCCAGGCTCGACGGAGAGACGTGTGCCCTCAGCGGAAGCCCTACAGGCCCCGCTTGCCATGCCCCACGTCGTCCTGTCGAGCGACGTCGCCATCACCGCTGTGGTCGGAAAGCCCGAGCCCAAGGTCGACGCTTTGCGTCTCGCCAAGGGACGGCCCGTCTTCACCGACGACATCGACCTGCGCCACATGTTGTATGCCAAGGTGCTGCGCAGCCCTCACGCACACGCTCGCATCCTGGCTATCGACGACAGCGAGGCCAGGGCGCTGCCAGGCGTGCACGCCGTGATCCACTACGGCAACACGCCACGGGTGAAGTACGCCACGGGCGGTCAGACCTGGCCGAACCCCGCGCCTTGGGACCAGGTCAGCTTCGACAACAAGGTCCGCTTCGTGGGCGACCGCGTGGCGGCCGTGGCGGCCGAGACGCTGGGGATCGCCGAAGAGGCCTGCCGACGTATCAAGGTCACCTACGAGGTCCTCCCCGGGGTGTTCGATGAGGTCGAGGCGATCGCGCCTGGTGCGCCGCTGGTCCACGACGAGACGGACACCGAGGGCATCTACGACGCCGCTCACAACAAGAGCCACCACATCGAAGGCCAGACCGTGACCGACGAGGCGCTCGAGGCCGCGTTCGCCAGCGCTAAGCACGTCTTCCAGCAGACCTTCCATGTCCAGCAGCAGCAGCACGCCCCCCTCGAGCCGCACATCACCATCGGCTGGCTCGACGACGACGATCGCCTGGTGCTCCGGAGTTCGACCCAGGTTCCCTACCATGTCCGCCGGATGGTGGCGCCGCTGCTCGGCCTTCCGGTCAGGCGCATCCGCGTGATCAAGCCCCGGATCGGAGGCGGCTTCGGGGGCAAGCAGGAGATGCTGATCGAGGACATAGTCGGCTACCTCGTGCTCGCCACCCGTCGCCCGATCCGCCTCGAGCTAACGCGGTCGGAGGAGTTTGCTTGCGCCAGGTGCCGACACGCCATGACGCTAACCCTGCGCACGGGTGTCGACGACGACGGCCATCTGGTCGCCCAGGACATGCATGTCGTCTCGAACACCGGCGCCTACGGCACGCATGGTTCCACGGTCAACACCGTTGGCGGCATGCACGGGATGTCGATATACAACTGCCCGGCCAAGCGCTTCCGGTGCGACGTTGTCTACACGAACCGGCCCGTGTCGGGCGCCTTCCGCGGCTACGGGGCTCCGCAGAACTTCTTCGCGGTCGAGTCGCAGATGGACGACATCGCGCGCGCTCTTGGCATGGACCCCTACGAGCTGCGACGCAAGAACTGGGTGCAGGTCGGCGACCCCCTCGACATCGTGCCCCGTCTCGGTGAGCGCGGCGATGTCGTCGAGATACCCCAGGAGGACCTGCCGCGCATCATGAGCTGCGGCCTTCAGGAGTGCGGAGCGCAAGGGACGCGCGCGATCGGCTGGGAACGCCGGAACGACCCGTCCTGGCGCCAACCGGCGGACCGCCCGACCATCAGGCGCGGCATCGGCATGGGTTCGGCCATCCAGGGTTCCGGAATCCCCTTCGTTGACATGGGGGCGTGCTCGATCAAGATCAACGACGACGGCTCGTTCAACATGCTCGTCGGGGCCACGGACGTGGGCGGGGGATCGGACACCGTGCTAGCCCAGATTGTCGCCGAGGTGCTCGGCGTCGAGCTCAAAGACATCATCGTCACTTCGTCGGACACCGACATCACTCCCTTCGACGTCGGCGCGTACGCCTCGAGCACGACCTACGTCTCGGGCGGAGCAGCCAAGAAGGCGGCCGAAGCCGCCCGGGCCCGCATCGTGACCCGCGCCGCGAGGCTGCTTGATCTCGACGATCCCGGTTCGGTCGAGCTGCACGACCGGCGGGCCTGGGGTCCCGACGGGCGCTCGATCTCGCTTGGCGACCTCGCCCTCAACTCGCTGCACACCGAGGACCAGGAGCAGATCATGGGAACAGCGTCGCACTACGGGACGGCCTCGGCACCTCCCTTTGCGGTCCAGCTCGCCGAGGTCGAGGTGGACGTCGAGACCGGTCAGGTGACCGTGAAGAAGCTCGTCACCGCCATCGACTGCGGGGTCCCGATCAATCCGATCACTGCGAGCGGCCAGGTCGAGGGGGCGATGCTGCAGTCCCTCGGGTACGCGCTGACCGAGGATCTCGTCCTCGACGCTTCGGGCAAGCTGGTCAACGACCGCTTCGGACCGTACTGGATCTTCCGGGCGGACGACGCCCCCGTCTGTGAGGCGATCCTCGTGCAAACGATGGAGCCCTCGGGCCCGTTCGGCGCCAAGGCGGTCGGTGAGGTCCCGATGGACGGGATCGCACCAGCGGTGCGCAATGCCGTCCTCAACGCCACAGGTGTCAAGGTCAACCAGCTCCCGTTGCTACCCGAGCGAGTCTGGCGAGCCCTGAATAACGTCCCGACCAGCGGTTGACCAGACGAGCTCCGTACAGGGCCTGGTGAGCTTACGAACCTCGCCGACTGCCCCTTGACAGGCGGCCCCCCTTCATAGAGGCGGCCTCGCTGTTCATACGTGCCTGCCGCCGTGGGTTGCTCAATGCGGCGCGGCAGGGCGGCGCCGGTGCCGCCCGCTCCTTAGCGTGACCATCGGGCCGGGACGATCTATAACGAAAGTGGGGGCACCGCTTGACGAGACTCCCACGCCGGAGGAGAGGATTGGCTCCGCTGCGGCTTCGAACGTTGGTCCATATCTGCTACCGCGCCAGCATGAGGATGGCTTCCAATACGCCGCCGCCGATGGCTCTGCCTTTGTCCGAGACGGTGAAGCAGTGCTCGCGACGGGCGCGTGGGTCCACGTCCCCTACCTTCATCCCGACATGGACCTGGAATTCAGGCCGGATCAGGCCCCGCAACACACCGTCGATCTCGGCTCGCAGCAGGGACTCGCTACCGGCGCCCGCGACGCGCAGCACGGGCATGCCAGCCTGGACCAGGTCTCCGATGGCCGCAAGGTTCTCTGCCACCCCCGCGACGGGCGAATGAAGGACCCTCTCGCTGCCCTTTCCCGCGATCAGGCCGGGAGCGCCGGTGTTGGGTTCAGCGTGCCCTGCCAGGAAGATTCTGCCCAGATCATGGCCGCGATTCGTCTCTACCACGGCGTGGGCGTCCACGCCGGCCTCGAATCCCGGCCCCAGGGCCACGACGATCTGGGCCATGTCGATGTTCGTGCCGAGGTTGCGCTTGGCGATGATCGCGTCAACTAGGGCCAACGGCGTGAGGGCCCCCAACGCCGAGCATCCCGGGTCCGCCAGCACGGGCACAGGGCCTTCCGGTCCCCAGCGCTCCAAAAGTCGCTTTAGCTCGGCGAGCGTTCCCACGCGGATGGAACGCACCCCTTCCACCTGAGCCTCGCCTTCGTACATAGCCTCGGACAGGCACACGGTGCGCCGGATCGAGCTGGGCCTCGGTTGCTCGAGTGCGGCCACCCGAAACCCGGCCCGTACGAGCCGGAGAATTGTGCCGGTAGCCAGATCCCCGGCCCCCCGAACGACAACCAGCTCTCCATTCACCAAGCCCATACTTCTCATTGTTCCCGTTCGGAGAGCTTATCGAGCGCAAGATTCCCTGTTCGCTCAGCCGACTCGAAGGGCGGGGACGGATGTCCGGGCGGCCGGCATGCTCGTCCTACCCTCAGATCACGGCGGCAGCCCGCCGAGCGGCGTGGGCCTGCTTCAGGGCGGCCACGATCTTGGAGTTGTGCCGCACCGCGACGATCTCTGCCAAGATCGATATCGCCAGTTCTGCCGGAGTCTCGGCGTCAATATTCATGCCGACGGGGGTGAACAAGGCGTCGATCCGGGCCGGGTCGAACCCCTCCTGATGCAGTTGTTTGACCATCATCCGCGTCTTCCGGGCACTGCCCATCACTCCGACGTAGCGCGACTCTCGCGGCAGTACAGCCCGGACGCAGGTCAGATCCAAGCCGTGGTTCCTCGTGACGATCACGATGTACGTCGAGGTGTCGAGGGGCAGTTCCGCGATCAACTGGGCGAATTCGCCGTGGATCCTCTCGACCTCAGGGGGGAAACGATTCAGACCGAGGAGCTCGGCCCGGTCGTCCACCACCGTGATCCGGAAGCCGAGCGGCACGGCCGCCAAGGCCAGGGCGTGCCCCACGTGTCCGGCGCCCAAGATCACTAGTTTCTCCTCAGGCACCAAGGGGTCGTAGAAGACGCCGGCATCGCGGTCGAACCTGGGTTTGCCGGTGAAGAAGGCGCGGGCCGCGGCGTCGGCTTCCCAGTCCCGGAAATCACCAGCGATCTGCTTGCCTGATTCGTCCACCAGGGCGGTGACGACCTCTAGGGACTCGTGTCCGTCACGGATCTTCTTGATCAAGAGAACCCGTTCTCCGCACGCCAGCCGCTCCTGGATCTTGCGGTAGGTGCCGAGCTCGGTCACGCGCTCGATGAGGACGGTACTCGTTCCGCCGCATACCCCGCCGGGGTCGAGGATGGTCGCGCCCCGGCTCTCGATGTGCAGCAGGGCCGTCTGGCCGCCCGCAAAGCACTCCCGGCAAGCTGCCAGCGCCCGGGCTTCCGGATGTCCGCCTCCGACGCTGCCGGTCGAGCCGCCATCGGGAGTCACCAGCATCTTGGAGCCGGCATGGCGTGGGGCCGAGCCTCTGACGTCAACGATGGTCGCCAGGGCGAGGGGCGCCTTGGCTGTGGCGATCGCCTGGAGAAGATCCCGTGTCACCCTGTCTCCTCCATAGACCGTTGGACCGATCGGTGTCTCTCCGGGAAGGTCCCGCTGGTAGGTTTCAAGGCCGACCGCGCAGCCCGCTCGTCACCCGCGGCGAGCCGTAGGTTGGCGCGGAGTCGGCATCGATCTCGACGATCTGATCAACGACCTGGGCTTCACCCTGCTCGTTGGGGCTCCGACCCGGGGTCTCGCGGACCATTGTAAACGTAGGAGGCGGAGGTCGAGACCTCGGCTGCCTCGCAGGCGACACTGGCAGCAAACCCTTCGGCTTTCACGGCGTCGACATGGTGGCAGCGGCTCCATCGGTCCGACTCCTTCTCCCATCCGGCCACCAATCGTTTGGGCAGCTCACGGTGCCATCCTGAGGGGTTCACCCGTTCGAGCTGGGCGACGTGCGCCTCCTCCTCGCTCGAGAGGTCCCTGTGCCCCTCCCGGCCGACATGCTCCTTGCGGACCCGGTTGCCGAGGGTCTGTTCGAGCACCCGAGCCGCTTCGCCACGTCGACGATCTCTGGTGCTCGTCGAGCACCGCTGCTGCGGCGTCCTTCCAGAACACCTTCGGGTAGCGACCCCGTCGACGCTGGTGCGGCTGGTCGGGTAGCCGTCGTTGCCTGGTGCCATGACACTCCCCAGCTCGGAGCGTCCGGCATGAAACGGACGCGCGAAAAATGAGGTCAGGGCCCTTGCGGCCCGACCGGTGAGAAGCGTCACTGCCGGGAATCATAAGGCCTCAGGTCGATCCGGCTGTGTCCTGAAGGGCGACAAGACCGTTGAGCAAAGGAGCTTCCGCCCAGCTCAGGATAGACATAGCGTGCGAGGTTGACTTTCGGGCGATGACGGACCGAAGAGCCAGCGTGAGAAAGTGCAAGCCGGCCGCGCCGGATAACGCTTCGCCTGAGCGCTGTCGTCCCTCCTCGTCTTCGCCGACGGCCCGCTACGTGTGGGAGAGCTGCCAAGCGCCTTCGTGGCGTGAACCAGGGGGTGGCGAGTCGGCGGAGGTCGATCGCGGCGAAGCGAGGCGAGAGCCCGAGCGCGCTCGCCGCTACGCCTCAGAAGTGACCCCGGAGGGTCTTGCGGCGTCCGTTAGCCATGAGCATCTGGAAGGAACGGAGCGTCGGCTCTGTTAGCTTGGCAGGGCAAACAGCGTGTGGAACCCGAGGTCGCCAACCGGCGAGCCGGGCCGGGGAGCTGCGAGCCGGTCGAGGTACTAGATGTCAGGTCCGCGGTCGTGAACCGCCCGGAGAGCCACATGAGCGTCGGCGATGCCATCCACTTTCTCCTCCCTCTATCTGGTGCCCTGGTCTCGATCGTGGGAGCGGGCGGCAAGACGAGGGTCCTCTTCGAGTTGGGCGAGGACCTCGCCAATCGCGGTCCGGACGTACTCCTCACGACTACCACGCACATCTTCGACCCTCGCGGGGCGCCCGGTCGGCGGTTCGATCAAGTGCTGTTAGAGGCCGGTCTGGCTGAACCTTTCCAAGAGCCTGGCGATATTCCCGCCTGCCGTGAGCACGGACCTTCCCCTGGGGGACGGGGACGGCTCATCGTCCTGGCCTCTCGCGAGGTATCCGGCACGGGCAAGCTCCAAGGGATCCATCCCAGTTGGGTGGCCAGGCTGAGTCGGGATTCGGCCTACGTACTCGTGGAAGCAGACGGCGCCAAGGGCCGGTCCATCAAAGCCCCCGGAGACCATGAACCCGTCGTGCCGCCGTCGACAGGAGCCGTGATCGGCGTTGTCGGCTTGGATTGCCTGGGGCGCCCCATGGACGGGGCTACCGTCCACCGCCCGGAGCGCTTCCAGGCGGTGACCGGTTGTCCCATCGGAGCACCGATCCGACCAGCGCATATCGCTGCCTTGGCTCGCGCTCCCAAAGGCCTGTTCAAAGGCGCCCCCCCGGGCTCGCGCAGGATCCTCCTTCTCAACAAGGCGGATCGCTGCGTCCTGGCACCTGCCGAGGTGCTCCAGGAAATCCTCGCCGCCGGACCCCTGGAGACGGATCTGACCGCCGTCTGCTCGCACGACGGATCAAATTCTCCGGGACGCGTCCTGATGTTCGCACCCGCTTCCGGCCTTGGCACACGGGATTCGGCCGTGGGGCCGGGCCTCGCCGAAGGGCCGCCGGAATCCATACGGAGGTTCGGGGCCTGCCGATGATCTACCTTGACAACGCGGCGACCAGCCATCCGAAGGCTCCAGGCGTGGCAGAGGCCATGGTGCGCTTCATGACGGACACCGGAGCGAGCCCCGGCAGGGGCACTCATACCCTGGCCCAGGCGGCGGACCGCCTACTTTTCTCGGCGCGGGAGCGCTGCGCCGCGTTCCTAGGGGTGACCGAACCCGACCGCCTCGTGTTCACCAAAAACGCCACGGAAGCCCTCAACCTGGTGCTCATGGGTCAGGTGCCCGCCGGAGGCTCGGTAATTCTGAGCTCCTTGGAGCACAACGCGGTCATGCGCCCTTTGCACTACCTGGAAGCCCACCGGGGCGTGCGGCACTCTCAGATCCCTTTCGACGCCTGCGGCCGCCCGGATCCCGAGTCCCTCCGCACCGCGATGACCCGGCCGGCGGACCTCTTCGTGTTGACTGCCGCGAGCAACGTGACCGGCTGCCTTACGCCCGTCGGAGAAATCTCACGCCTCTGTAGACGGGCTGCGATCCCTCTTTGCGTCGACGCCAGCCAGGCTGTGGGCCATGTCACACTGCCCATGGACGGCGTCAGCTTCCTGTGCTTCTCCGGCCACAAGGGGATGCTTGGGCCTCTAGGCACCGGAGGGCTGTACCTCGCGCCCGGATTCCATCCGGAGCCTCTCCTGCGCGGAGGGACGGGGAGCCTCTCCGAAAGCGAAGAGCAGCCCGACTTCCTGCCGGATCGTTACGAGGCTGGAACTCTCAACCTCGTTGGACTGGCGGGGCTGCTTGCGGCCCTTGATTTCCTCGAGGCCCGAGGTCCCGCCAGTATCCGCGTGCGGGAGGCGTCGCTGTGCGAGCGACTGCTCGGCGGCATGCTCGATCTTCCCGGCGTGTCTTCGCCGGGGCCCGAGCCCGGCGCAGCTAGAGTCCCCGTCGTCTCACTCTCGGTTGAGGGCCATGATCTGGGGGAGATCGGCCTTGAATTCAACCGGCGGGACATCGCGCTGCGCGTGGGTCTGCATTGTGCGGCCGCCGCCCATCGCAGCATTGGCACCTTCGGGGCGGGCGGAACCCTGCGGTTCTCACCGGGTTTCGCTACTAGTGAGGAAGAGATCGACGTGGCCATCGAGACCTTGGAGGCGATCCTTACATGAGCGATTCTCCGGCGTTGACGACGTACACTCGCTTCTCCGGCTGCGGCGCGAAGCTCGGCCCAGGGGTGCTCGACGAGGCGCTATGCGGACTTGAACAGCCCGCCTACCCTCGACTTCTGGCTGGGTTTTCCAGCTCCGAGGACGCGGGGCTTTTCCTCTTGGACGACGGTCTCGCACTGGTCCAGACCGTGGACTTCTTTCCACCCATCGTGGACGACCCGTTCATGTTCGGGCGCATCGCCGCCGCCAATGCTCTCTCGGACGTGTACGCCATGGGTGCACGTCCCCTCACAGCTCTCTGCCTTGTCTGTTATCCCCTCAAGAGCCTTGGCCTGGACAGCTTGAAAGCCATGATGGAAGGTGGCCTGGATGCCCTCATCGAGGCCGGCTGCGCCCTGCTAGGGGGGCACAGTGTGGAGGATGCGGAACCGAAACTGGGTTACGCCGTAACCGGGCTGGTCGATCCCAAGAGGGCCTGGCGCAACAACACGCTTCGACCCGGGGCAGCCTTGATCCTCACCAAGCCTCTCGGCACAGGACTCCTGAACATGGCACTGAGAGCTGAGTGCGCGAGCGAGGAGGCCCTGAACCTCGCTCAGACCTCGATGGCCCTGCTCAACAAGCGGGCGGCGGAGATTTTGGCGGAAGGCGACGTTTGGGCATGCACGGACATCACCGGCTTCGGCTTGGCCGGTCACGCCGCCGAGATGGTGGACGGCGCGCCTTGCGGGCTGAAGATCCGGTACGCCGATCTGCCGCTGATCCCCGGTGTGGAGGAATGGGCCGCCATGGGGCTCGTCCCCGAGGGCACGTTCCGGAACAAGCAGGGCCGCCTGCGCTTCATCGAGAACGTCGAGGCCCTCGATCCGGTCATGCTCGACATCGTCTTCGACCCCCAGACTTCCGGAGGTTTGCTGGCAGCTATTCCTGCTGATCGGGCGACGGAGCTGCAGGAAGTCATGAGGGCCCAGGGAGTGTTCGCAACCCTGATTGGCGAGACTGGTGGGAGGCCGGGCACCGTGGAGTTCCTCGTCTAATGCTGGTTTTCGCGACTTTCCCGTCCACCCACGCGGCTCTTCGGGCTGAACAGGAACTGACACGTGAGTTACCCGTGGAGCTGATCCCCGTGCCTCGCCAAATTCGCAGCGACTGTGGATTTGGTCTCCTTGCTGGCCCGCTGGACCCTCCCGGGGCTGGCCGCGCAGTGGTGATCCTCAAGGGTCACGGCGCCACAGGTCTCTGGCGCGTTCTCGAACTAGATTCACCGACCTCTCGACACAAGGAGAAGCGCTATGAGCCCATCCCGTAGAGTCCTTGATGCTCGGGGCCTCGCGTGCCCGCAGCCCGTGATTCTCACCCGCAAGGCCCTTGCCGAAGGCGGTTTCAGCGAGCTGGAGGTGATCGTGAACACCTCCTCCGGAAGAGAGAACGTCGCTCGCTTCGCCGGCCATGCGGGATGCACGATCGGCAGCATTGAGGAGTCCAGTGAGGAGACGCGGATCGTAATCCAGCCGCGCGTTGCCAACTTGTCCGACCCTACCTCAACGGAATCCCTCACCGAAGCCACGATGCCCCCCGTGGAGCCTGGTATCCAGACTATCCTCCTCTCTAGCCGGACCATCGGGAGAGGCGATGACGAACTAGGCGCCCTGCTCATGCGGGCCTTCCTCTACACCCTTACCGAGTCCGAAACTCTCCCTCAACAGGTGCTGCTCATGAACAGCGGAGTGACGCTGGCGGCCGAAGGCTCAGAGCACCTCGACAACTTGCGGCGTCTTGTCGATCTTGGCATCGAGATCCTCGCCTGTGGCGCCTGTCTCGAGTTTTACAAGCTCACGGAAAAGCTCGCCGTGGGCCGGGTCTCGAACATGCAGGAGATCACGGAGTTTCTGCTCGAAGGCAAAGCCCTCAGTTTGTAGGGGCATAGACCTGAAGACGGCGAACGATCTCGTCCAACTCGATGTCGCCCGAGGCTACCTCCATCTGAGTTGGAAGGCATCCCCGTCGCTCAGCCTTGGCGCTTTCGAGGTCGGTACGAAGCGAAGCCACGCTGACCCGGACGCCAGCCGAGAGCGAAGCGGCATATCGGCCGACGGACTCGGCAGCCCGGCGGTCACAGGCGGCCACTTGGCCGAGTAGCGCGGCTCCACAGGCCGTCGAGCGACTGGTGGCTGGCCCCCACTCAGGACCTCTTGGACTTCTTGACGTGCTTTTCTTGGTTCTTCTCGCCCGGGTCCTTGGTGGCCGGCGATACCGGCTTCCCCCCGAAGGGATCGGCAGCGGTGCCCTCTGGTGCCTGGGCGAGGAGTTCCGCCTTGGCCTCCCGTTCCTCGCGCTGTTGCTCGGGAGTCACTTTCGGGTACTGCGGATCGAGCTCGATCAGGGTATTGGCGAGCACGTGCGACACGCAGATCCTGGCGAACCACTTGTGGTCGGCCGGGATTACGTACCACGGGGCCCACTCGGTGCTGGTGTTGGACAACATCTCGGAGAAGGCTCGCTGGTAGTCGTCCCAGTACTGGCGCTCCCTCACATCGCTTGCTGTGAATTTCCAGTTGTGGTCGGGGAGGTCGAGCCGTCGCAGGAAGCGGACCCGCTGTTGTTCCTTCGAGAGGTTCAAGAAGATCTTGATGACCTTGATGCTGTTGTCGGTGAGGTAGCGCTCCCAGTTGTTGATCTCCTGGTAGCGGCGCTGCCACACGCCCTTTGCTTTCGCCTTCTTCGGGAGCATCTGGCGCTCCAACAGCTCTGGGTGCACCCGCACTACCAGTACTTCCTCATACTGCGACCTGTTGAAGATGCCGATGACACCACGGGCAGGAAGGCGCTGCGCGTAGCGCCATAAGTAGTCGTGGTTCAACTCCTCCGCAGACGGCACCTTGAAGCTGTTGACCTGCACGCCCTGGGGATTGACACCGCTCATGACATGACCGATGGCCCCGTCCTTGCCGGCGGCGTCGATTCCCTGCAGGCAAACGAGAACGGCGTGGGTGTCCTCTGCGGCGAGCCGGGTCTGGTAATCAGCGAGCAGCTTCACACCTTGCTTAAGGAGGGACTTGCCGGCTTTCTTCTTCACGAGGTCGCCCGTGTAGCCGGGGTCGAAGTCCTTTGCAAGCCTTACCGCTGAGCCGGGTCTCACGCGCAGTGGCTTGATGAGCTCGGCAATCTGCTCCGCACTCATGTCGGTCACGGATCCGTCCTTTCTCGAGTTGGCGCGCAACGGAACTCACCACTTGCTTCCGAACGCGGCACGTCTGGACCCACAGTCGCGCGAGTCGGTGCCCACAATGAACAGCGAAGACCACGCGATGAACGCTGGGGTAGCAAGCTGGTAACCGACACGTTTCCCCGGACGCTGCCGGGAGCAGGACTAGGAATTCTCGGTGCACCAGTCGCACCGGTGGCGACCGTCCTTGCCGGGCTTGTCGTTGTTGTTGCGCTTGATCTCCTGGCCATAGGCACAGTCGCTGTTGTCGTGGTAGACGGGTTCGTCCTCATCGCTGTCGGTGTGGAACGGGGCCACGGTCGCCTTGGTGCCAACCCTCTGCGGTGCATCAACGTTCGAGCCGGCATCTTGTGTGGGCGCACGGGCCGAGACCGCGGCGCTGTCGATGGCGTTGTTGGTTGCTGGAGTGTCCCTTGCGGGATCGAGAATCCGGTACGCGAGCAACTTCACCCGGTCGGTCACGAGGAACCACGCCAGCGCGTAGCCCCACACCAAGGCTGCATAGCGCCAACCCAGAGGCGTCATGAACACTCCGGAGACTGCGATGACGGTCGCCAATATTTGCGTTCCGAGCACCGCCAGCCAGAGGACTCGCGCTGGGCGGATCGACCAGAACGGGCGGCGCGTACGGGCAAGGAAGATCGTCAGATGTCCGGCGACCGAGAGCGTCAGGTACATCATCGTCTGGAGCTCAGGGTGGCCGAGGTGAAACACCTTGTCGCCGAGATAGAACAAGCCAAACGCGGCAATTGGGCCGACTATGCCCAGTACGGTGGCCATCCCGAGCACGAGGCGCATGTTCCAGGCCTCGGGCTGATCCTTGTAGTGAACGTTGTCGTAGGCGATGGACAGGATTGCGCCGTCGTTGAGCAACGCCAGCATCACGATCTGAATCGCCGTCACAGGAAAGAAGTTGAAGATCAGGATCACGGCGGTCACGAACACCAGCACGCGGAGCGTCTCGGCGATGCGGTAGATCGCATAGCTGTTCATCCGCTGAAAGATCTTCCGGCTCTCTTTGATCGCGTCGATGATCACCGACAGGCCTGGAGTCGTAAGCACGATGGAAGCCGCCGCCCGCGCCGCGTCGGTCGCGCCCGAGACGGCGATGCCGCAGTCGGCCTTCTTCAGCGCCGGGGCATCATTGACCCCGTCCCCGGTCATGCCGACGATGTGTCCCCGCTTTTGCAGGACATCGACGATGTGGAACTTGTGCTCGGGGAACACCTGCGCGAAGCCATCGGCCGCTTCGATGGACCTGGCCGTCGTCGCTGTCTCCTTCTGCGTGACGTCGCCGAGGCCGGCGGCATCGAGGATGTCGCTGCCCATCCCGAGCGTCTTGGCGGTCTCCTGGGCAATGGCCAGCGCATCGCCCGTGACCATCTTGACCTCCACGCCCATCTGACGCGCCGTCGCGATGGTTGCCTTGGCGTCCTTTCGTGGCGGGTCGAAAAGGGGCAGCACGCCAAGAAACCGCCAAGGGCCATCTCCCTCGGCCCGAGCCACGCCCAAGGAGCGAAAACCCCGTGCGGCGAACTCGTTGACCGCCCTGTCGACGTCCGCCTTCACCTTCGTGGCATCGCTCGACAACTCCAGGATCACTTGTGGCGCACCCTTAGTTACCTTGAACGACGATCCGTGCGCGGGTTTGACGGTCGCCTCAGTGCGTTTGCCCACCGGGTCGAACGGCTGGAAGTGGGTCACCTGAAGCCCGTGCAGCGCCTTGTCATCTTTCAGGCCACCGAGAACCGCCAGATCGATGGTGTCATTGTCATCCGCGCGCGACGCCAGTGCGGCGCTCACGATGACCTGCTCAGGTGTAACGCCGTTCAGCGCGAAGGGCTCGCCGAGCGTCAGTTTGTTCTCGGTCAAGGTGCCGGTCTTGTCCGTGCAAAGCACGTCCACGCCGGCTAACTCCTCGATGGCCACCAACCGGCTCACGATGGCCTTCTTCTTCGCGAGCAGACGCGCGCCAACCGCCATCGTGACCGACAGCACCGTCGGCATCGCCACTGGGATCGCAGCCACGGTGAGTACCAGGGCGAACTGCAGCGTGGTGAGGACCGGGTTGCCCCGGACGATCGAGACGATGGTGATCACGCTCACGAGAGCCACCGCGAGGATGATGAGGAACGTGCCGATCCTCAACACCGCGCGTTGGAAGTGACTGATGGTTTGTGCTTCCTGCACTAGCTCCGCCGTCTTGCCGAAGTAGGTGTTCGCACCCGTCGCATAGACCAGGGCGCCGATCTCACCCTGCCGAATGATCGAAGCGGAGAACACCGCCTCGCCGGACTTGCGCGTGGCGGGCAACGACTCCCCGGTGAGGGCGGACTGGTCGACCTCGACCGGATCTCCGTCCAGCAGACGCGCATCTGCCGGGACGATGTCCCCAAGACGGAGGCGAATGACGTCGCCCGGAACCAACTCACGCGCTGGTGGCGTGGTCCACTTGCCTTCACGTATCGTCCGAGCCTTGATCGCGAGTTCTGCCTTCAGGGCGTCGATGGCCTTACCAGCCTGGTGTTCTTCCCAGAATCCGACCACGCCGTTCGCAACCAGCAGGACAAGGATGATGAAGAAGTCCGGCCAATGCCGCAGCACGCCCGACAGGATCACCGCGGCTTCGATCATCCAAGGGATCGGACCCCAGAAGTACGTGAGGAACTTCAGGAGCGGATTGGCCTTCTTCTCTTCGATCTCATTGGGACCGTATTGGGTCAGCCGCTTTTGCGCCTCGACTTGGCTGAGACCGTCCGGCGAGTAGCCCAGCCGCTTCTCTACCTCTGCCAGGGGAAGAGACTTCAGGTCGTCCTTCTCATCGGGCTTCGATCCCGGTTTCGAGTCGGGCGCCTTGGACAGGGCGCCATCAGATCCCATCACGGGTGTTTTCCAGCCTCTCGCGTGACGCGTGGGTATTGAGTGCCTGGATAGTCGTCGTCATGCCCTGGCTATTCCTACCCCGGCAACGTCCTGGTCTTCGAGCGCGACTCGATTGAAGCTGCACGGCGGCCGGAGAGGGCACCACAGCGTTAGTATATACAATGATTAGTGTATGAGCAGTAAGTCTCACGCTCCAAGCGAGGCGCACGACTCGGTTGTCGATGCCGTGCTGTCGGCGAGCCGGGTACTCGTGGCCGTGGCGGCACGGTCTCTCGCCGATGTCGCCGAGGAGGTCACTCTTACCCAGTACCGGACCCTCGTCGTCCTCGCCTCCCGAGGACCTCAGAACCTTGCAGGACTCGCAGACGCAGTGGGGGTCGCCCCAGCGACTGCGACGCGGATGTGCGACCGGCTCGTGCGAAAAGACCTCATTCGCCGCAGGACAGAGCGAGACGATCGGCGCCAGCTCCGGGTGGCGTTGACGGCGAAGGGCCGGTCTCTCGTCGATGCCGTCACCGGTCGTCGCCGTCAAGAGATCGCACGCATCATGAGCGAGATCCCCGTAGAGCAACTGGCCGTCCTCGTACAGGCGCTCGGTCGGTTCGCCTCGGCCGCCGGTGAGGTGCCGGAACAGGACTGGACTACAGGCTGGGACCTGTAAGTGGGCCGTGGCGTCCTCGCATTGCCATCCAGGTGGCGATCGTCGCTGGGATCGTTCCAAGCTCGAGCGGCCCGCTGACTCTCGTCGGCGTCCTACGGTCGCAAATGGCTCGTGCTCGGCGCCATCGCCGAAGAGCACGGCCAGGTCGCCAAGGCTGGCCGTCCAAGGTGGCCATGCCCTTCATGACCTGAGTGACCCCCAGCGACTGCGATTCAGTTCCGATAGCGGCCGTGAATGCCGCCGTCGACCTGAACAGTTCGGCGTCACGCTGGCCGGCGGTGCCGGGGCGGCGCCCCAGCCGGGAGCCCGGTCACATCCGGACTGACGCACCGCCGACGCGAACTTCATTGCGAGGATCTGCCATTGAAGATATACACCCGGCCCTTGTCGCCCACCGCTACGCAGCGTGTCGCAGTGGCGCAACTGACTGAGTTGAGGCCCACGGCCTCGCTATCTAGTTGCGTCCTTGGTCCAAGCGTCCCATCCGACAGAGCCACGACGATTCCGTTGTCGTCGACGATCATGCAAAAGTCAAGAGAAGGGCATGACACAGCATCGGATCCATCGCGCAAGTCTTTGTCAAAGGCGATGGCCCCTGACCAGTCACGGCCATTCCAGATGAACGCCTCACCGAAGTCGTCGAGAGCAACGCAATACTTCGAGGTAGCGCACGACACCCAGGAGAGGACGTTCGGCTCCGATCCCCCTTGTGGCGTTGAGGGATTTGGTACCGCTACCGAAGACCAAGTTGCTCCGTCAAATCGATAGGTAGTCGCCGGAGAGTCCTCACTCACAGCCAAGCAGAAGTGGGGTGAAGTGCAAGATACCGAAACGAGGTCACCGCCATCGTCCACGTCGATCGGTGCTGACCATGTTCGGTCGTACGTCAGCACCTCGCCAGCGTCGTCGACGGTGACACAGAATCGGGACGTTGGACAGGAGAGTCCCGTCAGATGGCCGTCGCGATCCACCACGCTCGACGCGCTCCATGTCGTGCCGTCGTAGAGGGGCACATCACCGTTGGTGACCGCAGCCGCACATGACCTGGCCGCGCCGCACGAGACCGCCACGATGGCATCGTCGAACGACGACCCAGCGCCAGTGACGGGGAGAGCGGCGGTCCAACGGCCCTGTTTCAAAGCCTCTGAGCCGCCATTCCTGTCTATGGCGACGCATGTCAAGGGCGTGGGACATGACACATCGAGCAGCGCGGCCCTGCCGGCAACGATGGTCGGCCCTGACCACTGACTCTCAGCGACATTGGAGCCACGACAGGCGGTTAGCCCCAAGGGAACCAAGGCGAACAGGAGAAAACCCGTGAACAGGCCATGGTTACGGGGCGCTGTCCGGACCAGCCGCCGTCGGTGCATGCAAATAGTATTGCGCCTGCCCACTGCACCGCGGGATCGGGATCTGCAAAGAGTGCACGTGCTATTGCCCGCATTGCAGTCACTCCATAGCCGCTACCCTCGTTCAGTAGCCTCTTGGGGAGGGCCAAGGACATTATTGGCTGGAACCAGGGTCGAGTGCTTCTCGTCACCTACCGCGCGATCCACATCGCCGGCCGCCATTTCTGGCGCTGGCGCTTCGGAGTGCTCCTAGCTTGCTGCACGGTGCCGATTCGTTACGTCGCTCGCCGGCCGGGGAGCGGTGAGGAGACCTTCCATGTCAACTGGTCCGGCTTCCAGGTGGGCAGCGACGCTAAGACGACACTGGACATCGATCTCTTCGTCGAGGCTGGCGTCAATGGCTGATCGTTCTCTTCGCCCAAGTGTCGAAATGGACCGGCGACCCTACTGCGACGTCGGACAAGTCTTCTGGTAGGGCTGGTCGGGCACGTTGGCCAACCATTGAGCCTTTGTCATGTTCGTTCCGACCTCGCCGCAGAGGAGAAGCTTAAGTGATGTGAAATTCCAGTTCCAAACTATCTCGTCTACTAGCACTATGGTTCCGCTGTTCTCCCCTAGGGCGAGAGTCTGGCCGTTCGGGCTGAAGGCGACACTGTTGACCGTGCTTCCCTCGGACAAGGTGGCGATCCGCTTCCCGCTGGCCGTGTTCCACAGGCCGACGTCACCGCCGTCGTCCCCTACGGCGAGAGTCTGGCCGTTCGGGCTGAAGGCGACACTGTTGACCGTGCTTCCCTCGGACAAGGTGGCGATCCGCTTCCCGCTGGCCGTGTTCCACAGGCCGACGTCACCACCCTGCTCCCCGGCAGCGAGAGTCTGGCCGTTCGGGCTGAAGGCGACGCTATTGACCAGGGTGCCCTCAGACAAAGTGGTGACCCGCTTTTCGCTGGCCATGTCCCATAGGCCGACGTCACCTCCGTCGTCCCCGACGGCGAGCGTGTGGCCGTTCGGGCTGAAGGCGACACTGTTGACCTGGTTGCCCTCGGACAAGGTGGCGATCCGCCTTTCGCTGACCGTGTCCCATAGTCCGACGTGACCCTCATCGTCGGCGCCGGCGAGGGTCTGGCCGTTCGGGCTGAAGGCGACGCTTACGACCGTGCTCCCCAATGCAAAGGCGGCAGGTCGCCGACCGCCAGTCGTCTTCCACAGGCCGAGGTCGCCGTCGTAGTCCCCAACGGCGAGAGTCTGGCCATTCGGGCTGAAGGCGACGGTGTCGAACCCACTGTCCGCGAACAGGGCTGCGGTCCGCTCTTCGTTGGCCGTATCCCACAGGCCGACCTCGCCGTAGTTGTCTCCGACGGCGAGGGTGTGCCCGTTCGGGCTGAAGGCGACGCTGAGGACAGCGCTGCCCTCGGGCAGGGCGGCAGTCCGCTGCCCGCTGGCCGTGTCCCATAGACCGACGTCACCTCCATCGGCGCCGGCAGCGACGGTCTGGCCGCTCGGGCTGAAGGCGATGCCGAGAACTGCGCTGCCCTCAGACAATGTGCCGGTTCGCTGCCTGCGGGCCGGATCCCACAAGCCGACGTCGCCGGCGTTGTCCCCGGCGGCGAGGGTCCGGCCGTTCGGGCTGAAGGCGACGCTGCCGACCGTGCTGCCCTCGGACAAGGTGGCGGTCCGCCGCCTGCTGGCCGTGTCCCACAGGCCGACGTCTCCGCCGACGTCGCCCACGGCGATGGACTTGCCGTTCGGGCTGAACGCGACGCCGAGAACTGCGCTGCCCTCAGACAAGGTGGCGGTCCGTCTTTCGCCGGCCGCGTGCCACAGACCGATGTAGCCACCGGAGTCTCCTACGGCGAGGGTCTGGCCGTTCGGGCTGAAGGCGACGCTGTTGACGGGGTTGCCCTCAGACAAGGTGGCTGTTTGCTTCTTAGTCGCCGGGTCCCACAGGCTCACGTAATCACCGGAGTCCCCTACGGCGAGGGTCTGGCCGTTCGGGCTGAAGGCGACGCTGTAGACCACAGTGCCCTTGCCCTCCGACAAGGTGGCTGTCCGCTTTCCAGTCGCCGTGTCCCACAGGCCGACGTCACCGCTCTCGTCTCCTACGGCGAGGGTCCGGCCGTCCGGGCTAAAGGTGACGCTGTTGACCTCGTTGCCCTCGTATAGGAAGGTGGCGGTCCGCCTAGTGCTGGCCATGTTCCACAGACCGACGTAACCACCGGAGTCCCCTACGGCGAGGGTCCGGCCGTTCGGGCTGAAGGCGACGACGTCAACCGGGTTGCCCTCGGACAATGTGGCGTCGAGCGGTTGCTCAGCGGCTTGATCAAGCGCATCTCGAGCTTGGAGCGCGGGGGATCGTTCGTACGCTTGGAGGCTGACCAGCATGGCGAGGGGAACATCTGTCGAGAACAGGTTTGTGGCTTCGGCTGCCATGTCCTCGGACTGGGAGAGGTGCGACTGGCTAATGGCGTCGTTTCGCTGCACGACCGCTAGTCCTCCGAGCACGAGGGCCACCACAAGGGCGATGCTCACCCCAACGAGTAGGCGTCGCTGACGACGATTCGCCCTCAGGCGGCTCGCAAGAATGTAGGCCTTTTGGAGTTCTGTGGGCTCTGGACCCTTCTGCGATCCGCGGACGAGCCAATGCTCAGCCGACTCGAGTTCGCTTCCCGAGAGTAAGAAGCTGGGGTCCTGCGTGTGCTTGTCCCACTCGAGGGCCTTCTTGCCCCACTCGGTGTGCTCACGATTTGCGTCGAGGTCGGTGTCGATCGTGGTGATGAGCAGCTGAAGTGAATACTCGAAAGGACTTTCGGAGTCGGGCCCGAGATCGCCTTCGAACAGGCCTCTTGGTGGGACGAACTGAACCACCCTGATCGACTCGGGGAGCGCCTCGATGGGGGTGTGTCTCAGATTGACGGGAATGATGCGTTTATGGAGCTGAACGGCGTAGTCGAGCTCCTTCTTGCATTCCTCAGATCCCGCTGAGTCAGGGCTGATGACAAAGACGAAGGTGTCAGCATCCTCGATCGCCTCTTTGAGGTCTTCGGCCCAGCGGGAGCCCGAAGGGATATCTGCCTCGTCTACCCAGATGGCTTTGCCCGAGTTCTTGAGAGCGGTTTGGAGGTGAATCGCAAAGTCCCGGTCGAGATGCGAGTAGCTGATGAACGCATCAGACACCTTTCACCTCCTGGGATTCATTTGGCGACAGTATGACGCTTGCGGACGATAACCAACCCGTATTCGCAAGCAGCGCGGGAAGTTCGCGCTGTGCCTCGTGGTCCAACTCCCGTCTGGACTCGCCCAGCTCGCTCCACGGGACGAGGTCGGTGTGGCGTTTCTGCTGCAGGTCGATCTCAGAGCCGAAGATGTCCGTGGCACGTTCTCGCAATGCCTCCGCAAGACGACGGACGAAGTCCAGATCACGTCGCGAATAGCAAATGAAGACGTCAGTCATTGCGGCCCCCACCAATACGCCCGTCGCCGCGCGTCAAGTCGAAGACCTGCGGCCCAAACCAGATCGCCTGAGTCTAGAGGTCAGCCCGCTCTGCAGCCCGGGTCGCTCGGGATCACCTGTCGGACAACTTGCGATCGCGGGATCTCTCGATCTCCGCCAACCGAGCATATTGCGGACACCGCGCTCAGGTGCTTGGTCGACGAGGCGGCACGCTCCTCGTCACCGCGCATCAGAGCTCGTGATGGCTAGGAGCTTAGGTCACTAACAGCTACCTGCGACTGACTGCCACCAGTCGTCGGGCCTCGCGGCTCGGCAGTTGTCGGTCGCGGGTCACTCAAAATTCGCGATTTGTCCGTGAATAGACGAGAATTGGCGTCATGGATACCGTTCCTAAACACTGAGCAGAACTGATTCCTGCCCGGCGGGCGACCACGAACGGTCCTCAGTCGCCTCGTCGCCGGAGGGTGCCCGTTCGCCAGGAAGGGTCCTCTGCCGCGATCGC
>Ga0224555_1001811_pt1 | contig 27646 bp, 17 predicted proteins | sample 714S23034metaG_FD_180687 | JGI IMG/M metagenome (GOLD analysis project Ga0224555, IMG submission 180687) | Peat soil microbial communities from Stordalen Mire, Sweden - 717 S2 30-34 | ecosystem: Environmental > Terrestrial > Soil > Wetlands > Peat | place: Sweden: Norrbotten County, Stordalen...
ATGTTCGAGCTGACTCCCATCCAGTTGGCGCTGGATTTGGAGAATTGAATGCAAATTGCCATTTCTTGGAAAAAATGAAAATCAGTACTTTTGTGCGTAAATCTCATCGAATTCCCTAACACCCTCTGACAGCGCCGTGACAAATAATGGCGGATTAATTGGCGGCGGCCTATATGCGAGTTTTACCGCGCGAATGCAACTTCCGAGCTCGGGCGGCGTCCAGCTGCCAACCGGTGCGGGTAGCGGCAATGGTTTGCCGGGCGGATTGCGGTACTGGCCAAAACTTCAGGTAAACTGCCAGTGATCGGACTGGGGGGATTGATTCCCCATCGGCCGCTGGCGGGTGTTTTACTTTTCATCTTTCCGAAAATCCATTATTCTCACGTCGTGAAGCGAATCTTCCTTTGCTATTTGATCCTCTTCTTGCCCGCAACTGGCTTCTCGCAGGATTTTTTCGGTCAGTTCCCGTACCACAAGCAGACCGAATATTTTGATTTTCACTACAAACGCAACGCGCCGCAGATTCCAGAAATTGCGCGTTTTGCCGATGGCTTCATCAAGTTGGTGAACCGTGATTTCTTCAAGGCCGATTTCAACTATCCCATTCGCGTGCTCGTGTTGGAAGACCGGGCCCGGTTCAAGGAGTTTCTGATTCGTGAACTGCACGTCGATGATCCACCCAATTTCGGCATTTATGTCCCGAATTTCAAATTATTTGCCACCTATGAAGATTCCGGCCTGGGGACGTTTGCGCACGAAATTCTCCACCCATTGGTGGAAAGGAATTTGCAGGATCGTCCTTTATGGGCCAGAGAGGGGATACCGACGTTCTTTGAAAAGTTTTACGGCTACTGGAAGAATAATGAGCTGGTGGTTTATTGGGGGTTCCAAAACCCGTGGCGCATCCAGCAAATCGGCGAGAGCCTCACACAATTGAACCTGGAGAAAATCATTTCCGATCCGGCACCAACAACCCGGTTCAGCCTGCTGGAGCAGAACGAATCTGGCTGGCGGATGGGTTCGGTGTTCTTATGGGAACAGGGCCGGTTCAAACGCTTCTTGAGGTTGATCGCCGCCCGCGACAAGGCCGGGTACCCGACTTATTTTGAGGCCGCGATGGGAATGCCCATCAAAGAAATTCTCCCGCTTTGGCAACGGTACCTAAACGACGCGGCAGCACGTCGAACAAAAATCATTCTTTTGCCGGCCAGCAAGATATTCGAAACGGAAGCTGATTTTCAAAGTTTTGCAAAGACCAATGGCATTTCGTTGGAGCAGCCGAAGATTCCCGACTAACGTTTTCCAGAGGCTTTGCTTCTGGCACCGGTGTTGAGTCCGCAAGGAAGATAACTGACAGGGCCATCCTGTCCGAGTTCTGGAACGTGAAGCACTTGACCGACGACCACGCTGTGCCATCTGATGGGTCCATGGAGACCGGTCCCGCCGCTTACCGCACTGGATCGTAACGTAATCTACGGTCGGGAGATTCAGCTCGCGGCAGTGAGTCGAGCCAGCAGCCCGGAAAACCTGTTCTCAGTCCGGCTGTTCTTCACCGCGATCCCCAGCGCCTTCCGCTGTCCGATGAGCACAACCAGCTTTTTGCCGCGGGTAACGCCGGTGTAAACCAGGTTACGCTGCAACAGCATGTACTGCTGCATTGCCATAGGAATGACGACCGCTGGGAACTCCGATCCTTGCGACTTGTGAATCGTGATTGCGTACGCCAGCGAGACCTCGTCCAGTTCGCCGAAATCGTAAACCACGTCACGCTGATCGAACCGGATCGTGAGCTCGCGTTCAATCAAGTCGATCTTCACGACTTGACCAATGTCACCGTTGAAAACGTCTTTGTCATAATCGTTCTCTGTCTGGATCACCTTGTCGCGCAGACGGAATTGCCAGCCAAACTTCTCCACCAAGGGTTCATCTGTGCGGGCTGGGTTCAGTTCGTTTTGGAGGCGGATGTTCAGCTCGCGGACGCCGAGTGATCCCCGGTTCATCGGGCACAACACCTGGACGTCGCGTATGGGATCGAGCCGGAACTTCGACGGTATGCGCGTTTTGATCGTTTCCACAAGCGTCGCCGCGATCTGATCCGGTTCCTCCCGCTCAATGAAGAAGAAGTCCGACTCACCCCCTTTGGCCGGAATCTCAGGCAGGCGGCCATCGTTTATGCGGTGGGCATTCGTGATTATCCGGCTGTGGGCGGCCTGGCGGAAGACCTCGGTCAGGCGCACCACCGGCACGACTTTGCTTTCAATGACATGCCGCAACACCATTCCGGGCCCCACGGAAGGCAGTTGGTCAATATCACCCACTAGCAACAGGCTGGCCTTCGGCGGCAGGGCGCGCAGCAGGTTGGCCATGAGCACCACATCTGTCATCGACACCTCATCAACAATCAAAAAATCGCAGTCCAGAGGATTGGCCTCGTTTCGTCCGAACCGGCCCGTGGCGGGCTGGACTTCCAGCAGGCGGTGGATCGTCTTGGCCTCGACGCCGGTCGCCTCGAATAGGCGTTTGGCCGCCCGGCCCGTGGGCGCGCAAAGCAGGCATCGCACCTTCTTGGCCCGGAGAATCAGAAGGATAGTGTTGACAAGCGTGGTCTTACCGACCCCAGGCCCGCCGGTGATGACGAGAACCCGGCTCGACAGGGCCAGCTTGAGAGCGTCCCTCTGGCTGGGTGCAAGCTCCTTGCCGGTCTTCTGCTGGCACCATAGCACCGCCTTCTCAAAATCAATGGCCGGGAAAGCGGATGGCGAGGCCGCGAGGCTCTTGATCCGGCCCGCAATGATTTCCTCCGCCCGTTTCAGGTGCGGCAGGAAAATCAATTCCTGGCCGCTGATCGTCTCTTTGACCAGGTCGTTGCTGGCCAGCGTACGTTCCAAAGCCTCCGTCACAATTTTGTCGTCCACCAACAGCAGCTTGGTCGCCTCCTCCTTGAGCAGGTCCAGAGGCAGGGCGCAGTGCCCGTCGCCGGTCGCCTCAATGAGAACGTGGCTCAACCCGGCACAGGCGCGGAGCAGTGAATCAACCGGGATGCCGATCTTCTGCGCGATTTGGTCAGCGGTCTTGAAACCGATGCCGTGAATGTCCTTGGCCAGCCGGTACGGGTCGCTTCGGACCTTCTCGATGGCGTCCTCGCCATAAGTTTTGAAAATCCGCGTTGCCCGGCTTGTGCTGACTCCATTGCTGTGGAGGAAAACCATGATGTTGCGAATGACTTTCTGTTCTGCCCACGCCTCCTTAATTCGCTTCCGCCGTTTAGGGCCGATGCCGTCCACGTCTTCAAGGCGGGCCGATTCCTTCTCGATGATGTCAAATATCTTCTCCCCGAAACTCTCCACCAGTTTCTTGGCGTATATTGGGCCGATGCCCTTGACCATACCGCTGGCCAGATATTTCTCGATGCCTTCCTTGGTGGTCGGCGGGGTGCTGGTCAGCATTTCGGCCCGGAATTGGAGGCCGAACTCGCGGTCCTGAACCCAGCGGCCCTGGGCGGTGAGCCATTCTCCTGCGCTGACGGATGGCAGGGAACCGACCACGGTCACCAGGTCACGGTGCCCCTTGGCTTTGACCTTGAGGACGCTGAATCCCGAGTCTTCACTCGCAAATGTGACACGCTCTATCAACCCCGAAAGGCTCTCCGGCGGTGGTGCTGCTGGAGTTTTCAGCGGCGCACTCATTCTGGGACCTTTGTCTGAAGGGTAATCACAACACCAAAACAATGTGGAATTTCACAACCGAACCGCCCAGCTTCGCCGTCCAAAGCTGCCCCGCTTTCTTACCCATCAGGTCTTGGCCCAAGGGAGATTGAGGCGTAATCACCGTGATCTCCTTGCGCTGGTGTTCGATTTCCAGGCCGCCATTCTTTGGTCCGATGAAATAGAGGGAACGGGCGCCGCCGGCATCCAAGTCCACCAAGGCGGTCAGATCAATGGGATCATCGGCGGTGAAATCCCTGGTCGTCAGGGTTTCGTAGAGTTTGATGGAGTCCAAGATCTCCTTGGCCTGCCTGGCCTGGCCCCCAGCCAGATAAGCCGCTTCCAGCCCGCGGGTGTCGTATTTGCTTTCCGCCTTGCTGCTCTCGTGCGTGGCCTCGGCATGGGACGCCCGGGCGGCCCTTTCCAAAATGCCAAGGCTCGCGATCAGGCTGGCGACTATTTGTTTAATCAACTGGTCCTTTTCCATGTCGAGATTTCTTCGTGAATCATGGGATACAACCATTTCACCGGATCGAGCAAGGCCCATGTCGCTCAAAATCGGCTGCATTTGAAACATGGTTTAATGGCGCACTACGAAAACGAAGTGCGTTAGAACCCCAGGAGTCGAGGCCTTGGGTGCATCTTCTGGCACCCTGGCGGCAGCGTCGGGTGGCCCGCCTACTTTGGCTGCGATCCGAACGTTGGTCGTAAAAGGTCGCCACTGGCGGTATGCCAACCAGGACAACTTACGCATACGGCGCCCTGCCCACCGATACGAGTGTGCGCAGAGCTGCCCCGGCCCTGCGCGCAACCGCCCCAAACCAGCCAGTCCCAAAGCCGAGGCAATACTCTTATTCTTCGGAATTGTCTTTCCACCGAGCCTGAAAATCAGTAGTTGGTGCATCTGCCCTTCTGTCCATCGTTTTGGGTGGAGGCATTGCTCGGAAGCGACTGGCGATATGACAGCACGGTCTATTACATCGTTGAGGAAGAAGAACGCCAAAGGCGAGCTTTATACGCGCCCCACGAACATCGAAGGCAAGCTGGCCGAAATTGTTGCGCTCTCGCACGACGAAATCTCCGCGCGATGTTCGGTTGCTGACGGTGAAGATCCCACCTTCTTACCGAGCGAATGTCTTGTGTACTTGGTTCGCGCTAACCGCGACAGTCCGCCGGGCGTATATTTTGAAACTTTGTACAAGACTCTATTGGCGCGCGTTTTGCGCCGTTTGCCTTCGGAGGAAATTACAGACTTGACCGAGGGCAACATCCGCAGCGAAACCGTCGGCAACTTCGTGGAATTGCTCGCCGCCGACCGCGCGAATTACGACGAAGCTCTTGATTATTTTGAAATACGCTTTGAGAGTGCCTTGGTTTCGTTGCGTGCCAACGTTGAGCGGAAATCTTACCGTGAGAAGAAGCGCTCCGCCGCCCTTGAAATCGACGACAAACCAGGAGAAATCGCAGAACACGTTGAGCGGGCGGCCGGGAGTTTTGATCCTTTTGATTTCGAAGAAATAGATCACGCCGATTACCGGTTGCGCTTGGATAAAGCGATTAGTACTCTACCAAAGATGCAAATAGCAATCGTCGAAATGATTCAAAAGGGCATCCCTATTGACTCAAAGGAGCCAGGAACCGTGACTATTGCAAGGACGCTCGGAAAGGCTGAAAAGACAATCCGACTGCAACGCGATAAGGCCTACCGAACCCTTTGCGAGGCGCTAAAAAAAGGAGAAAAGGCATGAAACCCGTAGTTCCCACACCGCCCTGCGAAGACGTGCTGAATGCATTTGCGGTGGAACCCACGCATGACCACAACACTTTGGAGCGGTATCTTAAGCAGTACCCACAATATGGTGTTGAAATCGCGATTCTTTCGCATGAATTATCACGCGCGGTCGAGAAACCCGCACCTTTGTCCGCCGCTGACAGAGCCGCAATTGACGAGGCTTGGCTGAAGCACGCGAGAGCGTTGTCTGTTTCGCCCGGGGACCTCTTTTCAACTTTTTCTGTGCCCCAGCTTCGGGATTTGGCCAACTATCTTGGGGTACCTCGGCAAGTAATCGCCGCCTTCCGCGAGCACAAGGTGATCGTGTCGTCGATACCAAGGCAATTTCTGGCGCGCTTCGCCGCCGCCATGAATAAGAATGTTGAGGAGGTCACAGCCGCCCTCGCATTTTCTCAAGGCGCGAGCTACCTCCGAAGCCATAAGGCGGACGAAAAGCCAAAGTCAGTTGAGCCGACAACATTTGAGAAACTTCTCATTGATGCAGGTGTTCCAGCGGCTAAACGCGCCAAGCTAATGGAGGGCGAACCTTGATATGGACGCCGCCGAGATCGCACGGCAATTCGCAGCAAAGCTTCACTTTGATGCTGTTGCGAGGGGCCTGGATCCTTGGACGCCATACTCCTTCGCGCTCGCGGAAGCCAATCGCCGTGATATTGATGTCGAGGGCGCAGCGCCCGGAGCGACGATATTGGGAAACAGCCACGCGACTTTTATTCAGGCCGATCAGTTAATTGTCCACGAAAACACCGGCTCCCTTTTCGAGCAGGCGTTTTTAGTCGCCCATGAAATCGGGCATTCTGAACTTGGAGACGACCCAGAGGCGGGGCCACCAGCGCAAATTGAACCCGCGCGGTCAGCGGAACCCTCCCCGGTCGGACTTGACCGGGTGGTGGATTACGGACGCCGACAGCGGCGTGAAGTCCAAATGGATCTGTTCGCGCGCGAGTTCCTTCTTCCCCGAGCGTTTGTTCGTCAACTCCACGTAGCGGACAACCTCTCCGCAACGGAAATAGCGCGACGCCTCGGTGCCCCGTTTGAAGTCGTTGCTCAACAGATCTTCGATGCCTTGCTGTTGCCCCGTGTAGAAATGAAACCCGAGGAAGAGGCGGTCATGCGACCTCCTAACAAACTTCAAAGCGAGGCAGCCGCCCACCGTGGTGTCGCATTTTTGCTGGAGGCAGGGCCTGGTACTGGAAAAACGCAGACGTTAGCTACTCGCGTTGAAGGATTGTTGACTGACGGCGCTGATCCCCGCCGCATCCTGCTTCTGACTTTTTCCAATAAGGCGGCGGGCGAAATGTTTGAGCGAATTGCGCGCAAAAACAAGGACGCCGCCGCCGCAATGTGGATCGGGACATTTCACGCGTTTGGGCTCGATATAATCCGTCGTTTCCACGTTGAATTAGGTTTGCCCAAAGATCCTCGAATGCTGGACCGAACCGAGGCGGTGGAAATTCTCGAACATGAATTTCCCCGGCTTGGGCTTGTTCATTACCGGAATCTTTATGATCCAACGCAGATCATTGCCGACATCCTCGTTGCCATTTCCCGCGCCAAAGACGAAGTCGTCGATGAAAAAAGGTACTCTGATCTGGCGGACGCCATGGTGCGAAACACCAAAAGCGCCGAACAGCGGGAGATGGGGGAGCGCGCGCTTGAGGTCGCCAAGGTTTATGATGTTTACGAGCAACTGAAGCGAAGGGCAGACTGCGTTGATTTCGGCGATCTTGTCTCGATGCCCGTGCGCCTGCTCGAATCGAACGACACTATTCGCAATCATCTTCAGACCCAGTACGACCATATTCTTGTCGATGAGTACCAGGACGTGAACCGAAGCAGCGTTCGTCTGCTCACGGCGCTCTGTGGAAATGGAGAGAACCTTTGGGCTGTGGGGGACGTGAAACAGTCCATCTACCGTTTCCGCGGCGCGTCGTCATTCAACATGGGCCGCTTTGGAAGGGAAGATTTTGCAGGCGGGAAAAAGGGGCGGCTTAAGATAAACTACAGATCGGTGAGCGAAGTCGTTGATGCTTTTTCCGGCTTCGCAGTTTCCATGAAAGTTGGCGATCCGGATAGCGCGCTTGAATCACATCGCGGTTCGTCCGGACAAAGGCCCGAGCTTCTTTCGGTCGATCAATCCGAACAGCAAACCATCGTTTTAGCTGACACAATCGAAGCGATGTGCCGCGCCGGCCACCGCTACAGGGACCAAGCTGTGCTCTGCACGGGCAACGATAAGCTTTCAGATCTGGGTCAAAGCCTCGAACGGTTGGGCATCCCAGTGCTATTTCTCGGCAGCCTCTTTGAACGTTCTGAGGTTAAGGACCTGTTTGCCCTGCTTTCGATTCTAACAGACCGCCGCGCAACGGGACTGGTTCGGGTTGCATGTTGGCCTGAATTTGAAATGTCGATCGCCGACGTGGCCAAAGTGATCGACCATTTCCGTGCGAACGAGGCAGGCACCGGCATGTGCCTCGGCGAATTGCAGGCTGTTGAAGGGCTTTCTGCCCAGGCTCGAACCGCCTTGGAAAAATTGGTGGCAGCCCTGGACGGATTTGACGAGACTGCGTTGCCTTGGGACGTCCTGGCAAAAGTCTTGCTGGACCGCACCCGAATAGCAGCTCGTATTGCTGGCTCGGACTGCGCCAGAGAGAAGACGCGTGGCATCGCCATCTGGCAATTGATGAATTTCCTGCGTGTGCAACCGCCGGCCAAGGGTTTGCCAATCGTACGTCTTACGAACCGCGTTCGCCGCCTATTACCTTTGGGCGACGACAGAGATCTCCGCCAACTCCCGGCGGCCGCCCAAGGGATTGATGCAGTCAGGCTGATGACGATTCACGGGGCAAAGGGTCTTGAGTTTCCGGTCGTACATTTGCCTGGCATGAATTCAGGCACTATTCCAAGGACGGCTCCGGCACCCTCGTGTCCGCCGCCGGACGGAATGGTGGAAGGCGGCGCGGGGAGTGCCCTGGATTTATTCCGCGCCGGGCAAGCCGAAGAACAGGAATGCCTCTTCTATGTGGCAATGTCGCGCGCAAGGGATCATCTGTTCGCTTACGCGCCCAGGAAGAGGTCGAACGGCAGCAATTGGTCAATCTCCCCCTTTCTTGTTCGGCTTGGCTCCAACTTGACGCAACGCAAGATTACTCCAACCCGAGAACTCCCCCTGGCGCCAGAGGACGCAAACATTAAGCTGTCTGTTGACGGCGGATTGAGCTTTGGGGGCGAGCAAATTGCGCTCTATGAATCTTGCCCGCGTCGTTTTTTCTACACACATATCCTGCAAATAGGCGGCCGTCGGACCGCCACGGCCTTCATGCAGATGCACGAGGCCGTCCGAACCGTTTTCCAGGCGGTTATTGATGGCTCTGCGACCATTGCGGACGACGACGAACTTGACCGAAGGGTGGCGGACGCGTTTGCGGCCCACGGACTGGCTGAGCATGGCTACGTCAACGACTACAAGGCTTTTGCATTACCCATGTTGCGATATTTCGGCTCCATCCGCGAAGGCCATATCCCGGTACCCCCAACGGCTTTGAGCCTGACTTTCAATAACGAGCGCATCATCGTCCGACCGGACGACGTCCTCATAAAGCCGGATGGAAAGCGCACGTTCCGGCGGGTCAAGACTGGCCATCAGCATTCCAGCGACAGTGAAGACATTGAGGCCGCCGCCTTTATGATCGCGGCGAAGCAGGCGTTTTCAGACGCAACGATTGAGCTGGTGTACCTGTCCGATCAGAAGGCGGAGCCACTCTCGATGTCGTCTACAAAACTTGAAAACAGGAAGGAAAAGCTGGATAACTTCCTCAAGGACATCCGGTTAGGCAGTTTCCCGGCTAATCCATCGTCCCGCACCTGCCCGGGTTGCCCAGCATTTTTTGTTTGCGGCCCGACTCCCCAAGGCACTCTGCAAAAAAAATTCTAAAACTTTTACCGGTCGCTTTCGGTGACTGCGATTTAACTCCTGAAGGCGGGTGTCTACCGCCAAGTTTAAATGAGTTAAATTTATGAGCACCAATCAATTGTTAGAATTTGAAGACGTCGGCGGAGCCCTGCGCGAAGGCCGCCCGCTACGTCTCGCTCGTGCGTATCGAATCCTTTACGCTCAAGACAACCTCAACTTCCGCGCTCTCGACCTGTCAAATCCGGCACCGCTCGGGCGTCAGATTCTTGAGGCCGCCGGCGCCAAGCCGGTGGCAGACTTCAGCCTTTTCGCCATCCTTTCAAATGGCGATTTCGAAGAAGTTCTGCTCCACGAACCATTCGATCTTCGCAAGAGGGAGACTGAACGCTTCGTCGGATTTGATACCGACCGCGTCTACAAGTTGACGCTTGATGAACGCCAATTGGAGTGGGGCAAGCCAGCCATCAAAGGGGCCTATCTTTACAAGTTGGGCGGCGTGGCCAAAGACCGAGCCGTGTTTTTGAAAGTCCACGGCGGAGAACCTCGGCTCATTGAACGCGGGGAGGTGATTGATCTAACCCCTCCCGGCATTGAGCACTTCATCACAGGACCGAAACCGGTCATAGACTATGAAATCATCGTTAATGCCCGCCCGCGAATCGTCCACGAGGAAGACGTTACCTTCGAGCAAGTGGTTGCTTTGGCATTCCCTGGTCCGCATGGGCCAAATATCGTGTTTTCCATGACGTACCGCCACGCTGTGTCGAAGCCACATGCTGGCGAACTCGCCGCTGGCGGTGTTGTTGAAGTGAAAAAGAAAGGGACCATTTTCAATGTCACAAAAACTGATAAATCTTAGTCCTGACCTGAAACGCTTGCGTGATGAGGGCTACTTTATTCAAATTCGAGGTGGCCTCCTCGTCATGCGCGATGTGCCGTACGTAAATGCGCAAGCGAAAGTATGCATTGGAACGCTGATCTCAAGCCTCAACGTCGCTGGCGAGGTGACACGCACGCCGGATACGCATGTAGCATATTTCGACGGCGAGTTCCCGTGCGGATCCGACGGCAAACCACTTCACCAGATTGCGCACCAAAGCACGGCGATGGATCTTGGCAACGGCGTGAAAGCCCAGCACAGCTTCTCAAGTAAGCCTGCCACTGGCTACACGGATTACTACCACAAAATGACGACCTACGCGGCGATTCTGGCGGGGCCGGCGGAGGTTCTTAAACCGGGGGTCTCCCCCAGGACTTTCCGCACCCCTGAGGATGAGGAGAACAGCGTGTTCAACTATACCGAAACGGCCTCTGACCGCGTGGGTATTGGGGCACTTACCGCGCTATTGGCGAGTGAGCGGGTAGCGATTATCGGGCTTGGTGGCACTGGATCCTACGTGCTCGACTTTGTGGCAAAAACACCAGTGCGCGAAATCCGCATCATCGACGGAGACGAGTTCTTACAACATAACGCGTTCCGGGCTCCGGGCGCGCCCACTATTGACGAGCTGCGCGAGGCTCCCAAAAAGGTCGATTACTTGAAGAACGTCTACTCCAAAATGCACCGCGGGATCATTGCTCACGCAGTCGCAGTAGATGGCAGTAATTTGAACTTACTGGACGGGATCACCTTCGCATTTATCTGCATGGATGCAGGGGAGACAAAGCGGCTAGTTGTTCAAAAGCTGGAAGCACTCGGTGTGTCGTTCGTTGAAGTTGGCATGGGACTTGAACTTGTCGATGGATCCTTGGGCGGGATCTTGCGGGTCACAGCCAGCACGCCTGACAAGCGGAATCATGTTCACGAAGGTCGGATTTCCTTTACGGGTGGCGCGGATGAAAACATTTACTCGTCCAACATTCAGGTCGCAGATTTGAATGCACTGAACGCCGTCATGGCAATAATCAAATGGAAAAAAATCAAAGGCTTCTATCGAGACCTCGAACGCGAACATCACAGCACGTACACAACCGACGGAAACATGCTGTTGAACGGAGACCACTAATGCTGCGCCACAATCATCTTGAGCATCGCTTCGTTCACTACATTCCCGAGCAACTTGAGCCGGGCATAATCTATATCTCTATGGACTACGCCACAGCTGCCCACAGCTGTTGCTGCGGCTGCGGCGAACAAGTCATTACGCCATTTTCGCCAGCCGATTGGAAGATGACGTTTGATGGGGAAACCATCAGTCTTTGGCCCTCAATAGGCAATTGGAATTTTCGGTGCCGGTCGCACTACATCATCAGGCGCAGTCAGGTTCTGGGAGCCGAGCCATGGAATCACAGCCAGGTCGAAAAAGGGCGTCGGCGAGACAAAAGCAGAAATCAACAACACTACGATGAAAAAAGCCGGAGCGAGAATCACCCGCCGGTCCCGCCGGTGTCGCCCAAGAGCGAAAGTCTCGGTCTTTGGGACCGCATAAAGAAAAAAACGAGAAAGGGCGGGTTGGACCTGGGCTAAACTGTCAGTCGTTTATTATGGTCGGGCAGCGCAACGGCCATTCGTCGATGGCATGATATTTTTTCCGACATCCATCCGTGATGAAGTCGCGTACCGCCTCAATGAACGGAACCCCTTCGTGGTTGCAGCTATGCCCTCGCGCAGGGTGATCATTGAGCATATTCTCCGCAAGCAAAGCGGTTGGACAGCATTTGTCCAACCCAGAGGAGTAATCTTGTCGGCTGTGAGGATGATAAATAAATCGGTTGCGCCGCCAGAGGATGGGAACCTGTTCGTGAAAAGGCTATCGTTTGGTGCTTACGAAAACAGTTTGACCAAAGGTGGCAGGAGTTTCATCGTCAGGGACACTCTGAACAACATGTCCGGGTCTTACAACCGACCGCGCAAAGCGTGCAACCAGGAGCCCGGAAACCGGTCCCCGGCTGGGCCTCATAAGTTGTTCCGTCCCGTCTCCTGCCACGGCGAGGCATTCTCCAACGCACGCCGATGCCTCAACCACCCGAACCAATGAGCCTTCACCTCTATAAAAGCAACCGGCTCGAAAAACTGGTGTATCATCTGGCGGAGGACGTTCTTCAATCGCCATTGAGTTCGGTTTTCGCCTCTGAGCAGATCATCGTCCAAACCCAGGGGATGGCCCAGTGGTTGAAGCTGGAACTGTGCAAGCACCAAGGCATCCTTGCCAACGTTGAGTTTCCGTTTCCGCGGGCTTTTCTTTCCAGGTTGATGCTGGATTTGCTGCCGCATGATGCCCGAGCCGGCGCCATCGAACCGGAGGCGTTGACCTGGCGAGTCATGGGCAGAATTGACGCACTGTTGCCGCAGCCGGCTTTCAAGGAGATAAAGAACTATCTGGCTTCCGAGGATCCGAGGCGCAAATTTCAATTGGCCGAGCGGGTCGCGGGGTTGTTCGACCAATACAGCATCTATCGACCGGAGTGGATCGCGGCCTGGCAGCAGGGCGAGGAGACACACTGGCAGGCCATCCTATGGCGCGCGGTGTTGACCGATGGGCTGGCTTGCCAGGGCAAATTTGTCCATGAACTGATCCAGGCTCTCATTAACCCGGCTTGCGAGATGGCCAAATTGCCGGAGCGTTTGTCCATCTTCTCACCCAACAATTTACCGCCCATCTATCTCGCGGCCTTCGAGGCGCTGGCCCGCCGCATTCCAGTTCATCTTTTTTGCCTCTGCCCTTGTCGCGAGTACTGGGGCGACACGCCTTCGCCCGCCGAGGCTGAGCGGATCCAGGCCGGTTCTGGGGATGGGAATATTGATCCCGCGGACCTTCACTTGGAAGGCGCCAACCCCCTCTTGGCGTGCTGGGGGCGGACCGGCCGCGCTTTCCAGCGCTTGATTACCGACCTGGAAGGTGTTGAAGAGGAAGTTGAGGACTACTCTGAACCCGAGACAACCCAGCTATTGGGGGCCATACAATCAAGCATCTTTGTCCTGGAGGACGACGAGCACCCCCAATCGGAAAAACTGGAGGTCAGGCGCAATGACCGTTCGGTGCAGATGCATGCCTGCCATAGCCCGCTACGGGAGCTTCAGGTATTGCGGGATCATCTTCTTGAATGGTTTGCCACCGACCCAACGCTAACACCGCAGGACATCCTGGTGATCCTGCCGGACCTTGATGTCTATGCGCCGTTCATTCGAGGCGTGTTCGAGAATGCGGAGGAAGGATCTCCCGCGATCGCCTATACGATTACCGACCGGGGCGCCCGGCAGGAAAGCGCGCTAGTCGATGCTTTTGCCGAATTGTTGCAGCTTGCCGCCAGCCGCTTGACCGCTTCCGCGGTGGTGGACTTTTTTGAGACCTCGGCGGTACGGCGGCGTTTCGGGGTGGGCGAAGAGGAACTTTCTCAAATCCGGCAATGGATTCAAAACGCGGGCATTCGCTGGGGCAGGGATGCGGCGCACCGCGCCAAGCTGGGTCTGCCCGAATTCGCGGAGCATACGTGGGACCATGGCTCCAACCGGCTACTGCTGGGTTATGCGATGGCGGACGGGACAGACGAACTGGTGCATGGCCTTCTGCCGTGTGAAGGCATTGAAGGGACGACTACCCGTCTTTTGGGACAGTGGCTGGATTTCCAGCGGCAGCTTTTTGCGGCGATGGATGAGCTGTCCGTCAATCGCACATTGAGTGATTGGGTGAGAACCCTCAACCGGCTTCTGGACACCTTGTTTCTACCGGACCCGACCGAGGAATTGGCTGCCAACGCGATCCGCCAGATCGTGGACGGATTGCGCCAGGAGCAAGCCGCGTCGGAATTTCAGGAAACCGTGCCTCTGGCTGTGATCCTTGAACGAATTCTTCCCAAGTTCACAGAGGATCAGCCGGGCAGGGCCTTTTTGCGAGGCCGTGTGACCTTCTCCGGCCTCAATCCCATGCGCGCCATTCCATTTCGGGTGGTGTGCGTGCTGGGCATGCAGGATGGGAGCTTTCCGCGGAACCCGGCCCCGCCGAGCTTTGATCTCATGGCCAAGCGCCCGAAGACGGGCGATGAATCCCGGCGAGACGACGATCGCTATCTTTTTCTGGAGACGCTTCTGGCCGCCCGGGAACGCTTCTATGTGAGTTACGTTGGCCAGTCGATACGCGACAACAGCCCGCGCTCGCCATCGGTCGTGGTCAGTGAACTGCTGGATTATATTGATAGCCGATTCCGCCTGGAAGGGGAGAAAGAGCACAAAGCGGCGGAAGAGTCCCCCATCATCAAGAACCTGCTCGTAACAGTCCATCGGATGCAGGCCTTTAGCCCGGCCTATTTCCGTCAGGGTGCCACCGGTGATTCCCGCCTGTTCGGTTATTCACCGGCGTCGGCCAAAATCAGCCAATCCCTGGCCGCTCAAGCTAACCGGTCGGCGGCGGAATCATTTCTATCGTTGCCCCTCGATGGAGCAGGCGATGAATGGAAGATCGTCACGCTAAAGAACCTTCAATCCTTCTACCGCAACCCCTCCTGTTTCTTCGTTCAGAAACGCCTGGAGTTCAGGTTGCCGGAAGACAAGGATCTCCTACAGGAGGAAGAACCTTTCTCGGTTGACGGGCTGGAAGCTTACCACTGCAAACAGGAAATTTTGGATGCGATTTTCAACAAAAAATCCGCGGCACAGCTTCTGGCGGTGTGGAAAGGTTCCGGCCAGCTTCCGCCCGGCCCGGCGGGCGCCCTGCTGGCAAATGATCTCTTCTGCGACACTGGGCCGGTCGCCAAAAAAATCCAAACTGTAATTGGCCAGGCTCATAAAGACCCAAGGCGATTTGACCTGTCCATTGGCAGCTTCAAGATGGAAGGCCAGCTCCTTGTATTTCCTGGAGTGGGGCTGGTCCATTACCGGGCCGCAAAAGTGGACCGAAAGAAGAAGGGGGATGCCCATTTAAGACTCTGGATTGAGCACCTGCTGTTGCAACTCACAGGGTGGGACGGACCCAAACGGAGCTATCTCATCGGCGAGGATGAAAGCTGGACGTTCAACGAGTTGACCAATGCAGAAGAGATTTTGTGCGATTTGTTGGACGTATATTTGAAAGGCTTGGCTGCCCCGCTGCCCTTCTTCCCCAAAACATCTTTTGTCTATGCCCTTGGTCCCGGGCCCAAGAGCACCAAGTCTTCCGAGGAGTTGGCTTTGGAGGCTTGGGAGGGCAACGAAGACGACGAATTTGGGGAAGGAGAAATGGAAGACCCCTATTTCAACCTCTGCTTTAGAAACCACTCTGACCCGCTGGGGGAGGAGTTCCAACGTCTGGCGGATCAGGTCGTCAAGCCGCTCGTCACAAACGAAACCAGGATCACGCCATGACATTCGATCTGGTTAACACACCTTTAAACAAGGGGGTCACTCGGCTGGAAGCAAGCGCGGGTACCGGCAAGACCTTTGCGTTGGCCGGCCTTTTTCTGAGACTGGTGCTTGAGGAGAAAATTCCCGCCAGAGACATCCTGGTGGTGACTTTCACCGAGGCGGCCACGGCCGAACTGCGCGAACGGATTCGCCAAAGACTGAGCGAGGCGCTCGCGGTCCTGGAAGGAAATTCCACCGAAGACCTGCTCCTAGCCGCTCTGGTTCAGCGGGTGCAGGGCAGGCACGACGCGGCGGCCAGGTCCCTGCGCAATGCGCTGGAGATCTTCGATTTGATTTCCATCCACACGATCCACGGCTTTTGTCAGCGCACGCTCCAAGACAGCGCTTTTGAGAGCGGCATCCTCTTTGATGTGGAACTGGTGGCCGACCAGGATGCTTTGATCCATGAAATGGCCGCAGACTACTGCCGCAAAGAGCTTCACCGGTGCGACGAAGTGCTGGCGAGCGCGGCAGTCCACGCCAAGCTCAACCCCGAAACCCTGTCCCGTCTGCTCAAACAGTATCTGACCTATCCGGAGCTGCGGTTACTGCCGGAAGCGCCGTCGCGACCACTCAAGGAGGTCGCCCAAGAATTGCGTGATTCCTTTGGTGCTTGTGCCCGCTCCTGGAAAGAACTGGCCGGCAATCGCACGATGTTGGTGAATTATTTCATCCCAGCCAAAAAATGGGCCACTGGCGATTATGCCAAGCGGGACGTGTTGGAGGAGCACATGGATCAGCTCGATCGATGTCTCAACGTCGGGACGCTTTCCTCCCAACTTTGGCCGACCGTCGAGTTCTTCTCGACAAAACAGATTGTCAAGAAAACAGGCACGAATAAGCAAACGCCTGCGCCACCGACGCCGTTGTTTAACTTGTGCCAGGCCCTGGCTGATTTGGGCAGGGAATACACCACCGGCCACCGGGTGACTTTTTTGGGGAGTGCTGGCGAAATACTTGGAGAACGAAAACAGCAAGCCAAACAGCAATCTTTCGATGACCTGATCACCCGCCTGGCGGCGGCCCTGAGCGGGGCCTCCGGCCCCGCGTTGGCCCAGTCGGTGCGAAACAAATATCGCGCCGCCTTGATTGATGAATTTCAGGACACCGATCCGTTGCAATGGAAAATCTTCCACGAGGTGTTCGCCACGAGCCAGGAGCATTGGCTTTATCTCATCGGCGACCCAAAGCAGGCGATTTATGGATTTCGGGGGGCAGACGTGAACACCTACCTGCAGGCGGCGGCAACGGCGCAGCAAGACTATTCATTGGATACCAACTGGCGCTCCGAATCCGCATTGGTACACGGCGTGAACTCGCTTTTTTCCAGCGCCGGGAAGACCACAGCATTTCTGGTCAAGAATATCTCTTTTGAGGAAGTGAACCCAGGTCCAAAGGCGGACGAAAAGCCCATATCGTTTACCAGCGGTGAACGTCGTCCCCCGCCTTTCCAGGTCTGGCTCTGGGAACCCCAGTCGGGGACCGTCACGTCCAAGCAGGCCCAGAGACAACTGCCGGTTTCCGTGGCGGCGGAGGTGTCGCGGTTGCTCAACACGCAGGTCCACCTGGGCGAAAACCGCACGCTGGCGCCGCGCGACATCGCCATTCTGGTCGAATCGCACAAGCAGGCACGATGGATGCAATCGTCTCTCCATGACCTAGATATTCCCAGCGTCGAGCAGGCCATGGAAAGCGTTTTCGAGTCTGAACAGGCTCGCGAGCTGCAATGGATTCTATCGGCAGTTCTCGCACCTGGACGGGAGGCCGCGGTCAAATCGGCGCTGACGACAGACACCTTCGGCCTCAACTGCAACCGTCTTCAAGCCCTCGTGTCCAACGAGGCCGACTGGCAGGCGCGCCTCCAGTCTTTTGGCAGATACCGCGACATGTGGGAACAGGACGGTTTTTTCTTCATGTTTTCGCAACTGGTCCGAGAGGAAAAGGTGATCGAGAGCTTGCTCCGCTTTCCAGACGCTGAGCGGCGTATTACCAACGTGCTGCACGTTGCTGAATTGCTTGAAACCGTCTGCAAAGCCGACCACCTGGGGCCCTCTCGCCTGGTGCAATGGCTGGAGGAACGGCGACTCAGCGATGAAACCCCTCCCGACGCCTATCAGCTCCGCTTGGAAAGCGATGAGGACGCGGTGCAGATCGTGACCATCCACCGATCCAAGGGACTGCAATACCCCGTCGTGTTTTGCCCTTTTGTTTCCAAAGATGCCAAGCTGCGGCGAATGAAGGTGCGAGGTCAGAAGGTATTGGACGTTGTTCTCTACCATGATGCGGCAACGGAGCATCTGACCTGGGACCTCAACTCTGAACCGGATGGGGCTCACCAGAAAATGGCTACCAAGGAGCAGCTCGCGGAAAAAGTGCGCCTGCTTTATGTTGCGCTCACACGCGCCTGCAACCGCTGCTGCCTCGTGAGCGCGCGCTATGCGCGGAATAAATCCACCGCTCTGGCCTGGCTTTTGCATGGACCAGGCGCCGACTTGGAAGACCCTGTTGAAGCCCTAAACGAAGCCGTTGTTCCCATTGGCGGGTGGAGATCTCAATGGAACAAAATTGCGGAATTAGCAGCTCCTACGGGCACCAAACCTGGGATTTCCGTGGCCGACCTTCCGTTGGAGCCAGGCCAACCGTGGCGGCCGGAGCAGCCAGTCTCAGGGACGGCGTCCCCCCGGATTTGCGCCAGAGAGATCAATGCCTCCTGGTTTCTCTCCAGTTTCACCGGGCTTTCGAGCCGGCTCACTATCCGGCATGGCACCACTTTGGAGTCCGACCAACAGGACCATGACGTGGCGGCGGCCGGCGCCAATCCCGCCGTACCGGATGACGAGGCGGGTGACGTGCCCGCAGGCATTTTTGCCTTCCCGGCGAACGCGCAGACGGGCCACTGCCTCCACAAAATTCTCGAGCAGTTTGATTTTGCCGCTGGCGACGGGGACGCAGTCAAGTCGTTGGTACGGCAGCAACTCGAAGCGTTTAATCTATATGACGAAGAGCGAGCAAGGGTGGTTATCGAGATGCTGGAGCGGTTGCGCCACATTCCCCTGGATCCTAAGGATCCCAGCTTTACCCTGGCAAGTGTTCCCGCAAGCGAGCGTCTCACCGAGATGGAATTTCACTTTCCGACTGGCTCTTTGGACGGCGCGCAAATCCTGCAGTTGATTCGCGAGCCGAACTCCACATCGACCGCCCCCGCACCTGTCCTGATTTCCCGGCTCCAAGGGTTTCTTAAAGGGTTCGTCGATCTCATATTCCGGTTCCAAGGCCGCTACCACATCATCGACTGGAAATCGAATTTGCTCGGCACCAGCGTCGGGGATTACAACCACCAGGCGATGCAACGCGAAATTGAGGACGCCTGCTATGATCTTCAATATCACATCTACGCCGTCGCCCTGGACAAATACCTTCGAAAGCGCGTGACCGGCTACGATTACGACCAGCATTTCGGCGGGGTGCATTATGTCTTTTTGCGGGGGCTCGCGCCGGGACACCCGGACTTGGGCATTTTCCACGATCGCCCCTCCTCACAGAAGATCGCGCGCCTTTCGTCGGTTCTGGGGGCTGCTGCGGAGGTGAGCCATGACTGAAACGTCTCCACTCAACGCCGTCCTAGAAAGTGACGATTTCAATCCCGTTGACCGGCATTTGGCAAACTGCCTGGTGCGGCTTTCAGGCAAAGACTGCCCGGCGTTGGGCTTGGCCACTGCGTTGGTGAGCCGCGAACTGGCCGGCGGACATTCCTGCCTCAGCCTGCGCGCATTTTCTGGGCGATCCATTCCGGAGGGCGGGGCGGAGAGTGGACAATCCATTTGCTGCCCGTCGCGCGCGGACTGGGAAAAGCTCCTCTTGGAAACCTCCGTGGTGGGCCGTCCTGGTGATGCCAAGCCCCTGATTCTGGATGACGCCGGTCGTCTTTATCTGCACCGCTACTGGTCCTATGAGCGGGCGGTTGCTCAGGACCTCCTGGCCCGGATCAGCATGGAACCTCTCGCGCTGGACATGACAATTCTTGCCGCTGGCATGGAACGATTATTTGGCGCCAGTCCTGGACAAACCAACTGGCAGAAGGTGGCGGCTTTTGCGGCAGTGCGGCAGCGCTTTTCCGTAATCACTGGCGGTCCCGGCACCGGCAAAACGTGGACCGTCGCGCGGGTATTGACTTTGCTCTTGGAACAGCCGGACGGCGGGGATCTAAGAGTCAAGCTGGCGGCCCCAACGGGCAAGGCGGCAGCCCGGTTGCAGGAGTCCCTGTTGCAGTCGTTGGACACTCTGGCCTGTGCCGAGGAGATCAAAGCCAAACTCAGGGCCAAAGATCTGACCACGACCATTCATCGCCTCTTGGGAACAATCCCCAACTCGGCCGCATTCCGGCACGGCCCGGATAACCCGCTGCCGGTGAATGTGCTGATCGTGGACGAAGCCAGCATGGTTAGTCTCTCGCTCATGGCCAGGCTCCTGTCCGCGCTCAAAAAGGAAGACGTCCGGCTTGTGCTGGTCGGGGACAAGGATCAGTTGCCCCCGGTGGATCCGGGTGGCGTTTTGGGGGACATTTGCAGGGCGTCTGTAATCAACGGCTTTAACCAGGCGTTCGGCATGGCTTACCCTATTTGCAGAGGCGACACTCCGCCAGCCATTGCAAGTATCTCAAATGGCAAGCTCATCAACACGGTGGTGCAACTGAACGTAAACTACCGTTCAGGGGAAGCGGCCGCCCTGCACGATGTCAGCATGGCGGTCAATGCTGGCGATGGTTCCAAGGTGGTGTCGTTGCTGCAACAGGCAGACGGGAAAACGGTTTCATGGCAGGGGTTGCCACCCCGCCAGCAGCTCAAGAACGTTTTGCGAGACACCGTGCGTTCGTTCTACCTTCCCGTGCTCCAGGCGCCGTCTCCGCAGGAGGCCTTGCAGGCGCTGGGGCGCTTCCGCATCCTGTGCGCTGTGCGCGAAGGGCCTTATGGCACCATTGCTGTCAATCGCCTCGTCGAGGATATTCTGTCGGACGAGCTACCCGCGCTTGCCGAAAAAATCCGATTCGGTAGTTATCCGGGGAAACCGGTCATGGTCGTGGCCAACAACTACATTCTTAAACTCTTTAATGGCGACACCGGGGTATTTTGGGCCACGAACGGCTCCCCCCCACTGGTCCATTTCCCCGACGAAAGCGGTTCCATCCGAGCCGTCGCCCGCGAAAGGTTGCCGGAAAGCGAGACCGTTTATGCCATGACCGTCCACAAGAGCCAGGGATCGGAATACGAGCACGTTCTTATAGTGCTCCCCGAAAAAGAAAACCCGGTCCTGACCCGCGAACTGTTTTACACGGGGTTAACGCGCGCAAAGAAATCAGTCCAAATTCTATCGAACGAAACCGTGTTGCGATTCGCCGTCGAAACGCGGGCACAGCGGTTTTCCGGATTAACCGATGCGCTCTGTTCTGACTCGCATCCCCTCCCGCAACGCGGGCCCGCTCCAATACCGGATATGGCGGGCGATGCTAAATGAACAATCTAATCCAGCTACCCAAAGACACACCGCTATGGCAACAACGTTCCTCCACACCGCCGACTGGCAATTGGGCAAGCCCTTTGCCGGAATTGAAGACGTGCAAAAGCGCTCGCTGGTACAACAAGAGCGCATCGAAGTGATCCACCAGCTGGGCGCCATTGCCGCCCAACAGAAGGCGGAATTCATAGTTGTGGCCGGCGACCTCTTCGATTCGCCCACTGCCAGTAAAGCCACGGTCTCCGGAGCGTGCAGCGCCATCGGGAAGCTGAAGATTCCAGTCATTGTCATTCCGGGCAACCACGATCACGGCGGGCCAGGCAGCTTGTGGGAACAGGAGTTCTTTCTGCGTGAACAATCCAACCTTGCGCCTAATTTGCGCATTCTTCTCAAGCCAGAACCAGTGGAGACGGACTCCGCTGTAATCCTTCCGTGCCCCCTGTTGCGGCGAGCGGAATCATCCGATACCAGCGAGTGGCTTAGATCGGCGGCCATTTTCGGAGACGGCAATAAAACCAGGATTGTCCTTGCCCACGGCAGCACTCAGAGTTTTGGCAGCCAGCTAGATGACGACGAGGCGGGAGCGGCCACTAACCAAATTGATTTGTCGCGGCTGCCCGAGGAGGCATTCGATTACATCGCCTTGGGTGATTGGCACGGGACCAAACAGATTAATCCCAAGGCATGGTTCTCCGGAACGCCGGAGTTGGACCGGTTCCCCAAAGGCGCCGAGTATGAGCCGGGCAACGTTCTTGTTGTCGAGGCTGCCCGCGGTGCCACACCCAAGGTGACGCCTGTCCGTAGTGCGCGTTTTGGCTGGCACGATTTCTCGTTTGATTTTGCTGATGATACCGGCCTCGCTCAATTCCAGGAGCGTGTCGCCGGCCTGGTCGGACAGCGCGCTGGCGAGGACCTTCTTCGTCTGGAATTGAGCGGTTCCCTTGGGATGGATGCGTCCACCCTCCTGGAACAATTCCTGGAATCGCTTGAAGCCAGGCTGCTGCGCGTAAAACTGATAAACCGTACCGTTGTCGCTCCGACTGAGCAGGAAGTCCAGGCACTCACGCAGCGCGCCGGAGATCCCCTCATCGCTCGTGTTGCGACCGAACTGGTGACACGGTCAGCCGCCACCGACGAGAGCGCCGCCGTGGCCCGGGTGGCCTTGCGTCTCCTGCATGCCGCTTGCGTTCACCCCTAACCAACCCTGGAATCATGCGAATTCAATCTGTTACCGTTCGCAACTACCGCATTCATCGGGAATTGACTGTCAAACTCGACGATTCTCGCACGCTGATCGGCGGCCCCAACGAATGCGGGAAAAGCACCTTGGTTGAGGCAATCCACCGCGCGCTCTTTCTCAAATCCAAGGTCGGCGGCGACACTCAGAAGAGCATGGTCTCAACTGCCTATCCCGGGGCGCCGGAAGTGGAGTTGAGTTTCACTGCGGCAAACCAGGAGTATCACCTGCTCAAGCGGTTCAGCGGCGCCAGCGGCTCCACCCGGCTGACCCAGGTCGGTGGGCAGACGTGGGCTGGCGAGGAGGCCGAGGCGCGCCTGACGACCCTCCTGAAAGTAGAGGAGATCGACGGCGGCCGCGGCGTTGGCAATCGTGTTGCGCAACAGTGGTCTCATCTTTGGATTTGGCAGGGGCAGAGCGGTGACGACCCCTCTGAATATGCCAATCTTCAAAAGGACAATTTGTTGCAGAGGCTCCAGCAGACCGGAGGCGCTGCGGCATTGCAGTCCGAAACCGATTCGAAAATTCTCGCGCAATTCGCCGCCGCCACCGAGGCCACTTTTACCCAAGCGGGAAATCCAAAGGCCGGCTCCGAACTGGAGAAAGCGGCAAGCTCTGCCCGGACAGCCGAGGCAGAGCGCCAGTCCGCAAGTGAAAAGGTCGGAAAACTCCACCAATCCGTTCAGGACTTTGCCGACGCCAACCAGGTTATCACGCGTGCAACAACGGACCTTGAGGCGCTCCACCGACAGCAGGATACCGCGAAGGACAAACTTGCTCAGGTCGTGGAATTGCGCCGGCAAGAACAAACCCAGTCCGCCGAGGCCAAAGTGGCGATCGACGCTTATGATACATTGAAGCGCTACGACGACCAGATTGGGAACAAGCGCGAGGCCATATCCGAATTGAAGAATTCGCTTGCCCCAAAAAACGAGGAAACGACACGACTGACAGACGCCCGGGACAGCGCCCGTCGGCAGGCCGTGGTTGCGTCTGAGGAATATGACAAAGCCACAACCCACACCCGAACCGTACGGCTGCGTCGCGACTTGTCCGTGGCCTTCGAGGGACGTTTCGAAAAAGAAGCCCGACGAGCAGAACTCCAAAGCAAGCAGGAGAAAGTGCAAGGCTATCAGCACGAACTTTCCACCTTGCGTCAGAACTTGGCCAAATTACCAGAGGTCGATGCCGCCAAACTCAAAAAACTCAACAAACTCGAAAAAGAGATACTCCAATCCGAAGCGGCCCTGCAAGGAATGGCCACCGGCGTCGAGTTGCTCGCCGCAGAAGCGCCTGTCCAACTCGGCGACCTTTCGCTCTCTGTTGGGCAGAGCCGCATCGTCACAGAAGAAACCGAAGTTGCGGCAGGACCGTCACTTCGATTGCGCATACGTCCGGGCGGGGGCACCAGTCTTTTGGACGCGCGACATAGCGCGCAGGACGCTCATCAAGCGCTTACCACAGTGCTTGATTCGTTGGGCATTAAATCAGTCGCAGAGGCCTCTGAAGCAGTCGCCCGGATCAACGAAATATCCGGGGGAATCGACAGGTTAGAGGCTGCGCTGGCAGATTTGGACGCCGCCAATTTGCTCCAGTCCTTCAATGAGGCCTCCGAGGCCGCCACCGCGGCAGAGGCTGAGGTTTCCCGACGGCTTGGCCAGCTGCCTGATTTCATCCAGCCGAAGGACATTTCGACGGCAAAAACACAATCCGCGGCAGAAGAGAAGATATTGGACGATGCTGAACGGGCAGAATCGCGGCTCAAGAAGGGCCGGGATGCCTCTATAACGGTGCAGAATTCAGCCGAAGAGGCTCTTTCTGAACATCTACTTTCCATTGAAAAACAAAACCGACAATTAAATGATCTGGAGGTTGAGCTGCGGCTTCTGCTGGAAACGCATGGCGCCGACGAGGCGCGAGTTAAAGCATTGGTTGCGGCGCTGTTAGCCAAAACCCAGAGCGAAACGCGACTGGCCGGCACACGCCAGCTTATCGCCGATCTTCAACCGGATTTTCTCACCACAGATCTCGAACGGCTTGAGCGCGCTTACAAGCAGACCGACCAGGTTTCGCGGGACGCGGAAAGCAAACGTGCCGTTGCGCAGGCGGCTTTGCGGCTGGACGGAACTGACGATCCCGAAGCGGCCCTTGTGCAAGCCGGCGCTCGCGCCCAATCGGCACAGGATCACCTGGCCAGCGTTCGGCGAAAGGCTGACGCATTGCATCTCTTACACCAACTATTTCTCGATCAACAGCGCGTCTTGGCTGAACGCTTCACCCAACCTTTGGCCGACAAAATTTCCGCCTATCTACAGTGTCTGTTTGGCGCCGGCGCACGCGCTACGGTGACCTTGGGGGAAGACGGTTTCGCCGGCCTTCAGCTCGTGCGGCCGACGCAGAGTGGAGGCGCGGTGCCATTCGACAGCCTTAGCGGAGGCACCCGCGAACAGGTTGCGGCCGCCGTCCGCCTCGCCATGGCCGAGGTGCTCGCTGCTGACCATAACGGTTGCCTCCCCATAGTTTTCGATGACGCATTTGCCTACAGCGATCCGGAGCGGGTTCAAATCCTCCAGCGCATGCTTGATCTGGGGGCGTCGCACAAACTCCAAATCATTGTGCTGACCTGCAACCCCTCCGATTACGCCGCCTTGGGTGCCAGTCAGATTCTGTTGCGCGCGGGAAATATCGTGACATCACCGCTGCCGGAAGCCCTCGGTGCTTCTTCCGACCCTGCACCACCTTCCGCCGATGTCGAGGCGTCGCCAGTATCGCTGGCTGTGCCTGGGACCACCAATGAACAATGCCAGCAATTGAATGCTTGTCTTCGTGATCTGGGTGGCAAGGCTGGTAATTTGGCCCTGCGGCAGAGCCTTGGCTGGGATGAGGCCACCTACAACGCCGTTAAGGAGGAGATGATCGCTTCTGGTGCGCTGGTCCGGGGCAAAGGTCACGGCGGTGCCGTGGCACTGAAGGATATGACTCCTCTGACGGTGACTCTTCAAGATGAAAAGAACAATGGCTAACGATACGGTTCCAACGGTGCGCACTCAGAAGTTTCGAATTATTGCGCAAGCGCAGGCAGAGCACTAAGCCAATTTGGTAACAAACCATTAATTTCGCGCGGGTCCACCTGAATCGTAACCATGCTCTTTCTTTGATTGTTGACCCGCGAGGCGGCGCAAAAGGGGTTGCTCACCGTCCAGAATGACCCGGGGTTCAGGGAAGCGGTGCATCTGATGGTGCAACTGGCTGAGGCGGGAACTAAAGTCCTTTTGCGCGCTTCGATTGTGCGAATGTCTTCCCTTGCGGAATAGGGGGGACGTCTAACTCGGAGAAATGGTGTCCGCACACCTTGCAAACCAGCGTCTTGCAAGTTCTTGGAGGCAAGGATTGGTTACGCGGGATAACCGGCCTGGGACAAATTCCAAATGTTTGTGTCGCCTGGCCGCATCAGCCAAAATCACGCACTGCGAAACCGGCTGAATTCCGTTTACATGGTGATCTACTTTCTGGGCGGCGCGTTTGGCTCTGCGATTGGCTCCTGGGCATGGGCTCGTGGCGGCTGGTCCGGTGTTTGTTGGTGCGGAGGGGCCTTCGGAATGGCTGGCCTGCTCCCGTTGGTGATCCCGCGTTTTGTGCTTAATGACAAGAGTCCTGCATGAAGGCGATGAAGACTTGCCTTCGAAGCGCGGGATCTCCCCAAGACTCCCAACGTGCCTCACGCTAAAGCGTCTTTGCAGTATTTAAGACACTTGGCCACCTCAGCCACGGAATCGGAGCCTTGGGGGATTTTGTATTCAAGCTCAATGTCCGCAGGGAACGTGTATTTTTCTTTTCGCATCAGTTGCAGGATTTCCTTGATCGGCGTTTGCCCTTCGCCCCACGGAAGGTTGCCGCCATCGGCAGTTCGGTCTTTCAGATGCAGGCTTACGATGCGGCTGTGATATTTCTCAATTACAGGGACCGGAGACTTTCCCTTGGTGCCCGCAAAATAATGGCCGCAGTCCAGGTTAAAGCCTATGTATGGGCCGATCTCAAACAGCGGGTCCGGCGTGTCAAGGACAGGAAAATTGTTCGTATGGTTGTGGAATCCGACCCAAATTTTATGCTTCTCAGCAACGGGCGCAAGCCTCCTTGCCTGCGCGTCATTGCGCTCGGTTGTAATTCCGACGCAGCCCAACGCTTTTGCCACGAAAAAATTAAACTCTATCTCCTCATCCGACTGGCCGAATGGAAGCTTGTGCAGGTGGATGTTAACTCCCGCATCGTTGTAGAGCTTTCGAAGCTCGCGACATTTTGCCAATTGCGCCTCGCGCTCCGCGTCGGTTGGCGGTGGCGGGGCTTGCTCCCCGGGTTCCTCACGGCGTCCGCGTCCTCCTCCGCGGATTCCGGCATAGGCACGAATCGGGCCGTCCATCATTTCAACTTCACTGATGCCATCTTTGATTAAGGCCTTGAGGATGTCTTCGGCTGAGTTGATTTCGCCCCGGAAACTGTAGGTGATGCAACCGATGCGCACGCCGTCGATGACGGAATTTAGTTTGCTCACACCCGAAGCGGCCGTGTCATCGGCAGCCCACAGAGGCGGGGAGGCAAGAGCGAGCGCAGCTAAACTTGTGGTCTGGGTGAGAAAGGAACGGCGAGACATCGAATATTGGATAGACTTTTGCGTGCTCATGTTGGTTTGAGTTTGGACGAAACGGACGCCAAAGGAAAGTCATTCATGCACCAGTGTTGATATGACGCCGATGCCGTGTCATTGTATGCAGGTCTTTTTCAGGCAAGGCGCTTGCAAGCGAGATGAAATCTTGCGTTTTGAGGGAGGGCGTCGCGCAGACGCGGGCTTATATCTCCTCGACACGTAGCGCCGGAGCCAGCCAGCCTGTCGCAATGAAGATTTGGCCCATCGCACTGGCATCGACATGCTTGACCGCGAACGCAGACCAGTGGGTCCCGTTTCACCTGTCTTGGGAGGCGCCAGCGGAGGCGCTGGCCGACGCGCGCTTTCTCCTCGACCCGCCGGCTGGCAAGCACGGTTTCATCCAAGTCCGCGACGGGCATTTCTGGTTTCCAGATTCCGGGCGCCAGCGGTTCTGGGGCGTGAACCTCTCCGGCGAAGCCAACTTTCCGCCGCCGGAGGCCGCGCCCCGCGTCGCCGACCGCCTGGCGAAAT
>Ga0224555_1001812_pt1 | contig 27636 bp, 22 predicted proteins | sample 714S23034metaG_FD_180687 | JGI IMG/M metagenome (GOLD analysis project Ga0224555, IMG submission 180687) | Peat soil microbial communities from Stordalen Mire, Sweden - 717 S2 30-34 | ecosystem: Environmental > Terrestrial > Soil > Wetlands > Peat | place: Sweden: Norrbotten County, Stordalen...
CGGTCCCCATGTAGGTGCTTTGCGCCGGTGCTCATTCGCAAAAGCGGAGAATAACTCCAAGCGTAATTCTCGAGCATCTCCCGTAAGCCCACCTGCTGGTTAGCTGACCAACTGGTCCTTAAGGTGGCCCCGCTTCCGTCCGCTCTGCAACCGCGACCTGAGTCTTTCAGGACGCCCCGTTGACAAAACTCATACCCTCGCAAATGTGCGCGAATTTCTCTGCTCTTCCGTCCAACGGGATCCACATCAATTCAAACGAGGGCATTACCCGTGAGCAGTCAATTGCCCGCGTCAATTCCTTGATTGGGCAGAAGTTCGAAAATCCAACCTCACCCCCGACCCATCACACAACACAAGTCATGCCTGCTGCTGTCCGGGGCATGTTACCATCCATTTCTCAATCTTACGGCTTTCGCCTGTTCTTTGGAAGAAAAGCCCATTCCCGCAGGATAAACGTTCCGACCAGCAGCTTCGGAACCCCAGACCGTCGTCTTGAGACTCTCTCGAATCAGCTTGCCGTTGGCCCGGACTCGGGCATAGTAATTGGCGTTTATCAACAATGCCCGCGTGGCGGAATTGGCAGACGCGCTAGATTCAGGTTTTCACTTTCGGCGTTTTCAGAGGGTTCTCCCCGGTAACACAAAAAGCATCAAAGCCTTTTATTTTATTGATAAAATGCAGTTTTTCCGCGCTTGGATTGCGTTTCGGTCTGACAAGCCAGACTGTCGCAAAAACTGTCGCAAACGTATTTTGGCTTTGGCGATGTTGGCGCGCCATTCCTCACGCCTCGCGTCTCTCTCTATAGGGTTTTTCTCGCTTCACCCTCACCGCTCGCTCATGTCGTCGCGGACACGTGCGGCCTTTGCATCGGCAGACTTTTACACCGAATTGGCGGGAAGATCGGAAGGTACTGCGGGTTCTGGTTCCGGTTCCCGCAAGGGTACCGGCTCCGGATCGGAAGCGAGCCCAATCACGAGTTGGGGCATGGGGAGCGCTTTGCTACCACGCTTGGCGTTTTGCGGTGCCGGTCGCGGAATCAGTCCTGCCATGCGGAGCAATCGCTCGGTGTGTTCGCCGAGGAGACTGCTGACCGTAAAACGCTCCTTTTGGTCCTGGCTTTCTTTCTGCCGTTGAAGAAGAAGTCGGATTTGTTCCTCGACAACGCGCAGAGCCATTGTGCGCCGTTTTTCCATCACATCCGCCTCATCTGCATTTTCAAGCGGCGTCGATAGCGCAATGGCTGGTGCCTGGGAAGGGCAGAGCTTTCCAAGCTTGAAAAGCTCGTGCTCCCGTCTCAGTGCCGGCCAATGTTCCGTTGCACTCCATCGCTGCAACGTCGAAAGAGGGATGCCATGACGCCCGGCCAATGAACGCAACGCCCCCAGCCCTTCTATATATTGCTGCCGTACCGCTTGCTTCTTTGCGGCGGTCACTCGCTCTTTTCGTGGCATTGGCATCCTGATGCAGTTGTTTTTTCGTCAATTCATTCGCGGAATTTTGCGGAATGACTCGCGGAAAGGTTTCCGTTCCGCCAAACTCCTAGGGGATTTCGCGGACGGAAAGCGCTAACTTCTTAAATCCCAGAAGTTCATTGCTCTGAAAAAGACGTTCACCAAACTTGCCGTCCAGCTTGAGCGCCTGGTAACAGGCAGTCTTGCCCAACATGGTCAACTCCATCAGTTCCGCAACAGCGGTGTTTCTGTTCAATTGTCTTTTGCCGCCCTCGAAAAGCGTGTCCAGGTCTTCAAGGTTCACCGTTCGCCGTTTCTCGCCGTCACCCTCGAAACTTTTCCAATCGAAGTCAGAAACCGGAACAAACAATCCATTCCGTCGCTCCCATGCAGAACGCGCGCCAAGCTCGCCGTCGTTGTTTTTGCAGCAGGTCCAGACGATGCGCTTGTCTTGTGTATCGTCACTCGCGGCCTGCATCACGAATACGGTTCGCGGCACGCTGGCAATAAAATAACTACCCGCCAGCAAATTCAGCAGTGCCCGACCGTTGGTGCGTTCGTCAGTTCGCGGCTTGCGTGTATGCGCCACGATCCCCAAAGCCGGGGCTGTGTCACCCGTAGGCAATACCGCCAGCAGTTCTTCAAAAGCCTGCAAATAGTCCTTCACCTTGTCATCACGGGCCAGCCGGTTCCAAGGGTCGAGAATGAAAACATCGGGTTTGAACTTCTCCACTTCCCGCCGGAGTTGGTCGCAAAACGCGCGCCGGTCAAAGGCGAACCCGTAAGGCGGCGGCGAACAAACACAGACGAAGTCGTCGAGTGCCTGACAATCCAAGTCTGCGAACTCGTTTTTTAGCCGCACCCGCCCGTTCTCAGCTTGCACAATCATCGTCTTGAATTGGCGGCGAACGGGATAGCCGAACCACTCCTCTCCTGTTGCGCCCGCCACAGCTAATGCTACTGCTGCGCGGCTTTTACCAACGCCCGGCGCGCCACCGATCACAAACGGTGCGGCCAATTGAATGTGGTAATCGCCTACAAGCTTGAACCCTTCGGGCGGCGTGAACGCGGCAAGCTGCGACGGTTTGAAAAATTCAATCAGCGGTTTCACGGGCGGTGGCCTTTGTGCCTCGTTCCCGCCGACTTCCATTTCCAATGCTTCCAGATCAATCGGACTCATAGAATCATAGAATCGCTTTTTGTGTGGGCTGCGGATTCAAGTAGAGCAACCGCTGCCGTCCGTCACCTTCCGCGCCGATGCGCCGTACCACACCGGGCAGGCGCGACATGCGGCTTGGATTTTTGTTCTTTCCGTCCACGCCAAACTTGCCGAGCAACGCCAGCATCCGTGCCACCGTTTGCCGGTAGTCTGCCGCGTTGTCAGCATTCACGCGCGCCCAGCCATGAAGACTGCGCCCGCCACTGGTCAGAATTGCTGCAATCGGCAACGGCAATTTGGCAAGTAACGACATCTGCAAATCCAGCGGCACAGAATCACACTCGACCAGCGCAAAACGAAACGCCGTTACGTTCGAGTCAGCCACGCCTTGCCCGTCCAGGGGATTCATTCGCAGCCAGCCGCCCGCTTCGCTGCGCGGCATTTGCTTTCGCCAACGGGCAATCAGCGCATCGCGTTCAACCGTCTCACCAATGCCGCTGGGCCGCGCCTTCTTGGCATCCAACTGAAAACTCGTCACGAAATTGATTTGTTCGCCGGGCCAATAGAGGGTTTCCAGCAACGCAAGCGCGTCTTTTGTCCAATCATCGGGCGGCCGTACCGGGCTGGTTTCCCACAAGTCAACGTCGTTACAACGAAAACCTTTGAGAAAGTTTTCCGTGCCAGTGGCCGGGTCAATTTTGACCTCACGTGGACGGTCAATGCGGAATGGTGAACGAGTGCCGACGAACCCAGAGCGTGCATGGGCGCGTCGGAAAGCGTCCTGTAACTTGTGGCGCAATTGGGATTCGCTCCAAGACGGATCACAGCGTTGATTGTATTCCGCCAGCAGCGGCCATGCTTCGCTTAGCGTCAGACCGAGTTCCACCAGCTTGCACGCCACGGCAAATGTCTGATTGTGTCCGCTCTCGCCGGACACCGCGCCGGGCATCTTGGCCACGTAAACTCGCGCTCGCTCAATTGTTGAAATCGCTAACATCCTCACACCGCCTTTCCTTCACCCGCCGCCCGCTTCTCAGCGGACCTCAAAGCCGCGCCAACCGGCCCTTTCGCAAACTCACCCGCCGCTGCCCGCTGGTCGAATTCGGCCAACGATTGAAGATCAACGTAAATTTTGCCGGAAATGTTGACGGTTTTAATCCAACCACGCCGTTTCCATCTCCACAAGGTTACATCACTAATACCCCTGTCTCGGCAGATAGCGCGTGCGGCACGCAAGCCCGTTGCGGGTTGTCCAATGGTTTCGTGTGACTGCATGGCGCAACATTCTCAGAAAGCGCCACGCCACGTGCCGACAGATTGGGTGCAGAATTCAGGAATGTGCGCCGCTGAAGAGTACTCGCCCGCTCAATTCAATTCGGCAGCGGAGTTGCGAAGGGGGTTTAGGCCACTCGTATCTCGCAATCTTGGCGTCCTGCGTGTTCAGTTCAATGACGCTCGTTTTGTGGTTCATTCTGACTCCTGTAACCAGCGGAAGCTTCTCGTTCGCCTTGCGCAGGCCCAACCGTCCGCGCATCTGCTCAATCTGCTCACTGTTCAGATCATCAGCGGCCACCTCGAACCCCCGCCAATCGAACACACTGAATAAGTCCGCAAGGGCGTTATCGGAATAGAACATGAAACCAGGGTCGCCAAGACAGCCGCAACGCAGCCAGTTCGTCACCATCAAATACCGGAGCGGGTGTTTTCTTCGCAGTCGGTCGGCTGTGGGTCTGTCTGAGCGAGCAGAGGATGCCGCCTTGCCGCGTTGTTTTGCCACCATCTTCAGCAACCGGGCCTCATACTCCTCGAACTGGCTCAACATCTCAGGGCCTTCCTGCACAGCCCCGTCCCGCAGTAGGCCAGCGCCAGACCGCCACATTCCAGCGAAAAGCTTCCGATTCACCGCTTCACACTCAGTCTCAGTCATTGACCGCTTGGCCCGCTCGATCAAATCGCCCCTGCTGTAAGCCGTGTGGACCAAGGACAGAGCCGCTGGCAGGACACTGGCGCACCCCCGAAAGAGGCCGTGAAAGCCGCGTGGAATGAATCGGTTGGCGCAAAGGTCGGCCCAGGAGTCTGTGCAACGGTCAGCATCTCGGAGCAACTCGCCCGGAATGCGCCTCATGGTTACTCCAATCGGCCCAGGGTCTTTTGCAAGCTCCGAGGGGAGTGGAAAGAGCCAAGGATTTGTCTCGTGCCAGTCGCGCCAGGTTTTCCGGCCCGAATCTCGTGCGCGATGATCGGAATTGCTCCAAGATTCATCGCGTTTCATTCCGCTAATCTCCTGCACTGACGGCGCGCGGGCAACTCTTTGTTGCATTTTCCGGCCAGTTTGCCAAGCCTTACGGCGCATAGCAGATGAATGGGGCCGGAGAATAGAGGCGGCGAATTCCACGCTCAATTGCGCGTGTAGGCTCCGGTTTTGACCGTCAAGGAAATTCAAATTGTACGACTACCGAGCCTTGGAGTTGAATTCACCCTCTGTTGCGCACAATTCCTGCGGGCTTTTCATGCGCCAGGGGTAATCCACTGCACAGGGAGCCAACATCGCAGCCCACTATGAACGCGATTGCACACAGTTTCTTGAAGGACAGGTTCCGCTCGCCGCGTTCAATTCCGCCGATGTAACTCCGGTCGATGTCAGATTCAAGGGCAAGATCCTCTTGGGAAAGCTGTTTTGCTTTCCGTGCCGCTCGAATCCGCTCACCGAGCACCTGGAGCGAAGACTTCTTTTTCAACCATAGCAGGTTTCAGGATATGGCGACTATACGTCCACGGACTATAATCATCATTTTGGCCTATTGGCTGCTTGTACGCCCATCAGCGGCTGCGAAAATCAACGTCCGGGGGCTTGAGTCCCGTTTGGTTGTGCCTGTTTCCGGGACACCCGGAGCCTGAACCGAGACAAGGTAAACAGTTAACACTTTTGAAAATATGATTCTGCTCATGTTCGCAATGGTGTTGTTTGCTTGGAGTGACAACCTGGCTTGGAGAATTCACGAGCCGGAGTACAGGTCCGAAATCCAGTCTTTGAGCAAACAAAGGAAGAGAATCGTTCGCGTTGCCTGGGCTATGGTAGCACTCATCGCGCTCTCGTTTTTCTTACGACTGTCAAATCTCCATTAGCCGCCATCGCACACTTTATGAACACACTCGACTCACCAGTTGCTTCACCTCCACAACCTCAGTCTTTTCTGTTCGGCAAGATTTACGTTGGCATTTGCTTTTTCGGTTGCTTCATTGCGGGATGCCTCGCCGTCGCAGCCGGATTGTGTGTTGTCCAGACCGGTGACTGGCTGAATAACGCGACAACACAGAGGAGCACCAGCCAACTGCTGGCAATGATCCTCATGATCGTGCTATGGAGCACCACTGGGATTGCGATTCTCCGTCGCAAGAAGCGCGCTATCATACTCAGCTACATCGGAGCAGTTGTCGCTGTGCTCGGCATTCTCATGAGAGGTATTATTCCACTTGACATCATACTCGCCATACCGACGTTTGCGATCATACCGTATTTGCGGCACCGCTCTAGCCTTCTCGCTTAGCTATCCGTGGTGTTACACTTTGCTGAGCCAGCCGATATGACAGTCACATTAATGCCATGCGATACCGAAACTCTTCCTCATGGAGCGATGAAGTTTCTTCCGGCTCGCACCAGCGCAGAGCAATCGCGCAACGCGCCGCTATGCCCGCTCTGGAGATACCTCGGCACCGGAACTGAGTCAATTATGAGGTACGCAAAACGACTGCACTCGTGTCTTGCCGTAGGCATACTGTGCATTGTCGCATGGAATTCCCGCTTGCTGGCTCAATCCCAAACGAGCGGTTACACCTACATGGGTGCGGCGAATGGACCGGGGGCAAACGTGCAACCGACTGGAATGGGTCCGAATGCGGTTGCGGCCGTAAAATACTTCGCGGCGCATCGACCAAGCGACGTTCAATCGGCCATGACACAAGCGGGTTTGGCCGGAGGCATCAATGCGCCCGCCGCGCAGCAGGAAGCCGCCGTGCAAGCCGCGATGAAATATCAGGGGCAACGCGGTTATCAGAACGATTTGGCAAAGGGGATGCCCGCCGCTCAAGCATTGGCCAAGTGGGGGTCGCTCATGTTTTGCGACGACCCGTCCGCGATGATCAAGGCAGCGGCTATGGCACAAGAGACAGCACCTCCTCCAAAACAAAGTGTCACACCACGTGTACCCGAAAGCGGAGAGGGAACAATGGTTGCGGGTACCGGATTCTACGTTACTGACGACGGCTATCTGGTCACTTGTGCGCATGTGGTGCAGGGCGCGACTTCGTTCCACGTCAAATCACCCGGCGGTTCCATTCCTGCTAAACTCATCAAGAAAGACCGGACGATTGACGTTGCTCTGCTGAAAGTGGACGGAGCGTTTCGGGCGTTGGCGGTGACGGCAGAGCCGCACCTCAAATTGGGCGATGCGGTGTTCACCATCGGCTTCCCCAATCCAGATGTTCAAGGAGTGGAACCGAAGCTGACGCGGGGAGAGATCAGCAGCTTGGCCGGTATCCAGGACAATCCGCGCTATTTTCAGATCAGCGTGCCGGTGCAACCGGGCAACTCTGGGGGTGCGTTGGTGGACGAATACGGCAACGTAGTAGGAGTCATTACGTCCCGGTTGGATGATGCTAAGACTTGGGAAATTAGCGGTTCGTTGCCGCAGAATGTAAACTACGCCGTTAAAGGCAGTCTGGTCCGCAATTTTCTCAACACCGTGCCTGAGTTGTCGGGTAAACTCAAAGCGCCCGCGGCGAGAGACCGGGAAAATGCTTCCGCAGCAGCCGAGCGCGCCGCAGTCCTGGTGATCGCGGAATGATGCGGTTGCGGACACGCTCGCGCTAATGAAAAATGATTCTGCCCCCAGAACTCGAACACTCAGAATTGTAATTATGGATGACGAGGATTGGCTCAGGGAAGCCTATTCGATCATGCTGAGAGGGTGGTATGACGGTGCGGAAGTACTCAAGTTTGACGACCCACGAGCCGCCTTACAGGAATTATCGCGCAGCCACACTGATCTTTTTATTACGGACATTCACCATTCCGGAATGTCGGGCGCAGAGATGCTGGAGCACTTGGCGGAGAGAAAAGTCAAGTATCCCATCCTGGTCATATCTGCCGCGCTTAGTATGCATGGAGAGGATGAGCGGCGTGGCTGGGGGCCGGGACTCAACGTCTCGTTCTTGTCCAAACCCATGTCGGCTGAAGAATTTCGGACAGCTGTGGAAGCCGCGCTTCAAATACCCGCACGCTAAACATGAATGGCGAACCTTGGATTCTGCTGGACACCGAAACCATCGGCTTCACCGCACCCGTTTTCGTTGTCGAGCTGGCTGCACAACGGATACGCGGATGGACACCGGACGGGAAACCGTTTCGGAAACTGGTGAATCAAAACGCGGACATTCCCGCTGAGGTATCGTGTGTCCACGGCTAGGGGTTCACGCCAAGCCGGGCAAGCTTGTCGCAGTCCAAGCCGTCACTGTCGAGCATTTTCCTGAGTTTGGCGCGGGTGTCTTCGATCAAACGTTGAGTTTCCAAAAAGTGGGATCGACGCTTTTCTTCAAGCCAGCTTTCGGACAATGGTTCACTTGTGGATTCAGGCGATGCGTACGCCGGGGGAAATGATGGGGGCGCTGCACCTGTCCGCAAGGCTTCATCCCCTTCATCGGTCGAGGCGACGTAGTGGTTCGACGCGGTGGTGAAGGATCAGAAATCAAATGGCAACGGACAAATTGTCGAAACTAAAAACCGACCCGTTTCCGTTTCCGCGCGCTCAGTCTTTCCGGAACTGATGGAACTGATCGGCAATTCCGAGTTCTTTCAGGGCTGCGTTTAACTGTTCCAAGGTCTGCGCTTCCTTGACCTTGGCGCTGACCTTGACCTCGATTTGCAAGTCATCGGCTTGTGCCAATCGGGTGAGGACTTTCAAGCTGAACAAATTCCACTGCTCCCGCTTCAATATGCCCTGCCACGCAACAGATATTTCTTTGGGTGACGCTGGTGCGGACGCCGGTGTTCCCGTGAGAGTAAATGGCGGTGTTACCGCGCTGGACGGCTGCGCGGGAGGGGGTGCAGCAGCGGACGAGGCGGTTGGTTGTGATGGAGCTTGTTTGAGTGCCTTTGCTTTTACGGCAGTGAGCAAATACGTGTCGTAGTCAAACGTGATGTCGGCCAGTTCGACTTGCTCTTTGAACCATACGCGGTTGAAGGAGTTTGGGTCTTTGCCGGAAGCCAAGCCCAAGAGCCCTTGGCTGATTGCGCGAGAAATGGTTGTGCGTAGCGCGTCATCCGCTTTCTCCAATCGGGTAAACTGGCCTTGGAAAAATGCGGCCTTGAGACTCACGAGCGGCCACGCCCCAGATTCCTTGAAAGCGGGCGGCCAATTGCGCTCGATGTAAGATGCGCCGATCTCGCGGCTCAAGAGGCTGTCGTGCCTCAGCCGTGCCAGAATCGCCGAAGTGATGGTGCGTGCTTCACTCGAATGAAGTTGGCCAAGAGAAATCTCTTTTAATTTCCCAGTGCCAGCATCCCACAACAACAAGTGATTGTAACTGCTCCACACGCGGTCTTCGATTTGTGTTTTGGCCGTGCTGAGTTCACGCTGAATACGTCGCACGTCCTCTGGTTCCAAGTCCCCCATCAACCCGCGATTTGTGTCGTCAGCCACGGCTTGCCAAGCCAGTAGTTCCTCGACCGCTGCCCTGAGTGACCCGCTACCTTCACACATCATCCATAAAATGCCGCCGGGATTTTGCCGTGAGGATTGTCCGCATTTGCGCGTCCATTCGGTGATACGTTGACGCGACCCCGATTCCTCGCCCGGCTCAAGCGTTTCGTCGGGGCGCAGCACAGCCATTGTCAGCATGGCCTGGTCAACGACATCGGTGGAGTCTTTCGGGAACAGCGACAGGTGAATCTCGGTATCTTTCTTGAAAACCGTTTTCACCAGTTCGCTCATGTTTCGTTGCACGTCGTCAGGGTCGAGCGCCTGTTTGCGGTCGGCGTGAACTTTCTTGAGCGTTGGAACATGGCCGAAGCGCCAGCCGTCCACGCCCACGCCGCGCAAGAAATAGCAACGCCGCTCCAAGTCCTGCACCGCTGTATGCACGAGTGCTGTCTCTGTGTCCGGGTCGCCCACCGCGAAATAAAGTTCCGGCAAGTGCGCGGCCTTGTCCGTCTGCCCGCCACACGACTCAAAGAACAAAGCCTTGGCCACGCGCTGGTGGATCATCGTTTTGCCTGCACCGTCGGCATCCTCGTCATCCAACGTCTCGGCATGTGACTTGGGTTGGCCGACAGGCGCGGAAATGTCCGCATGAATGGCGGCCTGCAATCGTTGCTCACCCATCTGGCGAAGCACAGCAGACAGGAACTCCCGGTCAGCCAACGGCGCGGAGCCGAGCGTCAGCAACGGCTCGCGCCGGGCTTTGCCGTAGCCTTCGCGATACGCACACGAAATCCACATGCCCAGCATCGCCAGTGTCGTGCGTGTCTGCTGGAACTGTTGAAGCGCCTGCCACTTTCTTTGAAAGACCGTCAGTGTCGCCGGGTGGAACGGGTAGCACGCCTCAAACTGAGCGCGAATCTGGTCTTCCGACAACTGACCCCATTCCGGCGGAAGCCGGTCACGATGATTAAAGACCCAACCGGCGAACTGCCGGGAAACCGCACGCCGCATACTGTCGCGCCCGCATTCCTCGAAGAGCCGGCGCCGCACGATTTCGCTGACTTCGGACGCATCGTTTACCACGAGGTCTTTGCCCACGCGCCCAACGACTTTGGTCAGCTTGTCCTGCCACTCCCGCAAATCATCCGTCATTTCAGTCGGGGAAGCGGGCAAGCTGAACAGGCCGACGGCACGGTCCGCCGAGGTAAGCGCGACCGTGAGGTTCTGCATGAATGAATAAAACGGGCTGGCTTGATCCGGGTGTCTGCCGAGGAAATTCAGCGTTTCGTCGAACAAAATCAACATGGGCTTGCCCACCAACCGAAGCAGTTCACCGATGGCCTTTGTGCCGGGCGCGGTCTTGCTGAATAAGGCGCGGCCCTTTTCGCCAGCCAACTGGTCAGCCAGGTCGAGCCAGGGTGTTTCCCGGTTGGGCGCAACGTCCCAAGAGTTGCCGACGAAGATGGCGACCTTGGCTTGGGGAATCTCTTTCAGGCCCGTTGCCTTCATCATGTCGGCGACGCCAGAAAAACCTTTTGCTGCGGCCCCGATGTTACACAAATGGTAGAGCGCGGTGAGCGTGTGAGTCTTGCCGCCGCCGAATTGCGTGATGAGTGACAGCACCGGCGCGGTGTTGGCGGTCTCGCCGTTCAAGCGGCGCAACACCATGCCGCAGTGGTCAACGAGCGCCTTCGAGAAATAATTCCGCGCGAAAAATTTGCCGGGTTCAACGTAATCTCTCGGTGCGGTGCCCGCCGCAACTTGTTCGAGGTGAACGGCAAACTCGCTTGGGTCGAGCGAGCGGCCATCGCGCAATTCCTGACGGGGACTAACGACTTTATACCAAGGTTCCATACATTACCACGGGTGCTTTCCTGTTAGGACGTTAATTTCAGTTCGCAGCTTGGCGTCAAGCCGTTGAGCCAAAGCAGTCCAAGAACTGAGGTAACTCGTCACGGTGGTCTTGGTTACACTGATACTCGTTCCGTGAACAATTTTGTTCCGCAGTTCATTGAAGTCCTTCAGCCGTTTGTGGAGCATCTCGTTGGAGCATTTTTGCCAAGAAATACCAGCAAAAATGTCCTTGAAACCTAATGTGGCGAAAAGCCACTTGATATTTTGGCTGCTTGGATTGCGTCGCGTTGGGGCGGTATTGGTCACAGCTTGAAGACTTGAGACATGACCGGTGAGTATCTTTGAAGCTGCCTCGCTGTAAAGGTCAGTGATGAACCCTTGCAGGTGGCCAGACAAAAGAGCTATTGCGGCTTTGTTTAGTGCCTGAACTTGCGGCGGGCGGCCCGGCCCCGGAGCTGTCACTAAATGCTTAAAGACCTCTAGGGCATTCTGCAAATTGCCCCAGCCCAAGTTCTTTCTAGCCGCAGCCGCCTTGTAATACTGCAAAAGTAATTTGTGTGCCTCCAAAAGTTGTTCGATTTCTTTGAGACGAAACTCAAAGCTGGTGAGTGCTTTTGATGGCATAAAATATGAAATGACACCTATTAAAAGGTTCTTTTTATCTAACTCCCCGCATCGCCGCCTGGACGCCTTCGAGCATACGGCGCTCGTCACTGCCGTCGGGGTAAAGGGCGTTTAACGCAAGGGCGAGTCTTTCAAACCGTTTGCTTTGGCGCAACTCTGTTTCCAACACCTGCCGGAGCAGTGTGCTGCGACCGAGACCGAACAAGAGCATGGCGCGGTGCAGACGGTCGAGCGTCGTAAATTCAACCTCGGTGGCCGATTTGCCAGGCGCGGGGTTCGACTTCTGGCCGCGCTTGGGCTTGGACATCAAAGCTGCTTCTTCGCGGCGTTGCGTGGCCAGACCGAGTTCAAGCTGCTTCACATCTTCGAGCGTGATTTCGATGCCGGGGCGCGTGGCGGCTTCGCCGAGCAACTGTTCGCTGCGCTCGCGCACGGGCAGCAGGCGCACGATGCCTTTCTCGATTTCGATGACGCAGTGTTCCAGCGTGGGATAATGAATCCCCATCGGGCGCGTGATGCGGATGAACGTGTCGAATGGCATCGAGAAACCAGCCTTGGCTTTTTTCGGTTTTCCTTCGTCCTCGTCGTCGCCGGCATCGTCCTCCGCTTCGTCGGCGACTTCGGGTTTCTTGCCACCGTTGCCGTTTGCCTTCGTGGCTTGCAGCGTCCAGAGGAACAGCGCCGTCATGCGCGAATCTTCCTCAAAACCTTCCGTCTCGGCATCACCGAGAATCTGGCGCAGAGCTTCCTTGGAAAGCGTCTCGAAAACATAGGCGAGGAAACCGCGCTGCTCCGGCTCAATGGCATCCGGGTCGCCGCCGAGCGGCACTTCGTGGTCGCCGGCAGTGAGCACCTTTTCATATTTGCTGTAAGATTCCAACGCCGGGCCGAGGCAAGAAAAGATGGCGTCCGCACCGCGAACACCGTGCTTGAGCAATGTGGGCAGCCATTCCCGAATCCGCTTCTCCATCGCCGCTTTAACTTCAGTCCAATCGCAGACGCTCGCGTCGGCGGGGCGCGGACGGCAAACGAGATGGACGCTTCCGGCTAACGCGGCTGAATCACGGGCGCGAAGGCGCGAAGCCATTTCTGTAGAAATCGGCCATGATGCCGTGATAGTCCAACCGCCTCGAATAATACCTGATAGAAGAGCCTCCCATCCCTCGGTTGTTTTGTGGGCGAACACAACGCAGCAAATTCCATCCTCCTTTAACACCCGGCGTCCCTCAGCAAATGCGCGAGCCATTCCATCTTCAAAGAATGTCTGGTCTTTATGAGCGTATCGCTCGGAATCCCAGTGAGCCATCTGACATAGTTCTCTATCCTTTGGAGTTAACGGGTTTCTCTTATCGAAAGGATCACCGAGTAGTGGATGGTTTGAAAGTGTGCGCTTGAGCCAAACGAAGAAGAAGTCAGACAGGTCAGCGTAAGGCACGGCAAAATAATATGGCGGGTCAGTGAACCATACGTCACACGCGCCTTTAGACAGCGGAGATTCACATGCATCCGCTTGCTGAACTTGACCCACGACGGGAGTTTGCGGGAACTTTGACACGACCTCACAAATCAAGTCCAGAGCGTTCTGCCAAGCTCCGGGTGCATGAGCAGTTGATACAACCTCCGCAAAATCCCACACCATAGGTAAGGCCTGTCGTCCAAATGTGTGTTGCATTTTTTCTGCAAAAGCATTCCAGTTGGTCAAGCTCATCCCACACATTGTTACTCGACTTAGAGCCAATGACATTGCCGTCAGAAGACAATCTTGTGCGTGCGTTTCCCTCAAGGCTTTCAACAATTGCTGCCATACCAGTAATGCTACCTTCTGCCGCGATGTAAACATATCGCCCCATGCTGTTATCCCATAGAGTGGAACATTGAATGTTCCACTCATCAGCGGAAGCCGTTCATCAGGCACAACGCCCTTTGGTTGCTTCTCTACGGCTTTTTGAGCCTCATAAACAACGGCGTAGTCTTTAGACGTTGGCAGCCGATAGAACCTGCCCGTCGTCTTGTGATGCAACGTGACAACTGCCAACAGTAGAGCACCACCGATGCGGTTTCCTTTCAAATCAAATTGCACATCTGCTCCTCCGCGATGTGCAGAAAGTTGAGAACGCACACGAGCAGCCGGCAAAACTACATTGCAGCATGGACAGGTTGCGTTTGCACGGGTAACTGTGCCATGAGGTATTTCGTTTTCATTTTGCGGCTCGAATATCTCAAAAACAATTCTCGGAGGTTCGCTTTTTGTTCGTTCGACACGATAACGCAACGCCCGTTTTCGTTTGTCTTTTTTGCAGAGCCACAACGCTCGCACCAACGGAATCTCCGCGCCGCAGCCGATGCCTTCGCAGCGCACCGTCCGCGCCCAGATGTAGGCGATGGGCCGACTGCCATCCGGGTCGGGCGGATAGAATTTGGCGAGTTCCTTTTCCGCCGCTGCCTTCACCTGCTTGCCGACGTGACGCAACGCATCGGCGAATCCGTGAACGACAACTTCTTTGCCCTTGTCGTCCGCAAGTTTGAACTCCGCGTTGCCGTAGCGCGGGATGTCTTCGAGCAGTGTTTTGAGGATGAGGCAGGCGACGGGATTGAGGTCGCTGGCAAAGACTTCGCAGCCGAGCCGCAGGGCTTCCAGTGGAATCGAGCCGCCGCCCGCAAACGGGTCAACGACGACGGGCGTTTCTTCGGGATGCGCAGCTTTGACGAGTCCCCGGCCAATTTCCAGATACGTGGCGTTGGCCGAGTGATTCCAATTTGAGAACTCGCCAATAAATTTCAGGAGTAGTTCTCGTAGTTCCTCGTTGGATTTGCTCGCGCTGCCGTAACGCTTGGCGAGGAGTTCCCGCGCCGTGGTTTTGAAGTCGCGCGGACAGTCTTTGTCGCACGGGTCGGGCAAGAGCAATCCGAGCAGCACAGCGCGGCACGCTGCTAGTGGACGCCGCGCCCACCACAAATGTATTGTGGAAATGTGCCCCTGCGGGCCGGATTTTTCCCGCGCCGAGTGCTCGCTGACCGCCGCAATGGGGAAATCCACTTCGATGAGCCGCTTGCAGGTGACGGGAATCACTTTGTTCCCCCTAATATATTGCCAAGACTAGCAAACGCCGAGTCGCTTGGTTTCAAACGCGCGCCGGTAAATTGGAAATCAGAATATCCTGCTTCAGCTTTCATGGCATCGGCTTCAACAACTACAATGACTTCACGGATTTTATCTTGAACCGCAAGAAATATGGCTCCTAATGAAGGACGCGCAATTTCTGAGGCCGGAACTTTGCCGCCTCCAATTTTTAACCGCTCTGGCTCAGAGGCGGACAGCGGTTCGACATCAAGCACAAGTCGTATTTTTACATCAGCGGAAACTTTGATCTTCTGTTTGCCATTTTCTTTAACTGCGTCGGTTAATCCAAACGTACTGTGGACATTTTCAATGGACGTGACTTCAAGAGATTCGACTTTTTTAACCGTCCTAAACAATCCCAGTTCGTAAGACGAAAAAGTCAAGTTCTCAACCAAAAACTCTTGGATGTTCTGCTTGCAAGCGTCAAGAGCCTCGCGCAATTGCTGCGACTCTTTGTCCAAATATGCCCTGATGATAGAATTTAAATAAGTCTTAAGCATTGTCTCCAAGTCATCAATTGAATTGACAATGTTTAACTTTACGCCAAGGCCTTTGGCCAATTGGGTAGCGCTTTCAAATTGAAACGCCTTATCACCCGTGACAAGGACTGCCTCGTTCAGTTTTTTGAATTTCATGTCATCAAGGACAGTGCAATAAATGACCGCATCCTGAAACCCCTTGCCCGCATCCTCAAAAGTCACCTCTCGATAAATTGCCCATTTGATAAATTCTGAAAGGGGGCGCGTGGTTGCGGACACTATTCTAAACCGGATACTAAAAGCGGTTGTGTGGGTTTGGATCTTCTTTTGCAAATCGTCTGTGCTCCCAAGCATTTGTAAGTTGTTAAAGACCTCAATCGAGGCGGCTTTTTTATTGAGTTTTTCAACACCAGCTTTTGCGGTTGACCATGCCTCTCTGACTCCTTTTATCCAGTGCCCCTCCAACTCTTGTTTCACCGTTTCTGGGATACAGAGTGGAATTTGAACGTCATTGGCCTGTTTCATTACCTGCAAAAACTGTGGCGAAGGATTAGGCCAACCGGCACTGATTAGCGCATTAGTGTCGAAATAAATCGCTGCTGGTCGGAATGCAGGTTCCGCCGGTCGAGTAACAGGCTCCTGCTTCTTTTTTCCTAGCAAACCAAGTATTGCACGATTCTTAGGCTCGTTCATTTCGCAACCTCAATTTGTTTGAGTTCTTCGATATATTCATTTGGCAAGTGCCAGTAATCTGCACCCTCGACCAGCAATGTTTTGTAATCAGCATTTGGCAGGGGCGGATTTGGTTGCGGATTCCCGACATAGAGCCAAACCAGCAATGGGTGTTCCTCGTCTCCATCGCGTAAAACATGTCGCTGCTCGCGGACGTAAGAGTTTGCGGCACGATCCCGTCCCGGTCGGTAGCCTTCATCTTTGTCGAGCAAACCGATGTCAGTTTCGGCAACGTCATAAACGACACCCCAAACACTTTTTGTATCGTCGGCAAATACATCTGACACACCATAACCACGCCTGTCTGATTTGCGGGTGAATTTGAGGCGATGTTTGCGAAGTTCGGCAATGGCAACAAACTTGGCGGACGGACAACGCCCGCGCATCTGCGCCCAATCCAAATTTGAGCCGTAGGCGAAGTAGAACATCACTTTTCCTCTGTTCTGTATGGAGGCACGCCTTCCTTCAACTCCATCGGCTGCGTCATCGCATTCACTTCAAGTCGGTAGTGTTCAACTTTCTTGACTTCGTGCCACGGAAAACGAGCCGGGTCTTTGATTGGCTCTTCCAGTTTTGGGGTCGTGTCGCAATGCGTGACGATGTAGAGCCAGTAGAGGTCGCGCCGGTCTCCGGCGACCCGCTTTTCATTTGGCGACAGAAAAATACTCCCGGTCGCCGCGCCGATGCCTTTGACTTCAATCAACCGAAGTTCGCCGGACACGGGATGCAGGCTGCGGAGGTCGAAGCCGAGGTTCTGGTCCTGCACATCTTCAATTTTGCAGCCGCGTCCCTGCTCGTAAGCGATGACGGTGGCGATGGCTTTGCGCTCGGTTTCACGGTCGGTTTTGAGATTCGTATGGGCAGGGACGTTGCGTTCCGGGTGTGGCAGCACAAGCGCCACTCCGATGCGTTCAACGCCCTGCAAGGAAAGTGAACGCTGGCGCGCGAGGTCGCCAAGGCGCAGGTCACGGCGGCGTTGGAGGTCTTGAACCTTCTGTGCTTCTAGTTCGGCCAGACCCGTGGCCGTGGGGTCGCCTTTGTCCTGGGCGAGCAGATGTTTGGCGAGCACGGCGTCGCGTTTGGCGATGAGTTCCTCGAAACAAGTGCGAACGCTGCGCTCAATGAGATTGAGTTCGTGTTCGCGTTCGCCGGAGATCTCCGTGAGAAACGGTTGGAGCGCCTTCTCGAACAGGAATGTTTGCGTGCGCGTGTCATCGCTGGTCACGTTCGGCAGGAGTTGCGGCGGCTTCTCCGGGACGATCAGGTCGAGCAGATAAGCCGGGTCGCGCAGGCGGCGGGTGCCGTCCGAATTGGTTTCGACCAAAAACAGGCGACGGTGAAGAACGTTGCCGACACCATCGGTCACACCGGCGATGAACAATTCCAACAGCCCAGATTGTTCGCGTTCCAGTTCGTAGAAGACCGCGCCTTGGCGAAGCTGGGGTTGTGTGTACTCCCAAACCTGACGGCGCACAGCCTCAAACAGCGCGTGACCGGGCGTGACCCATTCGAGACGGGCATCCGCTTCCAGCGTGCTGCGCTCGAAACAAATGCGGTCGTAACTGCGGGCCAAAGTCGGCAGCCGCCAATCTTTGGCGCGGCACTGGTCGTAAAGCCGGGTGGGAACTTTGCCGACGGTGAAGGCGCGTTGGATGTTTTTGATCGGGGTGAGCGGCAGCCCGACTTCACCTGCGCCAATCTCGAAGAAGCGGGCGACAGTCTCCGGCACGATGCGACGCTCCTGCGCCATGGCGCGGCGTTCGACAAGCATCGGCAAGTTCAGGCTTTTCTTGGCCAAGCCTTCAAGCGCCGACTGACAAATTTTACGGAAGTCCTCTTCGCGCACTTCAACTTCAAGCCGGGCTTCAATGTCGTCGGCACTCATTTTGCCGGAGTAGAAATCGCGGAGGAAACGCTCGATTTGATTCGAGGGCAGCACTTCACCGACGACATTAAACACGGCATCGTCGTCCAGCGCATCGCGGATGAGTTGGAGCTTCTCCATCAATTTGTGAAGCACGCGGCCTTCGACGGTGTTCTGCGCGAAGAAATTGAAGATGAGGCAATCCTTGGTTTGGCCGTAACGGTGGATGCGACCCATGCGCTGTTCGAGCCGGTTTGGATTCCACGGAATATCGTAGTTGAACAGGACATGGCAGCATTGGAGGTTGATGCCTTCGCCCGCCGCCTCGGTGGCCACGAGGACTTGGGTTTTCAAATCCCAGAAGTTGCGCTCGGCCCAAAGGCGGGTGCCCTCCTCATCGCGGCGTCCGGGCTTCATGCTGCCGTGAATCTGGCCGACCGTAAGACCCCATGACTTCAACTTCGCCACAAGATAGTCGAGTGTGTCTTTGTATTCGGTGAACAGGAGCAGACGAAGTTCCTTGTCGGCGAAGATGCCGCGCTCGGTAAGTTGTTCCTTGAGCGTGTGGAGTTTGATTTCGTGGCCGCCATCTTCGACTCGCTGCGCTTGCGCTATCAGTTCGGCGATTTCCTTGAGTTCGAGTTCCAAGTCTGGTTTGCGCCGGGCGAGCGTGGCGCGCTCCAGTTCGCGCTCCTTCATCTCGCGCTCGGCGTCGTCCATTTCCTCCCATTCATCTTCAGTGGGAACGTCTGGCATCGGGATTTCGCCAAGCTGGTTGGCACTTTCCAGCAGTTCCTTGAGCCCCTTCTGACGGCGCATGAGCGACTGTTTCAGCGAATATGTGGAACTGGCCATCCGGCGCTGATACATCGCCATAATAAAACCCACAGCGCGAGCGCGGCGATCATCCCCCGCTTCAGCGGCGCGGGCTGACTGGCGCTGAACGTAGTGCGTGACAGCCTTGTAAAGTTCCATCTCATCGCCTTCAAGACTGAACGCGACAGTTTGCGGGATGCGCTTGGTGAACAGCTTTTCCGCTTTCCAAGTGCCGTCGGTCTGCGGCTTGGGGAAATTCAGCATGACCTCCTTCGTGCGCCGCAGGTAACAGGCGGCTTCACGGCGTTCCATCGCATCGTGAATGGACTTCACGTCGGCATATGCTTCCTGGTCGAGCAGTTGAAGGAACAACGAGAAATTCACCGGGTCGCCCTTGTGCGGCGTCGCGGTGAGCAGCAGATAGTGCGATGTTTTCTCGCGGAGAAGTTCGCCCAGCCGATACCGCTCGCTCTTGTGCTCTGAATCCCGCGCTGACATGCGGTGCGCTTCGTCCACAATTATCAGGTCCCAGTCCTCCGCCTGGCGGACGCTCGGCAGAATTTCTTCGCGCTTCGCCAAGTCCATAGAGGTGATGAGTTGCGGTTTCTCATTCCACATGTTCACGCCGTATTGGACACGAAGATCGGCACCGCGCAGGATATGGAACGATTCTTGGAATCGGTCGGCCATTTCGCGCTGCCACTGGAAGGCAAGGTTCGCCGGGCAAATAATGAGCACGCGCTCGACCAGCCCGCGCAGTTTGAGTTCCTTGAGAAGTAGCCCGGCCATGATGGTCTTGCCCGCACCCGCGTCGTCGGCGAGGAGGAAGCGGCAGCGAGCAGATTTCAGCAGGTGGTTGTAAACGGCGTCCAGTTGGTGCGGCAACGGGTCCACCCGCGAGATGGACAACCCGAAGAACGGGTCGTATTCCTGCGCCAGTGAAATGCGAAGGGCTTCGAGGCCGAGCTTGACGAGCTTTGGCTTCGCCGCAAACTGCGCTTCCGGTCGTTCAATCTCAATGGATTTGAGGTCGGCTTTGGTCAGTGTGACGCCGCCCCGGAAAGTCTTCGAGCGCGTGCCGACGAGGTTCACTAACACGAAGCCGTCCCCCACGATAGGGTTGCCAATAACTCGCATCGGCTCACTGAATTGAGAACCGATCAAAACGATACCGTCAGTGAAGTCATTCGTGGAAATGCTCATTTATCACAAACGGAGAGACCTGTTCGTTGAGCACGCTTATTCTGAGTTTTTCCCATGGCCATTCAGGTTGGTCGCCATCGTAGTCCGCGCTGCATTTAAGGCAATCGCTAATGGTCGCCCGCCTATGTTGTACTTTGGCGCGGCAAGGAAGGTGGAAGGGTGGTCTGCCTTCGGTTGACTACGGCAGGGCAAGGGGCGGAGAGTGATGGAAATTTCAAATCATCCGTTTAGCGGTGTGGAGATTGACTGCCAAGTCTGGTGTTGTGTCGGCCTGTGGCAGCGGCCTCCGATTATCGTGTTGCCCTGCGCGGTGCAACGCCCTGAACATGAGGCTCTGTTGAAGCGCGCGAACAAGCTTTGATCTGATAATTTACTCGGATAAAACCGGGGCCTGCGCACACACTCGCCCGCACAATTCCCGGCCCACCACTGGACACCGCGGGGACGGTCAGCCCGCGAAAATTAGAGAGCCCTCATTTTGAGATGGCGTCGCCCGTTCTTGCCCGTGCGCGATCAGGCCGTCTCGACCTGCGGCATCACCGCCAGCGCCGGGCCAAAGTTGAGCCATGCGGCTTGTGCCTGGGGATGTTCGTTTACTCAAAGAAGGTCGAAATCTTGTCCACGCAACGGCGCTATTCATCGCGGATTTCAATTTCTGCCGGGTTCATTCGGCACTCAAGGTGAAGGTCACGGAGACGACGCCGGCTCAGGAACGCACGCCAGCAATGGCCGCAGGGCTGACGGATCATGTCTGGACAGCGGGGGAACTGATCGCGCCCAAAGAGCAAAATTAGCCAAAATGTGCAATTCGTTGCTGTCCCGCAACCCTCTCCCATTGTCTCACAGTTGGTCGCTGTCAAGGTGGGTATAATTTGGTATTCAGAAAGGTGATTGAGTGATAAGCGTTTGTGAATCTAATTCCGGGGATAATTCCGCATTCCCGAGAGTAGTGCTGATTGGCAATAATAGTGCTAAGTTTTCTCTGGAAATCGACGATTTCTTATTGACGTATGTGCCAAAATGGCGATAGTAAGAAGCTTGAGAACGCGGGGCGAGCCACGGAACCTGGCAAACCACGCACAAAAATCACTTCTCGGGAACTTATGAAAAACGCGACACTCATTTGTGATGTTAGGCCGAATCATCAGCCCCCAATGCTAGGAGGAAACGAAAAGGCGATCCTGGATGAGTTTTACGCACGCTATGGTGTCACAGACAAGGGGCCAGAAGAAAAAAACAAAGCTCTGATGAAGACAATTCAGGCGCGAAGCTTCTTTGCTTTTGGCGGGGGCGAGACGACAGAGATGGAATTGAGAGCCAACGAGAGAATATACCTACTCCGACATGGCCACTAATTTCGCGGACGCTGATACCGCTGGCCAGTTGGCTAAAACTGCATACGGTCTCTCTGAGGCGTGTTTGATGGCTCATTCCATCCGCGCGATAGAGCACTATTTACGGATCACATATCACTTCGACACCCAAATCGTTTTAGTTTCAAGTAAAACGGTTCTTTCAGATTCGGGGCGAATGAGTTGGTGTTCGGTTGCGGAAAATAGTGGGGACATCACTTACATCTGGTACCAAGACGACCCGGAATGGGACCACAGCCGGAAGCGATTCTGCATCGGCCATGAGCTTTATCATGTGATTTGGTCTGTTGGAACATCCGCCAAAGTTCCAAGGAGCAAATTGACTGAATCCACGTGCGATGTTTTTGCCAACGATTTATGCAAGTTTCACGATCTCTTCTATGAAGAACAAGCCAAGGTTCAGAACGTGAATGTACGATTTCAAGGACTTCCATACCGTTCGGTTTAATTGGTCAAAGGCGACGATCTGCGGCTTAGTGAGTAACAATCCAGTCCTGCGTCATCTTACCGCAACAATCTAGTCCAGCATGACCGTTGCATCTGATGGTTAAACTGAGATCGACTGAGGCCGAAATTTTGCAGGCTAGCTTCGGGACATTGGACAAAAGAGGAAAAAGGTTCCAACCCGAATGGTCCAATCGGCAGAACCGGTACCGGCCTGTTCGGATTGCCGGTTCGGATAAAACCGGGACCTCCATTCTCAATCAGCAATGCAATTCCCGGCCCCACCCCCGGACACCGTGGGGACGGTCGGCTGCCGGAATTAGGGAGCCCTCATCGGTCAACTTGTCAGCTTGGCCAGCATCAGGCCAATGGCCCACCCCACCCTCAACTCTTCAGGCATAATGCGATGCCGCCTTCCCATCCGGGTTGCACGAGCGGGGTGGTGGACGGCTGAACGGCACTACGGACGATTTGCGGATACCGGGAAAGTTGGCACGTAACCCAGTCTGCCGTCGGGAAGGCGAATCATACTGGGAGGAGGACCAGTTTTCTGGATCAGAGGGGATGACACCGATGTAACAGGTACACGTGCAGGCAGTGCCGGTTGGGCGGCGGGCATTCTTGCCGGTGCAGTGGGCCGTGACGCATTTGGCGCTGGCGTGGGTGGTTCAGAGGCTTCGGCAGCCGCAGTCTGGGCAGGCTTCGGCTTTGCCTCGACTGGCTCCGGCACCGGGCTGGATTCAGGCAGCGGCTCCGGCTCGGGCACCGTGAGCGGAGGGAGTTCAGACCTCGACCAGGTAGTTGCGCGTGTTGGCTTGCGCACTCCCGGCCTCGGGCGTCCCGACAGCCAGCATTCTTGTTGCGACAGCTTATCGGCTGCGGCGGCGAGCCTGTCCAGCTTCTGCGGGTCAGTTTCGGTGGCAAGCAACTGGTCGAGTCGGTCGAGCAACATGCGCACACGCGTGAGGCGCGTGGCTGAGTATTGCTGTTCTGGAGCCGGGAGCGGTGCGGGAGTCGCGGAGGTGGTCGCGGTGGCGGGTTGTGCGGCACGCCATCGGGACCAGCGCACGACATTACCGCGAGCTGACATCTCCCGAGCGTTTTCGCGAGAAAAACGCGGCATGATGCGAAAGATAGCGCGGGTGGAGTGGGGACGCAAGGTGGAGCGAGTTTCCAAAAACCAAGTCGCATGAAAGCGGGACTCCAAACCAGAAGGACAGAACTGCTGGCGGGGGGCCGGAGGCGGGAGTGTGGGGACGGGTCGGCGCGAAAAATAACAGATTCCTTACGGAACCTTGCGCGGCCTGCCCTTCGGCCAGCCTCCCTTCTTGGCGTTCTTGGCGATGGCCGCCAGCTTGGCCGGACTTTTTGATTTGCCGCCCAGCTTGCCAATCTGCGAATACCATTTTCGCACGGCGGGCGGTGGTGACAGCTTTGTCTTCATCGTTTCGCGTCTCGTTTGCCCGCGCCATCTGGACGACGGCGCGGACTTCCTGTTTCATCCGGTTCAGTCTTCGCCTTCAAGCATGATGGTCACAACCGGCGCGCCGTCATCCCCCGACCCGCACAACGACCACAGCTTGACCTCATCCCGCCGTCTGCCGTTCCACACACTGACGCGGAACTTAACGCGGTCGGTGCTGCCTGCTGTTTTGATGGCACAAGCCAGCATCCAGAGCACGTCCCAAAGCCTGCCTTGAATGTCCTGGCCTTCCGGCAACGGTTTGCCAATTTCGGCAACCGTCGCGACGAATGCGCCCACCGTCATGGCAACCGGGAACTTGAAACCGGCTTCCCGGACAAGGCCAATCGTTTCCGGCTGCATCAAGTCCACAAGCACGCCGTCCTCAAGGGCCTGCCTGCGTGTGTAAACGGCGATGGGTTCGCCGAAGATATCCCCAAGGTCTCGGTCGTTCGCGTTCACGGCGTCGGCCTTTCCACCTTGAGCGTGATTTCCCCTGCCACCATTGGAACAACCGCAACGCGGCTTCCGGGTGGAAATCCCAGCTTGGCCAACCATTGACCTTGCAACCTGATTTTCGGATGAGTCTTGCGCCGGAAGAAATCCCCGGCAATTTCGACCTTTAATGTTCGTGAGGTCATCTGTTACCCTTCTTTGGGCCGTGCCGCCCGTTGATGCGGGTTGCCATTGGTTAGTTACCCTTTCCAAATGGCTTGGCACGGCCTTTTTGTTTTGGTTTGGAAAGGGCTTTTTCATTGCTACACCAGAACAATACCAAAGCAGATTTGAATTGCAAGCGCAATCTTGGAAAATCTTTTCTTCTTATCCCGAACGGCTCCACGCCTGCTCACCGTCAGGCCGTCGTTGCCTGCGGCATCACCGCCAGCGCCGGGCCGAAATTCATCCGCGCTGCCTGTGCCTGGGCGTGTTCGTTGCTCAAGTGCCCATACACCTTGCCAATGAGGATGCCGCCGTCCTTGTGGCCAACCCACCGGGCAATCGTCATAAAGTCAATTCCGCTCATCACGCCATAGCTGATGAAATGATGTCGGCAATCATGGAAGCCGAACTTTTGAAAGTGATCGGGCAACACCTTTTCTTTGTATTCAAAGCGCGTGCTTTCGCACTGTGGGCACGCTTTCGGTGTCTCCTTGCAGAACGTGATTTTTTCGCAGTCCTGGCAAATGCAACCCGACACAGCCCGTGTCAGCAGCAGGGATTCCCGGAAAGTCTTTGCGCGGTCGTCTTGGTCGCCGCGTTGCGGACTCGGAAATAGCCATTGCGAATCCGGCGCACGGCGGGCGTGCATGGCCTTGAGATGGGTTTCCAGTTCGGTGTTGAAGTCCACGCGCCGGACTTCCCGATTTTTCGTGTCGGCGTCCGCGCCAATGGTTAGCAGCTTGTGCTCGAAATCCACGTCAGCCCACCGGAGCTTGATTGTCTCCTGCTCGCGGGCACCGCACAGCGCCAACAGCCTGACGTAATCGGCAAACTGCGCCCCGTTCTTTGAGGCGGTCAAAGCCGCTTGGCAGAATAGGTCAACGTCTTCGCGGGTGAAGAGGCGGCGGCCTTTCTTCTCGGATCGTTGCCACGGAATGCCCTCCACCGGCAGGCTTTTGACGAAGCCATCTATTTTGGCGTTCTTAAAAACGTTTCGCAACACGACCAACGCCAGGTTGCAGGTCCGATTGGCCTTGCCGCGCAGTTTGAGTTTCTGCAAATGGCCGGTGACATGATAGGGCCTGATTTTGTCGAGGGTCAACTGCCCGATGGATTCACGCAACTGTTTCAGGTGAACATGCTCCGTGACCAGCGTGTCCGGCTTCTTGCCCGATGTGGCCAACCGCTTCTCGTAAGTCTGCTCAACGTAGTCAGAGAACTTCGGGCACCGGCCTATGTGCCGCAGCCTGTCCTCACCCCGCTCCACAAGCAGCGTTCGGAATTCCTCTTGAGCCGCAGCCGCTGTCTCCGCATCCAGGGGCACCCATTTGACCGCCTTGCGCCCGGCGTCGTCCTCGACGGTGATCCGGGCGACAAAGTTGCCGTTGCGTCTCCAGAGGCCGCGAATTGCGTGCTTGCGATTGTCCAGGACCTTTGTGTATCTATATCGCCGTGAGTTTGAACTTGAACCAGTTCCTTTGCCCGGCGTTGCCATGCGTTTCATATGACAACACTGTCGCAAATTCTGTAGCAAGTGTCAAGTTCACACGGCAATTAGTTCGTAAGGTGCTGTATATAAATGTGCCCGCGTGGCGGAATTGGCAGACGCGCTAGATTCAGGTTCTAGTGAGTAACATCGTGCAGGTTCAAGTCCTGTCGCGGGCACCACTCCCTAGATTTCAAATTTGAGATCTGAAATTTCAAATTCCAGCATTCCCCGAAATGGCCGGCTTTTCCCTTTGGCAAAGCGCGAATGATGAGAACTGGCGCACCTCAAAGCCGCGAAGGATGAGGGTTGGGAGCCGTTCGCCTGGAAGCACAACGCGCTCCGGCATTCGTTTATCAGTTATCGGGTGGCGGACATTCAGAACGTGGCGCAAGTGGCGCTTGAGGCAGGGAATAGCCCGCAGATGATTTTCCGGCATTACCGGGAACTGGTCCGGGCAGTGGATGCGGAAAAGTGGTTTGCCATCACGCCGGCTAGCGTCGATGCGGCGAAAGCGGCACGGGAAAACGGGGCGGCGGAAAAGATTGTGGCGCTGCCGAAAGAGGCGTCGGCGTGAGTGGCGCTGCTGGGGGCTGACAGTTGCGCACAGTCTTTCTTACATTGGCAACTTTTCCTGCGCGACAGCATCGGCTCCCAATAGGCCTCGAATGATTTCTTCGGACCATGGTTCAACATTTTTCCCCGTGACGGACACGCTGGCAATCAAGTCTTTGACTTCGACGAACTTGCCGCTAAGTGATGTCCCTCTTCGTTCCGAAAACTCAGTGTTGCTAAGCACGACGACGACATCATCCCTTTCTGCCCGCCACTCATAGACAACGGCAACGTGTTGGGATGTGCCTTTGCCCACGTCCGCATAGATCGCGCCTACTAAGTTTAGCGCGCTGGCATCCAGGCTGAGCCTGAGTTCTTCATGAACTTCTCTCAGGGCGCCCTGAATGAGGGAGTGACCATTGCTTGAGTCCTCCTTCCTGACGTGTCCGCCGGCCCAGATGACAACCTTGTTATGAAGCGGGTTATTGGGTGTCTTTTCTCGGCGACGCAACTGCAAGACCTGGCCGCTCTTCGTGCGTACCACCACTATGGGCAGCGCTTGCACCAAATTCGCTGTCTTCTCCGCTTCCACTCTGGGAACAAACTTTCCGGCTGTCGTAAAGTGCGCCGCCACGGGCAGCGCCGCTGCCCCGACTAAGCAGGTTTTTCCCGCGAAAAGACTTACTACGTCGGCTTTGTTGGCGCACAGGATTTCTTCATCAAGCTGTTCAGCGATGAGATCCAGAACAGTGCTCGCAACCTTTTCCGCCGTTTTCTTCTTGTTCATCGTAACTTCGGACGTACTGATCTGAAAGATACGGAAATGGCCATCCAAACGCTTGCACGCCTCTAAAGTATTGGCCCGAAACTTCTCAAGCATCTCCGGGTTCATTATCGACCCGGTCGTGCCTTCGACCGGCAAATCACCCTCCTCGCGCTCCATTGCATCCGCCGGCGATGAGGTTAGAACAATAACGCCGGAAATGCGCTTCTGCCACTCAGGGAGCAGTAAAAATGTTTCCGCGGCTTCAAGTTCGTTTTCCTTAATCCGCGCCATCTTCCACATCATTCTTAGCCAAGCGAGGGAGTCAAAAAGTCCTCGATCTAATATCAAGACATCCGGATCGTCGTCTCGGGGAGGATTTTGGGTTTTCTCCAGCACTTGAGCCAGGGTGGTGCATGCCGTCCAAATGTTAAAATTGCCGTGCTTTTTATCTCGGATGGGGCAGACGGAAGCACGTTCAATTACCACCTCGACCTTGAATCCGCAGCGCTTCAAAAACACATTCAGGGTGCCAAGGGTTGTAGTTTTTCCAGCCTTCGGCGTGCCTGCGAATTCGATTACGACAGGCTTCCGGCCTTTAGTTTTAAACTCCAACGCCAGATTTTCCGCTCGTTTTTGGATTTCTGATTTCACAAACAATCACTGTACCAGCCGGATATACGGGGTCAAGCGAATGGGGTCGCTTCGTTCGGATGTCCCGAGCTCGGGCGAAGGAAGCGGAGCTTCCGGGTGCGCTGCCCGCGCTTAGCCCGACTTTCGCAGATCAGGCGAGGGATTTTTGATTTTTCGAGGAAATCTGCAAATCACACCGCTCAGGTTGTCCACACATCCGGCACTTGATCCTTGTAAATCTTGGGTGGCGGTTGTTCGG
>Ga0224555_1001813_pt1 | contig 27630 bp, 28 predicted proteins | sample 714S23034metaG_FD_180687 | JGI IMG/M metagenome (GOLD analysis project Ga0224555, IMG submission 180687) | Peat soil microbial communities from Stordalen Mire, Sweden - 717 S2 30-34 | ecosystem: Environmental > Terrestrial > Soil > Wetlands > Peat | place: Sweden: Norrbotten County, Stordalen...
TCTTCCGCAGCCAGCGCCTTCCGGCCAGTTATGCCAACTTCTACATTGCCAACGACCTTGTCCTCGTTCCCACTTTCCATGATCCCAACGACCGCGTGGCGCTGAACATTCTGGCCGAGGTATTTCCAGGCCGCGAAGTGATCGGCATCCACAGCGTGGACCTTGTTTGGGGCCTGGGCACGCTCCATTGCATGACCCAGCAACAGACCGCCGAGCTAACATTGAAGCCATGATCGCCGACCGCGGAGCCATGGAAGCTGCCCTCGCCGAAGCTCGCCTGGCTGCGGAAGCTGGCGAGGTGCCGATTGGCGCGGTTGTGGTGCGCGAGGGAGCTATCGTCGCGCATGGGCAGAATCGCGTGCTGCGCGACCTGGACCCCACGGCCCATGCGGAAATTGTGGTCCTGCGCGCGGCCGCTGCGGCGCTGGGCAACTACCGGCTGCTCGGCTGCACGCTGTATGTGACGCTGGAGCCTTGCGCCATGTGCGCCGGGGCCATGATTCATGCGCGGCTGGACCGCTTAGTCTTTGCTGCGGCCGACCCCAAAGCGGGCGCGGCCGGGTCAGTGCTCTCCGTGCTCAACCATCCGCAACTGAATCACCAGATGCAGGTGGAGCAGGGAATTCTCGAAGATGAGGCTGCCGAGTTGCTGCGGAGCTTTTTTCGCGAACGGCGGTAGCGTCAGCTTCTCGTCAACGCCTTGATCCTCTCCGCTTCGGTGGGCCACTTTTTGGCTAGCTCCTCATAACTTCCACTCCGGTAATCGGCGAAATCGAAGCCGGGTGTTACCGTGCAGCCCAGCAGTGCGGCTTTCCCTTCGCCCACCAGTCGCGTGCCTTGCCAGACTCCGGCGGGGACGACGAGTTGTATATGCTGGCCCGCCGCCAAATTTGGTCCAAGAATGAAGACAGCAGTATTGCCATCCGGGAGAAGTTGAAGCATTTCGACGGGGTCGCCAAGATAGAAGTGGAAAATCTCGTCGGAGGCAAGGACGTGCATCTCCGAAAAGGTCCTCTGCTCAAGCAGGTAATAAATTGCCGTCCCGACTTGCCGTACTCCACGTGCCAGGTCTACCTCAACGCCGCAAGTGTAGGTCCGGCGATAGAAGCCGCCTTCGACCGGGTGCGGTTCCAGCTTCAATAGCGTCTTGATCTCATCGGCGGTCATAGTTCCTGATGGTAGCAGCGAAAACCCGAGTAAAATGATCCCATGATCGTGCAAATGTATGGGGCTTCCGGATGCTGGGATTGCAGGGCAGCCAGAAGATTCCTCGACGCCAACGGCATCGAGTACACCGAGATCGATGTGGACTGTGATCCGGCCGCTTCAGCTGAAGTGGTGCGCCGCGTGGGCAAGCGAGCCGTTCCGCAACTGGTGATAGACGGCGAGTGGTTCCAGCCCTACAAGCCGGGCCGCGGGCTGCTGGTCGATGAGTTGCACGAGCGTTTGGGGATTCCTCGCGCCTGAAGGCTCATGCCTCGTACAATCAAGAGTTGAAGAAGGGCCGCGGAATGTGGCTCTTGCAAGGAGTCTGCCTTGATCGACCGCTATACGCGCCCCGCAATGGGCCGCATCTGGACTGAAGAGAACAAATACCGCTGCTGGCTTGAAGTGGAGTCGGCGGCAAGCACCGTGTTGGCCGAGGATGGAGTGATTCCGGCCGAGGCGGCCGAGGCCATTGCTGCGAAGGCGGGCTTCAATGTAGCCCGCATTCAGGAGATTGAGGCGGAGGTGAAGCACGACGTTATCGCCTTCACCACTGCCGTAGCGGAAAACCTCAAGAACCAAGGGCTGGAAGGCCAATCCCGGTGGCTGCACTACGGGCTGACCTCGAACGACGTGGTGGATACAGCGCAGGCGCTGCAAGTGAAAGAAGCTTCGGTGCTGATTCGCGCGGGACTTGTGGAACTGTTGGCCGTCCTCAAACGGCGGGCCGTCGAATTCAAGCACACGCCCACCATCGGCCGCACGCACGGGATTCATGCAGAGCCGACGACCTTTGGTCTCAAGCTGCTTAACTGGTTCGCCGAGATGGGGCGCAACCTGATTCGCTTCGACGCGGCAGCCGAAGATATGCGCGTCGGCAAACTCAGTGGCGCCGTCGGAACATTCGGGCATTTGAAACCTGAGCACGAAGAGAAAATCTGCGCACGGCTCGGCCTCAAACCGGCCCCGGTAGCCACGCAGGTCATTCAGCGCGACCGTCATGCAGCCTACATCTCCACGTTGGCAATTATAGGCAGCACGCTGGACAAGATTGCCGTCGAAGTGCGCCACCTGCAGCGAACCGAGGTGCGCGAGGCGCAGGAGTATTTCAGCGAGAAGCAGAAAGGCTCCTCGGCCATGCCGCACAAGAAAAACCCGATTACCTCAGAGCAGATCAGCGGCCTTGCGCGCGTACTGCGCGGCAATGCGCAGGCGGCCTTCGAAGACATTGCGCTGTGGCACGAACGCGACATCTCGCACTCTTCGGTGGAGCGCATAATCTTTCCCGATTCGACGATTCTCGTGGACTATCTGCTGGCGAAAACGACTGACCTCATTGACCGGTTGCTGGTCTATCCCGAGCGCATGAAGAAGAATCTCGAAAGCACCGGCGGGCTGATCTTCAGTGGCCAGTTGTTGCTGGACCTGGCCGAGGCTGGAATGTTGCGCGAGGAGGCTTACCGGCTGGTGCAGTCCCACGCTATGCGGGCCTGGAAAGAAGACTTGGTCTTCCGCGACGAAGTGGCAAAGGACGCGGCGATCACAAAACTGCTGAGTCCTGAAAAGCTGACGAGCACCTTCGATTACATGCGTCAGTTGGGCAATGTGGACGCGATCTTCAAGAGGGTGCTTGGCGAGTAGAGCCTATGAACAAACTGGAAGAGGAGGATCTCCGGCGGGTGATGGAGGTCATCCGGCATGCGGTGGAGTTCGCTGAGAACAACGACTCGGCCTTTGCAACGCAAATCCTCACGGCGGTGGTTGAGGAGTTTCCAGGGCTTGCGATCGGCCACAGCTACCTTGGCTGGATACTGTCGCGTAGCGGCCGGCATCGCGAGGCAATCGAACAGGGCCGCGCGGCCGTACAACTGGAGCCTGAATCGGAGAGGGTTTCGCTGCTGCTTTTTCGAGTGCTCTGGTCTGCCGGTGAGCGCGATCAGGCGTTCGAGGAGATGAAGCGGTTCATGGCAGTCGGGCACTCTGACGAATACTCCAGAATGCTGGAGGAGTGGAAGAAGATGGCAGATTAGCAACGAAGTTCAAGTAAGTTTTCGCAATGGAGGATCAAGTGGAAGCCATGAACCTCACAGTCGCAATTACCGGCGCGTCCGGCGCGATCCTGAGCCGGGAGTTGTTGCGCGCACTGGAAGCGGATGAGCGCGTGGCCCACGTTCACTTTGTGGCTTCGGAAAACTCATTGCGGGTGCTGGCAGAGGAACTTGGGCTAAGTGGGCGCAACGGTCTGCTCGAAAAACTGCTTGACGCGGCGCCAGTAAAAACGGTGCAGCACTCCGACGCTGACATTGGCGCCGCCATCGCCAGCGGCAGCTATCCCTCGAATGGAATGATTATCCTGCCTTGCTCCATGGGGACGCTAGCGGCCATCGCCCATGGCCTCGCCAACTCGCTCATTACACGCGCCGCCGACGTCACACTCAAGGAGCGCCGCCCGCTGATTCTCTGCGTTCGAGAGACGCCCTTCAACCGCATTCATCTGCGCAATATGACACTGGCAGCAGAAGCCGGCGCGGTCATTTTCCCGGTGATCCCGGCGTTCTACAACCACCCCACCGACTCAACCGAGATGGCACGTCAATTCGTCTGCCGCGTTCTGGCGCACATCGGCTTGCCCCAGCCGGGAGCCAACGTGTGGAAGGAGGACGAGTAGCCAATCAGCACCGGTCTTCCTCTTTTCTTCGTGAGCACATTCCAAAGGACGGCAGCGATATCGATTTGACTTTCCTCCCGTTTTCCCTTGATACTGCTCTTAATGCAGAACTCAAGGAATCGCCGGATTGCGGTCATGGCCATGTGTATGTGCTGCGGACCTGTCCGTGCGGCTCTTGAGAAGCGAATGCGCTAGACGCAACCGAATCTTGAAGCCAGGCGGCCCGGGTCCGAAGAGGATTCGGGCCGTTTTGTTTTTTTGCGCAGCCCGCGACCTACACGATTCGCACCCACAAGCCAAAACCACTACCACCCCAACCACCGACCTAAGGAGCCGACCATGTCCGAATCGAAGCAGCAGTTTGCCACCCTCGCCGTCCACGCCGGCCAATCGCCCGACCCGGTGACGGGCTCAAGGGCCGTGCCCATCTACCAGACCACCTCCTACCTCTTTCAGGACGCGGACCATGCCGGAAGGCTCTTTGCGCTTAAGGAGTTTGGCAATATCTATACCCGCATCATGAACCCCACGACGGATGTCTTTGAGAAGCGCGTGGCGGCCCTGGAGGGCGGCGTGGCGGGGCTGGCCACTGCCTCAGGCCAGGCGGCGGAGACGCTCACCCTGACCACCCTGGCCTCGGCGGGAGAAGAGATTGTTTCCACCACCTCACTCTACGGCGGCACCTACAACCTCTTCCACTACACATTTCCCCGACTGGGGATCAAGGTGCGGTTTGTGGACGCGGACGACTTCGGCGGGCTGCGCGCGGCCATCAACGACAAGACCCGGGCCATTTACACCGAAACGCTGGGCAACCCCAAGCTGGATGTGGTGGACATCGAGAGGATCGCCGCCATCGCCCACGAGCACAAGCTGCCGCTGGTCATTGACAACACTTCGGCTTCGCCGGCGCTGGTGCGGCCCATCGAGTGGGGCGCGGACATTGTGGTCAACTCCGCCACCAAGTTCCTGGGCGGCCACGGAACCACTATCGGCGGCGTGATCGTGGATGCAGGCAAGTTCGACTGGGCGGCTTCGGGGCGATTCAAGGACTTCGCCGAGCCGGACCCCTCATATCACGGTCTTTCCTACACTGAGGCCTTCGGTCCGCTGGCGTTCATCCTCAAGGCGCGAGTGCAGGGGTTGCGCGACACCGGCGCAGCTCTCTCGCCCTTCAACGCCTTCCTGCTGCTGCAGGGCATTGAAACGCTGCACCTGCGACTGGAACGCCACTCCCAGAACGCCCTGGCTGTAGCGCGGCACCTGGAGCGGCATCCCGGCGTAGATTGGGTCAACTATCCGGGCCTGGAGTCCAGTTCCTTCTTCAAGCGGGCGCAAAAATATCTGCCCACCGGCCAAGGGGCGCTGATCACGTTCGGCATCAAGGGAGGGTATGAAGCAGGAAAGAAGCTGATCGACGGGCTGGAGCTATTCTCGCTCGTGGCCAATATCGGCGACGCCAAGTCGCTGGTCATCCACCCGGCCTCGACGACACACGCGCAACTTTCGGTCGAGGAGCAGGCGACCACCGGCGTCACGCCCGAGCTTGTACGGCTATCGGTCGGCATCGAGGATATTCGCGACATCCTTGCCGATCTCGACCAGGCTATCAAGGTTGCCAACGGTTACGAGTTTACAGGCGCAACACAAACCGCGGGGGTTGCTGCACAATAATGAGTATCATGACCGAACCACACGCCGGGGCCGGAGTTGCGCCGACAAGAACAGGCGTTCTGGCGCCGACCTACGAAGGCGACTATGTGCTCGACGAGCAGTTGTTGCTGGAGTGCGGCCGCGCGCTGGCCGGCGTGAACCTGCACTACGCGGTGTATGGCCGGCTGAACGCGGCCAGGGACAACGCCGTGCTGGTCTGCCATGCGCTTTCCGGCTCGGCGCTGGTGGGTTCCTGGTGGCCGGAGATCTTTGCCCCCGGCGGGGTTTTGTCCTTGGATCGCGACTTTGTGATCTGCATCAACATGTTGGGGTCCTGCTACGGCTCGACAGGCCCCGGGTCGGTGGACCCCGAAACAGGCAACATCTATGGCCCGGACTTTCCGCTGGTTTCGATACGCGACAACGTCCGCGCGCAGGCCAGGCTTCTGGACTCGCTGGGCATTCGCCGGGTGCGGCTGGCTCTGGGTGGCTCCATCGGCGGCATGCAGGCCCTGGATTGGACCATCCACGACCCCGGCCGGGTCGAGTGCGCGGCGGTAATCGGTGTGGCACCGCTTTCAGCCATGGGGCTGGCTCTCAACCACTTGCAGCGCCAAGCCATCGAGCACGACCCGGACTGGGCGGGCGGTTACTACCTGCCCCAGCGCCCTCCGAGGCAGGGACTGTCGCTGGCCCGCCAGATCGCCATGCTCAGCTACAAGTCAGCGGAGCTGTTCAACGAGCGTTTTGGTCGCAATCCGAACCGCAACGGGGAGGACCCGTGGGGGTTGGACAACCAGGGCGGCGGCCTGATCGGCGGGCGCTTCGATATCGCCGGCTATCTGGACCACCAGGGAGAGCGGTTCAAAGACCGCTTTGACGCCAATTCCTACCTGGCCATTCTGCGCACCATGGACACCTGGGACCCGCTGCACGGGTATTCTTCGCCGGCGGAGGCTTTTGGCCGGATTCGCGCCCGCCTTTGCTTTGTCGGCATCAGTTCCGATTGGCTCTTTCCTGCCCAGGCGGTAAGCGACTTTGCCAATACGATTCGTGAGGCTGGCGTTCACGCCGATTACCGCGAGATGGCCAGCAATCACGGCCATGACGCCTTCCTGGCCGAACAGGCAGAACTGGTGCGGCTGCTGCAATGAAGCCGGAAACAGTTTTGCCGGCCAGGGTGTCAAATCCGGGAGGCACCGGGGAGAACCGGCAAGCCGGGGTAGGCAGGGGCAGCTGTTCATAATGCTCTTTTGCCAAGTCTGTACCGGCTTTCCAGGCAAGCCGGCTTTCTGGACCGTGCTCTCAGGGCCCTCCCACGGAAGTTCGCGGTTCGGCTTTCCACGGAAATTATTGACTTCCAGCACAACTCTGCTTGTCACAAAGGGCAGGGCTTTCTATAATCCTTCAAAGACCGCAATGGAATCCGAGGTGGTATGGTTTATCTGTCACCCGGCGCTCAACCGCCCGAAAGCGCGGTTTTGCATTCCGCGAGTGCTTGAACATTGATCTCCATTTTGGCAGTTCCCAGGAGCACTGAATGAAGAAGTTAGTCTTAGCGTTTGTGATGGCATCGGCGAGCCTTAGCCTTGTTTCTGCGCCTATGCTGCGTGCCCAGGATACGATCACCATCAAGGATCCGGCAGAGTACAACACCTACCAGAACGCCTTTACTCAGAAAGACCCCCATGCCAAGGCTGCGGCCCTGGAGAGCTTTCTGACGGCTTATCCCCAGAGCGTCGTCAAGAGCGCAGTTCTTGACTCTCTGATCGACACCTACCAGGGCTTGGGCGACGCCGACAAGACGCTCGGCGCGGCCAGCCGCCTGCTTCAGGTAGACGCCATCAATATGAAAGCCATCTTCTGGTCGGTCCTTATCAAGAAGAGCCAGTGCGGCAAGACCGTCAATCAGAAGACTGGCCTGAGCACTGACCCGCAGACCTGTGATGATGCGGCAGCGCTGGCCCAGAAGGGCCTCTTGGCGCCCAAGCCTGCCGCTACCTCGCCCGATGACTGGAAGAAGCTGACTGCTGGAACTTATCCGGCATTTCACTCGGCCATCGCTTTGGACGACATTGTCTCAAAGAAGGACACGAAGGCCGGTATCTCCGAATATCGTACCGAGCTGATGCTCTATTCGCCCGAACAAACCCAGAGCGGACCGGGACTGCAGGATACGCTGCAGTTGGCAGGTTGCTATACCAAGCCGGATGCAAAGGATTTGGTGCAGGCGGTCTGGTTCTATGCGCGGGCATGGAACTACGCTGCCCCGCAGATCAAGCCTGCGGTTGAAAAGGCGATCGAATATTACTACATTCAGTATCACGGCAAGCTGGACGGACTGGACGACATCAAGGCCCAGGCCGCGGCCACCGTCTTCCCGCCGGGAGCCTTCGTCATCTCCGCCAAAGCAACTCCGGCTGAACTTGCCCACAAGGCAATCGTAGAAACTCCCGACCTGAGCAAGATGGCGCTGGTCGATACGGAGTTCATCCTGGCCAACGGAGCCAAGGAAGACACCGACAAGCTGTGGGCCGTGCTGAAGGATCAGGTTACGCCGGTTCCGGGAATCGTCATTGAAGCCACCGCCTCGGTGATCAAGGTGGCCGTGACCAAGGATGCCAAGGATGCCAAGATCGCCGATTTCATCGTCAATCTGAAGAAGCCTCTGACAGAAAAGGAAATTCCCGCAGTTGGATTCGAGTACAAGATTCCTCCCGCGACCGCACTGGTGGGAACTTATGACTCTTTCACCCAGGTTCCAGCCACAGACACCGTCTCTGCGTCCGTGCAGATTGTGCTGCGCGACGGAGAAATCCAGCTAGAGAAGAAGAAGCCCGTACCGGCGCACAAGCCGGCAGCCGGACACCACACGGCGAATTGACCGGTAATTGATCTGATTTGTTCACCGCGCCGGACCGGATAGGGTTCCGTGCGCCACACCGTCCTCCTGGGCCATCAAGGGCAGCCTGATTCAGGCTGCCCTTTCTGTGCTTCCAAAGACTTCCTTCCGTGAATCCGCCGCACACAGCGGCCACAACCAGTGGTGGTAGGCTAGGGGCAGAATGGAACGACTCAGAATCCTCCCCGTTGTCCTGGCCATTGGCGCCATCACCGCTGTTTGCGCCCTCGCGAATGGTCAGACGGGCCAGAATCTCTCCGTACCTCAGCCCAGCCGCGTACGCAAGGCTGCTCCGCGCCCCATGCCGTTTCCTCCAGCCAGCGAGACGTCAGGACCTGTCGCTTCGCTTGAATTCCTCCCTTATGAACGGATAACCCAGCAGGATCGCGACCTGGAGGCGGATGCGGAGTCCTCAATCAGCGAGAGAGCCGGGTTTGCCGGTCTGGAATTCAACCAGAGCAAATGGAATTACCAGCAGGTGGTATGTCCCGCGCTGCCAAACCACCTCTTTTTGCAGTTCACGCGCAACAACGGCACAGGCGACGTGAGCGTGTTTTCGGTTTCAATCCCACGAGGCGGCGACGGGCGTGTGCGCATAATCCCCATTCTGCGCCGTGGATATTCGCTCTTCTCGCCCGCGCCCATCAACGCTTTGACCATATCGGCCTTCAACCACATCCGGGCCGAAGAGCACCCGGCCAAAGCTCCCGATTGGCTCGGAACAGGCCTGTGCTACGCCGCCCTGGCGGGCGTTCATCCCCAGATTGGGCCGCCGGAGGAGACCGATTTTCACAAGCTGCCGTCTGCCCCGACGGGCAGGCTGGTAATCCCCATCCATGGCGGCGCCATCATCCAATTTACGGATGTCTCAGCGACTCCTCGGTACATGGAATGGACCATGACCTTCAATGGCAAAGGAAGGCTGCTGAAGGCCACCCATTCGAGCGCGCCAAAATCGGGAGGAAGAGTTGCCGAGCGCACTTCGGCCGAGGTTCAGGGAAAGCTTGTTCAGTCAACTGATCCAGATGCGAAGGCGGTTTTGATTCGATAGCCTGCGCAGACTATTCCCTATTCCCTGTCTTTCGTCACTCTCCCAGCATGATGCGCTGAATCCGCGTGGCGCGCCCGGTCTTGGGATCGCAGGCAACCAGCGTGGCGCACATCTTGGGATTTCCCTTGGCGGCCTCGAATTTGCCCGGCATTCCAGTCAGGAACCTGCGCAGCACCAGCTCCTTTTCAACGCCGATCACGCTGTCGTAGGGGCCGCTCATGCCCACATCGGTCTGATAGGCTGTCCCGCCCGGCAGCACCCGCTCGTCGGCGGTGGGAACGTGCGTATGCGTACCCAGCACAGCGGTCACGCGGCCATCCAGATGCCAGCCCATCGCGACTTTCTCGCTGGTGGCCTCAGCGTGAAAGTCCACCACGACGACCTTGGCCTGGATGCCGGCCAGCAGCGCGTTAATGGCGTGGAAGGGGTCGTTGGTGGTGTTCATGAAGACGCAACCCTGCAGGTCGATGACCGCGTAGTCCACGCCGCTCTGCGTGGTTCCCTCATACAGGCCATAGCCGGGAAGACCCGGCTGGAGATTTGCCGGGCGCAGCACGCGGCGGCCTCGTTCCTGGCTGCCGGCAGGCGCAGCGTTCATATAGTCGATCAGCTCGCGCTTGTCCCAGACGTGGTTCCCGGTGGTCAAAACGTCCGCGCCCAGATCGAAGAGTTCCTCGGCGAGCTGAGGCGTCAAGCCAAAGCCCCCAGCGGCGTTTTCCGCGTTGATGACGATCAGTTCCACTTCATGCGCTTGACGGATATGGCCGATGTGCTCACGCACAATCCTGCGTCCCGCGCTGCCGAAGATGTCGCCGACGAAAAGGATGTTCACTGTGGGTCTGCTCCCTGCTCCTTGACCCCTGACCCCTGATCCCTGTTCCTCATCAATGGAAACAGAATCACGTCGCGAATCGACTTGGAGCCGGTGAGCAGCATCACCAGCCGGTCGATGCCGATGCCCTCGCCGCCGGTTGGAGGCAGCCCATACGCCAACGCCCGCACATAGTCCTCGTCCATCTGGTGCGCCTCGTCGTCGCCGCGCTGGCGCCCATCAAGCTGCTGGGCAAATCTCTTGTGCTGCTCCACCGGATCGTTCAATTCGCTGAAGGCGTTGCCCAGCTCAAAGCCGCCGCAGAAGAACTCAAAGCGCTCCACATGCGCCGGGTCGTCCGGCTTGGCCTTCGAGAGTGGCGACACTTCTACCGGATAGTCGTAAATAATCGTCGGCTGGATGAGGAAAGGTTCCACAACCGCCTCAAAAAGGTTGTAGACAGACTTGCCCAGCGGCGCGTCTTTCATTGACTCGTAGTAGACCGCGGTCACAGCGCCAAGAATCGTCTTCAACTCGACAATGCGCTCCGGGCTTAGCCGCGCAGTATCTCCTTCCGCCTTTTCCAGCGAGCTTATTGCCGCGTGAAGCCGCGCCTGCAAAACCGGCGCCGACTCAAATGCGGTCATCGCCGGCTTTGCTCCAGCTTCCTCCGGCCAGAACTCGCGGATAGCCTCGCGCATGGTCAGCCTGGTCCACTTACCCAGATCAATCTCGACGCCATTGAAGTTCGTGATCGTCGTTCCGTTCACTTCCTGCGCGACAAACTCGATCAGTTCCTCGGTCAACTGCATCAGGTCGTGATAGTTGGCATAGGCCTGGTAGAACTCCAGCATGGTGAATTCGGGATTGTGCTGCGTGCTCACGCCCTCGTTGCGGAAGTTGCGATTGATTTCGTAGACGCGGTCGAAGCCGCCCACCACCAGCCGCTTCAGATAGAGCTCCGGCGCGATGCGCAGAAACAGATCCAAATCCAGCGCGTTGTGGTGCGTCTTGAAGGGCCGCGCAGCCGCCCCGCCGGCGATCTGCTGCATCATCGGCGTTTCGACTTCCAGGTAGCCGCGCTCGTCGAAGAACTGGCGCAGCGCCTTGAGCGCCTTGGCGCGTTTGACGAAGACTTCGCGGGCTTCGAGGTTGGTGAACAGATCCACATAACGCTGGCGATAGCGCAACTCCACATCGGCCAAGCCGTGAAACTTCTCCGGCAGCGCCAGCATGGCCTTGGCCAGGAAGGTTAGCCGCTCGACGTGGATAGTCAGCTCGCCCGTGCGGGTGCGGAACAAGTAGCCGGAGACGCCGATGTGGTCGCCCAGGTCGAGCAGTTTATAGAGCGCGAAGCCCTGCTCGCCCACTGCGTCCAGGCGCACATAAATCTGCAGCCGTTGGCCGTCCTGCTGAAGCGTCGCAAAGCCGGCCTTCCCTTGGGCACGAATAGCCATGATGCGTCCGGCCACGGCCACGGTTACGCGATTGGCTTCCAGGGCCTCGGCCCCCGAATCGAACAAGGCCTCGTCCCACCGTGCGCGCACCTGGGGAACGGTGTGCGAGGCAGGGAACTGGTTGGGATAGGCCTCCTGCCCCAGCTTCACGATCTCTTCGAGTTTTGACTTGCGCAGCTCGAAGAGACTGCGCTCAAATTCTGAATCGAACACGTTTGCTTCCTCTGCGGGTAAACTGCGTCACCGGTCAACAGCCAGTATATCGTTCAATGCGTGGACGGCACTCTGGATGTGAGTCAATCTTCTATTTACGTTGTGAGCAACTTACTGCTAAAGTGTGTGTTGTAACCCACAGAAGAACCTATGAAGCCAAGTTTAGGTGCATTGCTCTTTTGTGCGTCCATGGTCATCGCGGTTCAGGCGCGGGCTACCATCCTGCCGGATGCCTGTGGCGACGACAAGATCAAATTCGATGTCAAGACAGAAAAGAGTAAGACCGCGCCACTCCCTCCTGGAGCAGGCAAGGCGCAGATCGTCTTTATCGAAAACGAAAACCAGATGATCGGCCCATTCATGTATGCCACAGTCCGATTCGGACTGGACGGGGCCTGGGCCGGCGCCAATAACAACAATTCATATTTTGCGGTGACGGTGGACCCAGGAGTGCATCACCTCTGCGTGAGTTGGCAATCGACCTTGAGAATGCTGAAGAAGAGCATTGATGTAGCATCCTTTACCGCCGAGCCGGGCAAGGTCTACTACTTCGCGGCCAATGTCAAGGTGATTCCCACCGGCAACAACAGCGCCACCTATGATTTCGGCCTTTCGCAGCTGGATGACGATGAAGGCCAGTACCGCGTTAAGGCCTGGAAGCTCGCAACGTCAAAACCCAGCAACTAAGCCTCGCCCCTTTCGCGTCGAAGGGCATCCATCGTTGATAATCACAAGGGATGCCCTTTCACCGCGCCATTCCGGAGTCAAAGCCGCCCGCCAAGGCCCCCAGCGGCTTTGCCTCGTACGTCGAGGCGGAAAAGCTGATGCAGATCGCCTTTGTGCTGCCCTCGGCGGTGGTGATCGGCTGGCTGGGTGGCGCGTTGGCGGACCACCTGCTGCACCAAAAGTGGATCGTGATTGTCGGAATCATTCTCGGAAGCATCTCAGGGCTGGTTTTTGTCGTCCAGACGGCGGTTGCCGCTGAGAAGAATTCCCGCAAAATGGACACGACCCAGAATGGAACCGGGAAGGGAAGCAGCGACGATCCGTCATGACCGAGGAAACCAACCCTATCATTGACCTTACCCAGGCAGACCTGGACACAATGCTCCGCCGAGCCTTGCGCAACACGCTGATTCTAGGACTGGTTGCTGCTTTGGCGGTGTCGATTGGCGCGGGATGGCGCAGTGGGGCCATGCTTGCGACGGGCACGCTGATTTCGGCGGCCAGCATCTGGGAGTGGCAGCGCCTCGTGCGCGTAATCAACGCCAGAATGGACAAACGGAAGACGCCCGCGAGTGCCCCGGTGGTGGTCCTCTTCTTTGTGCTCAGGCTCACCGTCTTCGCGGGGGTCATTTATGGTAGCCTGAAATGTTTCCACGGCTCGGTTGTGGCGCTTCTTTGCGGCCTCGGTTTGGCGGTATTGACCATTGGCTGGGAAGCGCTTCGGTTGTTGCGCGACTGATTGAAACCAGATTTAGAAGTAGGACTGACAAGACTCAAACAGGCCTGGCGGCGGATGTGGTCTCCCGCCCGGAGGCGGAAAGACTCAAGTTTTCATGCCGGAAACCCTTGCAATTACTCGTTTGTTGAATCACCTATTCGGCGGGGCCGTGGCTGCGGTTCTGCAGGCCGTGGGCGTTCACCCTGCCCACCCCGCTGCACCCATCAATGACGCTTTTGCACTGGAACTGATGGTGGTCGTCGGCCTCATCGCTTTTTTCCTCTTCGTGCGGCTGAGCCTGTCGGTGGAGAGGGCCAACCCGGCGCAGCAGATCGCCGAGATCATTCACGAGGCCATCGGCGGCCAGGCCGAGCAGGTCATTGGCCACGGCTATGAGCGCTTTCAGGCCTTTGTCACTTGCATCTTCCTCTTCGTCCTGCTCAACAATCTGCTGGGAGTGATTCCGGGCATCACAGCTCCCACAAGCGTGGTCGTGGTGCCGCTGGGCCTTGCGGTTCCCACATTCCTCTACTACAACTTCCATGGCCTCCGGGCAAATGGCCTCATCGGCTATCTGAAGCAATTTGCGGGACCGATCTGGTGGATGGCGCCGCTGCTGTTCGTGATAGAAACCATCTCGCATCTGGCGCGCGTTCTGTCGCTCACCGTCCGTCTTTACGCCAACATGTTCGCCGGAGATTTGCTGACGCTGGTCTTCTTCTCATTGATCCCGATTGGCGTTCCGGTGATCTTCCTTGGATTGCACGTTTTTATTTCGTTCATTCAGGCTTTCGTATTCATGCTCCTGACCATGATTTATCTCTCCCTGGCGGTTGCGCACGAACACTAAGAGCAGCTATTAGCTGCTAGCTTTTAGCTTCTAGCTGCGGCATCGAGCAGGAGTCCTAAAAGCTGGAAGCTAGCGGCTAAGAGCTAGAAGCTGTTGTTCAGAAAAGATTCCGCCGGAGAGCGCTTCCGCTCCGGAAAACGGTAGGCCGCAAGCGTGAGGGGGCCAGCTCGGTGAGCTTCAACCACCCACTGGCGGCCAATTCAAAGAGAAGCAGGAGAACTATGCAGAAGCTTCAGTATTTGTTCACGGCCCTGGCGGTTTTGTGTTTCGCCATTCCGGCCTTCGCGGACGGCGGTTCGGCCGTCGTCAGTCTGGTTCCGATCGGCGCCGGTTTAGGCATGGGCCTGGCCGCTGGTATGTGCGGCCTCGGCCAAGGCAGGGCCGTTGGCTCGGCCGTCGAAGCGCTGGCCCGCAACCCCGGCGCACGCGGTGGAATCTTTACCTTCCTGATTCTTGGTCTGGCACTGATCGAGTCTCTTACCCTGTTCACGCTGGTTATCGTTTTCATTAAGATGTAGCCAGATTGGCCCAGCGCCAGACAAATCGGCCCCACCCAAGCGGGTGGGGCCGATTTGCTTTTGAGGCAGTCCGGCTTTACCGGTTGCCTTGGGCCGCACTGCCCGGAGCGGAGCGCAGCATCTGGATGGCCTGCCGGTAGTCCAGTCTGGCGGGTACCGGCGCATACTGGCTCATCTCCTCCGTGGTGTCAAAATTCTTGTTCTTGAACAGTATCCGGAGGTTCATCTTCATCTGGAAGCGCGCAATCCGCCATTGCCGTCCGCCCACATCGGCCTGCTCGATGACCACCCATCCCCCCTTGTCCAGCTTGCCCAGGATGCCCCAGCCATAGTCTGTGTCCTGCTGTAGATGGCCCTCCAGTCGCGCCACGCGCTCCTGTGTGGCGTCGATCCAGAGTTCACCGGTCATAGCGGTCAACGCCTGCATTTCCAGGTCAGGCGGGCTGAAAGCCAGATTGGGCCGGAAGTGAAACTTCTCCACCGTCCCCGAAGGGCCCTGGCCCGAACCCGCGTATTCGTAGAGGAATGCCTGGGGCAACATGCGCAGCAGCTTGAAAACGATTCCGGCGTCCGCTTCCTCGCTCTGCTTGCGGTGCCGCTGCCTGCTCGGATCGTTGAGGAGCGCATCCAGCCGCGTTTCTTCCTGCTGCTCGTCGGCCTGGCTCAACGGCTGGTCGTTAAGCCTCACCAGGCGTGCCACATCGCCGTCATGGGTTTCAACGATTTCCTTGGTCGAGGTCAGCCGCGGGCTGGACTTGCGCAGCCGGTAACGCATGGGGTGGTTTGCGTCCTGGGCTGTGCGCATCTCTGTGGCAAGCGCCCGCCCCACCAGCGCCTGAGCCTGGGTGGGAGTAAGGGCGGCGTGGGCAACTGGCTGTGCCAGTGCGGCTCCGGCCCAGGGAAACAGCAGGAAAAATGTCAAAAGCCTATGCACAATCTCTAGTTTAGCGGGCATGAGCCTTCCCTGGATGGTGATTGAATCCCCTTGTTTGTTAGACGCGGGGACGCCAGACAAGATGCCCTGGTTTGGAGCAATGGGTCCGGGTTGCGTATAGTTCCATCAGGACGAATTGCAAAGTGCGAGGTCTCATAGACTGAAGCAGACGGCTTTAAGACAGAGCTACCCCAGGAGGAATCAGATCATGGCAGTTGAAAATGCTCCAGCGCGCATCGGCAAGACCATCGTGATTCGCGGCGACGTAAAGGGCAGTGAAGACTTGATTTTAGAGGGGCGAGTGGAGGGGACAGTGATCCTCACGGAGAGCCGGTTGACCATCGGCCCCAATGCAAGCGTTGCCGCCGATCTCACCGCCAAAGACATTCTGATTATGGGCCAGGTCCAGGGCAACCTTATCGCCAGCGGCCGCGTCGAGTTGCGCGCCGGCTGCCAGGTGGAAGGCGATGTCCGTGCCCTCCGCCTGGCGATAGAAGACAATGCTGCGTTCCGCGGAAAGGTGGACCTGACGCAGGGCGCTTCCAAGCAGCTCGATAGCCCAAAGACGCCACAAGTGGGCGCCGTTGTTTGATAAGAAGCTGCGCGCCGGCACGTTCATGTGTCATCGGCCGGATCGCAAGGGGATTTGAGGGTGCTTAGCCGTTGGTTTGACAAGAAGCAGGAGAGCGGTCCCGCCGCTTCCGTCCCTGGCTTTACCGGGCCCAAGGTGCCGCGCCACTCGGGCGGATGGGCGGCTCTGCGCAAACGGCTTGAGGAGGAGTCCAGCCTCCACGCAATCGACATAGGCTATACCTCTCCGGCCAACATCCACTACCTGACTGGCCTGGGCCATAGCATTTTCATGGCCGATGTGGTCCACGATGCCTACACGGGGAACTGGCAGACGGGCACGGATGAGGACGGCAACCCGGTCTGGGATGTCGAGGGCTTTCTCTCCCAGTCGCTCGCTTTTTCCGGCCGCATGTTTGACGTGGTTCTGTTATGGGCCACGCTTGACTATCTTCCCGAACCACTGGTAGCGCCGGTGGTGCAGCGCCTGTTTGAGGCCACAAATCCAGGCGGGCAGGTGCTGGCTTTTTTCCACACCCGGACCCACGGCGAGGAGACTGCGCACTGCCGATTCCACCTCACTGCCGGCGACGATGTTGAGATCCAGTTGGCCGAGCAGTTTCCCATTCAGCGCGCCTTTACCAACCGCAGCATCGAGCGGCTCTTCGCCGCCTGGCCCGGTTACCACCAGTTTCTGGCCAAGGACGGCGTCTCAGAGGTGATCATCACGCGCTGAAGGGATGAACTGCCCGAAGATCCTCACAAGATCAGCCTGACAAGGAGACAACCATGATGAGCTTGCAGGGAACGCGCATTACATGGCTGGGACATGCGACCGTGCTGGTCCAGACCTCCAAAGGAACGAACTTCCTCATTGATCCTTTCATCGCGCAAAATCCCAAGTACCCGAAGAATTTTGTTCTGCCGGAGAAGATCCACTACATTTTGTTGACCCACGGCCACGGAGACCATATTTCCGATGCGGCGCCGGTAGCCGCAAAGCACAACTCCACCGTTGTGGCCATCTATGAGCTGGCAGCCTATCTCGCAGGCAAGGGCGTGGCCCATACCATAGGAATGAATCTGGGCGGAACCGTGCAACTGGACGATGTGGCGGCCACCATGGTCGAGGCCAGACACTCATCCGCGGCGCAGGATGAACGGGGAACTCACGATGTGGGGGTTGCCGCGGGATTTGTATTGACCATTGCGGATGGTCCTGTTCTTTACCACGCCGGCGATACGGCGGTTTTCTCTGACATGAAGCTAATTCGCGAGCTATACCGGCCCGAGGTGGCTATGCTTCCCATTGGAGGACACTTCACGATGGGTCCGAGGGAAGCAGCGTTGGCCGTGCGTTTTCTGGAGCCGAAGCTCGTCCTTCCGCTGCACTTTGGAACCTTCCTTCCGCTGAAGGGAACGCCGGAACAACTGGCCGCATTGGTCGATGGCGGCGTTCAGGTGGCTCGGTGGACGCCAGGAGAGACTATCCAGAATTGACCCCAGCTTTCCCGCCTGACGTTGCGCGGCAAGCTGGAGGTCATCGTCCAGGGCGCGTTAGCAGGTCCTAAAGATAGCGCGAGGGTTTCGGTGGCGGCAACTGACGGCCGGAGGGATCGGATGTGCCTCTAAGCCCGGTGAGACCCTGGTCGCCAAGATGCACGCCGGTGGGAGTTTCAGCGGCGCGATAATTGCGCAGGTCGCGCAAAATATCTTCCTTCTCGCGGGCGTACTGGCCGGCCAGATGGGTCAGGGCATAGGTGATGATGTCGCTGTGGTGCAAGTCCTGCATCGAGGGATCGCGGCGCATGTTCACCCACAAGCGATGCACCAGCTGCACGTCGTCGGGGCTTAGCTTGGGCGCGTGTGGCCCAATGTAATATACCTTGGCTTCGCCGCTTGGATCGACGACATAGAAGTTGAACTGGCGCTTGGGTTGTGGCAGAGCCTCCCAGGCCAATCCCAGGTGGAAAGCTTGTTCTTCGGCAGTAATAGAGTTGGAGACTCCGGAGACAACCGAGTCAACCTCCAGCGAACTTGCACCCTGCGCCAGTGCGGCGAAGACATCCCCTGCGGGAATCAAGAGTAGGGAGACTTTTTTGCCGAAGCTCTCTGCTACCGAAATGGCCTTGGTAAAGATCATCTGCTCATGTTCGCTGAAGCTCTGCTCTATGGCGCTGAGATACTCTGGTCCACCCACGCCCATCATGCGCACATTGATAACCACCACGTCCTGATCTTCAGTGCTGGTGTGAGAGAGCGTCCACTTGAGCGCAAACGGGTTAGCGGCGTCGTGCATGGTTACCATGACGCCACCGGGGCGGATAGCGGCGGACTCCCGGCTCACCGTGTCCTGGTGCTCCAGTTGGAAGAAATCCTTCATCTGGTGTGCAGTCAGGGCATGTTTGCGCAGGTTAGCGCGCTCGGAGACCGTAAAGATAATGAAGAAGGCCGCAGCAAAGACAACGCCGCTCACCGTGGCTACCGACTTGGTAAACAGGTTGACGATGGCGGTAGAGGACAGCACCAGGAAGACCGAGAGCAGCCCAATGGGAATCTCGAAGCTTCCGATGCGGATGTTGGGAGGAACCTTCCAGCCGCGCTCGCCATGGTACTTCCAGCGCAGAACCAGCATGGCCAGGCTGTTGAAGGTGAACGACCAGATGACGCCGAAGGCATAAGCCTCTCCCAGAGTGATGATGTTGCCCCGGCTGACGATGATGGTGAACATCTGGAGGATGAAGACCATGTTGATGATGCGATAGCTGGTGCCGAATCTTGCGTGCGGCTTGCGGAACCAGTCGGTCAGCACGCCGTCCTCGGCCACGCGCATCAGCACGCCGGTCGAGCCAATCATCGAGGTGTTGATGGCGCCGGAGAGAATCAGAAAGCCGACCAGCACCACAAAGATGCGAAAGGCTATGCGCCAGAACAGCGGCCCAACCATGAACATCGCCAGTCCGGCGATCAGGTTGTCCTGGTAGACGTGGGTGATCTGCCATGCGGGAATCAGCATGGATGCAAGTAGCGTTGCGCCGCCGGTAAAGATGAGGCTGTAGATGGCGATGACAATCGCCGCCCTCTTCAGATTCTTCAGCTTGGGATGCTGGATTTCACGATTGACCTGGGCCAGCGTTTCCTCGCCGCTCATCGCCAGGATGGAGTGGCCAAAGGCCATGAGAATGCCGAAGAGGCCCATCAGCGGAAGCAGTTGCGGCGCTCCCTTCAGGAATCCAAGGGCGTCGCTGCTGAACTTGAGATGGGCAGGCAAAGGCGATGGGGGCAGGTGAGCGCCGCGAGTCATGAATACCGAGTAAGTTCCCCACAGCAACAGAATCACCACCATTACCGTGGTGACCTGCATGACGCGCAGAGCCTTGCTGCTGGATTCCTCAATGCCCTTGATGTTCTGCCACCAGTAATAGATGGTGACCGCGGCCGCAAACACCGCCGCGGTGTGATTCATATCGAACTGGAAGGGATGATGATGCGTGTCCATCAGAGCCGGAGGGAGCCAATTACTTTGGGCTGCAACCGTCATCAGCTCGTTCATTAAACCTGTAATGTATTGTCCGGCCGAAACACCGGAGATTGGTCCGGTAAGAATGTAATCGAACATCAGGGCTGAGACGCTGAGTTTGGCAAAGCCGCCGCCCAGAGCCTCCTTGACCACGCGGTAGACGCCGGCGCGGGTGAACATCGAACAGCTTTCGACGTAGACCGCTCGCACCGCGAAACTGAACAGCATGATGCCGAGGATGAACCAGGGCGCCGCCTCGCCAACCATCTGCTCGGCGATACCCCCGGCATAAAAGGCCGAAGACCCCAAATCATTAAGAACAATGGCTGCCGCGCGCCAAAAAGAGATAAACGTCAGCATCACCGAGGATGCCACGATGAGACGGACGCGGTCGGAAGGAGGGGCTACGAACGTTCGGTTGGATGCCATCGCGAATGTGCCGGCGCGACGGCCGGCTTTTCTTTAGATGCGGGAGCGAAAATCATCACACGCCCCGCGATGAGTATATTTTCGAATCAAGAGGGAGTCAATGGAAATAACCGACGCCAAGCAGACCGGGCCTTCAAGCGCGTGGTTCAGGCGGTTCGTCCTTGCCGATGAGTTCCTTGCCATCCTCGAAGAAACTGATGAGAACGACCACGGCAGACCCTGCAAGACCGACAAAAAACATGATTTCCAGCAATCGCATCGCGAAAACAGCAAATAGCATAGGCAAATTGTAGCCTTTTTTTGACTTGTTCGCAGTCTTTTCAGGAGAAGGTGCTACCTCGAACCGCAGCCGAAGGCGGCGATTCTCCTTGCGCGGCGCGCTTCGCTGAGAGAATGCTCGTGGCTCACTTGCCGCGCCCCTGCGCCTGATGCGATAAACTCGGCGGAGTATGAAGCACGCATTCTGGAAGTTGGGAGCCTGGAAGTTGTGGGCCGCCGCCGTTCTCTCCGCCGGCCTGCTCGAGTTGCCGTTTCCGTTGGCCGGGCCAATGCCCGCCTGGCGCAGCATCTTCGCATGGTTTGGGCTTGTCCCGCTGCTGTGGGCGCTCCTTTCGCCAAGTTGTATGGAATCGCCGCGTCCACTGCGCCGCGGCTTTCTGATTGCCTATCTCTGCGGCGTTCTGTGGTACATGGGCAATTGCTATTGGGTGCGCGACACCATGCTCCACTACGGCGATATGCCGCTGGGCGCGCCCACGCTGCTGCTCGTGGGCTACAGCCTGGTTCTGGGGCTTTACTTCGGCTTCTTCGGCCTGGGAGTCGTGCTGGTGCGCCGGGCAACGGGCAGCACTCGTCTGGCGCTGGCTTTTGCGCCCATCCTGTGGACCGCCCTAGAACTGGCCGCCGCGCGCGTCACCTCCGTGCCTTGGGACCAGCTCGGCTACTCGCAGGTGGACAACCAGGAGGTGACTCAGCTTGCGACGTGGGCCGGCGTCTATGGCATCAGCTTCCTGCTCGTGGCCATGAACGCGCTCATTGCCGAAGACTTGCTCTTCGGCCGCGATCCCGCTTACGCGTGGGTGAACCGCCCGTATTGGCGTGTTTTGCTCGCGGTTACGGTCGGCTCCATTACGGTTCTCTCATATGCGCTGCCGCAGAACCCGGCCCCCACCGCAACCGCCGTCCTGATCCAGCCCAACCTCGATGTGGGGGCCGAAACCAGTTGGTCAGGCCCCGGCGAATGGGATCGCCATATCGCCGAGTTCAAACGGCTGGCTGGCGAACAATGCAAAACTTATATCGCCGGAATCCCGCAAACTGGAGCGCCGCAAGGCGAGATCATTTGCCCGCCTTATCCCACGCATCCTGATCTGGTGGTCTGGCCCGAGTCGCCCGCGCCCTTCGTTGAGAACGACGCACGTTTTCAGCAGGCGCTGGTAGCTATCGCCCGGCAGGAACAGGCGCCTCTGGTGGTGGGCAATATCGGCGCGGATTTCTCAGCAGAAGATCAATCCTGGCGCGAGTTCAATTCCGCGCTCGTTGTCGGAGTGGACGGCGCGCGAGTGGGCCGCTACGACAAGATTCACCTCGTCCCCTTCGGCGAGTACATTCCCTTCCATAATCTGTTGACCTTCGCCCGCAAGCTCACCGGCCGCGTCTCGGAGTTTTCGCGCGGCGACGAGCGCAAGGTCTTCCGCCTCAATGGCCATCGCTACGGCGTCTTCATCTGCTACGAGGCCGTCTTCGCCGACGAGGTGCGAGAATTCGCGCAACTTGGCGCCGAGGTGCTGGTCAACATCAGCGACGACGGCTGGTACGGTGACACCAGCGCTCCCTGGCAGCACTTGAACATGGCGCGGATGCGGGCCATCGAAAATCGCCGTTGGCTTCTGCGCGACACTAACAGTGGAGTCACCGCGGTCATCGACCCCTACGGCCGCGTCCGCCAGAGCATTCCCCGCCACGCCGTCGACGCGCTGCCCGCACAGTTCGCTTTCCGCAGCGATGTGACCTTCTACACCGCCCATGGCGACCTGTTTGCATGGCTCTGTGCCATACTTGCTTTAGGGATTGTTGCCTGGGCGGGAAGAAAGCTCCTGCGCCAGCGGATAGCTTCCTCGTAAGTTCAAAAAAGTCAGGTCATAAGAGCAAAGCCATGTCGTTGAACGATCTCGAATTCGCTTACGCTCCCGTCCGCGATCAAGTCCGCGACCTGCGGGAGTATCTTTGACCCTGCCCGCATCCGCAGGGAACTCGCCGAAATAGAAACCAAACTGGCCGATCCTTCGCTCTGGTCCAATCCCAACGCAACCAAACCGCTCATGCGCGATAAGAAGCGCCTGGAAGTGATGGTGGCCGATGACGAATCTCTGATTCGCCGCACCCAGGACGTCGAAGCTTATATCGAGCTGGCCCGCGAAGGCGAGGATGTCCTCGTTGAACTCGACCAAGAGATCAAAGCCCTGGAAGGGTTTGCCGAGGAACTCGAAGCCCGCACGATGCTCAGCGGCGAGGCCGACCCGATGAACGCCATCGTCACCGTTCACCCCGGCGCCGGCGGCACTGAGAGCCAGGACTGGGCCGAGATGCTGCTGCGCATGTACCTGCGCTGGGCCGAGCAGCAAGGCTTCAAAACCGAGATGAACGACTATCAGGACGGCGAAGAGGCGGGCATCAAATCCGCCACCTTCACCATCATCGGAGAATATGCCTTTGGGCAACTGGCCGGCGAGAGCGGTGTCCATCGCCTGGTGCGCATCTCGCCCTTCGACTCCGCCAAGCGCCGCCACACCTCTTTCGCCTCCGTCTACGTCTCGCCCGAAATCGACGAGACCATCAATGTGGACGTGAAACTTGAAGACTTGCGCATTGACACCTACCGCTCTGGTGGCAAGGGCGGCCAGCATGTGAACACCACCGATTCCGCCGTGCGTATGACGCATCTGCCCACGGGCATCGTCGTCTGCTGCCAGAACGAGCGCTCCCAGCACAAGAACCGCGACAAGGCCATGAAGATTCTTCGCTCGCGCCTCTACGAATACGAGCTGGAAAAGAAGCGCGCCGTCAGCAAGAAGCTCGAAGACTCGAAGCTCGAAATCAACTTCGGCTCGCAGATTCGGTCGTACGTCCTGCAACCCTACCGCATGGCCAAGGACCATCGCACCAAAGTCGAAGTGGGCGACGTGGATAAGGTGTTGGACGGCTACCTCGAGCCGTTTCTGCGCGGCTATCTGCTTGCCAAGCGGCGCGGAACTGCTGTAGCTGCCGAAGCTAGCGACGATCTGGACGTATAGCGGCCTGAATCGTCCGCTATACTCATGAGTCCAAGGATGAGGAGTCATTGCTTGCCTTCCATGCGTATCCTTCGATTGATCTTCTTAATGCTCTTGTTGCTGTCCGTGGGCTTGCCCGCGCCGGCGGCGTCGAATGCTGCCGATGCGCCGCATGTGCGTGTACAGTTGGTGGTGTCCGAAGAGAATCTCATTCCAGGGACAAAAGATGAGAATAATGCGGGCCTTTATTTCAAACTGGAAGCCGGCTGGCACATCTACTGGATGAATCCGGGCGACGCGGGCGAACCGCCGCACGTTCAGTGGACGCTGCCTGTCGGGATTACCGCCGGACCTTTGCGGTTTCCCGCGCCGAAGCGTTTGCCCCTCGGCCCCCTGATGGATTATGGCTACGAGGGCGAAGTTTACTTCCCAGTCATGTTGAACGTGGCGAAGAGCCTCAAGCCAGGGCCGGTGACCTTGCACGCTAAGGTGAATTGGCTTGTTTGTCGCGAGGTCTGCATTCCCGGCAAGGCAGAATTGGAAGTCAAACGTCGTGTGGCTACTGAGGAGGGCATCTCAGAGGAAAATGCCGATTACGGGCTATTTCTTCGTCAGCTTAAGGCGAACTCGTATCCTCAACAACTCCCTGCGAATGCCAAAGCCGTCTTTCAGCCCACGCACACGGGCCTTCGGCTCACCATCGAAACCGGCCAGCGAGAGCTTTCCGCCGCATTTTTCCCCTCAGATCCGGACATTCTCGACAATCCTGCCCCGCAAAAGCTAACGCCCATCCCCAATGGCTTAATTCTCGACTTAAAGAAAGACGCGAATCTTGTCTCCAATCCTGCTCAATTAAAAGGGGTTCTAGAACTTTCTGGCGGACGGTCGTATGAGATTGCCGCGCTGCCACCGGGAGGGACAGCGCCGACTACCGCGTCTTCCGCTCCTGCTGCGGCTCCCTCCACAGCCGCATCGGAACCTTCTGGCGCGCAGGCCTCATCCAGCCCTGTGCCAATCACCGCGCCTCCACTTTCCTTGTCGCTGCTAGCTAGGACCTCAGGCCTGGCCTTTCTCGGCGGGCTGCTGCTCAACCTCATGCCGTGCGTCTTCCCGGTGCTCTTCCTCAAAGGTTTGGCGCTGGTCAACTCGGGCAATGAGGAACGCGCCAAGCTGCGCATGCATGGGATGGTCTATGCCGCGGGCATTCTGGTTTCCTTCTGGGCACTGGTGGCTGTGCTGCTCGGTTTGCGCGCCACCGGCGCCACGCTGGGCTGGGGATTCCAGTTCCAATCGCCGGTCTTTCTTGCACTGATGGCCGGACTGCTCTTCTTCTTGGGGCTATCGCTGGCCGGCCAGTTCGAGATTGGCCTCACACTCACCAGCGCTGGCGGGGCATTGGCGCAGAAGCAAGGCTACACGGGCAGCTTCTTCACCGGCGTGCTGGCCGTGGTGGTTGCCACGCCCTGCACCGCGCCGTTCATGGGAGCGGCTGTCGGCTACGCGCTGAGTCAGTCCGCAGCGGTCACCTTTGCTGTCTTCACAGCGCTCGCCTTGGGCCTGGCCGCGCCGTACGTCGCGCTCACTCTGCAACCAGCCTGGACGCGCCTGCTCCCGAAGCCCGGCGCATGGATGGAAGTGTTGCGCCAGGCCGTCGCCATTCCGATCTTCGCCACGGTAATCTGGCTGGCCTGGGTGCTGGCGCAGGCTTATGGCGCCAGTGTGCTCTCCGCGCTTTTGGCGAGCTTCCTGCTGCTTGCCATCGCTGGCTGGTTCCTCGGCCGCTGGCCGGCGAAGCGTTGGTCTTTTGCGGTTGCCGCCTTGATTCTGCTTGGAGTGGTCGCTCTGGCTTTCTTCGGCCAAAGGCTGGTTAGCGAATCCGCGGGCAGAACAGGTCAGTTTGGAAGATCCGATCTGGATTCCGTTGCCGCCAACGGCTGGGAGCCGTGGTCACCGGAAACGGTCAGCCGCTATCAGGCTCAGGGCCGTCCGGTCTTTGTGGACTTCACCGCTAGCTGGTGCCTGAGTTGCCAGGTAAACGAGCGCATTGCGCTGAATCGGCCGGAAGTGAAGCAGGCCTTTCAATCCGCCAACGTCGCCTTGCTTCGCGCCGACTGGACCCGGCACGACGAGGCCATCACGCAGGCCTTGACGACCCTGGGCCGAAGCGGCGTGCCTGCCTACGCCCTCTACGCTCCCGGCCAGAGCGAACCGCAGATGCTGCCGGAGGTGTTGACGCCGGGGATTGTGATGGATGCGTTGGCAAAGTTGCCGAAGTTGCCACTCTGATTTGTATCAATCTCCGCCGCGCTTGGCGGAGCGGATGCGCCGAATCTCTTCCATCCTTTGCGCCAGCAGTTTTTCGCGGCCCTCCTGCGTGGGATGGTAGTAGCTGCGGCCTTTGAGCGAGTCAGGCAGGCAATCCATGTCGGCCACCTTGCCCTCTTCGTTGTGGGCGTAGCGGTAGCCCTTGCCGTAGTCCAGTTCCTTCATCAACTTGGTGGGCGCGTTGCGCAGGTGCAGCGGCACCGGCTCCTGACGGGTTGCTTCTATCTCGCTCTGCACGGCGCCGTAGGCGGTGTAAACCGAGTTTGATTTGGGTGCCAGGCAGAGATAGACGACCGCTTCGGCCAACGCCAGATCGCCCTCCGGAGAGCCGAGAAAGTCGATGGCTTCTTTTGCCGAGAGAGTCAGGTTGAGCGCCTCGGGAGCTGCCAGGCCGATGTCCTCGATGGCCATGCGGACGATGCGGCGGGCGAGATAGAGCGGGTCCTCGCCGCCAGCGAACATGCGCGCCAGCCAATAGAGCGCGGCGTCGGGGTCGCTGTTGCGCACGCTTTTGTGAAGCGCTGAGATCAGGTTGTAATGCTCCTCGCCCGACTTGTCGTACATCAGAACGCGCTGCTGGACGGCTACACCGGCCAGCGTTCTGTTGATTTTCTTCTTGTCTTCGACGGCGAGTTGCGCCGCGACTTCCAGCGTGTTGTAAGCATTGCGGCAGTCGCCGCTGGAATAGCTGGCGATCAGTTGCAATGCATCGTCGTCGGCGGTCAACTCCAGCGCGCCCAACCCACGCTCGCGGTCTTCCAGAGCCCGGCGCAGGAGAGCCGTGATCTGCTCCTCCGAGAGCGGTTCCAGCACGTAAACGCGGCAGCGTGAGAGCAGCGCCGAAATAATCTCGAATGACGGATTCTCGGTGGTCGCGCCGATCAGCCGGATGTCGCCGCGCTCCACGTAGGGCAGGAAGGCGTCCTGCTGCGCCTTGTTGAAGCGGTGAATCTCATCAATGAAGAGAATGGTGCGCGAGTGCATCCTGGAGGCCTGAGCCGCCGCGACCATCACCTGCTTGATCTCCTTGATGCCGCTCATCACGGCGGAGAACTCGATGAAGCTGGCTTGGGTGGTCTCGGCGATGATTTTGGCCAGCGTGGTTTTGCCCACCCCCGGCGGACCCCACAAAATCATCGACCCTGACCCTGAAGCATCGAGACTGTCGCGCTCGATCTGCACGCGCAGTGGTTTGCCTGCGCCGACCAGGTGCTCCTGGCCGCTGAACTCTTCCAGAGAGCGCGGTCTCATGCGCTCGGCCAGCGGCGCGGTGCGGAGCGTGTCTTTGGATGCTTTCCCGGAATTCAGAGGCTCTTCGCCAAAGAGATTCATCGCGCACCCCTTCGCTGCCGCGAAGCCTCATAGAGCAGCACGCTGACCGCTGCCGCCGCGTTGAGGCTTTCAACAGGGCCGGGGCAGGGAATAGTCACTGCTCCATCGGCCAACTCAGCCAGCGCCTGCGGCACGCCGTTGCCTTCATTGCCAATCAGCAGCGCGACGGGGCCGGCCAGGTCGATGCGGTCGGCTGGCTCTGCTCCGTGGACGGCCGTCGTCCAAATTCTGACGCCGGCCTCGTGCAGGCGGGAAAAACATTCTTCCACGCTGGTTTCCAGCAGCGGAAGCCGAAAGACGCTGCCGGCGGAGGCGCGCACGGCCTTGGGGTTCCAGGCGCTGACCGTGCCGGGCAGGCTGAGGATGGCTGTCGCCCCGAAGGCCTCGGCGGAGCGCAGAATCGTTCCCAGGTTGCCGGGGTCTTGCAGGCCAGCCAGCACGACAATGAGTGGCGTGGCCTTCGTCCGGCTCACGA
>Ga0224555_1001814_pt1 | contig 27618 bp, 27 predicted proteins | sample 714S23034metaG_FD_180687 | JGI IMG/M metagenome (GOLD analysis project Ga0224555, IMG submission 180687) | Peat soil microbial communities from Stordalen Mire, Sweden - 717 S2 30-34 | ecosystem: Environmental > Terrestrial > Soil > Wetlands > Peat | place: Sweden: Norrbotten County, Stordalen...
TTCAGATCGTCGGACCGAAAACACTTTCCCATAGCCGCATCTTAAGCCGAAGTACCCTCTGGAAAAACTATGATGTTTGGTGCCCCTGGAGAATCTATTCCCGACAGACTCCTAGAGCCACTGCCGGAGTGGCCGGGACTCTACCGCCCGATCAAAAAGCCGGTCACCCTGCGTCTCGACGCCGACGTTCTGGCCTGGTTCAAAAGACAGGGCCGGGGATACCAGACGAGGATCAATCGCGCCCTGCGCAAGTTGATGATGGACGAGCGGAAGAAAGACGTGAGGAAGAAAGACGAGCGGAAGAAATCGGGGGAATGAGCTGAGGCCGTTGTGCGAGGCCATCGCCCGAGGCCGCTGTCCGGGGCGGCTGTTACGAAATCCGAACAGAACCAGCGAACCCGCGCCACCGGGAAAGGGTTGTTGTATGGTGAGCCCCATCTCTCGCGGCTCTCCGGTCCTGCCAGGCCTGCCTTCCCCCTCGAAGGCCCTCGCGGGTCGGTTGAGTCAGTTCCAAAGGGAGTAAGGGCTGGGCGCGTTCTGGTTCCGCGCAGGAGCCGCGCAAGAGCCGCGTGCCCGCCCTTCGTCTTTTGCAGTGCACCATTCCACGTCCGCCCACCGCTCGGGATTTTGCCTTTGTCTTGAAGAGGTGCGGCTTTACAGCTGGCGGAAAAACTCCGGCTTCGTATCGGGGTATCGCTTTAGCGATACCGTAAGTCGTTTGAAATCAGACGCCCCTTTAGGGGCTGAGGCAGCGAAATCCACTTTTTCTGCAACCCCTTCAGCCGCGCCGTTGAGAGCCATAGAAATGGCTGGATTTTGTGTGGCGCGGGCGCCCTCGCCCGCGGCCGTTGACTTTGGTTTGGAATTCACAGACAAGTCGCCGTACCAGCCACTCGAAGACGTGACGGTTGGTACGGTTGCTGTCGCGTCTCAGGCTCGACTTTGGTGCGCAGTCCGTCGATGTCGGGCCGACGTACCAGCATTCACCTGGTCCGATGCTCGATCGTACAGTGCCTGTGCCGTCTTGACCTGCACCTCTGCCGTTCAATACGGGCTTCCTCGGCGATGTCTTTGTTTCGCCATGTTCTATGGCTTGGCAACCGCCGTCTGGCTGCACGCTCCTTCACGGCTAGCCTCTCGGCGAATGATCCGCATCTGCACCGTGTCGCCGGGGAAGTCGATGTACATTACGTGCTTCTCCAGCCGAACCGGCACGGGGCTATTGGCGGAAAGTGCCAAGCGCAAATCATCGCCTTCGGACACGTAATGCCTAACATAGACTTCGCAGTCCAATTTCACGGAAACGTTGTAGCGATAATAGTTCGACCGCAACGGCGTAGAAACAGGTGCGCAGTTCGACCCGCCAATCTCGTTGCAGATCTTCTCATCGTCGCTGATCCAGCCTGTTCTTCCAGGCGCCCCCACCGCTTGCCCCGACCGCAAGGGTGTAGAAACAGCTGCGCAGTTCGACCCGCCAATCTGGTTGCAGACCCTCTCATCATCGTTGATCCAACCTGTTTTTACCGGCGTCGTCACACCTTGTTTCTGGACGTCGACGATGGTCCCCTTGTGGGGTTGCAGGGATTGTCCCGTTGCGGAAGGAACCACGACAGCGCTGACGGCTGCAAGAATACTGACAAACAAATTGGCTTGCATACTGTTTCTCCTTTCGACTTGCATACTTCGTGGTTTCGATTTGCATGTGCCGCTGGAGGATTCAAGAAATAATATTCAAAGACCAAGATCACTCAGCGAAAGATCACTAAACAAAAGATCACTCAACAAAAGACCACTCAACAATGCATGGTCATCCGGGCGCCGGCCAAGGGGCCAACCGTATTTGCGATCCGATTCCTTGATCGGAACATGGTTGTTGCGCGGTGCCCCAGGTTCACGCCCGGTTGTTGGGCGTTAACCTGGGCGCGGAAAGTTTGTCATCCCGAACGAAGTGAGGGATCTGCTTCTTTGCCCCCAACAAATTTGTCATCCTGAGCGCAGCGAAGGACCTGCTTTTTGCCCAAAAATCCCCGCCAACTTCCCAGAAGCAACCGTCGAGATCACGCGGTTTGAGGACGCAAAAGAAAGTGAGACCGCATTGGATTCTGTGTGGCGCGGGCGCCCTCGCCCGCGGCCGTTGACCTTGGGTGGCGCAGCCAGTGAAGTCAGCAAGAAATCTAAAGAGGGAGACGACCGTGAAATCCCACCCTTCAACAACCGAAGGGCGCGGCCCCCGGCCGAAAAACCGAGGCTTTGACTTTGTTTTGAAGGGGCGCGGCTTCAGCCGCGCCGTTTCGCGCCCCAACCACGGGGCTTAGCCCCTGAGGGAAGGGGTCTATAGCACCGATGTCCCCGCTCCAAGCCTTCCCCAAACCACGCTCCAAGCGTTCCTCAAATCTCTGCCCGGAGAACCAAAGTAAAGCGTGGATTGGTGGAGCATCCGGAGGATTGTTTTGTGTAGAGCGGACACTCCTGTCCGCTGCCTTTGACTCGTAACCGAAGCCCTACATTTTAAGATTTCCAATCCGCTGGCATTTTGTGCGCGGTGCCCGTCCTATCGCGAAGCGAAGGGCGGCGCCTTTGACTTTTTTTCATCACAAACGCGCAGTGAGCGCCATCACAGACATCGAATCGTCCGTCGGCGATAATGGGGATCGACCTGTAGCAGGCCCGAGGTGTGCCCGTCCCACCAAGACGGCCCTCGAAGCTGCCGCAGCCCCACTAGTCGCGTTCTTTGAAAACACCAGTTTGAGACGATAAGCGGGCGTCAGCCCGCTGCCGAAGCCCCGCGCCAAGCGAAAAAGCCAGCTAAGTCATTGAGAAATAAATATTTTACCTCTAAGTCCTTTAAACTCAAAGATTTTGCGGGAATTTTTGCGTAACTCCATGATTCCAAAAGATCGAGGCAAAAAAAAATCTGGGATCAGGAGTTAGTAACTCATGAGTAACTAGGTAATACTTACCGGTTGATCGTAGGGCACCCTGCCAACGACTAACGACCAACGACCGCCGACCAACGACCATCACACTACTCGCGCAACTCCGCCGGAAGCCCGCCATTAATCGCCGCGCGCACTTTGGCCATCAGGCAATCGCGTTCTCCGAAATCCGCGGGCTCGATGGGAGCGTGAAATTCGACCGTGACCGTCCCCGGACGAATCGCAAACTGCGCTTTCGGCATAACTGCTTCGGTGCCAGAAATCGTGATGGGCACGACCGGCACATTGCACTCTTCGGCGAGATAGAACGGGCCTTTTTTGAAGGGCAACAGCTTGCCATCGAACGAGCGGTGCCCTTCCACGTAGATGGTCATGTTGAGTCCCTGCTCAATCGCCCTGACCGCGTCGCGCACCGCCGAAATGCCCGCATCGCGATTTCCGCGGTCGACCGGCACAAGCGATCCGATCCGCATGATCCTGCCGAGAATCGGAACCTTGAACAACCCTTTCTTCACCATCACCGAACTTCGGCGCGGAATCAGCGGCAGCGTGACCGGCGGATCGAGATTGGAGATGTGATTCGACATGAAGATATAAGTTCGAGCCGGATCGATTTTTTCGAGGCCGAGCGTTCGCACCTTCACGCCCGCGATGCGCGCGCCCGTCCACAATGCCGACATGCAGATGCGGTACAAAAAGTTGATGTCTTTGGTCAGATAGGTCCAGGGAAACCCCACGAGCGCCGCGACCGGCAGCGCCGCGGCCCAAAACAACAGCATGAGAATGGTGCGAAACACTTACTTGTTCACTCCAGACTTTTTCACTCCAAGCTCGCGCAATCGTTGCGGAAGCTTCTCATAGATGCCGCCGAATCCACCATTGGAGAGAATGGCAACCACGTCGCGTTCGCGCAGTTCTGGCGCGATCGCGTTCACGATGGCATCGGCATCGGCGAAGATGCGCGCTGCCTTTCCGCGCTTCTGAATGTCGCCGACCACACGATTCAGATCCAGCCGTTCCGCCTCAGGAATCGCCTCCGACTTGAAAATGGCCGCAATCACTATTTGGTCAGCGAGCGCCAGGCTGCGAGCCAGCGCGTCCTGCAGCACGTTGCGGCGCATGGTGTTCGAGCGCGGCTCCAGCACCACCCACAAGCGCGATTGCGGATACCGCGCCCGCAACGCCCGAATCGTCTGCTCGATGGCCGTTGGATGATGCGCAAAGTCGTCGATGATCGTTGTTCCATTGACCTCGGCCTTCACCTCCAGCCGTCGCTTCACGCTGCGAAACGATGCGAGAGCCTGCGCAATCACATCTTTCGGAATTCCATAGTTCGCCGCCAGCGCCGCGGCCGCCGTCGCATTCCAGACGTTGTATTCTCCGCCGAGCGGGAATTCGAAATCCGCCCAAGCGCTGCCATCGCGCAGCACCGACCATTTCGCCCCGTCTTCGTCCAACTTCAGATTTGCGATTCTCCAGCCCGCGCGATCCGAAGCCCCATAACGTTCGACCGGGCAAAACGCTTTCTGCAGGCAGCGGTCGATGCTCGCTCCCGAATCGAAGGCGACAATCCGCCCACGTCGCGGAACCAGGTTCACGAGCCGCTTGAAAGCGGTCTCCACCGCGTCCAGATCCTTATAGATATCGGCGTGGTCGAATTCGACCGAGGTCAGAATCACGGAATCGGGAAAGTAGTGCATAAACTTCGGCCCCTTATCGAAGAATGCCGTGTCGTACTCGTCGCCTTCCAGGATGAAGTGCTTGCCTTCACCCAGCCCAAAACTGCGCCCGAAATTCTCCGCAATGCCGCCGATCAGGAACGAAGGCTGAAGGCCAGCGGTCTCGAAGATCCACGCCAGCATCGAGGTTGTGGTCGTCTTGCCGTGCGTTCCGGCAACCACCAGAACGTCTTTCCCCACCAGGAATTCATCATGCAGAATCTGCGGCAGTGAGCAGAACGGAATGCGCTCGTCGAGCAAACGCTCCAGTTCCACATTTCCGCGAGAAAGCGCGTTGCCCACAACCACCAGATCGGGCCGAGCATCGGAGTGCGAGCCAAGGTTCGCCTCCGCAAACGGCTGCGCGACGGGGATGCCCAACGATTCAAGAAACGTGGACATCGGCGGATACGACGCCGCATCCGAGCCGGTGACGCGAAAGCCGCGATCTTGCAGCATGCCGGCCAGCGACGCCATCGCCGTGCCGCAAATGCCGATTAGATGAATGTGCTTGGTTTTGGTCATCAAGGCTTACTCGTTTGACTTACTCATTTGCTCGTCGCATTTTCCAGAATCCGCAGTTCCACCGAGTCGTCGACGGTCAGTCTAGCCCGCACTCCGATCGGTAGCGTGATGTTCGCGCGCGAGACATGGCCCGACCGCAGGCCGAACGCCACCGGGATCCGCAAACTTTCCACAATCCGCAGAATTACCTCCTCAAGCGTGTAGTCCTGATCCGGACTCTGCCGGCAATCCAGCATTTCGCCGAAGACCATGCCGCGCAGGTCTTTCAGCTTGCCGGCCAGTTTCAGTTGCATCAACATACGGTCGATCTGGTAAGGCTTGGTCGCAACATCTTCGACGAAAAGAATCGTCCCTGCGGTTCGAATCTCGTGCTCGGTGCCGAGCGACGCCACCAGCATCGAGAGGCACCCGCCATAGAGAATTCCCTCCGCTTCTCCCGCCACCAGCGGCCTCGCGCCTGAGCCCTCGCCAATCGCCCACTCCTCCGCTCCGCCCAACGCGTTCTGCCACGACTCCAGATCCACACCGTCCGCAATGGCAAAATCCTTAGTCACCATCGGGCCATGGAAGGTGACGAAATTGGCCGAGTCCGAGATGCAGCACACCAGCGTCGTAATATCGCTGTAGCCCAGCAGAATTTTGGGATGGGGAATGATCTTCGTCGGATCAAGCGCCAGCGGCAGATAGTTCGATCCATATCCTCCGCGGGCACAAACAATTGCGCGGATATCTTCGCGCAAGAACATGTCTTCCAGTTCGCGCGCCCGGCGCTCTGCCGACCCGGCAAAGTAAAGATCGCGTTCCAGAATTGATTCGAAATAAAACGGCTCATAGCCGGCGCGTCGCAGCCCGTCGCAGCCCGCCTCCAGCAGTTCGCGCTTAATGTTCGACGCGGGCGCAACAATTCCCACCTTGTCGCCCCGACGGAGCGCGCGCGGCTTGAGTCGCGAATTCTGGGAAGCGGGAATCATCTGGACTCGATCTTATCTGGACTCGATCTTAAACGTAGAATTCTCCGCGGCAGATGAGAGTCGCCGGACCTCGCAGATAAACTTGATTCTCCCAGCGCACCGTCTGCGAACCTCCGGGCGCAATCACCGTCACCGGCGAAGCAACCCGCCCGCTCGCAATCGCAGCCACCGCCGACGCGCACGATCCCGTGCCCGAAGACTCGGTCTCCCCGACGCCCCTTTCAAACAGCCGGATTTCGATTTCATTCTCACCGCGCACCACCACGTACTCAACATTCGTGCCTTGCGGAAACTGCGGCTGCGTGCCAATCAGCGCCGCCTGCCGCTGCCATCCATCCTGAAAGTTCTCCACAAAAATTACGAAGTGCGGATTCCCCATCGAAACTTTCGTCCCCACCGCCCGCACCCACATCGTCTCAATCGACAATTGGCCGCCGACCTCGGGCCGGCCCATATCCGCTTCGAACTCAAACGTGGAGCCTTGCCGGCCAGTGAGCCGACAGGTTTTCAGTCCGGCGTCGGTGCGAACCACAACCTCCGTTTTGTGCTCGCGGGAACAGATCTCCGCCGCCACGCAGCGCGTGCCGTTGCCCGAAACCTCCGCCTCTGACCCATCCGCATTGATCAGGCGCGCTTTCACGTCCGCTTCCCCATCCGGAAACAGCCACTCCACGCCGTCGGCGCCCACTCCGCGATGGCGGTCGCACAACCGGCGGCTGAGCACACCCAGATCGCCAGAAGCGTGCGCGCCTTCCACCATCAGAAAATCGTTGCCGCAAGCCGTCGCCTTCGTAAAGGGCAGTTCGATGGTTGGACGAACGACGATTTGATGGGTTGGGTTCATAGCATCGCGACGGGCTTCGAGCGGATTCTATCACCCCCGTCCGGCGCTTTCTGTGCGTTTGGCGGGAAGAGTTAACGCGATTGATTCGGGACGCTCCTCGCCGCATAGATGCGCGCATGCGGCTGTCCGGTCGCGTGAATCTCCGCCAGCACCGTGAGATTGGTCCGATTCACGCCTAGGTCCATCGCATCGCCATCGAAGGCAATCACAAAGTCCACGTAGCGCGGCGGATCGGCCAGCGCACGCTCCCACAGCCCTTCGGGATCCGTTGGCCGCTTCCACGGACGGTGATTTTCGTTATTCACTACCTGACGCAGCGGAATGCCCGCCTGCTCCATCACGCCCACATGTTCCCCGAGGTCCATCAGGAACCGCGAATTCCGCGGCAATTGAGCAACGAAGCGCTCGACCGCGGAATTCAAAGTGTCGCGGATTTCCCAGTTCCTCCGCGCCTCCTTCAAGCATTGAGGTCCCGCCTTCCACACCGACGCATAGCTGGCCACGACCAACGCCAACATCACCGCCACCAGTTTCCAAACATGCCGCCCACCCGCGCCCACGAGGAATACTGACGCAGTCAGCAATCCGGTCGAAACTGCGAACATCGGCAGCAACTGGAGTCCGTAGCGCTGGTTGAAGGTAGCAAACGGCCACCAGGTGTAGACATGAAGCGGCACCGAGCCGTACGCAATCGAAAGCGCGTAGAACACGAGCGGAACCCACAGCAACAGCAGCAGCAATTCAGCCGATTGCGCCCGCAGTTTCCATGCTGCGATTGCCAACGCCAAGAGCGCCGCCGCCAGCCAGAATCGGCCCCAGTTTCCAACTGCCATATTCAACTGCGCCGATTTCAAAAAATAGATGGCCGCAACGCCGACATTGTGGAACGCTGGATTCGGCGCGCCCACGCGATGCTCAATCGCCTTCGCCGAGTACGGACCGTTGGCGAATTCCAGTGCGTTCCCGTACACCGCCCCGTTGTACGCCAACCATAAGATAGGAACCGCCGCAATGCCCAACACGAACTTCACTATGGCCCGCCGCAATGCGCGATTCTGCCATCGCCGCAGCGCGATGACGACGACCGCCGCTCCCATCACACCTGCCAGAAACCATCCGTCGTAGCGCGTGAGTTCCGCGCCCGCCAGACACCAGGCGCAGCGCATCAGGGGAGTGCGCGCCGACCGCGTTGGCCGTCCATCTGCGTCGTCATTTTCTTCCAGCTCATTCTTTTTCAGATCATTCTTTTGCAGAGCCTGAATAAATTCCGTAAAGTACACGACGGCCCAGATAAATAGCGCCAGATAGACGGACTCCGTCATGGCCGTGGCCTGCATGTAGATCAGATTCGGATTCGCTCCATAAGCTAACGCGGCGACCCATGCGCCCACGCCAGCCGCCGCTTTCGTGCCCGGTTTCGTATAAAGACCGGCTTCCACCATGCCGCCCACGAGGCGAAATATTCCCACCACCCCGAGCACGTAGGCGATCATCGAGGGAATCGAACCACCCGCCCCGTTCCGCCACATGGTGTCCGAGAAAATGAACGGGATCATCAGCAGATGAGGCAGCGGCAACCAGACCGTCCCCAATTGCAGCAGACCGGGAGTCTGCGAATCGAACACGCGCCGCGCAATGTTGATGTGCGCGACCGCGTCGCCGTACAGCAGAAGGTCGCTACGTTGAAAGTAATAAAGAAAAGAAGATAGAGACGCAAGGACAGCTACGAGGGCCACGCGGGTCGCGCTACGCTCGCGAACGGAGGCTGGCTTTACGCTCACGGTGCGCTCTGTCATGGCTTATTCCAAGTGCGTCAGTTCGCGGAACACCTGAAAGCGCGCGTCAATTTCCCCGCGCGTTAGATTCTGCAGCCGCTCTGTACCGAAACGTTCCACGGCAAACGACCCCATCACCCCGCCGTAAAACAAGGCGCGCTTCAGCACCTCGCGATTGATCTCGTCCTGTGACGCGATGTATCCCATGAATCCTCCGGCAAACGAATCGCCGGCTCCGGTCGGGTCCTTGACCTCTTCCATTGGCAAGGCCGGCGCGCGAAAAGGATGCGATCCAATGCCGAAGGCGCCCTCACGAAAAAAGATGGTCGCTCCGTACTCACCGTGCTTCACCACCAGCGCGTTCGGTCCCATGGCAAGGACTTTCTTCGCCGCGCGCGGGAGATTCTTCTCGCCGGCCAGCATCTTGGTCTCGGTGTCGTTAATCAAGAGAACGTTCACCAGCTTCAACGTTTCCGCCAATTCCCTGGGCGTGCCCCTTATCCAGAAATTCATGGTGTCGCCGCCGGTCAGGCGTACGCCATCCATTTCCAAGCGCACCGCCGCTTGCAGCGAGGGGTGGATGTTCGCAAGAAACAGAATCTGCGTATCCAAATACTCTTTTGGAATGCGTGGCTGAAATTTCTCGAATACATTCAGTTCCGTGAAGTCGGTCTTGGCCTCATTGAGGTTGTCGAGATACTGCCCGCCCCAGCGAAAGGTTTTCCCCTGGGCCCGCTCGATGCCGCGCGTGTCCACTCCGCGATTTTTCAGCACGGCTTCGTGTTCGGGCGTAAAGTCTTCGCCCACCACCGCAACCATTCGCACCTCGGTAAAGTAACTCGCAGCCAGCGCGAAGTAAGTCGCAGCCCCGCCAAGAATATCTTTCACTTGGCCGGAAGGCGTGGCGATCGTGTCAAAAGCAACCGAACCTACTACCAGAATCCTCATGAGTCTCCATAAGTCAGTCGTTAGTCGTCGGTCGTTAGTCGTTAGCGAATTTGCGCAGAGCGATGCTAGCGACCAACGACCGACGACTAACGACTTATTTCAAATACTTTCCCAATATCAACTGTAGCTTCTCTTTCGTCGCCGTCGGAATCTTGTCCGGATCGGTCAGAATCGCGTTCGCCAGCGCCCGCCCGCACTTGCAGGAGCGCTCCTTCGGCATCGCTGACACCGTGGCCGTCACGACTTTCGCGGCGTTCTCGGCATTTTTCACCAGCACGGAAACAATCTGCTCCACCGTTACGGAATCATGATGCGGATGCCAGCAGTCATAATCTGTCACCATGGCGATGGTGACGTAGCAAATCTCCGCTTCCCGCGCCAGCTTCGCTTCCTGCAAGTTAGTCATGCCGATCACATCCGCGCCCCAACTACGATATACGTTCGACTCAGCTTTGGTGGAAAACTGCGGACCCTCCATGCAAACGTAAGTGCCTCCCAGCTTCGCGGATACACCCGCAGCCTTGCATGCGCCTCGAACCACCTTCATCATTTCATCGCATACCGGATCGCCGAATCCGATGTGCGCCACAATCCCGTCGCCGAAGAAAGTGTCCACGCGGTGCCGGGTGCGGTCGAAAAACTGGTTCGGGATCACGAAATCGAGCGGCTTGTGCTCTTCCTTCAGCGACCCCACGGCCGAAACCGAAACAATGCGCTCCACTCCCAGTTGCTTGAAACCGTAAATGTTGGCCCGGAAATTCAGTTCGCTCGGTAAAAGCTTGTGGCCGCGGGCATGGCGCGCGAGAAACGCCACCTTTCGCCCCTCAAGCGTCCCCAGAATGTACGCATCCGAAGGATTGCCAAACGGAGTCCGCTGCTCGACCTCGTGCGCGTCACTGAAGCCCGGCATGTGGTACAGACCGCTGCCGCCGATAATGCCAATCTCTGCCTGCTGCAAATGCGCTCCTGATTGGGTTGGAAATGAATGATGACTGCGGAACCCGTGATTATACAAGACGGAAACTCATGGCTTGACGGGCGCGGCTTTTTCCTCCGGCCAGAAATCCTCTTCAACTTTTTTCGTCGTCGCGTCATCCAGACTTTCGCTGATGAGTACCGTATCGCCGCGGACTTCAATCATCACCACTCCCTCTTCTGTCATCCAGGCATGTCGTCCGCGCAAGGTTCGCCAGGAATCTGCCGGCGGCGCGTCTTCCGCAACCTTGCCGTCCCCTCCCAGCCCTTGCCGCTTCTGATACCTCTTGGCCAGCGATTTCGCGTACACCGCCGCAAACTCCGCTGCCTTCGCCGCACTCGACCAGCGGGAAACGTACAGCACTCCGATCGGCGCCGATTTATCTCCCTTCGGCCTCCCGGCAAAGTAATAGCCGCCGCGCCACTCTGGATACATCGCCGTAGCCTCATCCCGGCCCGCATACTGCTCAACCAAAACATCCACGTCGAACTCGCCCATCGCACCGATATCGAACGGTTCGTAGCTTTTGAAATCTTTCTCCATGTCGATCAACTTCAGCGGCTCCAGCTTCTCGTGCGCAAGATAAGTTTCAGGCTCCATGATCTCGCGCGTCGTCTTCGGCGGATCCTTGAACGCGCCCGCATAAGCCAGTTCCTTCCCGCCCGCCTGCAGGAGCGCAGCGGTAAAATCGAGCCCGTAGCGATACGGGAAGGTCAGTTCCTCCTTCAAAAAGATCGGTGCATCGCGAAACGTTGGAGAATCCGCAGTCCCCACCAGCATGCCCTGCTTGAGCGCTTCGACAATCTGCGGCGATTCCTGCAGCGTCTTTCCGGTTGGCGCCAGCGAATAGTCGAGCAGCACCACCATCGCCTGCCCTTCAACCACCGCTTGCCGCGCCGCAGATTCTTCGTCGCCCGCAACGTCGTCCGGACTTGGATCATCCTTCTTATCAATATCTTCCTTTGATCCCTTCATCCATTTCTCGATGCCGAACGACTGATCCTGGAGCGCGTGCGTCAGTTCGTGTGCCAGCACCGGCTTCTGCTGTTCGACGTCCACCCAGTTCAGCAAATTCACAGTTTTCGTTTTAACGTCGTAGTATCCCGCCACTTGCTCCCGCAGCATCGCCACCAGAAAGTTGGGCAGATCGAAGTTCCGCGGCAGCAACCCGAACTTCTTCAGCACCGCCGACGACCGCTCCAACCGCTTCGCGTCCTTGTCGTCCTTCATGCTCTTCTCGATGTAGGACTGTACCTCATCGCGCTTGGTCAACCTGCGCTTCACCTTGTGCTTGATCGGGAGGCCCGTGTCCTGGCTGGCAAACTGCAGGATCTCATCCACCGAACGGAAAAGTTCTTTTGCCTCTTTGGACGAGACGGTAGTTTCCTGTGTGGCGCGAGTGTCCTCGCCCGCGGGTGTCCGACTTTGCGCTGCCTGGTCCTGCGACGCTCCAACCGCCCCACCCGCTGTCTGACCCCAGAGCGTGCCCAGCAACAGCACAAGCAGAGCAAGTTCGCAAAACCATCTTCGGAACTTCTTAGCAACCATCCTGGCATTATCCATTGCAATCGAGTTTATACTTCTTCATGCCCACCAATCTCTGGACCACAACCGATCACGCGCTCGACTACCTCGAACGAGCCGACTCGATTCCGCATCGCAAAGAAGGCGAATCGTCGTTGCTCGAGTTCATTCCCCAAACCACACGCCGTATTCTCGATCTGGGCACGGGAGATGGACGACTGCTGGCGCTGGTGAAACGCGAGCATCCGAACACGGAAGCCGTCGCCATTGACTTTTCCGCTGCCATGCTCGATGCCGCCAGGAAGCCGGCGATTCTTCCGTTGCCGTGGTAACCCACAATCTCGATAACCCGCTTCCCGACCTGGGCAAGTTTGATGCGGCCGTCTCCAGTTTCGCGATCCATCATGTCGAGCACGAGCGCAAGCGCGCACTCTACTCCGAAGTCCACGAACTGTTGAATGCCGGCGGCGTCTTCTGCAATCTGGAACACGTCGCCTCTCCCACACCGCGCCTGCACGAAGAATTCTTGCACGCGACCGGCCTTTCACTTGAAACCGAAGACGCTTCCAACAAGCTCCTCGACGTAGAGACCCAGTTACATTGGCTTCGCGAGATTGGATTCGTTGACGTGGATTGTCACTGGAAATGGCGGGAACTGGCGCTGCTGGCCGGGAGACGGACGTAGCAGACTACGAATCAGAGGAGAGACACTCTCTCGGCCACCCACTCGCCCGCCTCGCGCGTGCCCAGCGTTCCGCCGATGTCGGCTGTCGACTTTTTCTGCCGGACCGCTTCGAGCACGGCGGCTTCGATCCTCTGTGCCTCACTGGCCATTCCGAGATACGCCAGCATCATCGCCGCCGTCAGAATCGCGCCCAAGGGATTGGCAATGTTTTTTCCCGCAATCAGAGGCGCTGAACCATGCACCGGCTCGAACATCCCGCTGCACCGCACCGAAGTACGCCCCGGATGCAGATTGCCGCTCGCGGCCATCCCCAGCCCACCCTGCAATCCCGCAGCAAGATCGGTGATGATGTCGCCAAACATGTTGTTGGTGACGATGACATCAAACCCGCGCGGGTCGTGCACCATCTGCATACACAACGCGTCTACGTACATGTGCTGCGTCTCGATTTGCGGATACTCTGCGGCGACTTCTTTGAACACGCGCTGCCACAAGCCGCCGGCGTGCGTCATGGCGTTCGATTTGTCGCACATCAGCACGCGCCGGCGGGCCGAACCATCAAGCTTCCGGTTGCTGGCGCAGTAGTCAAACGCGTAGCGAATGATGCGCTCGACGCCCTTGCGCGTGTTGACGTCTTCCTGGATCGCGACTTCATCCGCTGTTCCCTGCTTGAAAACTCCTCCGAGGTTGCCGTAAACGCCCTCGGTGTTCTCGCGAATCACAACGAAATCCAGGTCTTTTGGTTCGATGCCTTTGAGCGGGCAAAGCGACGCATCCAGCAACCGCACCGGCCGGACATTGGCGTAGAGGTCCATCTTGGAGCGCATGTCCAGCAGGATTTCCCGCGCATGAATATTGGAGGGCACGCGCGGATCGCCAAAGGCGCCGACGAGGATCGCGTCGAAATCCCGGGCCAAGGTGGCGAAGCCGTCCGGTGGAACCGTAACTTTGTCGCCGAGATAGCGGTCGGCGCCCCAGTCGAAGTGGGTTAACGCCAGATCCGCACCAGCGGCCTCGACCGCGCGCACTGCTTGCGGGATGACTTCCTTCCCAATACCATCGCCGGGGATCACGGCAATTCTTCGCTTTTCACTCACGCGAAACGAAGATAACAGAATCGGCGACGGAGAAACACCGCTACACTATTAAGATTAAGGCATGGAACTATGGGCCGGTCTGGCCGAACTAAGGGGAAACCCGAATTGCAAGAACTTCCGTAGGTTTGGCAAGAACAAGGGAGCATTCGTCTGGGTCGCGGCTTGGGCTGAGTCTCAAGCAGCTTTCGAAACGAAGGTTAAAGTGATGTCTGAAAGCTTGGATTGCATTCTGTATGGTCTTGAAGAAGTCGGGCTCTTGGACGCAAAAATGGAAGCTGACAACTACCCTGAAGAGTTCATAAACATGCGGGCGACCGCGACCAGACAGCCCGCAGATACGGTTTTCGGGGGATTCCATACCTGGCGACAGGCAAACTCCAACTAATTGTCCGGGTCTCATGGAGTTCCGACCGCAAGCCTTCTATACATCTTGCGCCGGTTAGCCTTCGCTATAATCAGATAGGTAAGCATGAGCACAGCCTTGCACCAGAATTCGGCACACGTCTCACCCCCGACTGCGGACTTCGGCGATCCTCGCGCTGAGTTCCAGGCCTTGCTCTCAGGTTGCGGCCTCTACGACCTGAACTGGCGCGCCAAGATCGCGGTGACCGGCGGCGACCGCGTCCGCTGGCTCAATGGCATGGCCACAAACAACATTCGCGATCTTGCTCCCGGCCACGGCGTCTATGCCTTCCTGTTGAACGCGCAGGGCCGGATTCAGGCGGACCTCTACGTTTTCCAGCGTGGAGACTCGCTGCTGGTGGATACGGAACGCGGACAGCAAGAAAAAGTATTGCAGCTGTTCGATCACTACATCATCGCCGACGATGTCGAGTTCGCCGACATCAGCGATAAACTCACCGCAGTCGGGCTGACCGGTCCCGAATCGCGACAGGTTCTCGAACGTACCGGTATCGCCGTTCCCGATCTCGCACACTTGCAATTTGCGGATGTCGCCTGGCAGCAGAAGACCATCACGCTCCTGCGTTCGGGCGAGGAAGCGCGCGAGTCCTGGCAAATCTGGTCTGCTCCCGAGCACACCGGCGAACTCTGGAGCGCGCTGCTCAAGGCGGGAGCGCGGCCCATCGGCACGACTGCGCTGAATCTTTTCCGCATCTCGCGCGGCATCCCGCAATTTGGCGAGGACATCCGGGAGCGCGATCTGCCGCAGGAAACGGGGCAGACGCGCGCGTTGAATTTCACCAAGGGCTGCTATCTCGGTCAGGAGATCGTGGAGCGCATCCGATCGCGCGGCGCGGTGCACCGGCAGTTCACCGCGTTCGTGGTCGAGGGTCTGCTGCCCGAACCGGGCGCGAAGATTCTGGCCGGAGAGAATACAGAAGAAAAAGAAGTTGGCGAGATCACCAGCAGCGCCGTTTTGCCTCTGCCCGGCGGAAATCGCACGGTCGCGTTGGGTTATCTGCGACGCGAAGCTGTAGGAAAAGATTTGCGTGCGGGAACAGCGAAACTCAAACCAGCATCGCTTCCAATCGCGTGAATTTCAAAAAGAATTTCAACAGTCGATGATTTCGAGAATCAGGTAAACCACATGGCTCAAAAAAGAAGAGAAGAAAGCGAATTTAAAGTAAGCGACAAGCGCCTGTTCACCTCCGACGGAGAACTTCGCGATTCCACCGAAGAACAGACACCAACCCCCGTCGCAGTGACGGCTGCTGCAACCGCGGCCCCGGCGCCGCCCGCTTCAACGCCGCCCGTCGTGACGATCCCAGAAGCCGCAGCGCCCGCGCCCGCTTCCGAGTCGGACACACCCGAACCGCCCACCGCCTCCGAGCAGCAGGCACAGCACGATGCCTACAAACAGTCGTCGCGTGATCTGGACACGCGAGTCGAGCTGAGCGGACACTCGGCGAAAGAACTCGAAATGAGTTTTGAGCGCTTCATGGCTTCGCTCTACATGACTGCCATGATGCAGCTCGGCCTGATGCACGAACAGGGCGGCCAGCCCGCAGTCGACGTGATCGGCGCGCGGCAAACCATCGACACGCTGGGCATGATTGCAGAGAAGACCAAGGGCAACCTCACTCCAAAGGAGCAGGGCTTTCTGCAGAACTGCCTCTATGAACTGCGCATGGCCTACGTGGAAGTAACCAACGCTCTCGCGCATCCTCCGCAAACACCCGGCCCAATTACAGGTACAAACGGCTGATGCGCGCGATTCTGACGGTATTAGGCAGTGGCACGTCGATGGGAGTTCCCACCATCGGCTGCGACTGCGCCGTCTGCCGCTCGGTGGATCCGCGCGACCGTCGCACCCGCCCCTCCGTGATGATCACTTACAACGGCCGCCACGTCCTGATCGACACCACGCCTGACTTTCGTGAACAGGCGCTGCGCGAAAAGATTACGCAGCTCGATGCCGTGCTCTACACCCACACGCACGCCGACCACATCCTCGGAATCGACGACCTGCGTCCCCTGACTTATCAGCACAAGCCGCGCAAGATGCCTCTTTATGCCACTCCGCGAAACTGCGAATTCCTGCGCAACATGTTCCGCTACATTTTTGAAGCCGAGTATAAGTTTGGCGGACTGCCGCTGGTTGAGCTGCGGCCAATCGAGGGCGCCGTCGAACTGTTCGGTGCGCGCTTCGAGCCGTTGACGGTGATCCACGGCGAAACCCCGATTCTAGGTTTCCGTTTCGGATCGGCCGCCTACCTGACCGACCACAGCGAGGTCCCCGCGGAAACGCTGGAGAAGCTGCGGGACCTCGACATTCTGTTTCTGGACGCGCTGCGCTACAAGCCGCATCCCACGCATTCGAGCGTCGAGCAGTCGCTGAAGATCGTGGGAGAGGTAAAACCGAAGCGCACGTTTTTCACGCACATCTGCCACGACCTGCCGCACGAGGCGACCAACGCCGCGTTGCCGTCCGGCGTGCAGTTGGCGTTTGACGGAATGAAGCTGGAGTTTGAAATTTGAGTTCACCGCCGAGACGCCGAGTACGCCACGGTTTTTTGAATTAGGAGCTTCTCGGCGTCCTCCGCGTCTCGGCGGTGAAGAGCTTTCGCATGTTGACCTTCCACAAACTCGACGACGTCTCCCGCGACTTCGGTCCTGCGCTCGTCAGCGTCGGTAACTTCGACGGTGTGCACCGCGCTCACCGCCATGTTCTGGACGAGATCGTGCGGCGAGCGCAGGCCGGGAACGCGAAGTCGGTGGCTGTCACCTTTGATCCCCACCCCGCCCGCATCCTGCGTCCCGATCACAACCTGAAACTGCTGACTCCGCTTCCGGAAAAACTGCGCCTGCTGGAATCGACCGGCGTCGACGCGGTTCTGTTGCTCCCGTTTTCACGCGATCTTTCGCTGATGACGCCGCACCAGTTCGCCCATGAGATTCTGAAGAAGCGCCTGCATGCCCGCGAAGTTCACGAAGGCTACAACTTCCACTTCGGGCACAAAGCGGCGGGAAACATTGAAATGCTGCGCGAACTGGGCCGGGAGATGGGATTTGAGGTGCACGATTATCCCGAGATGCGCCTCCGAGGAGAGCATGTCTCGAGCAGCCACATCCGAAAGTTGCTTTCCGAAGGCCGAGTCAGCCGGGCGCGCCACTTGCTGGCTCGTCCGTTCAGCATTCTCTCCACCGCCGGCCGCGGACGCGGCTATGGCTCGAAGTACACCGTACCCACCATCAACCTGGCGCGCTACGAAGAACTCGTTCCCAAAGACGGCGTCTATGTCACCCGCACCCGCATCGGCAACGAATGCTTCGACTCGGTCACCAACATCGGGAACCGCCCGACGTTTGGCAGCGATTCGTTTGCCATCGAGTCTCACCTGTTGAATTTCCATCCGCTCGAACTTTCGGCGGAAACGGAAGTAGAGCTTCACTTTCTGGATCGCCTGCGCGACGAGATCAAGTTCCCTTCTGTCGAAGCGCTGCGAGAGCAGATCGGGCGGGACGTGGCAAAGGCCCAGCGTTACCTCCGTCTGTTGGAATAGGTTTTGCTGATTCTTCCCGGCTGCCCGCTGATACAATCGTTCCCCGCATGGCCATCGGGCCAATCCAACTCCTGAAGCAAGCGAGCCCCGGACAGTGCCGCACCTTGCTGGCGGCCTCTCTCGGCTGGATGCTCGACGCCTTTGACGCCATGCTCTACGCGCTCGTCCTGGCGTATGTGATGCGCGATCTCGGCATGTCGAAGGCGACCTCCGGCCTGCTCTACACGCTCACCCTTTTGGCGTCGGGCATCGGCGGCGTATTTTTTGGCTTCCTCGCCGACCGCATCGGACGCAAGCGCGCCCTGATGCTCAGCATCCTGACTTACTCGATTTGCTCGTTTGCTTCCGGCCTCTCGACCACCGTGCTCATGCTGGCGGTGTTTCGATTCATCCTCGGACTCGGCATGGGAGGAGAGTGGAATACCGGCGCGACTCTGGTCGCAGAGACCTGGCCCGATGAATTGCGGGCCAAAGCGATTGCAATCGTGCAGAGCTCCTGGGCAATCGGCTATGCGCTGGCCGCGCTGGTCGCGGGCATCGTTTTGCGTTATGCCAACTGGCGGTTAGTGTTTTTCGTCGGAATTCTTCCCGCCATCGTTACGCTCTGGATCCAGAACCGCGTGCCCGAATCGCAGATGTGGCTGGACCGTCATGGAGCCGCAACGCCCCGTGTTCTAGCGCCCAATGTTCTGACGCTCGATCCTCACGAGAAAGATTCGTTCTTCCTTATTTTCCGAGCGCCCTATCGCAAGAGCACCATCGCTCTTCTCCTGCTCAACTTTTTCGGTCTGTTTGCCTGGTGGGGACTGTTCACCTGGATTCCGCCTTATCTTTCGCTTCCCATCGCACAAGGCGGCCGCGGCTTTGGCATCATGGGCACCACCACATTGCTGATCGTGCTCAACCTGTTTGGCATGTTTCCCGGATACATCAGCTTCGGCTGGGTTGCCGACCACCTGGGCCGCCGGAAATCTTTCATGCTCTATACCTTTGCCGCCGCCCTTCTGGTGCCGCTCTACGCCATGGCGCGTTCCCAGGCAGTGCTGCTCGTCCTGGGCATGATTGTCGCCTTCTTCGGGACAGGATTCTTTTCTGGCTCGGGCATCGTCGGAAGCGAAATCTTCCCCACGCGCTTGCGGGCGCGTGCCTTGGGCTTTACCTACAATGGCGCGCGCACCTTGAGTTCGATAGCTCCCTATGTAATCGGACGAGTGGGGCAGGCCAAAGGACTAAGCTGGGCTTTCTATCTGTGCGGTGCAGCGTTTCTTATGGCGAGTTTGATGGCAACCCAGTTACCAGAGACGAAGGGCAAGCGGTTAGAGTAAGGTGGCTGCTGCGAACTCTTCTCCGTCCGGAGTCGATGGTCGTCAGTCGTTAGTCGCTAGCAAACCAAACTCCGCAAACGACTAACGACTATCGACCAACGACCATTACTCACTCGATCGGCTCAATCAACAACTCCTCGCCTCGAGTCGCCGGTTCCGGCAACTGGATCAGCACAATCGCTACCAACACCACAACGATTCCAACCGTCTGCATCGGCCGCACTAACTCCCCCAGCACAAGCGCCGCGATCACGATACTGAATACCGGCTCCAAACAACTGGCGACGATGGCGCGGGTCGGCTCCAGATGCTGCAGTCCGGCGAAGTAGCAGGAAAATGGCCCGAGCACGGAAACCAGCGAAAACACCAGCATGAATGCCCACTGCCGCGGGCCAAAGTGAGCAGCGACAATTTTCGACGGCGGATTCACGAAGATCCAGAACGTTGAAGTAGATACCAACACCCACAGCAGGACTTCCCACCGGTCATAGCGCGCCAGCAATTTGTGGCCGCCCACGTTATAAAACGCAAAGGAAAATGCAGCGAGCAGAGCAGCTGTGATTCCGACTGCGTCCATGCGGAAGCCCCTCGAGCCGACAAAGCCGACCGCCAGCGCGCACCCTACAACGGCCAGTCCAACCGCCGCGCTTCTCCGCAACGACGGCCGCTGCGCTCCGCGCGCCACCGTATAGAGCAGCACCCAAACCGGCGCCGTGTATTGCAGGATAATGGCCGTCGCCACGTTCGTCCGTTGAATCGCGAGGTAATAGAAATAGTTCGACGCGGCGACTCCCAGAATTCCAAGAATGAAAAACCGCACCAGGTCGCGACCGGGAACGCGCAGTGCTGAGGCTCCTCTCCGTGCCAGCAGCACTGGCAATAGCACCACGAGCGACAAAGTTGCACGGCTCTGCGACAGGATCAGAGGATCGATCGCAGCAAGCGAGGCGCCGCCCGGCAGCAGATGCCCAGTGAATGCCGCTCGACCCAGCGTCGCCGAAATTCCCCACAGAAGGGCCGCACTCCCGATATAGAAGTAACCCCGCAGCGGATGGGGGCCAGCCTGATGAGGCCCAGCCTTCACGAAACGTGCTCGATGGTGTAGGTGATTTTTGCAGTCTTCTCCAGCATGGCGGAAACCGAGCAGTACTTCTCTTTCGAAAGTCGCACCGCGTCTTCCATGGCTTTTTTCGACACCTGTCCGCGAACGCGATAGATCAAGTGAATCGACGTATAGACGGCGGGGTAACCGTCCGCTCTTTCGGCATTGGCGCGCACTTCGAGCCCGGTAAACGGCTCGCGTTTCTTGCGGAGAATTCCGACCACGTCCGATGCCGTGCAGCCGCACAAACCGAGCAGCACTAACTCCATCGGACTGTTGGCAGTCTTCTCGGTTGCGGTGTCCATCACGATCGAGTGCCGCGAACTCGCCGACCCTACATATCGGTCTTTGTCCGCCCAATTCACTGAGGCTTCAATCATTGTGGCCTTCCTTTGTCCCGCTGATCGCTATTCGTCGTTCGCTGTCCGCGGCGCCGGGTATGGCGATCGACGAACAGCGAATAGCGATGAGCGGCCCTGTCCCTATCTCCGGTTATCCGTCATCGGCTCGGGATGTATCAATACCCGGAACAATTCCGGCGCGTCATGTTTGAAGCGGATCTCGAGCGAAGTCTGAACGTCGTGCACTCGCGAAAGCGGCATGTCGTCTGGCAGCGTGCAGTGGCACGAAACATAAAGCCGTGCGCGCACCTTCTTAAACTGGAATTCGTGCACGTCCATCACCTCGGGAAACTCCTTCACAATATCCTTGAGCCGCTGTTCCAATTCGGGCTCGCGAACGATCTCCTCTCCCCTTTCAATTGTCGCCGGTTCACTTTCAATATGCGTAAGAATGGTCGCAATTTCCGGGATCTCAGTGCGCATCTCCGTTTCCAGCCGGGTCACTTCATCGTGCGCCTGCTTCATGCTAAGTTGCTCGTCGAGTTCCAGATGCTGCTCCACATGCAACTGCCCGTTCAGATCCTGCACGCTGACGTCGTGCACGTTGAAGTTGAAACGAGTAGCCACGGCGCGAATGCGGTCGAAAATATTTTCCGTGCGCCGGGCGCGTGGAACCGTATGCACCATCACGTCGGCGTCGGGCAAAACCTCGCGCACCCGCGACCTCACCGCATCGGACACCTGCTCGGACCGCTGGAAGGTGAAATTGCGCTCCAGTGCCACCGAAACGTCCGCAAAGTAGCCGTTCCCGGCTTTCCGGAACCGGACCCGCTCCACTTCCAGCACACCCTTGACCGTCGCGATGCGGTCGAGGATCTGGCTGCGCACGCCGGCCGGCGCCGCATCGAGCAGCGCATCCACCGTTCTCCTCGCCAACCGCCAACTCACATACACCACTACTCCCGCCACGAACAGTGCGGTAATAGGATCGGCCTGACGCAGCCACCTGACCTGATAGCTGCGCCCCAGCCAAACCAGCGCCAGGCCCACGATCACCACCGCGCTCGACCAGATGTCGGTGGAAAAATGCAGCGCGTCAGCTTCCAGCGCCTGACTGTCATACTTGGCCGCAATGCGTCCGAGGGCGCGGGAGCGCCAGGCGTCGATTGCCATCGACAGCATCATGACCAGGAACGCAGCCACGCTCGGCTCAATTTCCACGCTGTGAAAGAAGAGCCGCCTGATCGATTCATAGACGATCCACACGCAAGCCACCAGCAGCAGACCGGTCTCGATGAAGGCCGAAAAATTCTCAAACTTGCCGTGTCCGTACTGGTGATCGGCGTCCGCCGGCTTGTCGGAAACCCGCACCGAAAAAAAAGTCACCAGGGCCGCAACCAGATCCAATCCGGAGTGTGCCGCCTCCGACAGAATTCCCAGCGAGCCGGTCGCGATCCCCACCACAATTTTCAAGCTGGTGATCACCAGAGCCGCCAGCACCGAGTTTCCGGCAACGGCCCGTTTTTCCCGGCGCATCGAAACGGAACTGAAGGCGGCCCGAATTTCTGGCATAAACGTCATTATCGCTTTGGATTCGCCCGCCGCCAACCCCTTGACTGCTAATGGCGGACCCTTGCCCGGCCTCCCGTGGGACATGCTACGATGACATTCGTCGTTATTTCTCACTGGAGGATCTTGATTCATGCGTTTTCAGTACCTCGTGTGTCTCCTGCTCGCTGGCTTGGCCTTAGGACAAGCCGCGCCACCGGCTACACCTCCCGCCGCCGGAGCCCAGGCGGAACAAAGCCCTGCCGCAGCACCCGCTGCGCCCCCCGAAGTAAAAGTTGGACCCGATGATGCGGTGATCACACTGAAGGGTTTCTGCGCCGATGCCACGCAAACGGGCGATGCCTGCAAAACCGTGATCACCCGCGCGCAATTTGAGAAGCTCGCCGAAGCGCTGCAGCCCGGAATGTCGCCGGCCGTTCGTCGGCAACTCGCAACCGCCTATTCGCGCAACCTGAGGATGTCCACCGTAGCGGAAAAACGCGGTCTCGACAAAGGACCCACGTTCGAAGAAAAGATGACCTTTGCGCGCATGCAAATTCTCTCCCAGGAACTGACCCGGGCGCTCCAGGAAGACTCCGGCAAGGTTACCGACGGCGATATCGAGGACTATTACAAGAAGAACGAAGCTTCCTACGAGCAAGCTACCTTTGCGCGGATTTATGTTCCCCGCGCCAAGCAAATCGTGCCTCCAGTCGCAAAACCCAAGGCCGGTGCGACGGCCAGCGCGAAACCCAGTGCGCCGCAGCCGCCCACCGAAGCGCAAAAAAAAGCTGCTGAAGAAGCGATGACGAAGGTCGCCGCCAATCTCCGCGCCCGCGCCGTCCAGGGTGAAGATTTCGACAAACTGCAAAAGGATGCCTATGCTGCCGCGGGACTATCGGGAAGCACCCCAACCACAAAAATGGAAAAGGTGCGCCGAACTACGCTGCCTGCCAACCATCAGGCGGTCATGGATTTGAAGCCCGGCGAAGTTTCCGAAGTGATCTCCGATTCCAACAGCGGCTCCTACATCTACAAGCTGGTCAGCAAGGAGACCTTATCTCTGGAGACCGTGAAACCGGAGATCCAGAAAATGATTTCCAGCCAGCGCTATCGCGACAGCATGCAAGGTTTTCAGGGCAATGTTGACCTGAACGATGCCTACTTCGGCGCCGCCCGGAATCCTGCCATGCCTCCACCTCCAAGGGGAGTAAGGCCGCCCGCCCCAAAAGGCGGAAACGACCCTGACTAAATGGATACGGCAAAACCAACCATCATTGTCACCGGTGTTTCGGGCAATCTTGGCCAGCGACTCGTGCAGCAGCTCTCGGATTGCACGGTGGTGGGCGTCGATATCACGCCCCCAACTCATTCCCCGATTGACCGCTTTGTAGCGCTCGATCTGGGAAGAGAAGAAGCCACCCGCGAACTGCTCCTGCTGCTGCGCGAGGTGCAGCCTGCGGCCGTTGTGCACCTGGCGTTTGTGATCGATCCCCAGCGCTCCGGGATCCTGGACGTCGACCGGATGTGGCGGATCAACGTGGCCGGCACGGCCCGGGTAATGGAAGCCATTGCCGAAGCCAACCGCAATGTCGGAACCACCATTCGCCAGTTCATTTTTCCCAGTAGTGTGTCGGCGTATGGTTCCGACCTGCCCGCTCCCGTTACGGAAGACTCGCCACTCGGCGCTCACACGCTGCCCTACGCGATCCACAAGAAAGAAAGTGATCTCGTCGTGCAGCAGCGCGCGCCTTCCCTGCGCGGGTGCGGTGTCTTCATTCTGCGTCCCCACATTTTTGCGGGAGCTACCGTCGAGAATTACTTGATGGGAGCGTTCCGCGGAACGCCCAATGGGAAGGGGCCGCGCGCCGCCCGCATGCGCCAGGAGGCGAAACGCCTGCCCTGCATGCTGCCCTACGGCCAGAAGTATCTGGATAACAAAATCCAGTTCGTTCACATCGACGATATGGCCCGGCTGCTCGCGTGGATACTGAAGCGCGAACCGGAAGCACAGCGGCTGACCATCCTCAACGTCGCCGGACGCGGCGATCCTTTGACCTTCGCGCAATGCATCGAACTGGCGCACGCCAAATTGCTCCGAGTCCCCGGACAGTGGGTCATGCGCCGTATTCTGCAGTTCCTGTGGGACTGGAAGATCTCGGCGATTCCGCCGGACGCCGTGCCTTACATGACCGGCCAGTACATCATGAACACCGACCGGCTGAAGAAATTTCTCGGGAACGACTACGAGCGCGTGATTGCTAAAACGAATTTAGAGGCGTTCGCGGATTCGTTCGCTAAAAACTAAGTTCACCGCCGAGACGCCGCGTACGCCGAGATACTTCGAGAAAAAAGCATACGCGCCGCTTGGGGTACCCCCTCCCCCCTAACCGCAGTCTATTGGAATCATCAACTTACGGATGTTTTCCTGCTAAAGTCTTCATGAATCAAGACTTATTGGCAAAGTCTTCAGCGGTAAGGAGTTAGCTTGATTCTCCTTAATTTGGGAGCGCCTGTTTACTCTTGAGTTACTATCCGTTGACCCTGAAATTTTTTTTTCTTGCGATCTTTTAGAATCATAGATTTGGCGGAAAACTCCTTTCAAATCTTTGGTTTTAAAGGAGTTATTTGTAAAATATTCCGCAATAAGGAGTTAGCTCGATGCCAGCTGGGATCTGGTTTCGAGCGTTCCTGAAACCTTGAAAATTTCAAAGATCGACTTCCGCCTATCCTCCCTGGGAGGCGTTTTCGCAGCGCAGAGGCGCTGCAAAAATTCTTGGCGATAATTCTATTTTACGCTGATCTGTCAAGCGATCCCACCCTTCGCAAAAAGCGGTAGTGGCTCAATTTGAATTCTTGCCAGCAGCTATTGCCTGACAGATCGAACCCACGATATATTCACGAGCTGTTAGTTCTTTCAAGTCGCCGTTTTTCACAAGGGCCGCAATCTGCTTCTCTATTGCGCGCCAAAGTACGCTCCCCTCGAATTTGCTGTAAGGGTGTTGCTTACGCGACTGCGACATTAGTCCCCTCCACTAGTCCGACCAATTCTTCAACGCTCCAAACATGGTTGCTAATCCCCGCTTCCATCGCTGGGGTCACGCGCAATGTCTGATGGATGCGGCAGAAATTGTAATACATAAACCAAAGCGCGACCGCAGCCGCGTGATTCTCAACTTTCTTAGAGAAGGCGTTCGTCAGCCGCGTAAAGCGGCGAATGCTCATCCGCATTTGAGCCACTACCCAAAAAGCGCGAAAGGCGGCACGGCTGAAGGCGTGCCCTACCCAAAACCATTTTCTCGGCGTCTCGGCGGTTAAACGCCCTTCACTCCGCGGTATAGCCCCGCAATGCCAAACGTGTACGGGGTCCAGGAAGACTCGAGGAACCCCGCCTGACGCATGCGTTCGAGCATTTCATCTGGCGGCGGAAAGCGTTCGACCGACGCAGGCAAGTAGGCGTATGGACCTCGCACTCCCGAAATCATCGTCCCGACCGCGGGGAGAATTTTCTTGAAGTAGACGCGGTAGCATTGTCCGATCAAGCCGCCCGGTTCGCCGAAATCGAGGATGCCACATTCTCCGCCGGGAGCGAGCACCCGCGCAATTTCGCGCAATCCCACGTCGTAGTCGGCCAGGTTTCGAAAACCGAATGCCGAGGTCACCAGATTGAAATGCCCATCGGGAAACGGCAGCCGGAGCGCGTCCGCTTCGATCCAGCGTAGCTTCGCGCCGCTTCCCTTCTCTTTCTTTTTCTCTTGCTCTTGCGCCTTCGCCGCCGCGCGCTGCAGCATGGCGTGAGAAAAATCCGCGCCCAGAATTTGTTTGGCTCCGGAAGCAGCACGACGATGTAAAGCAAAAGTCATGTCTCCGGTGCCGCAACAAAGATCCAGCACACGAGCCTCGGGACGCTGCAGAATCGCATCGAACCTGCGCGCCGTGCGCCACCACCAGAGCCGGTCAATATTGAACGAGAGAACGTGATTCAGCAGGTCGTAGCGCGGGGCAATCGAGCTGAACATCTCGCGGACGGCTTGCGCCGCCGACTCGCGGTCTCGCGCACCGGCGGGAGCCGCGCCTACGATCCGCTCATTGATTTCTTGATTCATTGCTCCATCGCTAGTACCGCGACCACTTGATTGTTGCTACGGTCGAATAAAGCTTGCGGGCCAGGCCGGACGGGCGAGACGCCCGTCGCTCCACAGGATTACTAATTCCGCGCCAGTTTCCTAATCTCATCGACCGCGGAGCGCACGATTGCTTCCGGCACGTCGCTCGTAATCTCAACCTTGCCAATCTCGCGCGGCAGAATAAAGTGCACCACTCCCTGCCGCGTCTTCTTATCGGAACGCAAGCGCCTCAGGATGCTCGTGGTCTGCAACGTCATGCGTGGCAGCCGGCCAAAACCAATCACCGAATTCGTGATGCGTCCCGCCGTCACACTATCCAGTTTGCCGGTGGAGAGCGCGATGTGCGTGGCCGCGATCATGCCCCACGCCACTGCTTCTCCGTGGAGCAACTGTGTATAGCGGGTCTCGGCCTCGAGCGCGTGTCCGATCGTGTGGCCAAAATTGAGCACCTGCCGCAAACCGCCCTCGCGTTCGTCGGCACTCACCACCGACGCCTTCAAGCGCACCGAGTCGGCAATCACCTTCTCAACCACCACCGGGTTGCGATCCAGAATCTCGCGCCGCCGGTCTTCAAACAGCCGGAACAGTCCCGGATCTCCGATAATGCCGCACTTCAGCGACTCGTACAGGCCGGCGCAGTATTCGCGCGAAGGCAGCGTCTCCAGAACGGCGGGGTCGACCAGCACCGCGCGCGGCTGGTGGAAGGTTCCGAGCAGATTCTTGCCCGACACGAGATTGACGCCCGTTTTCCCACCGATGGCCGCATCCACCTGCGCCAACACGGTCGTTGGCACCTGGATGACATCCACACCTCGCATATAGATCGAGGCCAGGAACCCGGTCACATCGCCGACTACGCCGCCGCCGAGCGCAATCAGCGTTGCGCCGCGATCTGCGCCGTGCTTTACCAGCTTCTCCGCCAGCTTCTCCAATGTCGTAAGACGTTTTGAGCGCTCGCCATCGGGCATTTCGAGCAACTCGGTTTCGACTCCCGAGGCTGCGAGCGATTTCGTCAGGACCTTCGCCCAGCGCCGCCGCACCGGCGGGACGGTGACCACAAACGCGCGGCGGTTTTCAAGAATTGTGCCGAGGCATTCTCCGGCGCGTTCAAGCAGGCCGCTCCCGATGAGCACTTCATAGGAGCGCGACGGCGTGGCGACTGGAATGCTAATCATGAACATTCATCATAGCGTATGGGCGCTCTGCGTTCG
>Ga0224555_1001817_pt1 | contig 27600 bp, 20 predicted proteins | sample 714S23034metaG_FD_180687 | JGI IMG/M metagenome (GOLD analysis project Ga0224555, IMG submission 180687) | Peat soil microbial communities from Stordalen Mire, Sweden - 717 S2 30-34 | ecosystem: Environmental > Terrestrial > Soil > Wetlands > Peat | place: Sweden: Norrbotten County, Stordalen...
GCTCGATCCAGAATCCCCTGGTTCGCGAATTCTGCCACCAGAATCACCTGGAAGTGACCGCTCAGAACCCCGGCCCGGAGGGTTACGTCTTGCACGCCGACGAAAATGCCGTGGTGGTCGCAGGCAGCGACGAGCGTGGCGCCTTCTATGGGCTGCAATCGCTGAAGCAACTCCTTGCCCACGGTGAGCGGAGCCTCCAAGTGCCCGGCGTGCAGGTACGCGACTGGCCCGACAAGCGTTTTCGCGGCGTCAAGCTCTACGTGCCGGGCCGCGCCAATATCCCCTATTTCCGCCGCTTCATCCGTGAAGTCATGGCGCTGTACAAATTCAACACACTGATGATGGAGATGAACGCCTGCATGCGGCTCGACCGGCATCCGGAAGTTAATGCCGGCTGGTTGGAATATGTGCGCGACACCAACTACAGCCGGCTCAACTATTCCCCCGGACCACTACACGGCCGCGAACAGAACTCATCTCACCAGGATTGTGGCGATGGCAGCTTCATTGAGAAGGACGAAGTCGCGGACCTGGTTCGCTGGGTGGAAGCGCATCACATTGAGGTCGTCCCGGAAATTCCCTCGTTTACGCACAGCTTCTACCTGTTGGCGAAGCATAAGGACCTCACCGACGTGCCCGGTGATAAGTGGCCTGACACCTATTGCCCCTCCGAGCCCCGTAGTTACCAGCTCATTTTCGAGGTGATGGACGAATACATCGAGGTCATGAAGCCGCGCATGATTCATGCCGGCCACGATGAGTGGTTTGCACCCTTTGGAATCTGCCCGCGCTGCAAGGGCAGGGAATTCGGTGAACTCTTCGGGCAAGACGTGCGGAAGACTCACGATTACCTGGCGAATAAAGACATCAAGATGGCCATTTGGGGCGATTACTTGCTCGAACGCGTGCGCGGCAAGGGCTTGCAGAAACGCACCGCCCCTGACGGCTGGAAGTACACCTCGCCGGGCGGCATGACACCGCAGCAAGTGAAGGACCTTGTCCCCAAAGACATCCTGCTCTTCAACTGGTTTTGGTCCAAGGAAGATGGTGGAGAAGCGAACGAGGCGCAATTGGATGAATGGGGCTTCCGGCAGGTCTATGGCAACATGGAGTCCGGGCTCGAGAACTACGTGGAGCGCAGCAAGCGGCAAACCATCATCGGGGGCTCGCCCTCCTCGTGGGCAGCGACCACCGAGTTCAATATGAGTAAAGATATGCTTTTCCCTATTCTCGGTTGCAGCAATATGCTTTGGTCGAAGAAGGCGCTGGAGATGGGGGACCTCGCCAGGACCACACAAGGTTCTATTCCTCTGCTGATATCGGATCCGACGGGCGTGGCGCCGCCCAGTGCAACGGAAGCCGTGGTTACGGCCTTGGATATTTCCAGCGCCTTTAACGCGCCCGCGCTCGACCCCGTGTTGGGAGTGGATTTGCGGGAAATCAAGACCGGGAGAAACGCCTTCGGGGCCTATGCATTTGACCTGGCCGGGGCCGGCGCCCAGGTTGCGGTCATGGTGGGGAGCGAAGGGACACAGCCCAACCCGCTGCCGCGCGAGGCCACAGTGAAGATTGGCGAAGACGCCACGAGCCTGCTCTTCCTGCACGCCTGCGCTATCCCCGCAACCAACAAGGAAGCCTATCGGCTGATCTGGGACATGGTGGATACGGCGGATCTGCTGGGCTGGTATGAGGTTGTATACGAAGATGGCCTGCCGGAAATCATCCCGGTTCGTTACGGTATAAATATCCTGGAATGGAATTGGGGCAGGAATAAGAGCTCGGGGAAATATTGCTACGACGCGACAGCCGTGGAGTGCTCGCCGAACGCTGAACATCCCATCACCTTCTTCGTTTTCGAATGGCAAAGCCCACGCTTGGGCAAGGTGATCCGGGAAGTCCGGCTGAAAGGGTCGAAGGGTTTCCGCGGTGCCGTGCCGGATTTTGAGAATTATTATGGCGAGGTGATTCCCAATAACGCCGTCATCCTTAAAGCCCTGAGCGTAGTCAAGAAACGTGGTTGAAGCAGGGACCGCAATCCATGCTCTCCAGAAACTCGATGAATTATTCGTTTCAGTTGAGCAATTTAGGTCGAGCGGAATGGAAGGCTTTTTGCTGGTTCTTCTGCGCCCCCAAACGTCTTCGGCTATGTCCATTCTGGATCCCCGGAGGGGATCGATGGAGTAGCCGGAGGCAACACCCCCGGAAAACGCGCCCCACACAACGTCCGACCCTGAAAGGGTCGAATTTGGGTGGTGCCACGGCGGCCTTGCGTCCGGCGACTCAGTCTAATGCGACCCCTTCAGGGTCGGGGACCGAACGTCGCGCATTCCGGGGGCGTTGCCCCCGGCTACTATCTTGTGCCCTTGCAGGGCTCAAGAAACCTACCCTTGGGCCTTAACCCCGCGGCACCCCGTTTCTGACATTGCGGATAGCCGCCTGCCGCTATCCGTGCCCAGAATGACATCGCCTTAGAGTTTTCCGCAAACTGTTGAGCCGATGCCACCGATCCCTCTGCCCGATCGGAAAGAAGGGAACGACTGCGGCCCCTACGAACCAAGAACCAGCTTATCGACACGCTTCACCACGTCGCGCAGGTAGGCTTCGTCGCCCGCCTCAAGCTCGGTCGTGGTCCAACCGGTGTAACCGACGTCAGCAAACGCTTTGCGCACGGCTGCCCAGTCGATGTCGCCGTCGCCGAGATTCACAAACTCCGTCTGGAACGGGCTGAATCCGTGCGTCATCACTTTAAAGTCCTTCAGGTGGACTTTCACGAAGCGCTTGCCGAGCGTGTGAATCCAGTCTTGCGGAAAGCCGAAAATGACCACATTGCCCACATCGAAGTACTGTTTGACCCAAGGACTCTTGAATTCGTCCACATACCTTGCCATCTCGAGCGGGCTGAGCAGGAATTTGTTCCATACTTCTTCGATGGCGATGATGACCTTCAATTCTTGTGCCAGCGGGATCAGGGTGCGAATGTTCTTTTGCGAGCGTACCCAGGCATCGTGGTAACTGATGTCAGCGTTAACGATGCCGGGGACGAGCAGCACAGTTTCTGCTCCCCAGAGCTTGGCGTTATGGAGCGACGTCTTCATGCCGTCCAGCGACCTCTTGACCACGGCGGGGTCACTGGAGGAGAGCGGGTTTTCCCAGTGGGCCATGTTCATGACGGAATGGATAGGGATCTTGGAATCCTCCGAGGCCTTCTTGATTTCTTCGGCCATCTTGGGGTCTTCCATAGTCTGGCCTTCCACCCCCTCGAACCCTACGTCGCCGGCAAGCTTGAAGCGGTCGGCGTAGCTCAGGTCTTTGGGAAGCATGTAGATTTGCACGGCCTTCTTGATGCGCCCACTGGCGGGGGCCGGGGCAGGCGCGGCGGCTGCCAGGCTGGCTGCTGCCGGGCCCAGCGATGCCAGTGGCGCCGCGCAGGCGGCGCCCACGGAAATCTTCAGAAAATCCCGGCGCGAAGAATTTTGATTCATGATGACCTCCTGTTTTGGGTGCCGGCGTGGCCTGCGGAGACCTTCTTACCGGCATAATATGAATATCGTCTTGCGAACCCACCGCTGATAATGAGTTCCAGGTCGCTCTTGAGGAGACCTTGCAAAAAAATGGTAGGACGGCTTCCTTGAGGTGAAAAATAGCGCGGTCTTACCGGCGTTATTTGAAGTCTTGGTGCCGAAGAGAGGACTCGAACCTCCACGCCCTGACGGGCACTACACCCTGAATGTAGCGCGTCTGCCAATTCCGCCACTTCGGCACGCCTGGTATTAAGAGAACTACTCCGGCCGGCAACTCCGATTGTAGCAGGGGCGGCCTGCCCCCATCCACGGTCTTTCCCCTGTGCTTCGAGCCTTGTCTTTCCCATTCACCGGTAAGATCCCGCCCAGCACGGGGCAAGCGCGGTGCCACACGGCCAGAGCAGCCCAGCCGCAGACACTCATGGTGCCATCCGTCCGAGGTTATGTCAAGACTGCGTCGGCTCGGCTTTTAAAATCCCCTACCGCGTTGACCTGCCACGTGATAACATGCGCCCGTCATGCCTGAGCTTCTTGACGAGCAATACCGAACGCTAAAGGCCATAGCTTCCAAGAATCTTGGAGGGGAACCCGTGGCCACCCTTATTTCAGAGATGGCCCTGCACTCCCGAAAGATACTCAGCCATGTAAAGCGCCGGACGTACACATCCGAAGTCGCAGGAAAGCGCTATTTTGGATTCTGCAGGTCAGTTGATTCAAGACCAGTCAACGAAGCCATCTACATTGACGACGATGCTCAATTCGATGGCCTTCTTGAATCATTTCGACATGAGTTCCGGAACTCCCCAGTAAACGATGTCGTGCAATCAGTTTACACGATAGCCTATAGCGTCTTTGCGGCAAACGACGTGTACGAAGTTGGGCGCAAGACTTCTGCCACCTTTTTCGAGATTCTGGTGGGTCACATTGTGGCTCGTGTTTTGGGTGTATCGCCGCGCAAGAAGGTTAAAGTTCCCGAAACCGGAGCCGACCTTACGACCGACTATGTTTTCGATCCTGGGAGCAGGAGACGAAAAATTCATCTTCCAATCAAGACCTCTACGCGCGAGCGTGGAGTTCAGGCTTGGGTTCATCAGTTGGTCTTAGATCGAATTTTCGGAGATGATATTTACAGGGGGATTCTCGTTGTGGCAGCAGAAACAAAGCGAGCCACTAAGACAGGCGTGATAACAGAAATCTGCGTTCCGCAGCAGTTCCAGATGTTCCAGTCAAGGGTTGCGAAGATTAGCCGCATTTACTACCTAGATCCCCCAAAAGCATACTTAGATTTGTCTGGAGCTGAGGAATTGCAGCGCTTGGAGGTCAAGTCGTTTGGGAAAGCCATAGCAGAACTACCAACGCTCTTGCGAGCCTAAGTACGCCTCTTATTCTTGGACTTTCGGAAGACCAGAAAGTACGAATGATTCTTACGAGCGTGAACCTGTCGGATCACACGGCTTACTCCAGGACGGTTATTTCTCAAAAGCACAAACAAATCTTCTACAATAAATCCTTTTTGGGTAAGCTCGTTCACGATCTCCACATGCGTTAACCGTTGTTGGTTAGCGCAGACCTCATCTCCACACTTGACGATGTAAATCCCCTCATTTCTCAAGACTCGATATGCTTCTTGTGCGGCCTTAAAATATAGGTCTAAAACTGCTTCGTGGTACTTCTTCCCCGATCCATTTGGAGAGACATTATTCTTGTAATAGGACTCATAATTTTGATGGTTTACATGGGCTGTCCCACCGGGCGTGTGCATATAAGGAGGGTCAAAAACAACACAGTCTATCTCTTCGTTCTTATACGGAAGGTTACGGCAATCAACCCCGTCGTTCAGGTCTGTTAGAAGCAGCTTGTACCTCTCCTTGGGAATATCCTTCCAAAAAACTCCCTTGCCATAGGTTACATCAGCCACAGTGCTCTTAGCGGCTACGTAAAGGGAAACCACATCCTTGAAAACTCTTTCATTTGTACCTTGATGGGCCGTGAAAATCAGGTTGTTCGTCGAGATTCCAGCAGGGGATTTGCGTTTCTTCTTAAGGGGTAGTTCCGCCTTGCGCGAAATGGGTGCCGTTGCCATCGAGTCGGTGACTTCCAAGTATTGTAGCGCCATTTGTTCCACCATCGGTAATACTATCGGCTGCTACCGACTTTAACAAGAGAGTCTTTTAAGCCATAAGACCCCACTACCTCGGCTCCGACTGCGCCGGCTCCGCCAGCAGTTTATGGGATGCGGGCGGTTCGGCCTTCGATCCCCGGCTGCTCATCAGTCTGGGTTTTTATGCTTACGGCGAGGGGGGAGCGGCACACGAAGTGGAACGGCGATGCGCTTACCCTTCCGCCCAGGAGTTTCGCATCCGTCGAATAGGAGGTGCCGGCCGCAGGTAACAGCCACGCCTCTTCGCGGCTTGCTGCCCTGATTCCTGCGACCCTTTCCTGTTTTCGCATTCCTCCAAAATAGCCTGACTCGGCGTGTTTTGTGTGTATTATTACATTCCCATGGAATCGTACCCAAAGGCCCGCAAGCCGCCCGACTCCGTCAGCGCAAGTTCAAATGCTGGCCCTCTAGCGGCAGCAGAAGGGCGGGTGAAAGGGCCGGCGCTACGTGGCGTGCGCAAGTATGCAGCGAAGTGGCTGCGTCTGAGAAGAGCGGGGCGCTTGTTAGGCCGCTATGCCTTCGACTCTGCCGAGAGGGAAGGGAACTTGCCCGTGACGCTGGGCCTTGCCCTGACAGTTTGAAATGGCGGTTCGTTCAATTTCACGCTGCCGATCGGCGGCACAGCCGGCCGGTCAGTGAAGATCTTAAGCGGATGTAACTCTGGAGGTGCTCTTATGACAGATCACTTCGCGTCCTCGCTTAGACCCCTGGCGCCAAGAGCGCGCGCCTACGTCGTGCTGACCGCCGTGCTCTGCGTGGTCTCGATGGCGGCGCCCGCTACGGCCGCCACGCCTTCGCCCCTCTTCGCGCGGGGCTATACGGTGATTCCCGAACCGCAGAAGGTGGCGCTGAGCGGTAAAGACTTCGAACTCACGGCTCCCTGGCGATTAGAGTTGGGGCCGGGAGTCAAGGCGGATGACGTAGCCGTGGTAAGTTTGAAGGAAGGCTTAGAAGAGCGATTTCATTTTGTCTTATCGGGAGTGAAGGGGAAGGGTGGGGCAACTCTGAAGTTGGCGATCGATCCCCATGCGGTGGAGGTGGGAGAATCCGCGGACCGGGAGAAGTCCGCCCTGGCGGAGCAGGCCTACCGGATGCAATTGACCCCGACAGAGATCACGATCACGGGGAACAGCCCGACGGGGCTTTTCTATGGTGTGCAAACGTTGGTGCAGTTGCTGAAGCCGCAGGGAGGGAAGCTGTGGTTGCCGGAAGGCGAGATTAGCGACTGGCCGGACTTGCAGTTGCGCGTCATCTACTGGGACGATGCTCATCATCTCGAGCACCTGGATGTCTTGAAGGCCGCCCTTCGCCAAGCCGCGTTTTACAAGATTAACGGGTTTGCTATCAAGCTGGAAGGGTACTTCCAGTACAAGAGTGCCGCACCCATCGTCGAGCCCTATGCGCTCTCTCCCACCGAGCTCCAGGAACTTACGGATTACGCGTTGCACTATCACGTTGAGCTGATTCCCTACCTCGACGCCCCCGCGCACGACGCCTTTATTCTGAAGCATCCGGAGTACGCGAAGTTGCGGGAATATGCGGAGAGCAACTATGAGTTCTGCACCACGAACCCAGACACCTATAAGCTGTTTTACGGGATGTTCGACGACTTGCTTGCTGCAAACAAGGGAAGCAAATACATTGAGCTGTCGACGGACGAACCCTATTTCGTGGGTACGGCGCACAACTCCCAGTGCGACGAGGCGACTCGCGCCAAACAACTAGGCGGCAACGGTAAACTGCTTGCGGAATTCATTACCAAAACCGCGGGCTACCTGCATGACCGTGGCCGGCAGGTTTTGTTCTGGGGCGAATACCCGCTTGAGCCGGGCGATATCGCGGCCATACCGAGCTACCTCATCAATAGTGAAATCTACGGCCCCAAGTTCGACCCCGTCTTCAAGGCCCACGGTAACCGCCAAATGATTTTCACTTCCACGGTGGGATGGAAAGAGTTTCTGTTTCCGGATTACTACCTCCGGCCGGCGACAAACGCCCTTCCAGGCCCCGCCGGGGGCGCTTATCAACCGGCGCCGCAGAAACCCGGAATCGTGCAAGAGATGTTTGACCTGATTTCTTTCACGCCGGAACGCGCGGAGGCGGATTTGATGGGCGTGTTCGTGGCCGGATGGGCTGATACCGGACTGCATCCGGAAACATTCTGGCTCGGCTATGCTACGGGTTCGGCAGCCGGCTGGCATCCGCGCTCACCCGACCCTGCGGAGTCGATGAGTTCCTTTTACAACTTGTTCTACGGTCCTGGCGCCGAAAACATGGGCCGACTGTATCAGCTTATGAGCACGCAGGCTCAGTTCCTGAAGGAAAGTTGGGAAACCGTTGCTTCCACGGCACGCACACTATTCTGGGGGGACTATCCACACGAGGTTCTAAACCCTCCTCAGCCTGCGGACGACCAGACCCTGCCCCTTCTGCCTGTACCCTCGCCTGATCTGCTGCGCGCGGGTTACGACTGGGCAGCGCTGAACACCAGGCGTCTCGATCTTGCGGCGCAGTTGCTTCCCCAGAACGATGAACTGCTCGACCTGCTTCACGAAAACCAGATTCGGGTTGAGTTCAATCGCTATAACCTGGCAGTCTACGCTTCCATCGCCAAGCTCTATCGCCAGAACCTTGAAATGCTGCTCGACCTTGCCCGCATCAGCCATCAGCTCAAGTCTGCGGAAGCTGCTGCCGGGAAGGGCGATACCGCTGCTGCCCTGGCAGCACTTGATCGTGCGCTCGACACCGCCGAATACATCCGCCAGCAACGCAACGGAGCTCTACAGGATGCCACAGCAACCTGGTATGAAAGCTGGTCCCCGCGCGTCGAGGAGGCCAACGGCCGGCGCTTCCTTGACAAAGTCGACGACGTCAAAGACCACCTGCCCGTGCGGACTGTGGACATGACCTACCTGGTTTATCGCGAACTCTTGTATCCGCTGGGCGAATGGGTCGCACAGGCGGTGGCCGTTAGGAACCAGTACGCACAAGCTCATCATCTTCCCGTGCGCGAAGTTCCATTCGATTGGAAAAACACATCCACGCGGGTTTCGACGCCGCGGGGCAGCGATGATGACAATTGACGGGCGTGCAGGGAGGGAGAACCGGTAATCGCGCATCGGCATGGATCGCACCGTTGCCACTGGAACTGAGTCACCGGGCAGCACCGCGCCGGGTGCGTGATCAATTCAGATCCGATTAATGGAGTACAGGTATGCAGAAAACCGCGCCATCAATACGAAGATCGCTTATTTATATGTCAGTGACGGCCTGGTGGATAGTATCAGGAGGTGTCCCGGGTCCGGCTCGAGGAGCCGGCACGGCTTTGCACCCAGGGGAAGGAAATCAGCAATCGCAGGCGCTCCGCTTGCAGAGATCCCTCAACTCGGATTGGCGGTTTAGACGCCAGGCAGACCCGGGGGCGGCGACAGAGGCGGAGTCCATAGGGGCCGAAAAAGATGGCTATGACGATTCCGGTTGGGCAAAGATCGCCCTGCCCCACACTTGGGATGCCACCTGGGAAGGCCCGTTTCCGACCAGCCGCCACTTTCGCGGCGTGGGATGGTACCGCCGACAGTTCGAGGTACGGCCGGAATGGCAAGGGCGGCGAGTATCGGTGGGTTTCAAAGGGGTGTTTCAAATCGCCGATGTTTGGGTGAACGGCAAGCTAGTGGGGCGGCACGTGGGTGGCTTCACGGGATTTCAATTCGACGTCACCGATCTGCTGAAATGGAACGCGCCCAATCTGCTGGCGGTTCGAGTGGATGACATGCTGAACCCCGCGATTGCTCCTGCCAATGAGACCAATGTGGTTGTGTATGGCGGCATCTACCGCAGCGTATGGCTGCAGGTGACGGACCCGCTCCACGTGCCCCCTAACGGGACGTGGGTCACGACGGAGGGGAGCGCTGGCGCTCCCGTAGTGAGAGTGCGCACATGGATTGAGAACACAGGCAAAACCGCCGCAAACGCAAAGCTGAAGACGCTGGTCGTGGACGATAGCAACCAGACCGTTGCCACACTCGAGGCCAGCGCGACAGTCGCGCCCGGCGAGACGAAGGCATTCGATCAGAAAACGGGGGCCCTTCCAAACGCGCACCTGTGGTCGCCGGACGCGCCGGACCTTTATCGAGCCATGAGCATGGTTTCAGACGGCAACCGCACGGCGGACCGATACGTAACGACCTTCGGTATCCGCTTCGTCACCGTTGATCCGGCCGCGGGATTCGTGCTGAACGGGAAGCCCATCAACCTGCATGGCGTAGACCGGCGGCAGGATTACGGGTTCCTGGGTGATGCTGTGCCGGAGGCTGTGGGTGAGCGTGATATTCAATGGATCAAAGGCATGGGCGCGAACTTCCTGCGCACGGCGCATTACCCGCAAGATCCGGCCGTCCTTAACGAATGTGACCGGCTGGGAATCGTGACTTGGGAAGAGATTCCCAATATCAAAATTCATATTTATCCCCCCGTCGAGGATAACGTCGGATCGGTTTACACGGAGCGCTTTCCGCGGCCTCTCGTGCAGAATCTAAAGCAACAGATGCGGGAGATGATCGAGCGCGACCGCAACCACCCCGCCATTATCATCTGGGGCTTAAGCGACGACCTGAGCCGCTACCACTATCCCGAAGATTTCATCGAGCTGTCAGAGGCCGCCCACGCACTTGACCCCACGCGGTGGACGGCGGGCCGGGCTCCGCACGTTACCGATATCATGGATGCGACAGGTTCTTACGATTTTGAACGGGGGCGCTTCGACCTTCTGCGCGAGCATCAGGAGCATCCCGAGAAGGGGTATATCTGGAATGAATGGGGGGCGTTTCAGTCCGAGCGGGGGCTGGAGGGCGCTCCATACCACCATCCCGGTGGATCCGAGGACAGTTTCTCCCTGGGTGACAGCCTGGCCGCGCAGCTCTTGGAAGGCCACCTCATGCAGTGGAACGCCTTGCCGTGGCTGGCGACGGCGAAGTGGTGCATGTTCGATACCGGCGAAATGAACGCCACCGCCACACGCACCGTCTGGGATTGGCCGTTTCCGGATGGCAAGGTGACCTTGCGCTGGCCATTTAACGATTACCTTGGCGTTTCGGACATGTGGCGTCTCCCTAAGAACGGGTTCTATTTCCTCCAGAGCCAGTGGACCGAGAAACCCATGGTCCACATCGTGGGCCACTGGACTTGGCCGGGCGAGGCAGGGCGAAAGCGGCAGATCAGGGTGTACAGCAACTGCGACAGCATTGAACTCCTGGTGAACGGTCGCAGCTTGGGCGTCCATCAACCGATAACGAACCAAAGAGTGTGGCGGGAGTTCCGGCAAGCCAGTGATGAGATCAAGTACCAGGACCAGTTCAATCAAGAGATCCTGCTCGGGGCGAGCCTGAAACATCCGTCCTTTGTTTGGGACGATGTTCCCTACGAAGACGGAGCGCTGGTGGCGGTTGCCCACAAGGGAACTGAAACCGTGCGTAATGAACTGCGGACGGCGGGGAAACCGGCGCGCATTGCAGTGAAAGCGGAAAAAGAGACTCTCGATATTGACCGCGAGGACGCGAGTTTCATCGAAGCGGATGTGGTTGACGCCAACGGCACAATCGTTCCGGAGGCGCGCCCCTGGGTGCGATTCGAAGTGAGTGGGCCTGGACGGTTGCTGGGAGGGGCGACGGAAATCGACGCGATTACCGGGGTCGTGGCGATTAACGTGCGAACCACCGGCAGCCCGGGAGAGATCGTGGTGACCGCGGCGGCTTCGAAACTTGAGCCAGGCTCCGTGCACATCCGGGTCCCGGGAAAATAAGCGGCGTGCTTCAATGCGGGAGAGCAGAGGCCGTGCCGTTAGTGTTAGAGTTGATGGCGCTGGGAGGGGTGCCGCTGGTGGCGCCGGCCTTTCGGTTGCCGGGCCTGCCGGCTGCACTCCAGGAAGATGTGCATCTCAAGCAGCGAGAGCAAGGCTATGACGATGCCACCTACGTGGAAAGTGTGGTGGTGTTTACGCATATTGCCGCATGTCCATATATCTGATTGATTGCTAATAACAGGTGCTAGCATCTGCCAAAGTAAGGGAGAGAACAGCCCATGCTGATGGATGAATTCTTTGACCAAGTCTCCGCGTACGTGCAGAAAGTCAGGAACACCCAAACCCCCGCCATCGAAGCCGCCGCACGATTAGTCCTCGATACCCTGAAGCTCGGGCGCCGAACTTTCGTGTTCGGGAGCGGCCATTCTAATCTCCTGACGCTGGAAATCGTTTTTCGGGCAGGGGAACTGCCTATTTTTACTCCGATATTTGTGGCGGGCTTGCTGCCCACAGACTATCCATACCACCGGGGCGGACTCATGGAGCGGATTTCCGGCATTGCCGCTGCGGCCTTGGATTCAATCCCGGTGGAAAAAGGGGACACCATTATTGTTATATCAAACTCCGGCCGGAACCATGTTCCGGTTGAAATGGCCCTTGAGGCTCGGCAAAGAGGTCTGAAGGTGATCGCCCTGACCAGCGTGGAATTCTCATCCCAAGTCGCATCGAGGCACCCCAGTGGGAAAAGGCTCCATGAACTGGCTGACATCGTCATCGATAATTGTTCTCCACCAGGCGACGCAGTCCTGCCGGTTCCAGGTACCCGTGCCAGAATCGGGCCACTCTCAACCATTCTGGGTGGAACAATCCTGCACGCGCTTTCCTGCAAGATCTGCGACTTGATCCTGGACCTGGGATTGACGCCACCGGTGTTGGTGAGCGCAAACGCGGATGGCCTCGAGGATCATAACCAGAAGGTCGCTGAGTCGTTGAATGAACTCATGGGCCAATTGTAGCGTGGACCCGTGTGTACGCCTCCGGTAAGGGCTGGGTTTTCGCCGGCACTGCCCTGGTTTTCCCGGTGTCAGACTGGCGCGGAGACGAGGTTATGATGACCCTCTCATATTTCTATTGTGTGGCGGCGGTGGTTGGCTTCAGCGGGATTTATCTTCTGCTTGGAGCCAGCCAAAAGAGAAAGGCGGACCCAACAGGACTAAACCTGGTCGGTTGCTGTGTCGGAGCAGGTCTCAGCGTTGCCGCCGCCTGCCCAATTCACATGGCGGCGTTTCCGCGGGGCGTATTGATCACGGGCTCGCTCATCGGCGCTGGTGCGGTCTTCGGGTTCCTGGGAATAGTCATGGCCTTGAGGTCAGGCATTCCTGTCAGTGTTGTAAATACTATCATGAGCTTGGCTATGGTCGTACCCGTTGCGCTTTCCGTGGTGTTTTACCATGAGCTCCTCCATGTGAGGACTTTTGCGGGCGTCATCCTGGCTGGAGTCTCCGTGTATTTGCTCCAAGGAAGGAAATCCTAACATGCTTTGGCTCATTATCGCCTATTTTGCTAATGGTCTCGCGCAATTTTTTGAGAAGTCGCTCCAGGCCCAAGGTCTCGGCGCATACGTTCCCACGGCGCTTATCATGATGTACTGTGTTGGCGGTGTAATAGGCATTCCCTTGTACTTGATCTTTCGCGGCAGGATTTCACGCACCGAACTGGTGTTTGGGCTGGGTGTGGGCATCTGCTCGTTCGCCGGCAACTTCAGCATCATCCAAGCATTGAAGTATCTCCCGGCTTACACGACGTTTCCCATTGCGGTGGGTGGCTCTATCGTCGTGGTTGCAGTCTGCTCTTGGCTCTTCTTCGGCGAGCATTTGAGTGCATCCGCGAAATGGGGCATCGTTTGTGGAATCGTGGCCATAGGTCTTCTCACCATCGGATAGGAGTTCATCATGTACGGAGCGGGCATCGACATCGGCGGCACGTACACGAAGATAGCTCTCGTATCACCGGACGGCCAGGTTATCAAAAGCAATAGGGTAAACACTGTGCCGGAAGCAGGAGCAGAAAGCGCGTTCATCGGGCTCAGGCCGGTGGTGGAAGAAATGAGCAAGGCGGCCGGCTTGCCTTACCCGCCTCCTCTGGGATGCGGTGTTGGCATCCCGGGAACGGTTGATTACAAAACTGGCTGGCTTACTGATTCGGGCCCGCTGAAATGGGTGAACGTCGCTCTTCGCGAACTGGCGGAACGCGTCCTCGGATGCCACGTCGCCGTTGATACCGACGCGAACGCCGGAGCGCTTGCCGACCTCTATTGGGGCTGCGCGCGAGAGTCTTCGGATTTGATTTATGTCACCTGGGGTACAGGAATTGGCGCCGGTCTGGTCTTTGACCGCAAGCTCTACCACTCGCAGGGAGGGGCAGTGTGTGATTTAGGGCATGCGCCCGCTGATCCTGCAAGCACACGGTCCTGCTATTGCGGATGCAAAGGGTGCCTCGAGATTGAAGCCGGAGGCAAGGCGATGGTGGATCAAGCAAAGACCCACTTGCTTGCAGGAGAGGAGTCAATGCTTCAGGATCTCGGCGAGGAGATCACTCCCGAGCACATTGCACGGGCGGCGGGGCATGGTGACCGATTAGCTCGCGAAATCCTCAACCGGGCTGGAATGCTGATGGCTAGGGTCCTGGCAGTGGTTATGCCCATTCTCAATCCGGACACCATTGTGTTCGGGGGTGGGGTGAGCCGCTGCTTTCCCCTGATTCGAACCAGCTTTGACCGAGAGCTTGAAGCCCGCGCCCCCGATTTTACTCGTCGTTTGATTCGAATAGTTCAATCGTCGTTTGGCGGGAACGCAGGCGCGCTGGGCTCGGCAACGTTGGTCATGAAACAGTAAACAGTATCGAACCTTGCGGCGGTGGAACGCGAAGGAACAGGAATATTGCCCGGCGCTACTATGAACACGACTTTTTGCGGGATCAATGGCCAAGGAGGTCAGTTATTCTCATGGGACAACTCAGGGCCCTTCTAGCCGGCACCATCTACACCCCTCTCCAAGAGATCTCCGAAGGAGTGGTTTTGATTGAGGGCAAGCGCATCGTACGCGTTGGTCCGAAGGGCAAGGTGAAAGTGCCTCGTGGCGCTGAAGTTTGGGATCATCGGGACGAAATCATCGTCCCGGGTTTTATTGACCTGCATATTCACGGCGCCGCTGGACACGAATTTATGGAAGGAACAAGCCAAGCGATGTCATCCGTGGCCAACTTCCTGGCGCGACGCGGCACCACTTCGTTTGTTGCCACCACCGTGACTGCCAGCTTCCATGACACTCTGTCGGCCGTTCGAGCGATGGCCCAAGCGATTCGCGCTCAGCGCTCCTTTGCACAGCGGCGAGATGAGCCGGTGGGCGCCGAGATCCTTGGCATTCATTATGAGGGACCTTTCTTGAACAGGAAAAGACGTGGCGCGCAACCCGCGAATTACGTTCGACTACCTTCAGTGAGTCTGCTCCGAAGGCTCCTGGAAGCAGCGGAGGGAAATGGCCGGATCCTTACACTGGCTCCGGAGCTGAAAGGCGCATTGCCACTTCTCAAGTACGCTCGTCGCCGAGGCTTGAGAGTGAGCATTGGACACTCCGACGCTTCCCTGGAGGAAGCGGAACGTGCCATAAATGCGGGGGCTACTCACGCCACACACACCTTCAACGCCATGCGTCCTTTCACCCATCGTGATCCCGGAATTATCGGTGCTGTGCTCACCGACGACCGGGTGTGCGCCGAACTGATCTGCGATGGGATCCATGTGCACCCCGGAGCGGTTCGGCTTCTGGCGCGATCTAAAGGGCTGGACAGTGTCGTTCTGGTCAGTGACGGCGGGACAGGCACGGGCATGCCCGATGGAGAATATCGTATTAGCAATTTCGCGGTGAGCATCATTGACGGTGTTTGCCGCAACCGGCAGGGCAACCTTGCAGGCAGCACGGTTACTCTCGACGCGGAGTTGCGCAATTTAATGAAATATAGCGGCCAGCCCTATGCCAGAGTCCTGCCATGCGCAACTCTGAATCCTGCACGGGTTCTGGGCCTGGAAAAACACAAAGGGCTCATTGCACCCGGAGCCGACGCAGATTTGGTGGCGCTTGACCCGGAATATCGCGTCGTTCAAAGCTACGTCGGAGGTCGACCGGTGTCCCATGAACAGGGGTAAGGCCCGCAGGGCCGATCCCGCCCTGCGGGATAGCCCAGGGCAACGAAGCTGTGAAAAACTCAAAAAGCTATTGACTAGCTCTATAGCTATGCTATACTTTCCCTTCACATTCAGGAAGGGGGTCCGACATGGGTTACCAGTCCAGGGTTCAAGTGATTCAGCGGGGTGGCAAGAACCGGCAGTGGTACTTGATCTGCCCAGCACCCTTAGCGCAAGCCTTAGAGATCGAAAAGGGCGAAGTGATCGAATGGGTGGTGGAGGAGAAGCACAGGCTGGTGTTAAGGCGCACCCCACGGCGTGCCGAGTCATCCCCAACGCGGAGGCGAGAGCATGCCTGAGGGGAACGAGAAGCCGCAGCAAGTGATGTGGGTGGAGAGCGAGTTGCCCAGCCGCGAGTCGGAGTCCCTTCCTGACCCGCCCGCGCCGAAGGCCCCAGCGCGCTTCCAGGCGGTGAACCGCCAGCAGATGGTGTGGCGGTCGGTGGAGGTGGAGCGGTTGGTCGAGTCCGACCATGTGGTGGGGGCGATTTGGGAGTTGGCGGGGCGGTTGGACCTGGCGGGCTTCGCCGCCGAGGTTCGGGCGGTGGAGGGAGGGGCGGGGCGTACGCCCTACGATCCCCGCCTGCTCATCAGTCTGTGGATTTTCGCTTACAGCCAAGGAATAAGTTCGGGGCGGGAAGTGGAGCGGCGTTGCGCCTACCATCCGGCTTATCAGTGGCTGACGGGATGCGAGATCGTCAACCATCACACCCTGTCGGACTTCCGCGTTGACCACCAGGAGGCGCTGGACAAGTTGTTCGCACAACTCCTGGCGGTCTTGAGTAGCGAGGGGTTGATTACGCTGGAACAGGTGGTGCATGACGGGACGAAGGTGAAAGCGTCGGCCAGCGGCAAGTCGTTTCATCGCCAGAAGACCTTGCGGGCGCATCTGGAAGCGGCGCAGGAGCGGGTGCGGGCGATGGGCGATCCGCGGCAAGACGCACCCGGACCCGGCGCGGGGCGGGCCAGCGAGCGGGCGGCGCGCCAGAAGGCCGAGAAGTTGGAACAGGCCTTGGAGGAGATGAAGAAAGTACAAGCCGCTCCCGAGGCGCGGGCGGAGAAGTCGGAACGGCGAGTGAGTGAGACTGACCCGGAAGCGCGCCTCATGAAACAAGGCGACGGTGGCCACGCTCCCAGTCACAACGTGCAGATCTCCACTGACGTCGCCCATGCCATCATCGTAGGAGTGGGTGTCACCCAGGACGCCAACGATCAGGAGCAACTGGTGCCAGCGCTGGAACAAGTGCAGCGGCAGACGGGGCGACTGCCTGGCCAGATGATCGTCGATGATGGCTATACGACGCGCCAAAATGTGCTGGCGGCGGCCGAGCGGGGCGTGGACTTGATCGGGGGGACGATGCAAGGCGATGCCGAGGCGACGGCGCGGCGCTTGGAAAAGCGCGGCGTCGATCCGGCCTTTTATCCCCAGAATTTCTCTTACCATCCCGAGGCCAACACCTACACCTGTCCTGCGCAAAAGGTCCTTCCTTATCGAACTACCAAACACGATCGGGCGGGAGTCGAGCGCCATGTTTACCAGGCGCGCGCGGCGGATTGCCGAGTTTGTGCATGGCGCCAGGCTTGTCAGCCGGGAAAACAGGGGCGCATGATCGTGCACAGTGAGAATGTCCCGACGGTGGCGACCTACGTCGCCAACATGCAGACGGAGGCGGCGCGCGCTGCTTATCGCCGGCGCGCTCCGGTGGCGGAATTTACCAACGCCTGGCTGAAGGCCAAGCTCGGACTCCGGCAGTTCTGCGTGCGCGGCTTGAAGAAAGCACGCTGTGAGGTGCTGTGGGCCTGCCTCACTTACAATATTCAGCAATGGTTCCGCCTGCGCTGGAAAATGCGCTTGATGCCGACCCCCATCTGACCAAGCCAGGGGGCCGCAGGGGCGCAAGGCCCGAGCAAAGGAGAGTCCACCCCATGTCGTCGCCATAATTAGCTTCCACCCTCGACCACTTATGCTGTTAAAACCTGTGGTCGAAGCTCAGGCTAGCATTACCAACAACGATTTCTTCACAGCTTCTCAGCCCTGGGAGAAGGAGCCCTCACCCTGCCTTCGGCGCCCCTCTCCCGCGCGGGCGGGAGAGGGGACGGGGGAGAGGGAGGGTTCGCATACCCACGGCTGACGCCGTGGGCTACCCTCTTTCGCCCCGACAAGTCGGGGCTGACTTCATCAACGAACCTCTGACTCAGGACATTAGGACGTTTTGACGTCACAACGCTTTGGCTGTATAATGTCCTCATGAGAAACGTGCAGAAAAGAGCGACCGTGTACTTCGATCCTCAACTCCACCGGGCCTTGCGGATTAAGGCGGCCGAGACCGACCAGCCAATTTCCAAGATCATCAACGACGCCGTGCGGCTTAGCCTAGCGGGGGATGCGGAAGACCTGGCAGCGTTTGAAGAGAGGGCGAGGGAACCGAACCTGCCTTTCGAGTCCGTACTCAAGGACCTGAGGAAGCGTGGCAAGCTATAAAATCCTCATCAAGCCTTCCGCAGCAAAGGAAATCGAGGAAATTCCCCTTAGGGACCGTCGGCGGATCGTCGCGCGAATCCAGGAACTGTCTACCGATCCGCGACTCCCCGGATGCCAAAAACTGTCAGGTCAGGACAAGTTTTGCTTGAGGCAGGGCGTATACCGCATTGTGTATTCCGTGAACGACGACGAGCTTGCCGTCTTAGTGGTCAAGGTTGGCCACCGCAAAGAAGTCTATCGGTAACGCTGGTCATCTCAACTACCAGCAACCACTATTGAAAACCCGATGTTTCGGAAGTAGCTCCGGGCGAGGACTTCACCGAAGTATTGCGTGCCGAGGCCGTCCGGTATATAGTGCCGTTCGCATTGGAAATCACCATAACAAGCGCGAGTAATACTTCGACCGGGAGCACAAAATATGCTTAAGCGCCATGCATGGTTCGCCCTCATCCATTGGCTGGGAATTCTTGGAATCACGGCCGCAGTCTTAACTACGGCTTTATCGGCCATTTTCGCACAGAGTCCAAATCAAGCTTCCAACCAATCACTGAAAGGCCCCTGGCTGGACAAGAGTTTGTCGCCGGACAAGCGCGCCGATCTCCTCATCGAACAGATGACACTCGAGGAAAAGATCGCGCTCGTCCATGGCACCGACGTCTGGAGCCTTAATCCTGGCCCTGCGAAGTGGCTGGGCGGGGCCGGCTTCGTACCCGGAGTCCCACGACTGGGAATCCCCGATCTCCAGATGACGGATGGGAGGTCCGGTGTGGCCAACACTGGCAAACGCGGCCGTTACGCCACCGCGTTGCCTTGCGCGCTAGCGTGCGCGGCGAGCTGGGACCCGAAGGTGGCATACGAATACGGAGCGCTGCTGGGCAAGGAAGTTCGCGACCTCGGCTTCAACGTATCGCTCGGCGGGACAGCCAACATCATACGGGAGCCGCGCAACGGGCGGAACTTCGAATGCTTCGGCGAGGACCCCATCCTGATCGGAAAGATGCTTGGCCGAGAGCTGAAAGCCACGCAGGACCAGCAGGTGGTCGGCAACATCAACCGCTATGCAGTGAACGACCAGGAAATGGCGCGCTTCACCATCAACGCAGTAATCGATAAACGCTCGATGCAGGAAACCGACCTGCTGGCTTTCGAGATCGCCATCCAAGAATCCAACGTCGGGACAGTGATGTGCGCTTACAACCGAGTCAACGGCGACTACGCCTGCGAGAACAGTTACCTGCTGACCGATGTCCTGAAAAAGGCCTGGGACTACAAGGGGTGGGTCATGTCCGACTGGGGGGCTGACCACAACACCGTAAAAGCGGCCCTCGCCGGATTCGACCAGGAAGAGCCTGGGGGCGTGTATTTCGGTGATCCTCTCAAGGCGGCGGTGGAGAAGGGCGAGGTGCCGATGGCCCGCCTCGACGACATGGTCCATCGCATCCTGCGGACGGAGTTTGCTTTCGGAATCATCGACAACCCGCCCCTCCCCAGGCCGGTTAATCCATTTACCGGCGCCGAGGTTGCGCAGCGGGTCGCCGAGCGCGCTATCGTGCTTCTAAAGAATAGTGGCAGCCAGTTGCCTCTGAAGGCCTCCGGGATCAAAGCGATTGCGGTCATCGGCTCGCACGCCGATGCGGGTGTGCCATCCGGGGGCGGTTCGGACCAGGTGGACGCCGCCGGCGGAAACGCCGTTCCACCCCCCAACGCCGGGAAAACGGGTGCGGGCAGCGAATCGCGACCTCCGACTGGAATCTGGCATCCCTCTTCGCCGCTGAAGGCGATTCGCGCTAAGGCGCCGAAGGCCAAGGTGGATTACGACTCTGGGACAGACTTGGCAGCGGCGGCGAAGCTGGCCGGCGCATCAGACGTGGCAATTGTGTTCGTGCATCAGAACACCTCAGAAGGCCGTGACGTGCCGAATCTTTCCCTGCCTGACAACCAGGACCAGTTGGTCAGCCAGGTAGCCGCCGCCAATCCGCACACAATCGTTGTACTGGAGACCGGCGGCCCCGTGCTCATGCCGTGGCTTGAAAACGTGAGTGCGGCCCTCGAGGCTTGGTATCCGGGTATTCGCGGCGGCGAGGCCATCGCCAATATTCTCTTCGGTGAGGTGAACCCCTCGGCCAAGCTGCCCGTCACTTTCCCGAAGAGTGAAGCCGACCTGCCGCATCCTGCGATGCCGCGGACCTCCTCTTCAGCCGGCGAGATCAATTACACCGAAGGGCTCAAGGTCGGCTACAAGTGGTTCGACGCAGAGGGCAAGGAACCGCTCTTCCCGTTCGGCTTCGGTCTTTCCTACACCACATTTTCTTACACTGGACTCCAAACCACACCCGGCAAGGAAGCGCAGGTGAGCTGCAAGGTCACAAACACGGGTAAGCGCGCTGGGGCGGAGATTGTGCAGGTCTACGTGTCGTTGCCGGCCAGTGCCGGTGAACCACCTAAGCGCCTCGTAGCGTGGGACAAAATTCAGTTGGGGCCTGGCGAGACCAAGGCCGTCAGCCTGAGGCTTGATCCCCATTACTTATCCATCTATAACGTCGACAAGGACGACTGGGAACTGGTACCTGGCGAATACAGAGTTTATGTGGGCGGGTCCTCGCGGAGCACGCCCCTCACCGGGACAGTACGTATCTCGCAGGCGCGGGATCGCTGAGAAGGAACAGGACGAGAACCTCAGGAAGCAGCGGCAGCGTGAAATCGACGAGTACGAATACAAGAAGGCTGTAGGTTGTCAGAGTAAGTGAAAACGGCCTTATTGATATCAAAGGATTTCTGGCACGCGATGTCACAATTCATGAAAATTCGTGTCGCGATTCCTGAAAAGGCCCTACGTTCGTGTCACAGTTGCTGAAATAATCCTACACGAACACATTCGGGCGAGGGCTCCTGCCTCGTGGTACTTCCGGGTGCTCCGTTAGAACTTTACCGGAGCGACTCGATCAGTAAACACGCATTATAAAAGGGCGCCCCTTTCGCGGTACGTTTTGAGGGTTGATCTCAAGGGGTAACCACGCTTGGACTGGTTTCGGAAAGTGACCAGAAAACCCAGTGGACCTCCGGCACATCTTCGTCCTTGACCACGAGCGAAGGCGTGCCCAGCCTATCGCTCTCAATCGGGGCTGCGAAAATCGAATCGTTCACCCGATAAAGCACTAACCCGTCGCCGCGCACATCGAGAATCTCGCTGTCTTCCTGCCCCGTTTCCAGGGTTATCCTTCTTCCGTCTTCCAGGTTGTCTAAAAGAAGTGTGCCGGGTATCGACGTACCAGATTCCGCCGACAGGGAGGGGTATCGCCCACGCACGTTCGGCAGGAGCGGCGTTTCCCAGTTCCTTTCGTTTTCGACTCCCGGCTGCTCCACTTGCTGACCAGAACCCCAGATTTCAACGATGGTTGCCAGCCATGATCCGAAGATCCTGCGAGCATAGGCAACCGTCGAAGCAGACTTAAGGTTCTTCCACGTATTCAGTTTTCGATCATGGACGTACAAAGACGAATGCCCACCGGGAAGGCCAAAAACAAAGTAGCGGGCACTTGCAGCCACAATGTAAATTAGCCCCGAATAGCCCTCTAGAGGAAACGGAGGAACGCCGTCCAAGTCGAGTTTCATGGTAAAAGGCCCCGCCCCAGCCTCTGCTTGTATCCGCACGTGGTTGTCCTTGATGTATCCCTCCGTGCAAAAGCCCGTTCCCATCGGTCCCCCTGGCGCGCCTGCGTATCGGAAAGAACTGTACAGGGACCAATCATTCTGCAGTATTCGGGGTCCCTTCGCAGGCTCATCGCCCGCTACGCTCACAGGGACACTATTCACACGGGCAGGGTCGCTTTTATCGTCTCGCAAGAGCGTGCAGAGCAGGTATGATTCGCCACCATCTCCGGAGGCTACTCCGAAGTCCGTGTTAAGGACAGTCAGGTTCTGGGGGTTGAAGACCACCTCATCCTTCATCGTCGGCCGATCTTTGTGGATAACGCTGACGGTGGTGGGGTTCCCATGAGGATATGCCACATAAATCTTATCGCCCATGTCGTCTCGAACAGCATAGAGGCCGGCTTGTAGAAATATGGGGGTGTCAGCGCCCGGCACGATTGCCCTTACCAGATTCAACTTGTGCTGAGAATCTACGCTGTACAGAGTGACAGGCCAACCCTCAGGACCCCAATTCGTTGGTGTTCCAGCCAGCAAATATAAGTTTCTCCCGTTCGTCCATGTCTGAGCAAGAGCGGACACAGACACGACCAGCAAAAGCGCTAAGTAGGCACTGGTCTTTAATGTTCTAATACGGGTTCTGCTGAGCGCATACGTCATGGACGTAATCATATGTCTGATTGCCAGATGTGTACGGATAATTGATGACCCACACGTTTGCATAACCGGGCTTGTTCCACGAGATAAAGTAACCGTTGTATTTTGTCCCATTGTATGCTGTCAGCCACTCCGCCGGCTGGCGCAGAGCAAAGCTCTGCGATTGAAATCTGCATGGAGCTCAAACGAGCTTATCCATGCTCAAGAGCGACGTATCGTTTAAGTAATAGAACCTGAAGCTCGACCAGGGCCACTCCTCCGGCGAACGCACCAAGCCCCTTTTCACCGGGTTGTTGTGCATATAGTTCAGCTTCTCCAGGCGCTTCTTCTCGCTGTAAACACCGTAGGGATAGAAGCGGCGCTCCCAAACACGATAGTGCGAGTCGCTGTGAACGCTGGGCGGCAGGCGCAACCCGTTCAACATCTTACGGCACCAGGCGTGGCCTTGATTCTCGGTTAAGACGGGAACAACCCGTTGCGCGGTTCGCTTCTTGAGCTCTTGCAGGTCTGCGCCAGCCGGCGTCTCATTCAAAATTCTGCTTGAAGTGTTTTCTACCTATGAAATGGCCGCCGCTCAATATAGACCCTGGGTAACGGCGTAGTGTAGACCAACACAGGTCAAGTTATCTCTAAGACTTCTTTGGTGGGGAAATTCGCACTTCTGCTGCGACCTCTTTCAGGAGAAAGTACGTTGTTCCTCTCTGGGTCACCGGTACTGCGAGCATGGGCGTCCCGGACTTTTTGAGATGGCATTTCAGCCATTTGGCTGTCACGTGGAGATGCCGGGCGAGAGCGTTTACCCCTCCGTACTGGCCTGAGAAACGGTAAACGTCACCAGCAGGCACCAACTTGGAACGACCGTGCTGATACCCGGTGGGACCGCCAAGAACCCGCTGTCCGACAAGGCCATGGAGGACTTGGCTATCTGAACCTAACCCCCAGTTTCGAAGGGCGCGTCAAGGAAGAAAAAAGGCATAAGCGGTCCCTCGAACCCCCGAAGTTGGCCGCCACCGTCCGCCATATAGGATTATTTCACTTACTGTGACACAAATTTTCAAGAAATCTGACACGAATTTTCACTAATTCTGACATCCTACAAAGGCGCTGGAGCGCAAAAAGGCCCAGGACAAGTACGAAGAAGAGATGAAACTTCTGGAAAAACAGAACCGGGAGAAGCAGGAAGCGCTCGAGAAGAGTTGGCAGCAGCGCGAGGCATTCTTGAAAGAGCGGGAGGAGGAAGATGCTCGCCTCAAGAGCGAATCAGAGGGTTTTCCCGGCCGACTCGAAAAGGCGTGCGCACAGGCGGCGGCGGAAGCAACACGAGCCACGGCGCAAAAGTTCGAGCAGCAGATTCTCCTCTTGAAGAAAGAGAGTGAAGCCGAAAAGCGGCTGGCCGAGCTTCAGGTCAAGACGCTGGAAGATAACCTGGCGCGGCAGTCGGCACAGATGGCGGCGCTCCAGAAGCAGCTCGATGAAGCGAAGCAGCAGGTGCAGGAAATCGCGGTGAAAGCCATCGAGGGAGCGTCCGGGGCCAAGGCGCTGTCCCACATTAACCAGATTGCCATGGAGCAAGCCAAGCACCGCGACCAGGGGTAGAGGCTAGGGAGGGAACGAGAGCCCGCGTTTGGAGTGCGGCAGCTTTCTAGCGTCTTCGTAGCGCCGACCTTCAGGTCGGCAGTTTCTCCATTTCCGGCGTGCTGACCCCGCCATGCGGGGTCAGCGCTACGGCAACGGCTCGAGCAAGCTCGAGGTGCAAAAGCGGCAGCAAGCTGCCGCACTCCAAAGCGCCTGCTGCGTTTTCCGTCCTTTCTCTAGCGGGAGTTCAGCCAGTTCAACATGGCGTCGGACTGCGCCGCGGGGATGCCTTCCGCCCAGAGGCCCGCGTCGCCTTTGCGCAGAAGGATGACCTGGCCGTTGGCTGCCGTGCCGATGAAAAGGTCTGCCGTAGAGCGCTTGTCGGGCGCGAGCTCGGAATACTTGCGAGCGAGGATGGAATGGTAATCGCGGAAGAATGCGAGAGCCGCCTCAGAACTCGACCAGCGAGTTTGCGAAACCAGAGCGTACCTCTTGCCTTCCTGTGCGGTGCCTGGACTCGGCCCGGCGGCAGCCCTTTCGTAGAGTAAGTAGCAGTCTGCGAGCCAGCCCCTGGCCACCGACTTCGCCTCGTCCTCGGAAATCAGTTGGCCGAGCACCGCATAGTAGCCCAGCTCACCCATGATGTTTTCCGCCAGAAAATTCAGCCCGGGTATTCCTGCAAGAGGCGCCGGATGGGGTAAGGAGATTTTTGGCAACGATTGCTTTTGAAAGTATGCCTGAGGCTCGAAAATTTCCTTAGTGGTCGTGGGCGGATCGTTGAACAACGAGTTCAGCCTTTTCCAACCGCCCTCCTGGAGCCCACGTTGCATGAAGCCCATGCCCTCGATATATGGAAAGAGGGCCTGGAGGCGAAAGAAGAAAGGCGCTTGGTTGAAGGCGGGGAACTCTTCGAATTGCTGGTGGATGACCTGCGCCATCAGCGGTTCGAGCGCGGGCATTTCCTCCAGTTTCATCGGCGCCATTAGTTGCTCCATCATGGCTGCGGTGGCGTGACCTTCCACAACGGCCTGACGGGCGCCGGAAGCATCATCATCGGGGCGGACGGCTTTAAGGAATTTCTCGAGATCGAAGTTCTGGTCCTGCAGGGCATGGGTCAGCTCGTGAGCCAATACGAGGCGCTGCATGTCCGGCTCGACCCAGTCGGCGATACACATGGTCTTACGGTGCGGATCGTAAAACCCTGCTGCCTGCTCGGTGTAGAAGTGGATCAGAAACTTCTCCAGATTGAAGTCCGGCGAAACAAGGCCGAAAGCCCGGAGCGTTGCTTCCTGGATGTGGATCTCCTGCGGCGTCATTTCCACGTGAAGATTCTCCGCAAGGTACTTCTCGACATCCGCTCGGCTGATGATCTGCTTCTTCAGCGATGACTTGATCGGGAGGCCGGTAAGCTCGCTCATCTGGTGAAGAACTTCGTCGGCCTGCCCGAGCAGGTCCTGAGAGGCGGATTGCGGGGCGGCAGAAATGTGAAGCAGCGGAAACAGCAAGAGGAAAACTGCCACCAGGCTAAGCCAGAGTCTTTGAAGGGCACGAAAGTTTCTCACGGTTCACGACCTTTGACGAGTGACGAGCCGGGGTCAGGAGTCAGGAGTCAGAATAAAGCCCCTCATGTATGAGGTGACAGGTATCAGATCGGCAGCGGGTTGGAGAAGCGCTGTCCACTGCGGTGGGGCCACTGCCGGCTGCCTTTTCCTAACTGCCTATTCTGACTCCTGACTCCTTCGCTCCAAACGAACAGATTGACCCGCTTCCTACAGCAGACTATCATGAAACCTGCGCGAGCAAGCCGGGTGATCGCTGCCCCGCCTTAGCGGCTGCTTCGGCGGCCAAGCAGGGGCGGGGGAGAGGAAAGTCCGAACTCCATAGGGCAGTGTGCTCGTTAACGGCGAGGGTTGGAGGTGGATGTCCCGCGGAATGGGACCGTACGCCTCCGATACGGAAAGTGCCACAGAAAATATACCGCCTCGTTCCTGTCTGCCTTGGCAGGCTTTGAACGGGGTAAGGGTGAAAAGGTGCGGCCCCGATGAATCGGGGATTAAAGTAAGAGCGCACCGCTCCGGTAGTGATACCGGAGGCATGGTAAACCCCACACGGAGCAAGACCAAATAGGGGAGGAGGAGCTGCCCGCTCCGTTACAACTCCCGGGTAGGTTGCTTGACCCCGCCAGTAATGGCGGGGCTAGAGGAATGATCGCCGTCCCGCCTTAGCGGGAAACAGAATTCGGCTTACAGGCTTGCTCGCGATTATCTTCTTTAGTTTCTGTTGAATCATTGAACCGTGGCCTTCGATTGTGACACTGGTGTGACAGTAAAACGGTCGCTCCCCCGCTCAGGGCCGACATTGCCGCTTTCCAATCCGCCCTCGGATTCCAAGATTGTGCGGACCCGCTCGCGAAGCTCTCGGACAAATGGCGTGTAGTGCTTTTCCACCGTTTCGATGGTATCCCCAAGCATCTTTGCCACGTCATACGGGTTTGCCCCACGCGCCAGCATGTCAACGGCAAGGGTGTCCCGGAATCTGTGCGGGTGAGCATTCGGCACATCGGCGCGACGGCCAAACGCCAACATGCGTTCATACAATCGTGGCCGGGTAAGCGGAGTGCCAGTCGCAGGATTCATCAAAACGCGGTCAGTGGCCTGGGGGTTTTGCCGCTCCCTCTCCGCTTCCAGGGCGAAGAGCAGCTCCCCGTGAAGGGGCAGGATGACTTTCTTTCTCCGCTTCTGCGTCACACGCTCGATTTCTTTTCTGTCAAAGTGGACTTCCTGCCAACTCAGGGCCACGGCATCCCCGCCGCGGAGCCCCGTCCATCGCAACAACAGGAATGCCAGCATGTCTTTTCCAGCATGGCCCCTCAAGCGCGACAATTCCTCAGATGTGAACGGCTCAGCGCCGTGCCGTGGATTCTCCCCCGGTCTGCCTTCCATACGCACAGGATTCTTGAGCACCCATTCGTTTTCAGCGGCAAACGAGAAAAGCCGATGCAATATGGCCGCATCCAAAATAAGGCCGGTCGCCCCGCGTGCAAATTTCCTCTGGTTTATACGCTCGATTCTCCATGCCTTGAAGCTCTCTGTCAGTGGCTTGGTGATGTCGCGCAACAGGGTGATCTTTCGCTCTTGCAGAAATGCGCCGAATTCGCGGACCGTCATCTTGTACCGCGCCGCCGTGGAATCGCGAAGCTTGCCTATACCCACCCGCTGGGCCAAGTACGCTTCAAACGCTTCGCGCAAACGCTCCCACGTTGGCAGTTTCCCTTCCTTCACTCCGATGAAATCCGCGAACCGCGAAAAAGTGGAGCTGGGAAGGGCCGCCTTGAGTTCCGGCCACAACCGGGAGTCGGCGCCTTCGGAAAGCGCCGTTTCAAGCCGGTGAGACAGACGGTGGGCAGCGTCTTTGTTGCGCGTCCCCAACCCTCCGCGAATGCGAGTCGCCCCGGAGAAGAAATCAACATGGAAGACCTTTCCGCGCTTGCGAATGGCTAGTGTACTGTCCCATAGTA
>Ga0224555_1001819_pt1 | contig 27539 bp, 22 predicted proteins | sample 714S23034metaG_FD_180687 | JGI IMG/M metagenome (GOLD analysis project Ga0224555, IMG submission 180687) | Peat soil microbial communities from Stordalen Mire, Sweden - 717 S2 30-34 | ecosystem: Environmental > Terrestrial > Soil > Wetlands > Peat | place: Sweden: Norrbotten County, Stordalen...
CATTCCGGGTGAGGAAAGCGCACCGCGCAGCCGATCTGGTTTCTGCCCTGCGGAATCCGGCGCTGCTCCATGCCTCCCCCAGGGAAACCTCCAGCGTGTGCTTGCCTATTCCCGACAGACTCCTAGCAAGACCATGACTCACAGCCCGCCGTGGAACCGTCCGAATACGCGGGCGAGATTAAGCGACATGACCAGGATGCCCGCCCCGAGGACAAGGACGTGCCGCGTCTTGCCCAAGTCGAAGTTCCCGACCCGGCACACCAGCACATAGCCGACAGCAAGGTTGAAGAAGCCCCACAGGACGTTGACCGTCGACGACGACAACCCTACTCCGGGCGGGCTCGCGAACGGACTCTGGAAGGCATGCCCCGAGATCCCATTGCCGAGATGGGGCAGCGCGTTCGCCAGGAAGGCGCCCCCAAAGAAGTACGCCAGGTAGTGGTACCAGCGCATGACCGTCTCCATTCTGCAGTTCTATTCTCCCGCGTCTCCACCGGAAAATTCCACTCAGTTTCGCGAATTCGCGCGCTCTCCCTCAGAGATGACGGCGCTTGGCCGCCGTTGCTGGCCCATGCGGTAAAGGTGATGCAACGGCCCCACTCCCTTGCCCAGCGGAATGGCATTTGCAATCGCGGCTGAGACATACACTTTGGAGAGCAGAACTGCCTCGGGTAGTCCGCGCCCCTGCGCCAGGTGGCACGCCAGCGCCGTGGCAAATGCACATCCAGTGCCGTGGGTGGAATTCGAGCGCTGACGGTCCGCCTTGAAAATTTCCTGCTCGGTGCCGCGAGCGGTCTTAAAGCTGAGAAAGTCGATCGCCTTCTCCAGATGGCCTCCGGTGACCACCACATTCGCCGCTCCCAGAGAGTGCAGACGAGCGGCCGCCTCGTGCATCTGGTCGAGATTCGTCACGACCATCCCAGTCAAGACGCCGGCTTCGTCAAGGTTCGGCGTGATTACCTCCGCCAGCGGCAGCAACCTCTCGCGCAATAACTTCGTCCCCGCCGCGTCCAACAAATCCGCTCCGGAACTCGACTTCAGAATTGGATCCAACACCACGTGAGGCAGCCGCGCATACTCCGGAAAAGCGCCCGCAAAATCGCCCAGAAAATCCGCGACCGCCGCAACCACCTGCTCATTGCCCAACATGCCAATGTGGATGGCTTCGACCGCCAGGTCTGAAACCAGTTCCTGCAAGGTCTCAGCAATGATCTTGGGATCGACGCCCTCGACCCGCCGCACTCCCCGCGTCGACTGCACCGTTAAAGCGGTGATGCAGGAGACGCCATAGCACCCATGGGCCGCGATCGTCTTGATATCGGCGGTAATTCCAGCGCCCGATGACGGGTCGAATCCGGCAATCGTCAGCACCACCGGTAGGGTCACATCCATGTCGTCACTCTAAACCGAAAGTTCAAACAGGGGAACAGCACTTCCGGGTTTTCTCGGTCCGACGTGCCGCGAACCGTGATGATTCGTCGAATGCAATGAATTCTGACGTTTCGTGGTTACCAGTCAGTAACAGAAAGTCGCGCTAACATTATGATTATAAGTAGGTTAACAACATTTTAATGTAAGTTTAACATTCGATAGCAGTTGCGAGAATTCTGCGAAGCACGAAATTCTTACAGTAACTAGTGAGTACATACTTCCTCCTGACTGCTTTCAATGACATACGAGTGCAAATCCATATTTTTCATAGGGCTAAGTCATTGATTAATTACCATTTAGTTAATCACGCCGCGGGCTTTTTCATTGACACGAGCCTGCTGCCCCGGTAGCATCTTGGGATCGTCTGACCAAAGGAGCATGCGACCAAAGATTCCGACTTTCACGATGAAAGGTAACTGAATGCGACGACGTTTAGCCGAAGGCCTGGCGGTGCTTTTATCCGTCGCCAGTCTGGGGGCCGGAGCCGCATCCGGGCCAAGCAGCCTGGAAGCCGCCAAGGTCACAACGCCGCCGGTCATTGAGACCGGCAGGCACAAAACACGCAAGACCAACAACTCGAAGTCCAAAGGCTATCAAATAGGAACCGCGTCCTGGTACGGAGAGCAGTTCCAAGGCAAACAGACAGCCAGCGGAGAACCCTTCGACATGCGCGCTTTCACCGCCGCTCACCCCCGGCTTCCGCTGGGCACGTTGGTCAAGGTCACCAACCTGAAGAACGGCAAGTTCGTGGTGGTTCGTATCAATGACCGGGGTCCCGTTGTGGACGGCCGGATCATCGACGTTTCCTCCAGCGCCGCGCATGCACTGGGCTTCAAAGAGCGAGGAGTACAGACGGTCCGCCTGGATCTCTACCAAACCACGGACGAGGCGCTGCTGCAATCCCCCGTAGCCAACCTCAACTAAACCCGATAGACTCGACAACGAAGAGTTCGAAACCGAGAGTTCGAAACAAAGTTTCGAAACGAAGGTTCGAAACCGAGTTCGAAACATGGACCCGCGCCAGCGTCTCATCGTTGCCTTGGATGTATCGACGGCCGCGGCCGCCCGGAAGATCGTGGTGGCCGTCGGTGACTCTGCCCTCGCGTATAAGGTCGGCATGCAACTCTACACTGCCGAAGGTCCTTCCATTGTCTGCGAACTGGTGGGTTCGGGCCGCCGCGTCTTTCTCGACCTCAAGTATCACGACATCCCCAACACGGTAGGAGCAGCCGTCCGCGAGGCCGCTCAGCTGGGCGTGAGTATGCTAACCGTGCACGCCTCCGGAGGCGGCAAAATGTTGCGTGCGGCCGTCGAAGCCGCGCAAGCCGCCAAGCCTGACGTGCTCGTCCTCGCGGTCACGGTGCTCACCAGCCTCGATGACGTCGAAATGGGCAAGATTGGCCTGCGCGGAGGAGTGGTCGATCAAGTTCTGAGGCTGACCGCCCTGGCGCTTTCGAATGGATGTAAGGGCGTCGTCGCTTCCGCGCTCGAAGCCGCCCCTCTGCGCAAGGAATTTGGCCGAGACTTCGCCATTGTGACGCCCGGAGTGCGCCTCGCGGGCAGCGGACCCAACGACCAGGCGCGCGTCGTCACTCCAGCGGAAGCGATTGCCGCCGGAGCCTCGCACATCGTGGTAGGGCGCCCAATCACAGAAGCCGCAGACCCGGCGGCCGAAGCGCGGGCCATTCTGGGGCAGATGGGGTAGAACGAACCAGTACCCAGTACCCAGTACCCAGAAAAAAGCAACAGGCGCGACCACAAGCCGCGCCTCTTCCGATGTCGTGTGCTTAGGTCTTTACTGGGTACTGGCAGCTGGGTACTGCTCTCACAGCTTTTCAAAAAACTCGCAGCCCGAGCACGAAATATAGATTCCGCCGGGCACGCCGCGCTCGCGATCTTTCATGCGCTTGACGATGCGGGTTTCCTTGCCGCACTTGGGACATGCAGTCGATTTCGTGGTATCCATGACCTTTTTCCGGTCGGCTGTCTTTGCAATTTTCGCCATTCAGTCTCTCCTGACAGGAATGTGCCGCCAGCCCCAAGGCCGCGGTTCTACCTGGTAATTGGGGAGTATGCAGAAGCCCAGTATCGACGAACGCCGCGCCAGCTCGAATCAGTCTCGAATCAGCCCGGCAGGATCAACACCCGCAGAAGCGCGCACTGTACTCGCCTAAAGAATCTTACACGAATTGCAGTTCTTAGGGCGGACTCACCATCGCTGTGTCCGGCGCGCAGACGCGTGTCTGGCAGCAAGTGACGAGGAAGGATTTTCCCTGCTACTGCAGCTTTGCATACTCCGCCTTGGCTTCCTTCAGGACGGAAATGTCGCGGAGAGCGCAGTTCCGAACAGCGCCGCGCACATGGTAGTGGTCGATCATAAGTGGACGCGGGAGTTTAGAAAGGTTCGTCTTCGATATGTACAGTTAGTCCTTCAAAAGAACGACGGACACAGAGAAAGGCATCAGACGGACCTTGGCGTCTCCAACATTTTGTGTGACGGTATCCGGTGACACCCCTCCGATGGTCTGGATTCGAGCCCCGAGACACTCCTTGGGCAGTTCCACCGTGACCTCACGATTTCGCTGGTTAACCAGCAGCAACTTTCGGTGGCCCTCTCGTGTAAAAGCCTGCGCCTCGATGGCGTCGGACTCCGCCAGCGAGCCATTGCTTCGCACTAGGGTGGCGGAGAGGTCGTCTCCCGGTCCGAAATTGTTCTTGATCAACTCCAGAACAGTAAAGCGCGCGTTCGGTTTACCGGTCGTCCAGTCGATCATGGCGACACTCGGAAACTGCGAGGGATAGCCAACCAGTTGCGATTCGCCTACTGTGTCGACCCCAAGTTTTGCCAACTCGATGTAGAGGTAGGCGTACAGTGCTCCACTCAGATTCCAGTAGGCGGGAGGGATTGGTTTCTCGATGTGACCGGGCTCGCCCTGCACCATGTCGCCCGAGAGGATCGAACCTGCTTCGTTGACCATAACCTTGGTTGACGGCGACAGCTGATCTCGGATTTGGAGGATGTACCCCGCCACAGAAACGAATGCGCTTGCCTGGTTAAAAAAGGTGTACTGCCAGTCCTCCAGCGTTTGATCGCCCGATGGCGTGGCATAGACGTGGAAGGAAATATAATCCAACGGAACGCCGGGCCGGTGGTTCTTTGGGTCTAGAAAATAGGCGAACGTTCGCGGAGCATCGGACGGTTCAGACAGAGCGAGACCGACAAATTTCATCGCCGGCGCGACCTTGAGCACTGCCTGACTCACCGCATCATAACGTTCCACGTATTGCTGGGGCGTTGTGTCGTGCTCTCCATCGATTTCGTTGAAGACCTCCCAGTAACCGATGTCGTAGTGATGCCCGGAAGCATGGAATTTTCCCAATTCGTCCGTGAATCCACCCTGTGTGTACCAGCTCGCCAGTCGCGCATAGTAATCTCCGAGCGCTTTGACATCGGGAAGCTGCGTGCCTTGCGAATAATTCCAGATAACTTGATTGGGATCGTCCGGATACACGACTGGCTGAGGTGTGGGAAACAGCCACTGCGGGATCGTGCTGAAGCTCATAACGCTGCTGTGCCCCGCCGAAACCCGCAGGAAGTCCTCCACCAGAGGATCCATGTATTGGAAGTCCCAATAGGTCTGAGTTGCGTCAGGAGGGCGCAACTCGGCCACCGCCAGCTTCGGATAGGGCAGCCAGAAAGCATAGCGAACATAGTCAGCGCCCAACCTGCGCAAAGCCTCGAAGGCGGCATCGTGAATGGGCGATCCACGACGCAGCATCGGATTGACCACGGCTTGCAGGGTCGGAACGGTGCGGTTTAATGTTTTCTTCTCCCAGTTAACAACAACCGAGGGTTCACCCTGTGCGAGGACGGTGCCGCTCGCAACCACCACGAACAACGCTAGGACTAGGATAAGAGCGATTCGGCAGTCTTCTCTTTCATTGTGCATTTGGCTCATGGCCACCATGTTAGGAATACTCAGAACGCGAAGTCAACGACTGCGTAGGGTATTGTATGGCGACGGCAAGCGTGCCCACGAGAAATTCGCGAAAATGAAGAGCAAGCCCCAGTTGTCCATACTGCGACCCCTGCTTTATCCTCAGGACTAAAGTAAATGGGACTGGCTGTCCCTCTCGGCGAATTTTCTTGCCAACCAGTGGGCCTTCCGGAGTCGTATGACATTAACTCGCTTCGTGAGAAAAAGCGCGTTTCGCAACAAGCGGCGCAGCATCCTGACCGTATTGAGCATCGCCTTCTCGCTCCTGTTGCTGACTCTGATGATGACCATCTGGCGCGCCTTCTACATTGACACGTTCAGCGCCGAGTCCGCCCAGCGCTTGATCACTCGTCACCGCGTCTCGCTCACCCAATCCATGCCGTTGTTCTACCGGGAGAAGATCCGGACCATTCGCGGCGTAGTGGCCGTTGCCCCCAACAACTGGTTTGGAGGCATCTACCAGGACGAGAAGCCGGAGAATATGTTCGCCCAGTTCGGCACCGACCCCGAGGAAATCCTCAAGATCTTCACCGATTTCAAGATCCCCGCGGATCAGGTGCTGGCCTGGCAGCGTGATCGCGCCGGCGCCATCGTCGACGACCAACTCGCCCGGAAACATGGCTGGAAGATCGGCGATCGCATCGTGCTCAAGGGCACCATTTATCCCGTCGATCTCGAGCTCACGATTCGCGGCATCTACACGGCACCCGCGCCCACTGAATCCGTTTACTTCAATCAGAAGTATGTTGAAGAAGCGGTCTCGTTCGCCAACGGGCAGGCGGGCATTTTTGATATCCTCGCCGATTCTCCGAATAGCGTCTCCACCATCGCCTCCGCGGTCGACAACATGTTCCGCAATTCTCCGGAGCCCACAAAAACAGAAAGTGAAAAAGCCTTCCAGTTGGACTTTATCAACAGCATCGGCAACGTGAAAGCATTTATCCTGAGCATCTGCTTCGCGGTGGTGTTTGCCACCCTGCTGGTCTCGGCCACCACCATGGCCATGTCGATCCGCGAACGCACGCGCGAAGTAGCGGTTCTCAAAACGCTAGGATTCACGCGGCAATCGATCTTGAAGCTTTATATTGGAGAAGCGGTGCTGGTGGCTTTGACCGGTGGCGCGCTAGGCTGCCTGCTGGCAATCGGACTAGTCTCGGCGATGTCGCACGCGCCGGGGATGGGTCTGTTTCTTGCTGGCATGCAAGTGACGTTCCCCACCTTGCTGCTCGCCATCTTCGTCGCAGCGATGGTGGGATTACTGAGCGCAATCGTACCTGCCTATCACGCGGCAAAATTAGATATTGTGGAGGGCTTGCGCTACATCGGGTAGCAGCCTGCGCTGCGAGCGCGATTTGTATCAGGGCGGTTTGCCTCAGGGCGATCTGTATCAGGGTATGCCTTCAGGCATACCGTAAGTGCCGAGTTATGAGAGCGCCTTTAGGCGCTGGTTTTAAGCGCTAGAGTTTCACAGCAGGCTGCTAGCAAAGGGACAGCATGGCGATTCCGATCAGCTATAACATTCGCAATCTGAAGCTGCGCAAGGGCCTCACCATCATGACGGCTCTGGGCATTGCGCTCACCGTGACCACCGCGGTTTTCCTGATGGCGCTGTTGGCGGGTCTGAAGAAAGCCTTCATGGCCAGCGGCGATCCGGTCAACGTGCTCGTCATGCGCAAAGGCTCCACGGCAGAGCTTTCGGGAGGCTTCGACGCCAATCTTTTCCCCACCTTGAAAACGCTGCCCGGCATCGCCACGGATAAAGATGGACAACCGATCGCCTCCGGCGAATGGGTAGTCGTGGTGGTGCTGCCCCGCAAGGATGGAACCGGTGAAGTGAACGTTTCAGTTCGCGGCCTGATGCCGGCGGGCCTCACGCTGCGTCCCAGTGCAAAGCTGGTCGAAGGCCGCTGGTTCACGCCTGGACAGCGCGAAGTGGTCGTCGGGCAGTCCATTCACAATCGTTTTTCTGGCGCCAACGTGGGCGACACCATGGACTTCGCCAAGGGTCAGTGGAAGGTCGTGGGCATATTCGACTCAGGCGGCACCGCGTATGATTCGGAAATCTGGGGCGACGTCAACCAGATCGCCGCGGATTTCGATCGCCAAGGAGGCTATGCTTCTGCCTACCTGCGCGCCACCGACCCGGTCGCAGCCGACGCCCTCAAACACCGCGTCAGCGACGATCAGCGCCTGAAGTTGGAGGGCACGCTCGAAACCGAGTATTACGAGAAGCAAACCAGCTCTGGTGGCGCGATCAAATTTATCGGCACGTTTGTGGCGATCATCATGGCCATCGGTTCCAGCTTCGCCGCCATGAATACGATGTACGCGGCCGTGGCCTATCGCTCGCGCGAAATCGCGACCCTGCGCATCATAGGATTTTCGCGCCCCAGTATTCTCACTTCGTTCGTGATCGAAGCCTTGCTCCTTTCGCTGCTGGGAGCGTTTGTCGGGATCGTGTTGATGTTGCCGTTCAACGGCATGAGCACTGGCATCGGCAACTCTCTCACCTTCAGCGAAACGGTTTTCAGCCTGCACCTGACTTGGACGGTCGCGCTGGCGGCGGTGGGCTTTGCGTTGATCATGGGCTTGCTCGGAGGCTTCGCGCCCGCCTGGCATGCGGCGCGGCAGGATATTCTGACCTCGCTGCGAGCCTAGCGCCGGATTCGTATCAGGGCATCGCTTTAGCGATGCCACAATGATTGTGGAGCAAATGCCCCTTTAGGGGCTGCCTTTGAACGCAGCCCGTACAATTGTTCATGCAATCGATTTTGAACCGCTAAAAGTTTGGGAGCGTATCTCCACCAATGCCCACGGACACCGGACCTACGGACACGAAGCACGACGACCTGCGGAGTCTGCGCATCGATCATTCGCTGCGCGACGGAGGTGGAGAACCGCCCGCCTGGTCGCGCCGCTTCATTCTGGGCGGAATCGCCGTGGTGGTCCTGCTGGGATTGGTCGCGCTGGGGTACCGCGCGCTCGCCTCGGATACTCCGGAAGTGGAAGTCGCGCGGGCCACGGCCGAAGGCAGTGACGTCGCAGGCAGCACCGTGCTTTCGGCGAGCGGATACATTGTCGCGCACCACAAAATCAGCGTGAATTCGAAAGTCACGGGCCGCGTGGCCTGGATCGGCGTGGAAAAAGGCGACAAGGTAAAGGAAGGCCAAGTTCTGGTGCGCCTGGAGGACGAGGAATTTCGCGCCCAGTACGAACAGGCTCGAGGTGCGGTTGCGAGCGCCAAAGCACGGCTGCTCGAAAATGAGAATGGGTCGCGCCCAGAGGAAATTCAGCAGGCGGATCACAATCTGTCCGAGGCGCGGGCAACTGCGCTGAATGACAAAATCAATCTGGACCGCACCCGCGATCTGTTTGCGCAGGGAGTAACGTCCAAACAGAGTCTCGACGATGCCATCGCCAAGAACGACGCTTCGCAACAGAGAATGAATTCGCTGGAGCAGTCTTTCCGCCTGGCGCAACTCGGGCCGCGCTCCGAAGAAGTTGAGCGTGCCAAGGGCGACCTGCTGCAGGCCGAAGGCCAGATGGCGTACGCCAAGTCTCAACTCGATGCCACGGTGATTCGCGCGCCCGTCAGCGGCACGATTCTGGAGCGCACAGCAGAGAAGGGTGAACTGGTCACCGCTCAATTCGCCAGCGGCGCCGAAGGCGGCCCGCGCGGATCGGTGGTGGCCCTCGCGGATCTCGACGACATTCAGGTAGAGCTCGATATTGCGCAGGACGACTTTGCCAAACTGTCGCCCCGGCAGGAAGGCATCGTCACCCTCGACGCGTTCAAGGATCGCTCCTACAAAGGCGAGATCGCCGAAATGTCGCCGGAAGCGAATCGGCAGAAAGCGACGGTCCAGGTCAAGGTTCAGATCCTGAAACCCGATTCCTATCTGCGCCCGGAAATGAACGCAACCGTGCAGTTCAAAGCAAAGGCGAATGACGATAAAAACGCCGGCGCGAAACAGAATTTTGTCTTTGTGCCCGCCGCCGCATTGCGCGATAAGGACGGGAAGAAATTTGTGTTGCTCGCTTTCAACGGCAAGGCTCTGCGGCGCGATGTTCACGTTCAGGGCCAGCGTTCGGGAGGCTATCTGGTGGACTCGCTGGTGGGCGGCGAAAACGTAATCACGGCGGGGCCCGCGGATTTAGCAGACGGGCAAAAGATTCGTATCAAGGGGCAATCATGAGTGCAATAACAACACCAACCACACAACCGGCCGTGGGCAGCAAGGTCGTCCAGGCCCGATCGGTGAGCAAGATTTTCAAGCGCGACGCCTTCGAGGTAACCGCGCTCGACAATGTCTCCATTGACATTGCCGGCGGCGAGTTTCTGGCGTTGATGGGGCCGTCAGGATCAGGCAAGACGACCCTGCTGAACATGATCGCAGCCATCGACCGCCCCAGTTCCGGCGAACTGCTGGTGATGGGCGAAAATATCTTTCGCCTGAACGATGGGCAGTCCGCCAAATGGCGCAATACTCACGTCGGCTATGTTTTTCAGACTTTCAATCTCATCCCGGTGCTGACGGCGTTTGAAAATGTCGAGTTGCCGCTGCTCCTCACCAAGATGACGCCGCAGCAGCGTCGCGATCACGTGATGACCGCGCTCAAACTCGTTGGACTTGAGGATCGCGTCCATCACCTGCCCAAGCAACTATCGGGTGGACAGGAGCAGCGCGTGGCCATCGCTCGCGCCATCGTCAGCGACCCTACGCTGATTCTCGCCGACGAACCGACCGGCGACCTCGACAGTAATTCAGCGACCGACATTCTGGAGATTTTGAAGCGGCTGAATGAAAGCTTCAACAAGACGATTGTGATGGTGACGCACGATCCGCACGCCGCCCAGTATGCGCACGTGACGCGCCATCTGGAAAAAGGACGACTGCTGCCGGCGTAGCCGGCTCTTGAAAAACTTGGGTTCGTATCAGGGCATCGCTTTAGCGATGCCGCATGTTCTTCGAAATCGGACGCCCCTTCAGGGGCTGGGCATCACGCCGTTCTCCTCGAAGGCACCGCCTCCGCCGGCGGCTCACTTTCGCTGATCCACTCCCAGACCCGCCGGCCGCGGTCATTGCTCAGGCTGCGGGCCTCGCCATAATCCACCAGACGATTCAAAACCGTTGTGACCGAGGCCAGCGGGTCTTTGTGTCGCGCCATGATGGCCGGAGCATATCGTTCCAGTTCCACGCAAACCTCGCGCGCTCCCAGCGGACGCCGCACTTCCATGAGCACCCTCCGGCACGCCTTGGTGAAGGCGGGCTGGCGGCCATTGGGCTTGCGGTCGATCAGTTCCAGCAAGTCGTCGCCGAGCACCTGCTCGCCGAAAAGATTCGCCAATCCGGCAATAGTCTGCTTCACCGTGCCGATGCGCTTCATCACCTCGGCACGCTGCCGCATCAACTGAAGGAGTTCTTCGTGCGCCGCCTTCACCACCTGCTGCGCCGAAATACTATTGGCTTGCGCATCAATGGCGTGCGCGTGCAAACCATCGCGGCTACTTCTTTCAACTTCCATAAACCCCTCCTCCAGAAAACAGACAGCGACCAGGATCCCTCGACTCTCGTCCTCTAATACGGAAAAGAATCCTCTGAAGTTCCATCATGAGTTGGACTCGTTTGGAGCGGAAAGGTTATCGGAGAAAAAAGCTTGTGTGGCGCGGACACTCCTGTCCGCGTGCGGATGGCAAGAAAGTCCGATCCGACCTGACAACGCAGTCGCGGGATTGGCCACCGCTCGCGGACAGGAGTCTCTGCGCCACTAGCAGACCATCATTTAGCCCATCACCGTCGTGTGCTCCGGCCGGATTTTGTAAAGCACGCGCACTTCTCCCGGCTGCGAGTACGGATACTTGTCGACTCCCATGTACTTCTTCGCCATCTTGTCGATATGTTCGGCGGCTCCGTCTTCAGTAATCTCAATCACCGTGCCTCGAATCTCCAGATAGCGATAGGGATTGTCGGGATCGACAACGGCCAGCGCGACCCGCGGATCGCGGCGCACGTTGCGATCCTTCTGGCGTCCGCGTGCCGAGTTGAAGATAACGTATTGGCCGTCGAAGTCGCACCAGACGGGAGTGACCTGTGGCCGTCCGTCGGGCATGAGAGTGCCTAGACTGGCGAAAGCGCGCTTCTGGAAAAGGTCGACGTATTTTTCAGGAATGACGTTGGACATTGCTAGATCTCTCCTCGGTTGAGTTATTGCCGATTGATTGCCAAATATTTATTGCCGCCCCGATTATAGATGCTGGAAGCAAGCTTTGGGTTCCGGCTCTGAAGCGGGTACAATCATAGGCTTCGCGGAACAGGCAACACCTGCCCAGCAGCTCGTGGCCGAACTCGCGACGGAGCTCACTGGTTGCGTTTTTCTTAATCCCTAGTAAACTAGTAGTCTTTTCGGAGAGTTCGACTTTATGCGGATGACCTCAATCCCGGCAGGAAAATCGGCGCGAATATTCTGTTTGTGGTTCGCCTTATTTCTGCTCGCAAGCCCTCTTCTGGCGCAGCCGTCTGCCGTCCAACCTCCGCCAACCGTCGTCTTCATGACCGATTTCGGCATCGTTGACGATTCGGTCGCTCTCTGCAAGGGCGTCATGTATGGCATCGCGCCCAACCTCCGCATTGTCGATCTCACGCATCAGGTGAATGCTTTTTCGATTCGAGACGGCGCTCGCTTCCTCTTCGGCGCCACGCCCTACTTCCCGCCCGGCACGGTCTTTGTGGTAGTGGTCGATCCCGGAGTGGGCAGTTCGCGCAAGGCAGTGGTGGTGAAATCAAAGCGCGGGCAATTTTTCGTGCTGCCCGACAATGGCCTGATGACGATGGTCGAAGATCGCGATGGCATCGAAGCCATTCGCGAGGTCACCAACCCTGATTGGATGGTTGGCGCCAAAATTTCCTCCACCTTCCATGGCCGCGATATTTTTTCTCCCGTCGGCGCCCACATCGCGCGCGGCGACGATTGGACCCAGGTCGGACCCGTGGTCAAGGAACTGGTCCGCCTCGACCTGAAGCCGGCAACCCTAGACGACAAGGGCCTGAGCGGAGAAGTGATCGCCCTCGATGGTCCGTTCGGCAACCTGATCACCAACATCAGCGCCGACGATTTCCTGCAGCTCGGCTATCAGCGCGGCGACAAGTTAAAGGTCACCATCGCGGGACGCGAAGTCGAGATGCCGTTCGTCAGGACGTTCAGCGATGTGCTGCTCAAACAGCCATTACTGTTCATCGATTCGCGCGGACGAGCCAGCTTTGCCCTCAACCAGGCAAGTTTCGCAGCGGCGTACAGCATAAATCCGCCGCAACCGGTGTTCATACCCCGCAAGGGACATTGAGTTCGAAACGGGTTCAAAGCACGATCTCGAAAAACGATTGCAAACAAGATTTCACGCGAGGGAAGCCATCATGCATAGAAGCAGCACTAATCAACGAATACCAGCAATCTCGATCCTGACCATCGCCGCAGCGGCGCTATTGCTAATCACCACATCTGCATCGGCGCAGAGCTTTCGCGGATCCATCCGCGGCACGGTAACCGACCCGAGCGGCAGCGTAATCGCCGGAGCGAAGGTCAGCGCAAAAAATATCAATACCGGCCTGCAACGCGAAGCCACCACCGGCCAGGACGGAGCCTACGTGCTCGCCGAATTGCCCGCCGGCGAATACACCGTGAGCGCAGAATCGTCCGGACTCTCTCCGACCGCCCAGAATGTGCAAGTCAATGTCGGCCTGGACACAACGGCGAACTTTGATCTGACCAAGGTGCAGCAGCGACACGAGCAGTTGACCGTAACCGAAGAAGCGCCGCTCGTGGAAGCGAGCCGCGACGTGCTCGGCGAAGTCGTAGACCGCGAGCTCGTAGTCGACTTGCCGCTAAACGGGCGGGATTTTGGCAAGCTCGTTGCTCTCGTTCCTGGTGCGACGGTCGAACCGTCCGGTGTCGCCGCCATTCAGAGCGGATTCGGACAGTTCTCCATCAACGGCAACCGCGACCGCTCCAATAACTACACGCTGGATGGGACCGACAACAACGACCCATTCTTCAATAATTCGGCGCTCAACCAGACCGGCATTGGCGGCGCACCGGCCTCTCTGCTCCCGATTGACGCCATCCAGGAATTCAACCTGCAGTCCCAGTTTCCCGCTGAATACGGACGGAATAGCGGGTCCGTAGTGAACATCATCACGAAGTCGGGAACCAACCAGTTGCACGGTTCGGCGTTCGAGTTCCTTCGTAATGACGCCATGGACGCGCGCAACTACTTCAACCGCACGCCGTCCGTGAAGTCGGCCTTTCGCAACAATCAGTTTGGGGCCTCACTGGGCGGCCCGATCATCAAGGACAAGACCTTCTTTTTCGGCGCCTATGAAGGTCAGCGCGAACGCGTCGGGTCGGATTTCACCTTCCTTGTGCCGACCGACACAAGTACTGTGGGCGGGCAAAGCGTGCCGAACCAGGTCCAGCTCGCACAGGAAATTGCGGCCGCCAATCCTCCGAGCGGAGGATTTACGCCGAGCCCGGCTGTCACCAATCTCTTGAACCTTTTCCCGCAGCCGACCGGCTTTAACGGTGAGTCTGGCACGGTTCCCGGCACGGTCGCTGACAAGAACAACGTAGACAGTTTGATTGCCAAGATTGATCACCAACTCAGTTCTCACTATCAACTCACCGGCCGTTACGCATTTGCCCAGAGCGACCAGGTGTTCCCACTCGGTGGTCTGGGCGGCGGAGCGGCGTCCCGGTTGCCGCAATTCGCGCAAACTTCCCCAACCCGGGTCCAGGTCGTATCGGCCAGCCTGCTGTCGACTCCGAGTCCAAACAGGATTAACGAAGTCCGTTTCGGATACAGCCGGTATCGCACATCGTTCAGCACGAAAGACGCTCAGTTCGATCCGAATACGCTCGGCTTCAACTTCGGAACCGGCCAACCAAGCCTGCCGGAAATTGATTTTGGCGGCGTGTACGACAATCTGGGCGCGACTGCTTACAGCATTCCGCGCGGACGAACCAGCCAGAGCTTTCAGATTCTCGACAACTTCACGTGGATGCGCGGCCGCCACACCGTAAAGTTTGGCGGTGAATACCGCCGCATCAGCGTGGACAGCTTCGATAACAATCTGTCCCGTGGACAGCTGGAGTTCGGGTCCTCGATCTTTGCGGGTGACCCGGACAGCGGAACTTACTGCCCACTCACAGGCAGCGATGCGACCTATTGCAGCGATCCGGCAGTTACCACACTGGCGAATCTCTACCTCGGCCTTCCTTACTACTCTCCGGCGAATTACGGAAACACGCAACGCACGACTTACAACAATGGCTTGAGCTTCTTTGCGCAAGATGACTTCCGCGCCGCTCCCAACTTTACAGTTAGTCTTGGTCTGCGCTGGGAGTACTTCGGGCCCATCAGTGAGGCGCACAATCTGGTGTCGAACCTGGGCACGGACGGCAACCTTGCCATGGAGGGCACCGATGGCGTGAATGGAGCCTATGCGAGGGACCTGAACAATTTCGGTCCCAGGATCGGTTTTGCCTGGAATCCGCGGCCTAACACCGTCGTTCGCGGCGGATACGGCATGTACTATGACTATGTCCCGCAGGACTTGCTGATCGCCAACTTCACGACTTCAGCGGGCCTGACGCAAAATCCCATCGGTCCTTCCCCCGTCTACCCGTTCCAGTTCAATTCCGGCGCCTTCAATGGAAGCGCACCGGGGCCGGTGTTTACGCTTTCCGACCCGCCTTGCGCCTACCCGTGCGACATTTTTGTTACTCCCCGGAACTTCGTTACTCCCTACGCTCAGAATTGGAACTTCAACATCGAGCAGGAACTCTCGAAAGCGTTCGCCCTGCAGATCGGCTATGTCGGGAGTAAGGGTACAAAGCTGGTTCGGCTGCTTGACTTGAATCAGGCTGACACCAACGGTGACCGGCCCAATCAAAACTATGGCGCGATTGATTCCCTTTCCACTGTCAGCGCTTCAACCTACCACGCTCTGCAAACCACGCTCCGTTCCCGTAGCTGGCACGGACTGACAGGGTTTGCTGGCTATACCTGGTCCAAATCGCTGGACGATGCATCGGATGGCATTGACTTCAACTTCTCCACGGTCGCGTTCCCGCAAAATTCCTACGACCTGCACGCCGAGCACGGCCCGTCAAACTTCGACACTCGCCATCGCTTCACCGCTGCCTTTACCTATGATGTACCCAAACTGGTCGGTCCCAATTGGATCGCGCAGGGATGGCAGCTCAACACCATCGTGACCGCGCAGAGTGGACGGCCCGTTCCGATTGTGAGCGCGAATGATACCAGCGCGCAGAACAGTGACGTATACCCGACACCTTCCAACTATCACCAGCGGCCAAATCTTGTTCCCGGAATCAATCCGGTCAACTCCAACTGGCGATCCGCACCGGACTCCATTGGATATCTGAATGGTGCGGCTTTCGCTCAGCCCGATTACGCAGCTCCGGACAATCTGCTCGGCAGCTTTGGCAACCTTGGGCGGAATGCGATTTATGGACCGGACTACTGGAACGTAGATTTTTCGCTCGCCAAGAGCTCCCACATCTTCGAGAGGACGACGATCCAGTTCCGGGCAGAATTCTTCAACATTCTCAATCACCCGAACTTCGCCTTGCCGAACTTCTTCGTGGACCCAGGAGCTCCCCAACAAGGCCTCATCACCCAAACCCCCGACCAGGCCCAGACCAACCCCGGCCTCGGCGGCGGCGGTCCGCGCGTGGTCCAGCTAGGCTTGAAGGTAATCTTCTAAGAAACGAATTGGAAATCGATCCCTGTAGAGACGCGGCGTGCCGCGTCTCTTTGCGTGCGACGCAAAACTAGCCCGCCTTCTGCAACTCCTCCGCGATCCGCGGCAGCACGGCCCGCAGCAACGCGACGAACTGCCCCATCACTCGTCGTCCCACTTCGAGCACTTCTTCGTGCACCAGCGCGCGATCGAGAATCCCCGCGGCCATATTCGTCACGCACGAGATCGCCAGAACGTTCATCCCCATATGCCGCGCCGCAATTGCTTCAGGAACGGTTGACATGCCCACCAGATCGGCGCCGATCGTGCGCAGGTATCGAATCTCCGCCGGAGTTTCATAACTCGGCCCGGCCAGCGCCGCATACACTCCCTCGCGCGGCGGAATCGAGAGCTTCTTAGCTTCCTCGAGCGCGATCTCGCGATAACGCTTGGCGTACGTGTAACTCATGTCGGGGAAGCGCGGGCCAAAGCGCTCGTCATTCGCGCCCGTCAGCGGATTCTGTCCTTGAAGATTGATGTGATCGCGCAGGATGACCAGCGCGCCCTGTCCGTACTCGGAGTTAATGCCACCGGCAGCGTTGGTGAGAACCAAAGCGCGCACACCAGTTCGCCCCAGCACCCGCGTAGGAAAGGCGACCTCGGCGGCCGAATAGCCTTCATACAGATGCACCCGTCCCTGCATCACGGCAACGGGAACATCCCCGCACTTTCCCACCACGAGTTGTCCGGCATGTCCAACCGCCGTCGAAAGTGGAAACGCCGGAATGTGAGCATAGGGAATGCGGACGGCGTCGATGAGATCGTCGGCAAAAGATCCAAGCCCGGAGCCAAGGACAAGCCCAATCTGCGGCCGCAGCGTAGTCTCCGAAAGCACAAATGCCGCGGCGGATTCGGCACGAGTAAACAGGTCTGCATTCATACACGAACACGTAGGGACAGCCGCCCTCGGCTGTCCAGCCGGGCAAAGCCCGGCAGCCCTCTAAAACTTTTTCTCAAACTCGGCAAACGCCTTTTCCAATTGCCACTGCACGCGAGCGCGCTCATTCGCCCGAATCCACTTCTCACATTTTTCCGAAACGCGATCGCCCAACGATCCATCATCCGAGCACGCCGCAGCGCGCCGCAGCGCGCGTCCATCGCTCCACAGACTATCACCCGGAATAAAACTATGTTCCAGGCTCGCGCGCGCCATGCGCTTCAGATCGGCGTACGACAAGCCATACGTCTCGACCGCACGCAGATATTCGTGCGTCATATCGCCCCGCGATACGCCCTCGTCGTCGGTAGCGAGCGCCACCGGCACTCCGTATTTCATGTACACCCGCAGCGGATGGCGGTCGCCGCTGACGCCCAGAATCACATCATTCGACGTCAAACAAATCTCGACCAGCACGTTCTTCTTGGCCATTTCCCGCAGCAACCCAATCGGATCGTTTTCGCTCATGACGGCCACGCCATGCCCAATCCGCTCCGCTCCAGCGCGCTCAATCGATTCGCGAATGTGAAAGCGCAAGCCCTCGGGTGGAACCAATCCCATCCACAGTTCGTCGGCATGCAACGACACGTGCGTCGCCGGATAGAACTTGTGCAACGCCTCGATGATCCGCATGTGCAGATCGAAGTCGTGCATCGGCACGTAATAGTCTTCCGGCATCACCAGGTTGAAGCCAACAAATCGCGGATCGGCCTTGGTCAACTCGAAGCCCAGCAATATCTGCGCAAAAACCTGCTCACGCGGCAACCCCCGCAGCACTTGATACAGATAATGGATCGTCACCTCGCATCCCGGAGCCGCCTGCGCCGTCCCGCAATGCAGCACTTCTTTCTCGCGGGCTTCATCGGAGTCAAGTTGGCTCCGGACCGACGCCACAATGTCCCGCATTCCGCCCGCAAGCAGTTTGCCGCGCAGCCCGCCGAAATCGTCATCCCATCCGATCTTGTCGCCCAGCATGGCCGCCTGTCTCCCGTCCGCCGTGTGCATCACCTCCACATATTGCAGATGATCGGCCGCCGCTCGCGACCCCACCTCGGCCAGCGCATCGCCAATGTGATTTTCCATCGCTGGACCGAACTTCTCGAAGGTAGCAAAGAAATGGTCGTGCCCCGATTCCTCCTCGCGGTGCCAGTTGCGCATCGACCAGGCATCCACCAGCTGGTCGTAGAGAATGTGGTCCTGATAGGCGCAGCGCACCGACGGCTTGTTCTTGTAGGGCTCGCACGAATCGCAAGCCGCGTGCATCAGTTTCGAAGTGGTGCGGTCGACGCAGAGAGCGTTCTCCGAAGCCCAGTCGATCATGCTCTCCGCGTAAACCGCGCCGCTCAGGTGGACATGCAGGTCGCCGCCCTTGGGCATCTGCTGCAAAAATGCCAGCAGCAACCCCGGCTCATGCCGCACCGATTCCAGATACTTCGCCGTCTTCTCTGCAGGGCTTTGCGCCCGCGAGATCTGTGCCCCGCAAAGAATTGTCAAGAAACAACCGACTGCCGCCAAACGCCGACTTCGCATCACAAAGGAACCTCCAACCACCCACCCCATCCACCGTGGAATTGTAGAGAAGGCGATTGTAGGACATAAGTATCCGCGTGAGAACCGCAGCCCGGCGTGCGGAAGCCAGTCTTCATGCGGCTGAGGTGGCGATTTGCACAGCCACGGTCTTAAGTGCGTAGCGGACGAACGCGGGAGGTTCACTCCGAGAAACCGCGAAAAACCCCATGGATGCTGGGGATTTAAGAGTAGCATGCCCGCAAGTGCACCATTCCCGTGTCACCCGCCTGTGCATGAGCTGCACTGCATTGATCTATAAGAAGTTACAGATGCATGATTTTCGTTGACGTAAAAAATGAGCGTGGTAAAAACATAATCGTTCTTTGACACGTTCTGAAGTTTTTCCGGTTGGTGCAGCGTCCGGGGCTCAAGCGTAGTCACTCAGACAACCGCGAGGTGAGTCTGGGAGGGCGAGCAAGGGTCTATAGCTAAGCGCTGGTCGAGGAGAACAGGAGCCTCTGTTAAAGGCAGGATAGAGTCCCGAGGCGTTGGACTGATTTATCCGGTTGGCGGTGAGCCCGGAGCCCGAGCAAAGATCGGCTTACAATGAACCCGCAAGGGAGTTGTAGGAAAAGGTCAGCAAGGGTCTAAACGCGAGCTACTGGCCGAGAGGAATGAGTTCAACATCACCTCGGGACTCTCTACGTTTGCAGCTGCGAGCTTCTGGCTGCTACCTTCCCCGAAAAAATATTTCCCTGGCCGGAGCCTGTTGGGTGCTCCCGGCCGCGGTGTTTCTGCGTAAGTTTACTTACTGATTACCCCACCCCCCTCCCCCCTGATTTATAAGAATCAGAAGGTTAGCGGGAAATTTTCGGGTCGGTCTTTGAAGAATAAGGACTTATATCAAAGTATTCTGGAATAAGGACTTAACTTACGGTCGGAAACCGACCCCGGGTTCCGTCGCGATTGAATTGTCAAGTAGCCGGCGCAGAGGCGACTAAGAACCGACTCTACGAGCGCCGTGGGCGCTTAGTAAGTTAGTTACTTATTATTAGTATAACTCTGCGTGTCAAGAGGATGACGGTCTCGATCGGGAGGACGCGCGCCCAAGCCTACGCCGTGAACTGCACGAGGTTTTCTTGTGTTCCAGAGCGAAACCTCTGCAGGAATTCAGCGGCATATTTCAGGCAGTCCATACGATCGGGTACGGTAGCCGCCGCTCGCCGCGGATACTCGTCATAGGTGCGGCCATCGAGCAATCTTCCGTTTTTAGCCTTGCGCACGCCGCCCCATTGTTTGAAGAAGAAGGGCACGCCTTGCATCCGGCACTGCTTCCGAATGGAGACCACCCACTCCCGCTTCATCGGACGCGCCCCCGGCCCACTCTCGCCGCCGACAATCACCCAGGTAATGCCAGACAGATCGATCTCACCAAGGTCTTCCAGCAGCGGCTCGATGGATAGGAAGCGAACCTTAGCCGGAGCCCGCCGAAGATGATCCACGCGCGGCAACCCATGCCTCCGATCCTCAACGCTGACGCCCCACCAAATATTCTCCAACTCCGCCGCAAAGCGTAACCGACCCGAGAGCAACTCCAGCAGCCTCTCCGACCGCTTAGTCAGCACCTGATAGGTATGCCAATTCGCCGTAGCCATCACGCGCGAGACGGCCTCCGCATAGTCATCCGGCACTCCCGCCTGAAACAGATCGCTCATCGAATTCACAAACACCAGCTTGGGAGACCGCCAAGCAAAAGGCTCCGTAAGCTTCTCCGGCACCAGCCGCAGGTCAAACCCCTGTTCATAAGGATGCCCCTTAACCCCCCGAAACCGCTCCGCAAACGTCTCGGCATAGCAATGCTTGCACCCAGGGCTGACCTTGACGCACCCGCGGACGGGGTTCCAGGTCGCGTCGGTCCACTCGATTGGGGAGTTCAAAGACATGTCAGATCCCATAGTGAAGTCTGGTCGGTGCCGTATTTCAAAACCTGCCCCCAGAATTTGTATGCCACCTCGCTCCGAGAAAACAATGCGAGTCGATACAAGGCAAGGTTCCTCTCTTCTATCTTGACCTCTTTCATTGTGTAGTGAGGCGGCGGGATGTAGCGGAGCGCAGCCATGCTCTTAGTGAATTCATCGCCCAAGAACCTAGTAAATTTAATGGAGTCCCACTGCGCCGCAGCCCAGCGCTCTCTCCAGCTTTCCGAACCAAGAAAATTGTCGATTTTGTCGGCGTCCTCTTTAACGTAGTGCTTGTAATTCCGGTTTGCATCCATCCCCAAAGCAAGCAGTATTAAGAAATCCACGGAACGAGCATTTGCCAGCAAACGGATCGTTTCGAACCTTAGACTGATATCGAAAGGATCAGCGAAGCATAGCGACAATGACCCGCGCGGAATCTCCGCCAAGATTTCTCTAGTCCGCAGGTTGCAGTCACCCGGAATATAGGCAATTGCCGCACGAGGGGCCACTTGCTGGGATCGAGCCTTCAGCGCCTCCAAGTTTTCTGCGTTCCCCTCGCAAAAAATGTACTTGTCGAACGGATCCTTCACCGTTAGGGCAAGTAATGGCGAACCGGGAATAATTCTCGAAGTACCGCGTACTCTGCTACGTCCCGCCCCGGCATACAGTTCAACATATATCCGGTTCGACCACTTGGCTTTCATACCCGAGGAGAACAAAGTCGAATACAGCGAAACCATGCGGTGTTTCGTCTCAGTCCACGCTCCGACCTCGGGACAAGTCAATCCGTCGTCGGAAATGTACCCTACGTCATCGGTCGGCACAACTCAACCTCTCGACATTCTATTTTCGCTTTATATTCGCCAACTATACCAGAGTGGATTCTGCCACATTTCTGGTGCGTCGACAATAGCGAACCAGCTTACAGCGGTATATTCCCATGCTTCTTCGGCGGGTTCTTGTCGCGCTTGGTCCCGAGCATCTCCAGCGCCTGGATCAGCTTCTTGCGCGTCTCTCGCGGTTGGATGACTGCATCGACGAATCCACGATCGGCGGCCACGTAGGGGTTTGCCAGCCGCTCGCGGAATTCTTCAATCTTTTGCTGCCGAACCGTTTCGCGATTTTCCGCGCCGTCCAGTTCGCGTTTGTACACGATATCCACCGCGCCTTCCGGTCCCATCACCGCGATCTCGGCGCTCGGCCAGGCATAGTTCACGTCCGTCCGAATGTGCTTTGACGCCATGACGCAATACGCGCCGCCATAGGCTTTGCGCGTGATCACAGTCACTTTCGGCACGGTCGCTTCCGCGAACGCATACAGCAACTTCGCGCCATGTCGAATGATTCCGCCATACTCCTGCTGCGTGCCAGGCAGAAATCCAGGCACGTCTTCAAACGTCACCAGCGGAATGTTGAAGCAGTCGCAGAAGCGGACGAAGCGCGCGCCCTTCACCGAGGCATTGATATCGAGCGTGCCCGCAAGCATCGCCGGCTGATTGGCCACGATCCCGACCGGCTTCCCGTTGAAGCGCGCAAATCCGACGACGATGTTCTTGGCATAGTGCTCGTGAATTTCGAAAAAGTAACCGTCATCCACCACCGTATGGATCACGTCTTTCATGTCATATGGCATGTTCGATTGATCGGGGATCAGCGTGTCGAGCTTCTCGTCCAGACGATCGATCGGATCGGTGCAGGGCTTGCGCGGCGGGTCTTCCAGATTGTTCGACGGAATAAAACTCAACAGCTCGCGGACCATCGACAGGCATTCGGCGTCATCGCGGCACATGAAGTGCGCCACGCCCGAAGTTTCGTTGTGTGTGTGTGCGCCGCCAAGCTGGTCTTTGGTGACCTCTTCGTGCGTCACCAGCTTGATCACGTCTGGCCCGGTGATGAACATGTACGAAGTCTGGTCCACCATCAGGATGAAATCGGTGATCGCCGGCGAATACACCGCGCCGCCCGCGCACGGGCCCATGATGGCCGAGATCTGCGGCACCACTCCGCTATAAAGCGTGTTGCGCAAAAAAATGTCGGCGTAGCCGGCCAGCGACATCACGCCTTCCTGAATGCGCGCGCCGCCCGAATCATTCAGTCCGATGACCGGCGCGCCCATCTTGGCGGCCAGATCCATGACCTTGACGATCTTCCCGGCGTTGGCCTCGGAGAGCGAGCCGCCAAACACGGTAAAATCCTGCGCAAAAACAAAAACCAAACGTCCTTCCACGCGGCCATAGCCAGTGATGAAGCCATCGCCGTAGTACTTCTGCTCCGCCATCCCGAAGTCGTGACAGCGGTGCGTGACCAGCTTGTCGGTTTCCTCGAAGGTGCCCTCGTCGAGCAGAAATTCAACGCGCTCGCGGGCCGACATCTTGCCCTCTTTATGCTGGCGCTCGCGCCGCTGCGCGCCGCCGCCTTCTTGCGCCAGTTGGTCCCGCTTTTTCAGTTCGGCAATCTTCTCGTCGAGTTTCATAGGGAGACATTATAGGCGGGAGATCGTTGTTCGTCGTCCGCGGTTCGCTATGCGCTAGTCGCTAGTCGCCGTTCGCTATTCGCCCTTCGCAATTTGCTTCCGAAGCCGACTACCGAACAGCGACTGGCGAACGACGAACAGCGCGCCTTACGACCGCATGGTCGCGGAATCAAACAGATTCAGAAATTCTATTTTCTTCTCGGCTGGCAGAAACGACGCCTCAAACGAATTGCGCGCCAATTCTCGCAGGTGTTCGTCGGTGAAGCCGAACGCCTCCTGTACCAGACCGTACTCCTCGACCAGCGATGTACGAAACATCGCGGGATCGTCGCTGTTGAGGGTCAGCATCAGTCCCTGGTCAAAGTAGCGGCGCACCGGATGTTGCGCGAGTTCGGCGCAGCAGCCCGTCCGCAGATTACTGGTTACGCAAATTTCAATCGGAACCTGGCGCTCGGCCAACTCTTCGATCAACTCCGGATCCTGCCCAGCGGTAAGACCGTGGCCGATGCGTTCCGCTTTGAGGTTCAGCGCGCCCCAGATGGAATCCGGCCCGGCGCTTTCACCGGCGTGGACCGTGAGATGAAGACCGTGCTCGGCGGCGCGAGCGTAAACGCCTGCAAACCACTCCGGCGGCCCCGCGCGCTCATCGCCGCCAATGCCGAAGGCAACTACATTGCGATCGCGACACTGAATCGCGAGATCGAGCACGCTCTGCGCTTTCTCGGCGCCGAACTGCCGGATGGCATCGAAGATCCACACGAGCGATATGCCGAAATCTTTCTCTCCGCGCTGGCGGCCACGTTCCAGCCCCTCGAAAATCGAGGGGAAATCCTGCTTCCGCCAGAGGCAGACGCCAACCGAAGCAATCACCTCCGCATGAAGCACGTTCTGCGTTTTCAGCCGCTCCATCAGCCGGTAAGTAATCAACTCGTAGTCTTCCGGAGTGCGTAAATGTTCCGTCACATCCTTGAATGCCGCGAGGAAACCCGTGAAGTCCTTGTAGTTGTAAAGTTGCTCCACTTCGGCCAGCGAGGCCCCTTCCATCCCATGACGATGACGCAGTTCCAGCAGCGTCGACGGTTCGATCGACCCTTCGAGATGCAGATGCAGTTCAGCCTTCGGCAGCAAGAGGACGAAGCGGGATGGCTCCGAAGCCATGTAGCGATTCTAAAGGATCGAGTCGTGTGGTGGCGGGGCTCTGCCCTGGGCTTTGCCCCGCCGGTACGGGGCAGAGCCCCGTCACCACACAAAATCCGATCACCTGATCACCCGATCCTTTTTGCAGAACTCGCTATGATGCCGGCTGTAGAAAATGTAGATCACCAGCCCCAGCGCCAGCCAGATGACAAAGCGCAGCCACGTAAGGAGCGTCAACCCTAACATAAGTCCGCCGCACAGAATCACTGAGATCAGCGGGAACCACGGCACAAATGGCACGCGGAACGCACGCTTACGATCGGGCTGATTGCGTCGCAGGAGAATCACGCCCAGCGAAACCAGGACGAAGGCAAACAGCGTCCCAATGTTGGCAAGGTCGGCCGCATCGCCAATATCCACGAGCCCGGCGGGAATCCCCACGGCGAAACAGGCGATCCATGTCGACCAGTACGGCGTCTTATATTTCGGATGCACGACGGAGAACAACTTCGGCAACAGGCCGTCGCGAGACATGGCGTACCAGATGCGCGCCTGCCCATACTGAAACACCAGCAACGACGAGATCATCCCCGTCAGCGCGCCAATCACGATCACCGACCGGAAGAATACGTGCGCTCCCAGATACTTCAACGCGTAAGCGACCGGAGCTTCGGCCGCCTCTCCGGAAACGAAGGTCGTGTACTTCATCATGCCCAGCAGCACGACGGCCACGCCGACATACAGCAGAGTGCAGACAATCAGCGACATGATAATGCCGAAGGGCAAGTCTTTTTGCGGATTGCGCGATTCCTCCGCGGCGGTTGAGACCGAATCGAATCCGATGTAGGTAAAGAAAACAATCGCCCCGCCGGTCACGATTCCGGCAAAGCCAGAAGGCGCAAACGGCGTCCAGTTTGCGGGTTTCACCAGCATTCCACCGACCACCAAGAACGTCAGGATCGCGCCGATCTTGACCGCCACCATGATGTTGTTGGTCTCCGCCGATTCCTTCACCCCGCGCACCAGCAGCAGCGTGAGAATAAAAACGATCAGGAATCCCGGAAGATTGAAGTACGCGCCTGTCCACTGCCCGCCAGCCCAGACTGGACTCGCCCATTTGTCCGGCAAGTTGAGGCCGAACGCCGCGAATTGCGCTTTCGTATAACCGGCAAAGCCCACCGCCACCGCCACGTTGCTGACCACGTATTCGAGAATCAGATCCCAACCGATGATCCAGGCAAAGATTTCGCCCAGCGTCGCATACGAGTAGGTGTAGGCACTGCCGGCGATCGGAATCATCGAGGCGAGTTCGGCGTAGCACAATCCGGCAAAACTGCAGGCGATCGCCACCAGCAAAAACGAAATTGCAATCGACGGTCCGGCGGGCGGACGGCCATGCATGAGCGCTCCGGCCGTGCTGCCGGTGCGCAGAAAATTCACGATCACATCGAGCGCCTGCGCGTGCAGGAGAGAAGGCGCCCGGAAATATTCTCCGGCTGCCGCCGTTCCCGTAAGTATGAAGATTCCCGAACCAATGATGGCGCCGATGCCGAGCGCCGTCAGCGACCATGGCCCCAGCGTTTTACTGAGCCGGTGCTCCGGGTTCTCCGACTCCGAAATCAGTTTGTCGATGGACTTGCAACAGAATACCTGGCGGTTGGAAGTACGAATGACCCCGGCTGCCGGCTCAGTGGATGATTGCGACAAGAGTTCGTTCTCTCCTCACAGCGGGAGTCGGGCATGGGCGCTGGCCCATGCCCGGCACTGCTCACGGCTCAGGCGAACGTCTTACCGTTTCGCCTGACCGCGTGCCAGCTTTTTCACCTTGGGCTTTTTCGATCCGCGCGCGTAGTCGCGGGGCTTCTTCGGCTTTTCCGCTTTCATCTTCTTGCGGGCGGCTCGCTTGGTTTTCTTGCGTTCTTCCTTGGTTAGCTTCTTTGTATTTGCCATCAGTGCGTTCTAAATCCTCTCTGAAATTCCTGCTGCGTATATCAAGGCTCGCAGCTCTAAGCCTTCTCCAACTGCGCGTACCGCTCCACCAGCTTCTTCAAACCGAAGCGAGGAAATTGTACCGTAATCTTGGCGTCTTCCCCATCCCCTTCACGCTGATACACCGTTCCTTCCCCATATTTCGGGTGCTTGACCTTCTGCCCGGGACGAAATCCCCGCCTGCCTTTGGGCTCCTCGGACGGCATTTTCGGAACATTAAACTTTTTGCCGCGCGACGCAAAAAATTCGGCAATGTTGTCGATGGAGTTGTAGTTCCCGAGCGGAGTCGCCCTCTTAGGCTTGACCCGCGCCGGATTCCAGGCGGCGCTCTGGTCTTCGTCTTCGTAGGAATAGTGGGTAGATTCAGCCCGATGTCTATGTGGCGCGGGCGCCCCCGCCCGCGAAAGGCCAGCAGCGGAAGAAGGCCGCCGCCGCGATCCGCCCATCTCTTCCACCAACTGCGGCGGGACTTCTTCCAAAAATCGCGACGGCACACTCGCTTCCGGCATGTCCGTTCCATAGCGCCGTCGATACACGGCGCGCGACAAAATCAGCGTGTCCATAGCGCGCGTCATGCCGACGTAGCACAGCCGCCGTTCTTCTTCAATCGCATCCGGCTCAAGCATAGTCCGCGAATGCGGAAACAGGCCCTCTTCCATTCCCGCGAGTACCACCAGCGGGAACTCCAACCCCTTGGCCGCGTGGAGCGTCATCAGCGTGATCTGCGCATGCTCGTCGTACTGGTCCGCATCGCTGACCAGCGCGGCGTGATCGAGAAACTCATCAAGCGTCTCGCCACGATCGCGCGAATCCATGGCCGCGTTTACCAGTTCGCGCAGGTTCTCGATGCGTGAGTAGGACTCCGGCGTGTCTTCCTCTTCCAGTTGCTTAATATATCCAGTGCGATCGATCAGAAACTTAAGAATCTCGCCAGTACTAGCCGCCGCGCCCGGGGCGCGAAACCCCTCGACCGCCTCATCGGTGGAGAGACGGGCGCCCTCGTCCGTCCCATCAATACCCGCTGAATCGCCAGCCGCGAAATCAAAGCTGAAGTTCCCCGGATCAAAATCAGTATCAGCACCGGGTTGTGTGGGGACGGGCGCCTCGCCCGTCCAAGCCGAGCGAAGCTCGGCAGCGCCCTCGTCGGACCGAACCCCAGCCGTCTCTTCCAACTGCTCTACAAACGTCCCCGCCAGCATCGCCCGCCCGTCTTCAATCAGCGCCCGGAAGCTCTTCAACGCCGCCAACGCCCGAGCCGGCAACAGTTGCCGCGTGATCGCTTCG
>Ga0224555_1001820_pt1 | contig 27504 bp, 26 predicted proteins | sample 714S23034metaG_FD_180687 | JGI IMG/M metagenome (GOLD analysis project Ga0224555, IMG submission 180687) | Peat soil microbial communities from Stordalen Mire, Sweden - 717 S2 30-34 | ecosystem: Environmental > Terrestrial > Soil > Wetlands > Peat | place: Sweden: Norrbotten County, Stordalen...
GAGGAATGACAAGCCTGGCAGACGCCGAGCGCGTCGTGCTGGAGCGGATTGAGAACCACAGCAGTCGCCAGGTTGAAGAATTCGCGCTGGACACATCGGGACAAGGACACTTACTCAGGGACGGAGACCTGTTGCGGGTCTTTCCGCTTTCGCCGAAGTTTGAGAACGCAGTGACGCTGCGGGGCAATGTCGCTCAGCCCGGCCTTTATGCCTGGAAGGAAGGGATGCGGATTTCGGATCTGATCCCTTCTCGTGGCTTTCTGATCACTCGCGATTACTGGAACCGGGAGAACCACCTTGTCCCGCGCATTTCCGCTCATCCTTTCGGAGACCCGCGCACAAACCAATTTCGCGATCAACAGACGGGCCAGTCCGGCGATCTGGGCACAGATCAGTATGGAGATCCGCGGACTGACCAATTCGGCAATGCGCAGGCAGATCAGTATGGAAACCCGCGGACTGACCAACCCGGCAATGCGCAGGCAGATCAGTATGGAAACCCGCGGACTGACCAACCCGGCAATGCGCAGGCTGGCCAATCCGGAATCTTGCGCACCAATCAATCTGGCAACCAGCGCAACGACCAGTTTTGGAACTCACGCACTCCAATTATTGACACCGTAGGCCAGATCAGCGCGGAGATCAACTGGGAATATGCGCTGATCGAGCGGCTTGACGAGCGTGATCTGAGTACTCACCTGATCCCGTTTCGCCTCGCCGGCGCAATCGACAACCCCACATCTCAGGACAATCAACTTTTGAAGGCTGGAGACGTCGTCACTATCTTCTCGAGGGCGGACCTTGAATTGCCCATGGAAAAGCACGCTTCCTTTATCCAAGTGGGAGGAGAGGTGAACGCACCGGGTGTGTACCGCGTCAATCCTGGTGAGACGTTAAGAGATGTTGTGAAACAGGCCGGAGGGCTTACACCGCATTCTTATCTCTATGCTTCCATACTTACGCGCGTTTCTGCCCGCCAGGCTCAAGAGAAGCAGCTCCAGCAATCCACCGAGCAGATGCAAAGGGAACTCACCGCCAAGTTTGCGAATGCGACTCCGCAAACCGGCCAGACTGGGGCGGACCAACAAGCGCAGCTTGCCATGCAGCAAACCGCATTAGCCAAGCTCGCTTCAATCAAACCAACAGGCCGGGTCGTTCTGGACATGAAGCCCGGAGCCGAGACCATTGCGGACATGCCAGATTTTCCTCTTGAAGATGGAGATACCTTCTATATACCGCCGCGGCTCAGCACGGTCGAGGTGGCTGGCGCTGTGTACAATGCGAATGCCTTGCGCTATGAGCCCGGAAAGCGACTCATCGCTTATCTGAACGATGCAGGCGGCGCCACGCGGGAGGCGGATCCAAAGCGCATTTTCGTGATCCGCGCCGACGGAACAGTCGTCAGCCGCCAATCCCGCAACAGCCACTCTCATGGCAGCTATGGAAACCTGAAGTTGCTGCCCGGAGACGCCATTGTTGTCCCGGAGAAGCTCATAGTTTCAGGCGGACTCCAGAAATTTGCTAATTACGCCCAAATTATCTCTGGAGCTGCCATGACGGGCGCCGTACTTGGAACGTTACTCCCTTAATGGTGTTAGCAATGACCGGAAAAGACCTTTCGATCGAAGAAACAGCAGAAGCAATGGACAGTGCCTCCTTATCGGAGGCGCCCAGCGATGGCTATGAAGTTAGCCTGATCGATGTTCTCACGCAGCTAGCCTACAGGAAATGGTTAATCGCGAAGGTCACAGGCATCGCCGTGCTTGCCGGCGTGTTTTTCGCTTTAGTACAACCCGTCCGGTATACGGCGACTACCAAAATCATGCCGCCGCAACAGACTCAGTCCGCAGCCTCAATGATGATGAGTCAACTGGCAAGCTCCGGCGGAGGCTCCCTGGCCGCGATGGCTGGCGGAGGACTGGGCCTGAAGAATCCCAACGACATTTACGTTGGCCTGCTGACTTCACGGCCCATAGCCGATGCGATCATTCAAAAGTTCAGCCTGGCAGAAGTGTACCACGCCAAAGACATGACGGCTGCCCGCCAGGGACTGGCAGGCAATACCGTGGTTACCTCTGAAAAGAACGGATTTATCTCTGTATCAGTCACGGATAATGACAAGAAGCGTGTCGCCGAGATGGCCAACGCTTACACGGATGAGCTCCGCATTCTTACCAAGTCTCTTGCTGTTACAGAGGCCTCGCAGCGGCGACTTTTCTATGAAGAGCAGTTGAAGCAGGCCAAGGAGGCGCTGGTCGCGGCCGAACTTGCCTTTCAACAGGTTCAACAGCAGAAAGGCCTTGTCCAGTTGGACGCGCAGGCCAAGGCGATGATCGAAAGCCTTGCCGTCCTTCGCGCACAGGTCGCAGCCAAGCAGGTAGAGGTGCAGGCGCTGCGTTCCTATTCGACGGAGCAAAATCCCGACGTGCAATTGGCGGAAAGGGAGCTGACCTCTCTACAGGCCGAGGAATCGCGCCTGGAGCAGAGCAATCACGCGCCGGGAATTGCCGGGCTTGGGCTTGGAAATGTTCCTGCCGCGGGGCTGGAATATCTTCGCGCCGCACACGAATTGCAATATCAACAGGCCCTGTTCGACATGCTGATGAAGCAATACGATGCAGCCAAGCTGGATGAATCCAAGGACGCGGCCATCATTCAGGTAGTAGAGCCAGCGATTGAGCCGGACCACAAATCGTCTCCAAAGCGCGCCCTGATTGTTCTGGTCTCCACGTTTCTTGGATTTTTCGCTGGATGCATTCTGGCGTTGTTCTTGTGGGGGAAGGAGCTGATGCAATTCGATCCGATTGCCTCCAAACGGCTTGAAGAACTCAGCTATGCACTCAGGGGGCAAAAGAGCGCAAGCTCCTGACCTCATGAACCGGTTCTAGATTCTTCGTCCCTGCTCTGCCAGAACGAACCGTAATCGTAGAGAACAAGAAGAGCGGAATCATCAGCATTGCGGTGATGGACCGTGACCGATATCGGGCGCGCGACCCTGCTGAAGCGTACGTCGAAGAACTTGGTAAGCTCGTCAATAAAGGGAGTACTTCCTCGGCCCGTCGCGAACGGATTTTTCTGGAGGAAACGATAAGATCCGTCAAAAGTGATCTGGATGCCAGCGGCAAGGATGGCTTAGTCTGTATCTCGGTCGCGGATCGCGCCGCCGCAACGCGAGACTTTATGGATCGACAAACCTCCGTTTCAAGAGGCCAAAGATCAGCTCAAATCGTAAGTTACATATCGCCAAAGCCCAATGCACTTGCGGTAGGAGTTTTGGACGGGGTGAGTCAACACTACTTCTGCGGATGGATGCTGGTCCTACGGGTATTACCGCTGCGGGCGATACCAGAAACCTGAATGATGAACCGGGTACCACCTGCCGTGCATTGAGCGTATTGTAGGCAGATCCGCGAAACTGGATAGTTGGAGATTCAGCAGTCGAAGGTCGCACATGAGGTTTAATTATGATGATCAAGCCATTTGATATGCCGATCACTGCGGCTCGTCCTGCCCTGCCCTCATTGGAAGAATTCCGATGTGGGCTCGAAGGAATCTGGGACCGCGCTTGGTTGACCAATAACGGGCCGCTCGTGCAGCAGTTCCGAGACAACCTAATAGAGTTCTGTGGAACTAAGAATCTGTCTCTCTTTGTAAACGGTATGCTTGCGCTGCAGGTTGCAATTCAAGGGATGGGAATCACGGGCGATGTCATCACTACGCCGTACACATTTGTGGCGACTACCCACGCCCTATTCTGGAACAAGATTCGGCCCGTATTTGTCGACATCGAACCGGAATACTATTCCCTCGATCCAGCTCAAGTGGAAGCGGCAATCACGCCTTGGACGAGCGCTATTCTAGCAGTTCATGTTTACGGCCAGCCCTGCCTTCTGAAGGAACTGGACCAGATCGCCCGCAAACACGGATTGAAGTTACTCTATGATGCAGCACATGCATTCGGCGTGGAGGTAGATGGTACCTCGATAGCGCAATTTGGCGACATGAGTATGTTCAGTTTTCATGCAACCAAGATATTTCATTCCATCGAAGGTGGAATGTTGACTTTCCGAGACCCGGAGTACCAGCGGTTGTTTGATTACTTGAAGAACTTTGGATTCGAGAATGAGACGGAAGTGGTCATGCCTGGTACGAACGGCAAGATGAACGAATTCCAGGCATTAATGGGGCTGCTTCTGCTGGGCCACATGGATGAGATGATCGAGAAGCGCCGGGCAATCAACGAACTCTACCGTGAGAGACTCGCTTTGATTCCAGGTTTTCGATTGGTTTCACAGCCAGCCGACACAGTCCGTTACAACTACGCATACATGCCAGTGGAAGTGGACGAAAAGGAACTTTGCCAGACGCGCGACCAGTTGTATTTGAAGCTGCGTGAGTACAATGTGTTTGCGCGGCGGTACTTCTACCCGCTGATTCCAGACTTCGCCTGTTATCGCGGATTGGTGGCTAGCGGGGACCTGTCTGTTGCCCGGCGGGTCGCATCTCGCATTTTAACGCTTCCAATTTACAGCGATCTTGCCTTGAACGATGTGGACCGAATTTGCGACATCATCGAGCACATTCAATCTGGAGCTGGCAGAGGGACAGCGGGAGTTAACAGGTCGCAACTCTCTGACCCGGAAGTGTCGCTTGGGGTGGCACAATCGTGAAAGAGAACCCAGATCGTGCCCCTACTCTAAAGTCCAGATCGGTCACCGCTCTGGGGTGGAGTATGATCGACGTCGCTGGGCGCCAGGGGATTCAATTTCTGGTGATGTTGGTTCTCGCCCGCCTGCTCTCTCCAGCGGAGTTTGGAATTCTCGGCATGTTATCACTGTTCATAGCGCTAGCTGGCTCGATTGTAGACAGCGGGTTTGGCTCGGCGTTGATCCAGCGCAAGGAGATCACGGAAGCCGACAAGTCCTCGGTGTTTCTCTTCAATGCTGCGATGGGCGCATTTATGACGTTGACGATTTTTTCCGCGGCGCCGTGGATCGCAGGTTTTTTTCGAGAGCCAATTCTTCTCCCGCTGACCCGTTTGATGGCCGTGAACCTGTTCATCGGATCCTTTGGAGTGGTCCAGGTGGCGGTTCTGACCCGAAACCTTGACTTTAAAACCCCCTTTAAGGCCGGCATTGTGGCCGTGATACTGTCTGGTACATCGGCGATCTGGATGGCCTGGAAAGGATACGGGGTTTGGAGCCTTGCGGCGCAATCTGTGATTTACACCACTGTTTCGACTGGTCTTATCTGGGCGCTTTGCCCTTGGAAGCCCAGGTTGCGATTTCGCTTCGAATCTCTACGCTCGCTTTTAGGCTTTGGCTCGCGTATGTTGGCGTCTGGACTACTCAACACATTCTTCGATCGAATTCAGTTGGCCGTTATCGGTAAGGCCTTTTCCGCGGCGGCGCTGGGGTTCTACACTCGCGCATTTAGCACACAACAATTCCCGGTTGGCTTGCTTTCGGCGGTGATCAATCGGGTAACGTTTCCGGTATTCTCCCAGTTGTCCCATAATTCGGACTCGCTTAGGCCGGCAGTTCGAAGAGCATTGGTAAGCTTCATGGTTCTCGCGCTGCCAATGATGTTCGGATTGGCAGTAGTGGCAAGGCCTCTGGTACTGGTCCTCTTTGGCGAGAAATGGCTCCCATGTGTCCCGTATCTCAGGGTCTTGAGTATCGCTGGCGCTTTGTGGCCGCTGCACGTTATGAACCTGGAAGTTGTGATGGCTGTCGGCAGGTCGGATCTCTTTTTGCGCCTGGAGATTATTAAGAAAGTTCTCGTAGGAATAGGTCTTCTAGCGACCTTCAGAATCAGCGTGATGGCAATGGTGTGGGCCATGCTCGTCGTTTCGGTGGCATGTGTCTTTCTGAATTCGCACTATACGAAGGTCCTGATAGGCTACGGATCAGTCGAGCAATTCGTTGACCTCGCCCCGTATGCGGGGATTTCGGTGTTGACGAGCGCTCTTGCCTGGGCGGCTGGCATTCACTTCTCCCATCTACCGGTCCTCCAGTTATTCGCGTCTGTCTTGGTGGGAATTGTGGCCTATCCCGCCATATGCCATATACTTCGACTTGAATCGTACAAATTCGCTGTGGCAGCAATTATTGGAGTACTCTTCTCAGCAGGAAGAAGTGAAGTTTCTGCGTGTGCGGCGAGGTGAGGCCGGCGGTCCTCGATCACAATGCCCCAAGTGACAAATGAAGGCGTCTTCCGCGATCTGGTCATCATCGGTGCAGCAGAGTTTGCGCTCGAAGCGGCTTGGCCGCCTACTGTACACTCTGCTCGGTGCTGCGCCATGAGGGATACAGATCCTCACTCGCATATGGGTTGGCGATATTCTCGTCGGCCCACAGGCAAGGCAACGATCTTGTAGCCTGCGTTGAGCAAAAGACTGACGGAGTCTCTACCGACGATTAGACCGATTCTTCCCTCAAGTTACCGTGGGAACCCCAATCGTGCATTCAACACAGAATTCCTGAAGAGAGTCTCGCACGATGGTCCCGCTACCAGAACTCGGATACGCGCATGCCCGCTACGCAGAATCCTTGGCCGAGTTCGGTCGTCCAAGGCGACTCGACCGCTCGGGCGCTTGGATTTTGGAGCGGAGTATCCCCGGGTCAGCATTCAAGGACGCAATGGGCTGCTATCCGATATTCTGCTGCCGGGACTGGTCTGCGCTCAGGAGAGACACAGAACAGCTGAGCGATCTCGTGTCGCTAACCCACGTGACGGACCCGTTCGGGGAATATGACCTAAGTTTGCTGCGCGAGTGCTTTCCTGATCTGGCCACCCCGTTCAAACATCATTACGTGACCGACCTGACAAGGAAACCCGAGACCTTCGTGTCCGAACATCGCCGCCTCCAGAGAACAGCTCTGGAATCAGCATCGCGGCAATTTCAAATCGACACCACCCAAAAGCAGCCGCAACTTGCGACGCATCAGCAGGTTGCATGACGATAAGCAACAGTTAACCGGACATTAATATGAAGCTTGCCATCATGCAGCCTTATTTTCTGCCGTACATCGGCTATTATCAGCTGATCGCAGCTGTAGACACTTTCATCGTCTACGACAACATTAAATACACCAAAAAAGGTTGGATTAACCGCAACCGATTTCTCCTAAATGGCGTGGATGCCCATTTCACGCTGCCGCTCAAGAAGGATTCCGATTCACTCGATGTGGTGGAACGCGAATTGACGGCGGAGTTCGACCGCAGCAAACTGCTGAACCAGTTCAAGGGTGCCTATGCGCGCGCACCATATTTCACGAAAACTTTTCCGCTACTCGAAGATATCGTGCGCTGCGAGGAGCGCAACCTATTCAGTTATATCCACCACTCCATCGTCGAAATGTGCGCGCACCTCGGCATCAATACCGAAATCCGCAGCTCGTCTGAGATCGCCATCGACCAACGCCTAAAGTCCCAGGACAAAGTCCTCGCTCTGTGCCGGGCCTTAGGGGCTAAGACGTATATCAACCCCATAGGTGGCATGGAACTGTATGCGAAGAGGGAATTCTCGGAGCATGGCATTGAGCTGGAGTTTATCAAGGCCAAGCCGTTCGAATACTTCCAGTTCGGTGCACCGTTTGTGCCATGGCTGTCCATCGTTGACGTTCTGATGTTCAACCCATTGGAAGCTATTCGTGATCGCATCGGAACACAATACGAATTGGTTTTGGGGCTATGATGAGGATACTACTAATTGGCGGCACTTCTTCATTAGCATCAGCTCTAAAGCCTCTGCTAGCCGAATTCGCAGAAGTGATTACAGGTGGTCGCAGTGGTTGCGATGTTTCGCTAGACTTGGAAGGACCTGTTTTGGCTATCAACATCGCACACGGCTTCGATGTCGTAATCAACTGTGCAGCCCAATTCGGCGGCAAGCGTTCAGAAGAAATGAATTAAGTCGAAAATGTAAGCATGCACGCTCGGCACCGCCGACTGCTATCGGCGGAAGAACATCTGACGCGAGCCAGGTTCTCAGCAATGTTACGAAGGATTGCATTGTTGCTGCTTCCGGCAAACTGAACGGCCGAAGGCATAGACGGTGGCGAATCGTCCTGCTTTTCCATAACAAATCTTGGCTTCTCGGCAAAAGCGCTCTTTTGGTTTTGCAATATGCTTCATTAGCTGTAGAATTCGGCGGAGTTGCGGCCGAAAAAAGGAGTTTCCTTGATGACACAAGCCGCCTCGCACCTACTTCGCACCCTGGGCAACTCCGATCTTCAGCTCACTCCCATCGGCTTTGGAGCCTGGGCCATCGGCGGCGCCAACTGGGCGTTTACCTGGGGCCCCCAGGACGACAACGAGTCCATCGCCGCCATCCATCGCGCTCTCGAACTGGGCATCAACTGGATCGATACGGCTGCCTTCTACGGCCTAGGCCACTCTGAAGAGGTGGTCAGCCGCGCCCTGAAGTCATCATCCCAGAAGCCTTATATTTTCACCAAGTGTTCAATGCGTTGGCACAAGGACCGCACGATTTACCGGTCGTTGAAGGCCGGTTCTCTGGCCGAGGAGTTGGAGGGCTCACTGAGGCGATTGGGGGTCGAGACTATCGACCTCTACCAAATTCACTCGCCCAACCCTGAGGAGGAGATTGAAGAGGGATGGGAGACGCTGGCCCGCTTTCGCGAGCAGGGCAAGATTCGTTGGATAGGTGTCTCGAATTTTTCGGTCGAGCAGATGAAGCGCGTTCAGAAAATCGCGCCCATCACCAGCCTGCAGCCGCCCTACTCCGTGCTGCGTCGGGCCATCGAGGAAGAAATTCTTCCTTTTGCGCAAGAGAACGGCATTGGCGTCATCAACTATTCGCCCATGGTTTCAGGCCTGCTGACCGGCGACATGACGGCGGAGCGTATCGCGGCTTTGCCGGCCGACGACTGGCGCCACCGCGGGGTGGAGTTCAACGAGCCGCGGCTTGACCGCAACCTGCGCTTGGTGGAAGTGCTGCGTGAGATCGGCAATGGCCACGGCGTAAACCCGGGCGTGGTGGCTGTTGGCTGGACCCTGCATCATCCGGCTATCACCGCCGCTATCGTGGGTGGGCGCAGCGCACGGCAAGCCGAAGGGCTGGCTCCAGCTCTCGACTTCAAGCTCAGTGACGAGGAATACTCCCGGATCAACGCATTTCTTGCCGCCAACCCGGCCTGAGCCCAGTTCGCAAATGCAAGAAAGCAAGAATCCCTTCAATTGTCCCTGGCATGTAAGAAGAATCTGTAAAAGGCGGACTAAGCCATGAAAACCATCCTCGTTTCAGGAGCCAGTGGTATTGTTGGGTATGGCACCCTGCGTTCGTTGAAAAAATCCGCTTTAGAACTGCGCCTGATTGGAACATCAATTTATAGCGACTCTGTGGCTTCAGGTTTTTGCGATCTCTTTTTGCAAGCACAACCGACTAATGATGCGAGCTACATGGCATGGTTACTCGACGTCATAACACAGCACAAGATTGACATGATCATTCCTTGTATAGAAATCGATATGTACAAATGGTGCGAGCATCTGCAGGAGATAGTGCGGTGTGGCGCTCATGTTATGTTAAACGACGTCACTTTAATCCGTCTATGCAGGGACAAGTGGGCATTTTTTGAGAATCTAAGCAGCGCCGGCCTGACGTGCATGATTGATAGTTCGCTCGACTCCAGTTATGAGGCTCTCCGCTCTAAGTTTGGCTTGCCCTTTCTGCTTAAACCGCGTCAAGGCTTCGGCTCGAAGGGTATCGTGCGCGTCGAGGACGAGTCAATTTTCTCGACCCACCTGGACAAGGTAGGAGAGTCCTTGATGGCGCAGGCGTTCGTTGGTAGCGACGAGGAGGAATACACCACGTCGGCCTTTTGTGACGGGGAGGGGGGCTTTTATGCTTGCATGACGCTAAGGCGCAAGCTGTCGAAGGATGGTTTTACTGAAAAGGCCGAAGTAGTCCCAACAGATGAATTCTTGCCAACAATGCGCTCACTGTGTGCTCACCTGCGCCCCCATGGTCCCACTAACTTCCAGTTTCGGAAATGTGATGATGGTATCAAGCTATTGGAGATCAATCCGCGCATTTCATCTTCAACTTCCATAAGAACCGCCTTTGGCTATAACGAAAGCGCAATGGCAGTCGAGTATTATCTTGATAACAAAACGCCAAGTCAACCGATGATTCGGCGAGGTAAGGCCGTCCGCTATATCGAGGACTTAATCTTCTATGAAAACAGCATTTATCTCTGATATCCATGGGAATTACGAGGCGCTTAAGGCCGTGCTGGCGGATATAGATCGACTCGGAATAGAGAACGTAGTATGCGCCGGCGATATTGTGGGCTATTATTGTCAGGTCAACGAGTGCTGCGATGAGTTGCGATCACGCGGAATTCCAAGCGTGATGGGAAATCATGACTGGTACCTAGCGGGCGGAGGATGGTGCATACGTTCGAAGAGTGTTAACGACTGCCTTGTGTACCAGCGCCGGGTAGTCAGTGCGGAAAATGTGGAGTGGTTGAAAATGTTACCCCTGCAACTCGATGTGCATGAAGTGCGCATGGTGCATGGTGGTTGGTCAGATCCACTCGATGAATACTTAAAGCCGGCTCAAGAATATTTTGACCGACTGGAGGGCCACTACTTCCTGACGGGTCACACTCACATACAAGAGGTCCGCCACTTTGGCGAAAAGGTGTACTGTAATGCCGGCTCAGTGGGCCAACCGCGAGACGGAGACCCGCGCGCATCGTTTGTAGTGTTCGATGGCGTGGATTTCGAATTGCACCGAGTCAAATACGACGTGCAGAAGGTGTTCGAAAAGATGGATGCAGCGGGCTTCAATGATTATTACTACGGCGGCCTGAAGACGGGCGCGCGAAACCTAAGGAAGCTTTCAGATTGAGCCGACAAATTCTATGAATTGGCATAAACTTGGCAGGGTGTTTAATCCGACGGATTATCCCGGCCGCCCGACATGGATGCGAGAGTATGCTCAAGCACCAGCCACGCTGGTGTTCGACGATTTTGTGCGCGTCTACTTTAGCTGCCGTCCGGAGCGCGATTCCAATGGCCAGTATGTCAGCTACTCAGCATTTGTTGACCTGGATCGACAAGACCTTTTTCGAATAGTAAACATAGCACAACAACCAGTATTCGAACTCGGCAAGCTTGGTACTTTCGATGAATTCGGGACCTATCCGATGTCGGTGATTCGAAATGGCAGCGAGGTCTGGGCATATTATGCGGGTTGGACCCGATGCGAGTCAGTTCCGTTCAACGTAGCCATAGGTTTTGGCCGAAGTGACGATAATGGTGTTACATTCAAGAAGCTTGGTGACGGCCCTTTGCTAGAGTACACTCCAGACGAGCCCTTCACGATGAGCGGTCCCAAAATACGTTTTTTTGATGGAAAGTTCTTTTTGTTCTACATCGCTGGCGATACTTGGGTAGTGAAGGACGGCAAACCTGAGATTTCGCACAAAATTCGTATGGCCACGTCGGAAGATGGTATGAACTGGACCAAGCTCCACAAGAACTTGGTTGCCGATAACTGGGGCCAAAACGAATCACAGGCGAGTCCGGACGTCTTCCATGCAAACGGCAAATACCACATGTTTTTCTGCGGATGGGTTCCGCGAGACTTCCGCCAGACCAGACTACGTAAGATTGGCTATGCGTGTTCTACGGACCTGGTCAACTGGGTACGGGACGACAGCAAAGCCGGCATCGATATATCGGAAGTTGGCTTTGATAACGAAATGGTTGCTTATCCGCATGTGTTTGAATTGGATAATCAGATTTACATGTTATACCTCGGGAACGAGGTGGGCCGTTTCGGCTTCGGGTTGGCTCGATTAGAAGGGGACCTAATATGAGATGGCGAAAGCTTGGTCTTATCTTCGACTTTGAGACGTCAGATTTCGCTGGCGAGTTTGTTGGCTATGCTCAGTCACCACAGGCTTTAGTCTTTAAAGATCGGGTACGTTTCTATTTCTCGACTCGACAACGCAGTGAGAATGGGAAATTTGTCAGCATAATTCAGTATATAGAGATGGATAAGAACTTTGAGACCATCCTTAATCGCTCTCATGGTACCGTTATACAACTCGGCAAACTTGGCACCTTTGATGAGCACGGCATCTTTCCATTTAGCGTGTTTCGACATAATGGTGAAGTGTGGGGATACAGTAACGGCTGGAACCGTCGAAAATCAGTGTCAGTTGATACTGCCATTGGCTTAGCGATTAGTCGTGATGATGGAAGAACATTCCAGAAGATAGGTGATGGCCCAATTCTTGGTCCGTCTTTGCACGAGCCATTTTTAGTATGTGATCCGTTTGTACGGGTGTTCAATCGGGAATTCCATATGTGGTATATCTACGGGACTGGTTGGAGAGTGGCCTCGCTTGGACAGGATCCAGAACGTACTTATGTGATTGCGCACGCCACCTCAGCGGATGGAATTAATTGGGTCAGGGAAGGCCGGTCAATTATCTCCCAAACACATAGTGACGAATGTCAGGCGTTGCCAACAGTAATTCAGCTAGACACGCGTTACCACATGTTGTTTTGCTATCGCAACACCTTCGATTTTCGAACGAATCCGGCGAATTCCTACCGTATTGGTTACGCTTGGTCAGATGATCTGTGGAATTGGACTAGGGATGATGCGTCTGTTGGCATTATGCCAACGGACGGCGCTTGGGACTCCGACATGATGTGCTATCCACATCTCTTTACTTCTAATGATAAGACCTATCTAGCATATAATGGCAATGAATTTGGGCGCAATGGTTTTGGATTGGCCGAACTTGAAAGCGAGGATGGAAATGAATAACAATCGTGACTATGATGAAGAGTTTCAGGACACAGTAGGACGCAAGTATTCCTACAACTTTGACTTTAATGTGATGCACCCTTACATGATTCAATCGTTCAAACCATTCTTCCGGCAGGGCAACCTGCTAGAACTGGGCAGTTTCAAGGGCGATTTCACCCGGCTCCTACTAGAATATTTCGATGACCTCACTTGCGTCGAAGCATCTGGAGAAGCAATAACCGAGTCGAAGAATAGGTTCGGCGACCGTGTCCAATTCATTCATTCGATTTTTGAAACAGCGACGTTACCCAAACGTTACGAGAACATCGTATTTACCCACGTGCTAGAGCACCTAGACGAGCCAGTTCGCGTACTCAAGCGCATCAATGATGAATGGCTGGCCGACGGTGGTCGCTTGTTTCTCGTGTGTCCCAATGCAAATGCGCCTTCGAGGCAAATCGCAGTCAAGATGGGGCTGATCTCGCACAATTGTGCTGTAACGCCCGCGGAAGCCAAACACGGGCACCGATGCACGTACACATTAGATACATTGGAGCGTGATGCGACAGCGTCAGGTCTCAAGGTGGCCCTAAGGTCAGGCATTTTCTTTAAGTCGTTGGCGAACTTCCAATGGGACAGACTCCTGCAGACTGACATCGTTTCAAGAGGATATTTGGATGGGTGTTATCAGCTCGGGCAGCAATATCCAGACCTATGTGCGAGTATCTTCTTGCTCTGCGAAAAAGGAGATCAGTGAGTTTATAAAGATATTGCTAGGGCCAGCTCGTGATGCTGGTGGGTTTTGGGTCGGATGATTGTGGGCTGCAACCCTGGTCAGGTGGGAAGCATGAATCGGCTTGATGATGACGCTTTCGTGGAATACTCAGACTCTGTGAAGTTGGGTAAGCGCCCGGAGGTGAGCGTCATCATGGTGACGTACAACCACGAACGCTATCTGGCTGAAGCGATTGAAGGTGTCGTTCGCCAAGAAACGAGTTTTCCCATTGAGCTTCTCATCGGCGAGGACTGCTCGACCGACAGGACAAGAGAAATCGCGCTTAGTTACCAGAAGCGGTTCCCCGAGATGATTCGGGTGATAACTTCAGAACACAACGTGGGTGCACGCGAGAATTTTGCTCGCCTTATAGCGGCCACGCGAGGCAAATACATCGCCTTTTGCGAGGGAGACGATGTCTGGATTAGATCAGAAAAGCTGGAGCGTCAAATAGCACTTTTGGAAAGCAACCCCGACATCAGTCTAGTGTGCAGTAATTATCAAATCATTTCTGAAAGCGGAGCTATCCTGAATTCAGATGTCCATCGTCCCCCTAACGGAAGCGAGCACTACGTGACCTTCGAAGACGTCCTACTCTCAGGTGTAGTGTTAACGGTCACGGCCTGCACGAGGCGTGAGCTGGTCATGAGGGCGCTTGGTGAATCGCCGCTATGTAGAGAGCATACCTATCTATTTGGCGATACCCCCCTTTGGGTTGAGTTGGCACGTTACGGGAAGTGCTATTGTGTTCCTAAAGTGTTCTGTTCCTACAGGCACTCAAACAATTCTGCGACTCGGCAACCCGATCCCCTCCACACAATCCGCTTTTACGCAAGTTTATGCGAGTTCCTCAACGATGTCCTCGACCTTTATCCGCTTCCGGGAGGCGGCGCAGCAACGCTGGAAGCAAAAGTCCGATTCACGAGAGGCCGCCTAAGCGCCGTGGCGATTCTGGGCGATCCTACGACCGCTAGGAAGCAGCTGGCGCGCCTGAGGACGCTAAACATTACACCGACCCCCAGAGATAGGTTCTTGTGTTGCGTGGCCCACATACCGCTTCCCAGGGCATCACTCCTATCGGTTAACAGAAAAAGAGTTCAACTGTGGCGTTCAGTACGGAAAACCATGCTGGAGTAACAGCGGTGATACCGCGGAACCGCGAGCCGGGCCAACCTAGCGTACTCTCCCAGTCTCCGGCCAACGGGAATGTTAGCCCTATGAAGCGAACTATGGCCATCAACCAGGATTTTCGGGGTGCGGCGGGCGGTAACCGGTGAGGCTAGAAAAGGTCATGGAATGCGAATCGAAAAGTGTAGCGCTCGGAGCGCTAAGTCATTCAGCCCCGGAAGAGAGAGAGTTTCTGGAAACGGTGCCGATATTCATTAGTGTTCGCGATCGGCTAAGCTGCCTAATGCAACTGCTGAAGTGGCTAGAGCGAGCTGGACATCGCAACATCACACTCATTGACAATGCGTCAACCTACCCTCCATTAGTTAGCTTCCTTGACCAAGGCAATTATCGAACAATCCGCATTAAACGGAATCTTGGTCACACCGCTCTCTGGAGAGTAAAAGAATTGCGCAGCGTCATAGCCAAGCAATGGTTTGTTTATTCGGATCCGGATGTAGTTCCCGCGGATACGTGCCCGCTGAATGTGGTGGCGCTTCTGCATCGCCAACTGCAAGAATTTCCATTTTATCTAAAGGCTGGGCTTGGACTTCGCTTGCACGATTTACCCGATTGTTACCATTTGAAACAGAGCGTGATTGACTGGGAGCAACATCTGATAGGCAAAGAGATAGCGCCCGATGTATTCGAGGCAGATGTGGACACGACCTTTGCGCTGTACCGTCCAGGAACGCCCTATATTACCGGGCCAAGCATCCGTTTTCAGGGAATGTACTCCGCGCACCATCTTCCCTGGTACTCGGACAGTTCCCAACCGGACGAAGAGGAGCGGTATTATCGACGACACGCTTCGCCAACCGTGACTACATGGAATGTTTACGAGGAGTTTCACTATCAGGAAGCATCCGTTCCTGGAGGTGTCTCGGCAGAGATCGGTAGTGACTCGAGCGCGTATCTGAAGAGAATGCTCGGGACGAAGACCGGGAGAGTTGCTTCATTGGTCTCCTCGCTTCGTGCTTTGGCAGGCACGGGACGACGGGATTGGGTGAGCGAAGGACCTCTGACTCCCGAGCAGGCAAAGCAAACCATCATCAAGTTCATCTTGTCCGATGATTGGAGCTTTGCTTGGAGGGTCACTGACCCCTTGCGACGAGCCAAGTTTCGCTTCAACTCCTTCTTAATTCGTTTGTTGCGTGCCGCCAGCCCGACATTAATAGATTCTCTGATGACTGTAATTTCAAGAAGTCTTAGCCACAAGGTGGAGATTGTAGCTGCACACGAGCCAGCAGCTACTAAGGTGGACCATCCGAGTGATCGCTGATGCGATACTGTTGTTCTGGGCAGCGGGTAGGTGTGTTGATTGGCTGCCGCAGTTCAAATGAACGGACCGCGATTCAGGGATTGAAAGCTCGTCTGTTGCTATTGCGCCTTCGCCCGAAACCGATTGGAGCCTAAGAGGTGAAGATTCTCGCCGTTGTAGTCCGCTATCAAATGCCTCTATCCGAGTCGCCCACTGTGCAAGGACTCTGCGATGCTCTTTCGTCCCAGCCAATCCTCGCTCGGGATTACTCCGTGATGATCTGGGACAACTCCCCGGAAGCGATTGTGAACCCGCAGCTATCGATTGTTTTCCTGTATCGACATTCGAAGGTGAATCTCGGTATCTCTGGCGCATGCAACTGTGCCGTGGAGTATGCCATCGAGCATGGATATCCGTGGGTGTTGCTGCTGGATCAGGACACGCAGATAACCGAAGAATTCCTCCTTACCATGCTCCGGCACAGCCTTGACTTGTTGCCCAGGGAGGAAATAGCGGCCATTGCCCCGACTGTCCGCGCCGGCAAGAGTGTCATCTCCCCGGCCCGGCAGCTATTCAGCTTAACAGGCAGACCCTGCAAGTATCCAGCAGGAGAGTGCGGAATCGCGCCTGGAGAGGCGACAGCAATCAACAGCGGTTGCATCATGAGAGTTGGATCGTTGCAGACCATCGGAGGTTTCAGCCTCGACTTCTTTCTGGACTACTCTGACGTTTATGTGTTCCATCAATTCTTTGTGCATGGCATGAAGGTATGGCGGGCGGCAGATGTGGAGATCGAGCATGATTTGTCTATTCTGGATTACGATCGCCTGATGACGCCATGGAGATGCAGAAACTTTTCTTATGCGGGAACGGCATTCTATGACCTGTACAATGGGCGGATCGAAAACGCGGTTCAGACGCTTCGACTTTTTGCAATGGCAATCAAGCAACGAATGAAGTATGACAACCCTGAGTTTTCGCGAATTGCGTGGGAACAGTTTATGTACCGGCTGCGGGTACCGAAGGCAGAACGCATCGCGCGGTGGCTCACCGAGGGCAAAAAGCGCGCAGCACAGCAGGCTAATTGAACAAGTGAGATGGAGAGGCCCGTCTCGAACGAGCTCGTCTGGCGCTGATTGAATTAACCCAAAGTGGGGATTCGAGTCAGTCTCGTGTGCTGCCGTATTTAACGATGATTGCAACTTCTGTTTATCTGCTGTTCGCCACGAAAACGAAAGACCGGAAGTCCAAGGGCGTGACCGTCGTCGCTTTGAGTGTGGGTATTCTCAGCACCAGACGAACAGAGCTTCTGCGCCTTATCTCCGGCCGGATCGCGATTCGCCTGCTGCAAACGAAATAGGAATCGCTCCTCGCCGCTATGTGGGCTTCGAGTCGGATTGTTAAGGCGGAGTTGCTATAACGTGGATCACATCTTGCGTTTCTCCACCCGTTCTTAATATGTTTTTACCTCGACCTTCAAGCTGGGGCTTATCGAAAGGAATATCTCGGTGATTTATTACATCATCCCATACCTAATATGGTTAATCTTCTGCATCTGGAAAGCATTGCATTTTCGCCAGGAACTCCGCCCTTTAGACTATTTGTTTGCATTGCCTATAATTCTTCTTCCAGTGTTACGCGGGGGCGATGTTGGCCCTGATACTAGAAACTATATTGATTTTGCACAGAGTATCATTTGGTGGAACGGACAGCGCACGTTTGGCATGGAATTTGGTTATGTACTGCTTATTCGGTTCGTGGCCATGTTTACTAGCGATCCTCGTCTAGTTGTTGCCCTTATAAGCCTGTTGGCTGCGATTTTGGTCTTCTTCATGTTGTACAGGTGGGAAAATGGCCAGTGCATTATATCGCTCATAATTATCCCGCTTAGCTTTTTCGCTTTCACGATAAATATACTACGTGTAGGGATTGCATTCCCGCTAGCTGCCATTGCGATCCTGCAATTGGAAAAGAAGCGATACGCTCAATTCTATATTCTGGCAATTGCGGCGATAAGCATTCAAATGACGGCAGCCATACTGTTGCCCATGCTGTGGCTGGCCAGGGGAGGGGCAAGGGTGTCCGTTAAATGGGCGCTTTACGGATTGATCCCCGGAGCTCTCATTCTGTATCTCGGATATTACATCTTAAGAGACTTGATAGCATACAAATTCCTGGAGTATTTTATAGCCCCGTCGCCCGAAAGCATCACTGGCTTAGGGTATCTACTCTTTTCCTTGCTTTGCAGCATTATAGCAATATGGTTTTCCGAAAAGCGACATCGCTATCTGGGCCTCATCTTTCTCGTCATACAGGTAGGATTTTTTAGACTCGCGCAGTTAGCTCTTGTCGGACACCGGCTTCAGGATATGGCGTTATTTGCTCAGTTGTTAGCACTATCTTATTGCGCAAAACGGCCAATCAAGGGAAGTCAGCTCGGCATAGTTCTTTTGCTCTGCTGTTTGGCGTTCTCTTTGGTCGCTCGAAATTTTAGTGGAAGTGCTGGCGAACCGTCCGGATTCATTCCCTATCATTTTATTTGGGAGACTCAATGAGTTGTGACGTGCATGTTAGAACTAAAGTGCCATTTATGTTCGGATAAAATCCAAGTTAATTGCAGGATTTTATCCGGATATCTCCTTGCTTTACCTAAAGGTGAGACAGGGAGGCAGGTTCATTTCATACCTGTTTTCTAGCTTTATATATCCCGTGTTAATGGTGACCTTTGACGATCATTTGTGCGTAGTAGCAATGTATCTGATCTCCATTGCTTTCGGATTTCTCTACTTCCCCATTGGCTCGGTGCCACTCTGTCAGTTTACGGCAAATCGGCAGGAGGCACCTCTCTTGATGAACAAGCCATAGAGACTGTTACGCTTCATCACCGAACCACGAGGAGGTAGCCATTGGCTAATTCATTCAATCAATTCCCCGTGCGAGTGCTTGCCGTGATTGTTCTTTATAAGATGCAGCCCAGCGAGTCAGCGGCCTTTAGGACACTTCGGGCCACGATATCCGGTCTCCAGGACGGACAAGCAGACATCAAAATTCTGCTATATGACAACACGCCGGGAGGGCAGGATGCTGGTGTGTTGCCTGCCGACGTGCAATATAAAGCAGACTTCGAAAACAGCGGCTTGGCGAAAGCCTATAACTACGCGCTGGAGATTGCGCATGAAGAAGGTTTTGACTGGCTACTCACCCTGGATCAGGACACCAGTCTGCCGATTGACTTTTTATGCAAACTCTGTCATGCGGTCGCGTTTGTGGCGCCCCTGAATGCTGTTGCGGCGATTGTTCCAATCTGTGGCGGACGGTCCGGGTCTCCAGGGATACGCAGGAAATATTGGATACGACCGAAACGCTTTCCCGATGGATTCATTGGTATTCCGTTGGAAAGTGTATATGCGATAAACTCGGCGTCTACTATCAGAGTCAGCGCGCTTAAGGCGATTGGCGGGTACGATCCAAGATTTTATTTATGGGCTAGTGACCTTGTTATGTACCACCGTCTTCACTGTAATCACTTTAGGGTATTTGTCGCTGGAGACATTCATGTGGAGCATGAGTCATCTATTGCCGACCTGAAAAACCGATCTAGTCCAAATAGATACGAAGATATGCTTCGTGCAGAGGAGGCATTCTACGACGAGTACATGGGGAGGCGAGGGCATATAGTGCTACTGTTAATAATGTTCCATCGCCTGGTCTACAGGCTATGGACGACAGGAGGAAGTCTTCCCTATGTTAAAATTGTCCTGAGATTTCTTTGCAGAGGTCTGTTTTATTCGCGCAAGCATCGCATGGAGAGTTGGAAGCAATCAGTCAGGCGAGGCTAACCTGTCTGGCTAAAATCTAAGTTAATTGCAGCAACTTGTCCTGACATCATATTGGTTCGCTTTATTCTTGCGCAGAGCCCGCATTCCTTGCGCTCGCAAGCGAGTGGAGCAACAATGCACCTGGGAGCACTATGCGCGTCAATTTGTCGGCGCACTGGAATGGCTGGAAATGCCGGCACGGAGGGAAAAGTGAAGCCAGCAGTCTCTGTAATGATCGTATGCTACAACGCGGCGTCAACGCTCTCTTGGGCTTTCGGTGCTCTGCTGGCACAGACCTCGAGCGACTGGGAGTGCATCTTCGTAGATGATGGCTCAACCGATTGCTCGTTTGACGTTGCCGTGGGTTTGGGTGATCCACGAATTCGAGCATTTCAGCTCGAAACAAATCGAGGACGCGGTGCAGCACGACAATTCGCGCTGGAGCAGGCGAAAGGCGACTACCTCTGCTTCCTTGACGCGGATGATTGGATGTATCCGTGGCGGCTTCAGACCGAAATGGATTTCCTTGAGGCCGAACCAAAAGTAGCGATTGTAAGTGCAGGAATGGCAATTCTGGATCGGCTCGGGGATTTGGTAGGTACACGAGGAAGTGCCGATGGCGATAAGCCGCAGGTATTTCCACCAATTTCTCGACTTCGGATGCCACCGTTCTCCTTCCCGGCATCCATGATCCGGATGAAAGCAGCCAAACTATGCAAATTCGATATGCGGTTTCGGGTCTCTGAAGACGCTGGCTTTTTGATACAAATCCTCCTCAATCACGGATACGGCATTCTTAATCGGAACGTATACGCATACACCGAAAACTTTACGGTCACACTGGCGAGAATCATGACGGATTACCACTTAGTCGGTCAGATCTTCCGAGACTATCGCAAGGAGTTCCCGTTGCAGAGCAAAATTAACAACCTCGAAGTGTTTGCGAAGTCGCTTGTGTATCGCGGCGCATTCGCAGTCAACCGCTCGGACTGGCTGGTTCGACGTCGCTCACAATCCCCAACACCAAAGGAAGTGGAAGAATTCCAGTTGGCTCGTAGGACGGTCGCCCTTAGAGTTGAGAATATCTTCGGAACCTCAAAATAATGCAGGGATTCCAACTATCTCTTTCTCAAACATCCGCCCTCCAGTTTTATTCGATGAGGTTGCGGTCTGGCATGACGTGCTCGAAAAGGCGCGGGGCACGGTGCTGGAGCAGACCGTTCTGCACGAGGCGGTTTCCCCATGAATAACCCAAGTGGCACTCACAAGCCGAGACTCACGTATGTTGTGACAGCATCTATGAGCGTGGGTTTCTTCAACGGGCAGGTGGCCTATATGGTCGGTAGCGGGTGGGACACTACCAATAACAGAACTTCTACTTAGGAACCAAGAAAGACTGTCCGAGCAACCCGGACCACTTCACATGATGTTTCAGCAAGCGAAAGGATGAGAGTTGAGCCATGAAAATAGCCTACCTGATCACTCTTTACAAGAATCCTGAGCAATTTAAACGATTGTTTCGTGCCATTTATGACCGAGATAATGTGTACCTTATTCACGTCGATGCAAAATCGGCTTCCAGCGTTCATGCAGAGGTGCGAGAATCCGTCCAGAACTGCAAGAATGCACGCCTAATGCGAAGTTATAACTGGGTATACGGAGGGTTTAGCGCAGTCGAGATTCAATTGGACGCGATTTCGCAGTTATTAGAAGAGCAATTTGATTTTTTTATCAATTTATCCGGCCAGGACTTTCCTCTCAAAACCCAAGGAGAGATAAAAGAATCCTTGCAAAGAGTTAAAGACAAGAATTTCATCACCGTAGAGGACCTTTTTGAAGAGTGTAGTGTGAATAAGCGCGGCTGGTTGGGAAAATACTGGTTTGAGATAAAGGCGCCTTCCTGGTTACTGCCTGCCCGTAGAAGGGTGATCCCGCTCCCGATCAATCGCAAGATCCCATGGAAGGCATATATGGGGTCAACGTGGTTTATCTTTTCGCATGAGTTTTGTCGTTTCCTGTGTCATGACCGTAGTGTAGATGAATATAGGAGATTCTATCGACACTCGTTTATCCCCGAAGAGAGCTTTTTTCAGACCTTAATCATGAACTCGACTTTCAGAGATACGGTTGTAAATGACGCCAAACGCTTAATTATTTGGGACCCTAGAAGGATTCATACTTTTACCACTTCCGACAGCAAAATATTGGCTGATAGTGATGCCTTTTTCGCGAGAAAATTCAACCCGTCACTTGATGCTCAGATCATCGGTCAGATTGAAGAACGACTCGCGGCTCGTTGTGGTTTGACCTTTGACTCGGCTTTATAACCTTGAAGGCCTGCGGTCAGACAGCAGTGGCAGATCAACATTAGGACACGCACTCAATGCAAACATCTTCAAATATCCAGCCGATCGTCTCCATTGGCATGCCTGTTTTCAATTGTGCAGGTACCGTGGCGCAGGCAATTTGTTCTATTCTCAACCAGACTGTCGAGGACTGGGAATTGCTCATCATCGACGATGGCTCGACAGATAATACCCTGGAGATCGCCGCCTCGTTCGACGATCCGCGCATCAGTGTCACCCGAGGAGAAGAGAACAAAGGATTGCCCGCGCGGCTGAACGAGTGTGTTAGCAGGGCTAGAGGCAAGTACTTCGAGCGAATGGACCAAGATGATATAGCATACCCAGGGCGTTTGCAGCACCAACTCGAATTTCTGCAAAGCCATCCGGAGGTAGATCTCGCAGGAGGTTGGGTGGTGGTCTTTCGCAATGACGGCACAGCGTTCGGCGCACGCCGCGGCCCTCTGACGCACGAGCAGATTTGTGCGCACCCCTGGAATAGCATCCCTATGGCTCATCCCACTTGGATGGGCAAGTTAGAGTGGTTCCGCCGCAATCCGTACCGCACAGACGCCCCGCGGCAGAAATTCGACACGCAAGACCAGGATCTGCTGCTTCGCACCCATCAGAAGAGCCGGTTTGCCATCGTGCCAGAGATCGTGCTGGGCTATAGGGAGAATTCCTTGTCGTTGTCCAAGATTCTGTATGCACGGAGGGATATGTGCAAAACGATGGTTCGTGTTGCACGTGAACAACACATGTTCACGACTGCCGCTCTGGGGATCGTGGGCCTGATAGCTAAAGCGTTGGTTGACACATTAGCTATCTCCACTGGGCTGAAATATCACATCCTTCCTCACCGTGCCACCGCTATTCGTGGTGAAGAAGAGATTGAATGGCGCACTGTCTGGGAGCAGGTCAGGCTCACCTCCGATAGATTGTTGGCCGACCACAAATCTCTCCCAAATACTTCACAAAGCGCTGCGGTATAGAAAATGAACCCGATCATCAACACAAACAATTTCAAAAGGCCCAGACTGGTCTTCATTGTAACGGCAGCTATGAGTGTCGTTTTCTTCCGCGGCAAAATCGCAAATCTATGCAGCTGTGGTTTCGATGTCAGCTTAATCTCATCTCCTGGGCCAGAGCAAGAATCGATTCGCGCAGAGGGAGCGTCAATATTTGACGTACCCATGAACCGGGAGATTTCGCCGTTAGCTGACCTTGTCTCGCTCTGGCGGCTTTGGCGAGTATTACGGCGCATCAGGCCTGACGTTACGGATAGTGGAACTTCCAAGGCCGGACTGCTCGGCGGAGTGGCGGCTGTCTTGGCTGGTGTTCCACATCGAATTTATACTCTGCATGGGCTGCGGCTGGAGACTACTCAGGGCTTGAAACGCAAGCTGCTGACGATTGCGGAGCGAGTGGCATGCCGCTGTGCGCATCGTGTCCATTGCGTCAGTCCAAGTTTGTGCGCGCGTGCTATTGGCCTTGGCCTTGTTAACCCTGATAAAGCCGTAGTTGTGGGTCCGGGCACTTGCAACGGGGTTGACGTTGATTGCTTTCATGCCTCACTCGATGCCCGGCAAAAAGCAAGCGACCTGCGGTGCAGGCTGGGAATCCACCAAGATGCGTCGGTGATCGGCTTTGTGGGCAGATTCACGCGGGACAAAGGCATTCCCGAGCTCTACCAGGCATTCATCTCTCTCCGCGAATACCACCCCAACCTCCGTTTGCTGCTGGTAGGTGACTATGAGGCAGGCGATCCCATTGCTGAAGATGTTCGCCGAGCCATCGAAGGAAACCCCGAGGTGATTCGCGTGGGGTTCGTTCCCGATGCAGCTCCGTATTATCACCTGATGAATCTGTGCGTGTTGCCGACCTACCGTGAAGGATTTCCGGGAGTTCCACTTGAGGCTCAGGCGGCAGGCAAACCGGTAGTGACCACGCGGGCGACTGGAGCGATTGATTCAGTGCTTGATCGGCAAACGGGGTTCATCGTGCCAGTAGGCGATGTGAATGCTCTGAGTGCCGCCATTGATCGCCTGCTAGGCGATCCTTCCTTACGGAAGCGCATGGGTGAAGCGGGCCGTGTTTGGGTGGAGGCCGTATTTCGGCGGGAGATCGTGTGGGCGGCATACGCGCAAGCTTATAAACAGGAAATGTCATGTGGGAGCGCCCTTGAATACAATAAGGTGCATGGAGAATGAAATTGGCTCGTCAAGATGCTTCTCCTGCGAATCGCGCTTCTGACGTTTTGCGGTTTCAATCCCGGCAGAGCGGATGGCGGTTCTGGATCAAGAGTGTATTTGACCGCAGCGCGGCAGTCTGTGGGCTCATCATTCTGTCTCCGGTGTTCATCGGGACAAGCGTGCTGGTTTGGTTGTCTATGGGACGCCCAATCCTGTTTCGCCAGCAGAGGCCGGGGAGATTTGCGAAGCCCTTTTGGCTCCTCAAGTTTCGCACGATGTCGGACCGCGCCGATGCGGGCGGGAAGCTATTCCCCGATGCGGAGCGGCTGACCCGTGTTGGACGATTGCTGCGCGCAACAAGTCTCGACGAACTGCCGCAGTTGTGGAACGTGCTTCGCGGGGACATCAGCTTGGTGGGCCCAAGGCCGCTGCTGATGCAGTATCTGCCTCGCTATTCGCCAGAGCAGGCACGGCGGCACGAAGTGTTGCCGGGAATTACTGGCTGGGCCCAGGTGAATGGCCGAAACGGTATCGACTGGGAGAAGAAATTTGAACATGATGTGTGGTATGTGGACCACTGGAGTTTGTGGCTTGACATTCGAATATTATTCTTGACGATTTGGAAGGTCTTTCGCCGTCATGGCATTTCCAGGGCGAATCACGCCACGATGCCGGAGTTTATGGGCAGCAGGGACAGTGCTGATGAGATAGAATTCGTTCCTGCTTCATCTGAGTCACAGAAGGAATACAAATGAGACGCATTGCAATTATAGGAGCAGGCGGATTTGCACGAGAACTCCGCTGGCTGTTGTCCGAGATCGCCGCGGATCCCAGTCGGCGATACGAACCTTTTGATGTTGCAGGTTTCTTGGTAAGCGACCGCGGAAAACTTGGATCTCATGACAGCGATGTATTGGGCGAATTCGATTGGCTTGATAATAACCACGTCGATGCGCTTGCGATGGGGATCGGTACTCCCGAAGCACGACTGAAAGTCGCGAATGAACTGAAGCAGCGTTTCCCTATAATCGAATGGCCAGCTATCGTGCATCCCTCGGTACGGTTCGATTCCGGATCGTGCAAGGTGGAAGAAGGCGTCATCCTTTGCGCGGGGGTAATTGCCACTGTGAATGTTGTATTTGAAGCATTCTCGATGGTCAATTTATCTTGCACCATAGGCCACGAGGCCCGGATCGGTGCGGGGAGTGTCCTAAATCCGACCGTTAATGTTTCAGGAGGTGTCCATATCGGCAATAGTGTATTGGTTGGAACGGGTGCTCAAGTTCTGCAAAACCTTACAATCGGAGAGAACGCGATTATCGGCGCAGGAGCAGTTGTCAGCAAGGCCGTAGCGCCGATGACAACGGTCGTTGGAATTCCCGCGAAACCGCTTATAAGGAGTGCGGAGAAATGAACAGTGGGATAAGTACCGGCATGGCAGCACCGCCAGAATCCGCCTCGCCCGTGTATGCCTCTGCGCCGTGGCCTTTTTTTGCGGACGACGAAATCGAAGCAGCCGTGCAAGTGTTGCGCTCCGGTAAAGTGAATTACTGGACGGGCGACGAGGGTCGACTGTTTGAGAAGGAATTCGCCGCGTTCGTGGGCTGCGATCACGCTGTTGCCATGGTTAATGGCACCGCCGCACTGGAGTGTGCGCTGAAAGCATTGGGCATTGGACCAGGAGACGAAGTGATTACCACCAGCCGGACGTTCATTGCTTCCGCGAGTTGTGCGGTGATGCTCGGTGCGCGTCCGATTGTTGCCGACGTAGATCACGAAAGTCAGAATATTACGGCGGAGAGCATTAGCCGTGTGCTGACGCCGCGCACCAAAGTAATCGTCGCGGTTCATCTGGCAGGTTGGCCGTGTGAGATGGACGACATTCTTGCCGTGGCGCACGAGCGTGGCATCAAGGTTGTGGAAGATTGCGCCCAGGCAACTGGAGCTACCTACAAAGGGAGGTCCGTCGGATCGCTGGGGGATGTGGCCGCGTTTTCCTTCTGCCAGGACAAAATCATGACGACTGCCGGCGAGGGAGGCATGGTGACGACGAACTCGGCCGAATTGTGGAACTCGATGTGGTCTTTGAAGGATCACGGGAAGAACTACGACGCGGTCTACCATCGTGAGCATGCTCCGGGGTTCCGGTGGTTGCATGAGTCGTTTGGAACAAACTGGAGGCTGACAGAGGTGCAGTCAGCGGTTGGTCGAGTACAACTGAGAAAACTTCCCCAGTGGCTTTCCGTTCGGCGCAACTACGCTCAGATCCTGACCAACCAGTTCGCGACCTTGCCAGGCTTGCGTGTAACGGTGCCTCCGAAACATATTGAACATGCCTACTACAAATATTATGCCTTTGTGCGTCCAGAGGCGCTTCGTCCTGAGTGGACGCGCGATCGGATTATCGAGGCGATCAACGCCGAGGGCATTTCGTGCTTCAGTGGCAGTTGCAGTGAGATCTATTTGGAAAGGGCGTTTCCACCCGAGTGGCGCCCTCGGGAGCGCCTTACCGTTGCGCGTGAGCTGGGAGAGACGAGCTTGATGTTTCTGGTGCATCCGACTTTGACCGAAGAGCACATTCACGATACCTGTGCGACGGTGAAAAAGGTCATGTCCGCTGCGACAAACCCGGGAGCCTCCGGCGAGGATCCTCGATGATACGCACAGCCTTCTCTCCGGGAGGCTGCCCGCCGCGTGTTCGCGAACTCGCGGGCGAAGGCCATCAGTTGGCGGGGAGGAAACGCGGGTTTTGGTCATCCGAATTGGTTCGGGAGAACCCTCATGCAATTATGAACACGGCCCAACATTTGACTGCGAAAGGTGGGAAGGGGTGTCATTGAATTCACCTATCTTAGTAACTGGCGGCGCCGGTTTCATTGGTTCCGCCTTCGTATTGCAGTGGCTGGCCGAGCAGAGGGCAGCTGTAACAGTCTTGGACAAGCTGACCTATGCCGGGAACCTGGAGAACCTGACCTCGGCGGAGCGGGACAGCAGGTACCGCTTCGTGCGCGGAGACATCGTGGATGGCGCATTGGTTCGCCGCCTTCTCGATGAGGAGCGTCCGCAAGCGATTGTGCATTTTGCAGCGGAGAGCCACGTGGATCGCTCGATCCTTGGTCCTGCCGAATTCATTCGCACCAACATCGAGGG
>Ga0224555_1001821_pt1 | contig 27498 bp, 21 predicted proteins | sample 714S23034metaG_FD_180687 | JGI IMG/M metagenome (GOLD analysis project Ga0224555, IMG submission 180687) | Peat soil microbial communities from Stordalen Mire, Sweden - 717 S2 30-34 | ecosystem: Environmental > Terrestrial > Soil > Wetlands > Peat | place: Sweden: Norrbotten County, Stordalen...
CGCCGGGAAGAAAACCAACAACAGCAAACCGGCATACAAAAAACAAACAAACGCAAAACAATGCCCGCCGCCCTTGTAGCGTAATTACCCCGCGCTTGAGGTCATTGATTCAAAAACGCGCCGCTGCGGAGCGCCGGTGATGCCCATTGCCAGACTGATCCACACTGGATGGCTCTTGATTTCTGGCCACGAAACGACTGCGTCTCCTCCCTGTTTGTGTGCGACTTTGGCGATGGCTGACTCTCTGTCGCCAGAATCTGAAAAGAGTCTGTTAAAGCGTCCGGGCAAGTATCCGTGCTTGTGGCTTTCATCAATGACTCCCAATATCTTATACTTCCGGTTGGAGTCTCCGTTCTCCCAGAAATCAATGCCATCAACGACTCGCACTGAGCCGCCCGTGCCTTGGAAAACCTCTGATCCATGATATTCCGTGAACTTGGTGCTCGAACAACCACAGAGAAAAACCGTGGCGACAAATAACGTGGAAAGTATAGGGATTTTCATGGTTGCAGGAGCGATTTTAAGCATCGTTGCAATGTAACAAAGCTAATAATCTGGCTTCGGTTCGATTCCGTATTGCAAAGAAGAATTGATTGTCGAAATGGGCGTGGTATTGCCGTCGTCACGCTGTTTCATATCAATCTTGGGTGCGTGGTCCTGTCCAAAATGGTAAAATGACGGTTATGAAAGATACATTAATTGACAGATCAAAAACGGCGCTGGTAGTCATCGACCTCCAAAAAGGCATCGTCGGACGGCAAACCGTCCCTTATGCGTCGGACATCGTAGTGAAAAACACGGCGGCTCTTGCCGAAGCGTTCAGAACAATTGGAATGCCGGTTTTTTAGTGAGGGTTGCTTTCTCATTGGACAGTAAAGATGCCCTGCGGCCCATCGTTGACGTGCCATGGCCGGCTCAAACCCCTCCGCCGGACTGGACGGACATTGTTCCGGAATTGGGACCGAAACCAGGCGATTTCGTGATCACCAAACACCAGTGGGGCGCTTTTCACGGGACAGAACTGGATTTGCAATTAAGGCGGCGCGGCATAACGACCATTGTCCTGTGCGGGATTGCTACAAACATCGGCGTCGAGAGCACAGCCAGGTTTGCTTTTGAATATGGGTTCAATCAGATTTTTGTGGAAGACGCCATGTCAGCGTTGTCAGTCGAAGAGCAGGCCTTCACAGTTTCCAAGATATTTCCCCGCCTGGGTTTGGTGAGAAAAACCAAGGAGCTATTAACCGAAATTTTGCCGGTTTGATTTCCAGAATATCTCTGTTCATTCCGGCTCACGGGCAGTCGTAGGATTTCTACGCACCGCCCACCACGTCACCAGACCGGCCCCGGCGCATATCAAAGCCCCGACCGTGATGGTCCATGGCACGCCCACGGCGTGCGACAGGAATCCTGATTCAATGCCGCCCATGGGCATCATGCCGCCGAATACCAGCGCCCAGACGCCCATCACCCGCCCGCGCATCGCGTTGGACACACTGCTCTGGATCAGTGTGTTGGTCGTCGAGAAATAAAGCAGCATTCCCCAGCCGCCCACAGCCAAACACGCCAGCACCAGCGGATACCAGCGCACGACCGCCAGCAGCACCAGCATCGCCGAGAACAGCCACAGCCCCCCGAGAATCATCAGCCGCGGCCGAACACGGCTGCCCCAAGTGGCCACCGTCAGCGCACCCAAAAGCGCCCCGAAGCCGTTGGCGCTGAGCAGGACACCATAACCACTTTCACCGACATGCAAAATATCCGTCGCGTAGGCGGGCAGCAGCACCGCATATGACCAGCCAAAGACGCCCACCACACCGAAGAGCAGCAGCAGGGTGCGCACCCGGCGATGCGCGGCCACATAGCGAAAGCCTTCCAGCACATGCCGTCCGGTTGAATGGGGGTTTTTCGGGGGCACAAACTGGGGCAGGCGCATCATCAACAGTCCAACGATGACCGCAATGAAGCTGACGCCGTTCAGGATGAAGCACCAAGTGATGCCAACGGATGCCATCAGCAAACCCGCCACGGCCGGGCCGACGACCCGCGCACCGTTGACGATGGAACTGTTCAGCGATATCGCGTTCATTAGATCTTCGTGGCTGGTCATTTCCACCATGAACGCCTGCCGGGCGGGCATGTCGAAGGCCATCGCCACGCCGCCCAGCGCCGCCAACGCGAGGATATGCCATGTCTGGATATGTCCGCTTCCCACCAGCGCCGCAAACACAAAGGCTGTCAGCATCATCCCGGTCTGGGTGTAGAAGACGACGGTGCGCTTGGAATGCCGGTCGGCCACGGAGCCGCCCCAGAGGGAGAGCAGCAACATTGGAAGCGTCCCGACGGCGGCCACGGTGCCCAGCAGAATCTTGGAGCCGGTCAACTGATAGACCAGCCAGCCTTGGGCGGTGCTCTGCATCCATGTCCCGGTGAGCGACACGAGCTGGCCGACGAAGAACAGCCGGAAATTGCGATGTTTCAGCGCGGCGAAGGTGTCGCGCCAGGACACGCCGCCCACGACCACGCGCCGGGGCTGCCCGGTGCCCTCTTGCGGAACACTGGCGACTTGTGCGGGTGTTTCAGATTGTTCAGAAGGCATCGCGTTGCCGATGGGATACTACGCGGTCACAGTCTCTGAATCTAGGTTGCGTTGGGGGAAAATTATGAAACGCTTGTTCAGTTCACTGGACACATCCGGCCCCCGTGACCCCACCCGCCGGTGGCAGCACCGGCGAGGAGCACGTAACGCCCGATATTATCTGGTCGGTTGCTGCCGATTCTCTCCGAATGGCGCGCCCAGTATGTGTGGGTTTTGCGGACCGTCAATATCCGGGTGCTTTCGGGCTGGTCCCAAAGCCCAGAACCGAAGCGTCCCAATCCAGCTTGCCAAATTTGCGAAATTGCATGGTAACGAGTTTGAAGGAGTTCATTCACGAACCAGGGCGGGCGGGCGACTTCCGGTGTATTGATGGATCGCTTCGCCCAACCAGGCGATGGTCTGGCCCAGATCATTCATGTTGCGGGAAGCCTCGTCGTCCTTGGCCACCTCGCCCTTGTCCAAACCATATCCGAGGTTCCAATATATGGATCCCGGCACGATGACGCCGGACATGAGGAACATGTGATTCATCGTGTCGAAGGCGTGCGTGCCGCCACCGCGTCTGACCGCCACCACGGCAGCCCCGATTTTCCCGCGGAACAATCCATCGTTGGCCAGCGCCACCAGCCCGGCGCGGTCCAGCAGCGCCTTCATTTCGGCGCTTACGTCGGAGAAGTACGTCGGTGATCCGAGGAGGATCGCGTCGGCCGCAGCCATTTTTTCAAAACACTGATTAAAAACATCGTCCTTCTGGCTGCACTGGGAATTTTTCTTCTTGAAACACTGATAACAGGCCTGGCATCCGCGGATGAGCGCTCCGCCGAGTTGGATGAACTCGGTTTCCCAGCCGGAGACGGCCAGCGGCGCAAGCGCCTTTTTCAAAAGAATTTCAGTGTTCCCGCCCTTGCGCGGGCTTCCATTTATGGCAACGGCTTTCATAATTTTAGTCCTTCAGGTGATTCATGGCTGACGATCACTTGGCCGACACTGGAGGAACTTCGGCGGATGGCTGCCAACCGCAACCGAGGGCCTTGATCAGATTGACTGAAGTCACCAGACGCGCGCCTTGCAGCTGAACGGCGTTGCGCTCCTGATTCAAGTCTGCGGTTTGAGCCGTCGCCACGTCGAGATATGTCACCAGTCCGGCTTTATAGCGATGGTTGGCAATTTCCAGCGCGCGACGCACGGCGGCGACCGCCTCATTTTCCGCATTCCATTCCCTGGCCAGCAGAAGTTGCGCGGCGAGGTCGTCCTCCACTTCGCCGAAAGCGCTCAAGACCGTCTGACGATAATTGGCGACCGTTTCGTTGTAAGCGGCGTGGGTGGCGGCGAGGTTCGCGCGGTTCAAACCGCCGGTGAACAGCGGCAATTCGATGGAAGGTCCGACCGCCCAAAACCGGCTCGGCCAGTTGAACCACGAATTGAAACTGATGGATTGAAAGCCGGCGAGGCCGTCAATTTTGACTGTCGGGAAAAACGCTGCTTTGGCGACGCCGATGTCCGCATTGGCGGCGGCCATGCGGCGTTCCGCAGCGGCAATGTCGGGACGATGTTCCAGCAATTCGCCCGGCAAACTTGGTGGAATGCCGGGAACCATGGCCGTTGCGGCATTGGTCGAAATGGAAAAAACAACCGGCGACCGGCCGCACAAAATGGCGAGCGCGTGCAGGGTTTGCGCGCGATGCAATTCAATGTCCGGCAATTGCACCTCGGCGATGTGCAGTTGCGCCGCGGCCTGCGCGACATCGAGATCAGAAACGACTCCGCCACGGCGCCGGTTTTGGGTCAGTTCCAATGACTGTTGATACGCGCCAATGGTGTTTGAGACCAGATGGTATTCCTCATCCAAAGTCCGCGCGTTGAAATAATCGGCGGCCACTTCAGCGGCGACGGCCAGTCTGGCGGATTCAAAATCGTCCACGCTGGCGGCAAAACGTGCGTGTGCCGCTTGCGACCGGCGGCGGACGCGCCCCCACAAATCCATTTCCCACCCCAGATAAATCGGCGCGGTGAATGTGTCGTAAGTGTGCGCCGCGCCGGCAGCCTGGCCGTTCTCAGGTTCGTTGACGCTGGTGCGCTGGCGCGTGAGATCGCCGCCCGGCGTGCCGCCCGCTGTGAGTTGCGGAAAATATTCCGAGCGCGCGGCGGCGGCCAGATCGCGGGCCTGCTCAAAACGCGCGGCGGCGGCAACGAGATTCTGGTTGTTCGTCAACGCCAGCGTTTCCAGCCGGTTCAATTCCATGTCGTTGAACATTTGCCACCACGCGCCGCGCGGCAGGTTCGCGGACGGTTCGGCGATTTTCCAAAGGGTGGCGTTCGTCGGATTGTTGTCGCTGAATTGTTTCGGCAGCGGCTGGTTGGGCAGCGCGGCGGCACGATGATAATTCGGCCCGACGGCGCAACCGGCCACGCCAGCCGCCAAAAGGCAGATGAAAACAAAGTTTTTCATTTCGCCGAATTGGTTGCCGACGGTTGCGCGATTTGCACCGTCATGCCCTCGGCTATGGAATCCGGCGGGTTGATGATGGCCCGGTCGCCCGGCTGTAGTCCGCTCAATAACTCAACGACATCACCAAAATCACGGCCAATTTTAATCGGGCGCAGTTGCACTTTGTTGTCGCTGCCGACAACGGCGACCTGCATTCCCTGCGCACGGAAAATCAGCGTGTTGTCCGAGAGCGTCAACCCATGCGGATCGGTGGCTTCAGTGAAACGCACTTGTGCATAGCTGCCGGCAAGAATTTCGCCATGCGGATTGGGCACCTGCAATTCCACCTGCAATGTGCGCGAACTCGGATCCACCGCGCCCGCCGTGCGCGTGACCATTGCTTCGAAGGTGCGGCCCGGCAATTCCTGAAACGCCAGCTCGGCTTTCTGGCCGGGTGCGATGGCGTGGACGAGCGGCTGCGGCACGCGGACATAGACGCGCAACGGATCGGTCTGTGCGAGGCGAAACAATTCGGGGCCGCTGGCGGCGGAAATGAGCTGGCCGATGTCCGTGCTGCGCAACGTCACCGTTCCATCAAATGGCGCGGTGACGCGATCAAATACTTTCAAGTCTTCCAACCGCTGCACATTCGCGCGCGCGGCTTCGACGTTCGCCTGCTTTAAAGTGTAATCCGCCGTTTTTTCCGCCGTTTCCTGTTCGCTGACGCTGGCGGTTTTGAGCAATTCCGTCCAGCGGTCGGCGGTGACTTTGGCCAGGTCCAACGAGGCCTTCGCCTGGTCCAATTCCGCCCTGGCCTGCGCGAGTTGCTGATCCAATTCCGGCGTGTCAATTTCCGCGAGCACCTGGCCGTTGGTGACGTGTTCGCCGATGTCCACAAACCAGTTTTTCAAATAGCCGCTGGCGCGCGCGTGAATTGAAGCTTCGACGAAGGCCTGAACTTCGGCGGGCAACGGCGTGCCCAAATCCGCCTTGGCTGCGGTCGGCGAAACGACATCAACGGTTGGAACGGACTCTGCGCGCGTCTCCGCGCGCAATTGGTGACGGTGGATCCAGCGCGGCACGAAGCCGATGAGCAGGCCGACGATGACGAGCACGACCACGATTTCGGCAATGCGCCGCAAACGAATGGGCGGCGTGGATGAATTTGAATTTGAGTTCATGGTGTTACAGATGGATTGGTTGGCCGGTGATGCCGGTGCATGAAACTGAAAACGATGGGCACAAAAAACAACGTGGCGATGGTGGCGAAAACCAGGCCGCCAATCACCGCTCGGCCGAGCGGCGCGTTTTGTTCGCCGCCTTCGCCGAGGCCGAGGCTCATGGGCAACATGCCGATGACCATAGCCAGCGCCGTCATCAAAACCGGACGAATGCGGCCGACGCCGGCTTCGAGCGCGGCGGCAATGGGATCAAGTCCGCGCTGCAAATTTTCCCGTGCGAACGTCACGACGAGCACCGAATTGGCCGTCGCCACGCCGAGGCTCATGATCGCGCCCATCAAGGCCGGAACGCTCAATGTCGTTTGCGACAAAAACAGTCCCCACACGACGCCGGACAGCGCGGCGGGCAGCGCGGTGATGATGATGAACGGGTCGAGCCAGCTTTGAAAATTAACCACGAGCAGGAAATAAATCAGCACAATCGCGCCCATCAAACCAACGGCCAGACCGAAAAAGCTGGAGCGCATCGTTTCGGCCTGGCCGCGCACGACAATGCTGCCACCGCGCGGCAGGTCTTTTTTGACTTTTTCGACGAGCGGCTGAAGGTCGCCCAACACGCCGCCGAGATCGCGCCCGTCCACGTTTCCGTAAACATCAATGACGGGAATGACGTTGTAATGCGAGACGACCGGCGAGACATTCACGCGCGAAATGCTCGCCAGATTGGCTAAAATCTGCGCGTCACTCGTCCCCGGCTGATTGGCGCTGATCGGCATCGCGTTGAGTTGTTGCACGGAATCCATGGCGTATTCCGTCGCGCGCACGTTGATGAGATATTGAACGCCGATTTTCGGATCAATCCAGTAGGCCGGTTGCACCTGGGTGCTGCCGCTCAAGCCGAGCAAAACCGAATTGGCCACGTTTTGTTCCGTCAGGCCGAGTTCCGCCGCTTTGGAACGGTCAACGGAAATGCGGAATTGCGGCCAGTTGTCGGGCTGTTGCACGCGCACGTCCACCGCGCCGGGAATTTTTCTAATCTGCTCCGCGAGTTGCACGGCGATGGCGTGGCTGGCGGCCTGATTGCGTCCGACGATTTGCACGTCGAACGGCGCGGGCAAACCGAAATTCAACGTCTGGCTTACGATGTCCGCCGGCAGAAAATAAAAAGTCGTGCCGGGAAACTCACGGTTCAACCGCTCGCGCAACTGGCGGACGTAATTTTCCGTCGGCGCGTGGCCGGGTTTGAGCTGCACGAGTATGTCCGCGTCCGCCGGCCCGATGACGCCGCTGGTATTGTAACTCAAATTGATCGAGGAATTCGGAATGCCGATGTTGTCGAGAATGCCGGCGATTTCGCGCGGCGGGATTTCCGCGCGAATGGCGTGGTTGATTTGACCGGCCAGCCGCTCGGTTTCCTCGATGCGCGTGCCGGTGCGCGCGCGGATGTGCAGCAAAAATTGTCCGGCATCCACCGCCGGGAAAAAATCCCGGCCAAGCACCGGTGCCAGCAGCCAGGACGCGGTGCAAAACAGGAGAAAGAACATCGCAAATGGCCGGCGATATTCAAAACAGCTTTTCAGCAGGGCGCGGTAGCCGCTCCGAAAACGGTCGAAGCCGTTTTCAAAGGCGCGTTGAAATTTGACCAGCGGCAAAAGCCGGGCGGGAACTTTGGCTTCGTCAATGTGTTCGCCGTGCAGTTTCACATTGCGGTAAAACCACATCACCAGCGTGGGCACGAGCGTCCGCGAAAGGACGTAGCTGGCGAGCATGGCAAACACCACGGCTTCCGCCAGCGGTACGAACAGATAACGCGCCACACCGGTCAGAAAAAACATGGGCACGAACACGATGCAAATGCACAGCGTCGAGACAAACGCCGGCAACGCGATTTCCTGCGAGCCGACGAGAATCGCATCCTCCAGCTTTTCGCCGGCCGCCATGTGGCGATGGATGTTTTCAATCGCCACCGTGGCGTCGTCCACCAGGATGCCGACCGCCAGCGCCAGACCGCCGAGCGTCATTAAATTGATCGTTTCGCCGAGCGCGCTCAAAGTGGCGATGGAGCACAGCACCGAGAGGGGAATGGAAAGCGCGATGATGATGGTGCTGCGCCACGAGCCGAGGAACAGCAGAATCATCAATGCGGTCAGCGCGGCGGCAATCGCGCCCTCGCGCAGCACCCCGCTGATGGCCGCGCGCACGAACAGCGATTGGTCGGCAAATTCCTGGACGTGCAAATCCGACGACACGGTGGCCATGACGCGCGGCAGGGCGGCCTTGATGTCGCGCACGACATCCAGCGTCGAAGCGGAGCCGGTCTTCATGACTGTCAGCAGCGCGCCGCGCACGCCGTCCTGGCGCACGGCATTTTGTTGCGGCGTGAAGCCGTCGTGAACTTGCGCCACGTCGCTCAAATAAATCGTCGCGCCATTCACAACCTTGACTGGCAGGCGGTTCAAGTCATCAATCAGGCGCGGATTGGAATCCACGGCCACATCGTATTCGGTTCCGCCAATTTTCGTCGTGCCGCTGGGCAGAATTATATTTTGCGCGTTGATGGCGTTGACGACATCCTGGGCGATCAGATTTTTCGCCTTCAGCGCGGGCAGGCTCAAATCCACCGCGACGACGCGGGTTTTACCGCCGTAGGGCCAGGGAATCATTGCGCCGCGTGCGCTGGCCAGCCCGATACGAACCTGGTTGGCGGTCACGTCAAAAAGTTGTTGCTCCGACATTTTCGGACTGCTGAAACTGTATTGCAAAATCGGCACCGTGGAGGCGTTGTATTGGATGACCAGTGGTGGCGTCATGCCGGGCGGCATCTGCTTCAAAACGGTTTGCGCCGAGGCCGTGATTTGCGCAACGGCGGCATCCACGGACGCGCCGGGCTGTAGAAAAACTTTTACGATCGAAATGCCGTTGTAGGAAGTGGACTCGATGTGCTCGATGTTGTTGACCGTCACCGAGAGGGCGCGTTCATGCGTGTAAGTGATGCGCTGCTCGAACTGCTGGGAATCGAGGCCGGTGTATTGCCAGATGACGCTGACGACCGGGATGTTGATCGCCGGGAAAATATCCGTCGGCGTCCGCAGCAAAATCAGCGGCGTCAACAAAACCAGCAGCAGCGCGGCCACCACAAACGTGTAAGGCCGGCGAAGGGCAAGTCTGACAATCCACATAAAGGTTAATTCATTGAAACCGGGCTTATTGGCGGCTTGGGAAGCGTCTCATTACGAACGGCCCTTGGGAATTTCCGCGCCGATTAAGGCAAACAGTCCCGCTTCGAGCTGGCCCAGTATTTTAAGGTCGTTGTAAATTTTGGCGCGCAGCAAAAGCCCGACCACAAAGGCGTGAACCAGCATGGCTTTGGTTTCCGGATCGCCCGCCGAGGCGTTCCCGTCCTTGATCGCGTCAGCAATGGCGCCCGACAGATATTTGACAAACCGGTCAATCAAGGCCTGGGTTTCGAGCCGGACCTTTTTGTCCTGGGTCGCCAGTTCGCCGCCCACGCTGGTGTAGGGACAACCGCAAACATGGCGGTATTTCCTCTGCCGCTGCCGCTGCGATTTTCGGATGTAATCACACCACAAGCGCAGCCGTTCCAGCGGCGGATTTTTCCGGGAAAACATTCGTTCATAGTTCGGCTCCTTCAAACGCCAATGCTCTTCGTAAGCGGCAACGACCAAATCCGTCTTGGTTTTAAAAAAGTAATAAAAACTGCCCTTATTGACCTTGGCTTGGTGGCAAATCTGTTCCACGCTGACCGAGCCGTAGCTGCTCTCATGGATGAGATCAAAGGCCACGGACAAAAGCTTTTCTCTGGCATCACTGGTTCGACCCATAATTATATCGCGGATTCATTGCGACGCGACGCACAATAACCTATTTATACAACCGGTCAACTATTATTTGAACCCGTTGAGGTGACATGTGCGAGTTGAAAGCAGTCCATCGAAGCAGCGGTTTATGATTTCCTCCTACCAACCGGGTAAGAAACGCGACTGCAACGGCTCTGTGAACCCTATATTCGAAACACGGATCAACTCATGTTTCATGAAACAGAATGGCAGGCAACGCTCGAAGGCGAGGGTCGGTTCCAAACCATTTCAAACCAAGAAAAAGCCAATAAAGTGCAGTGTTTTGAGCGTGCAATAAATTCAAATTGGAGGCGGAGGTCGGAATCGACCGAGTCTCGTCTTCCACAAGCCACTCGAAATCAATCGTCTATGGCATCGCTGACTATTTGACTATAAACGAGTTACGTTTATTGTCAACACATATCCGGCCATATCTTTTCTTACCAGTTTTAGCCCTGTTAAAAGGGTCCGTGCTGGCACTTTTGCTGGCACTTTTTTCGTCTTTTTGGTCCTCGATAGGCGATCCCATCTTGCGAATTGAAATAGAGCTTGACAAACCGCTCAAATGAATATACGCTTCCGCTGGCTTCAAGAAGCCAGCGGAAGCGTATATTCATTGTGCATTTATCAGTCGTCCAAAATTCTGAAACTTGACAACACAGTGTCATTCCCGTATGCTCCAAAGGAGCATACGGGAATGACACTGTGAATTCGAATAAACCGCCAACACAAGTTCCGATGGACCGATGGGAGGTTTTTTTGCGGACGTTGGGTGATCGCGTGTCAGCAGCCAGCGAAAAAAATTTGACTGCTCGTTGCTGGAAAATTTCCACCCTCCGCCGCGAGATCAGAGCGGTTACCAAATCGAACCAAGAAGTGTTGCGGACAACTTTCCCGCCTGCTCATGTTGTTATTGAGCAGCTCAAGCGGATGGGCTGGATACACTCAATCAAGGTGCAATCTCCGAACGGCGCCGAGTTAACAGATTTTCTGCTGCTGGATATGGAAGCCGGAAAAGGCGAACCTATTTATCCGCTGGAACTTCTTCAGGCTTATTTGCCGGACGGCGTCGTCTGTTATTTCAGCGCCATCAACTACTACGAACTGACCACACAGGTTGTCGCGCATCACCATGTCGCCCGGCTCAACCCGCCGAGGGCCAAAAAAAGTGTCGAGGCGGTTGACACGACAGAGCCGGATCTGTCGGGTGAAACTGTGGAACGAAACCCACTAGGGACAGATATTTTCCATTTTGAGGATGTTGGTTATTACCTAAACAAACGCGATATCTCACTTGTTCCTGGTATTCAGTTTCGCGTGGTGTCACCGCGTTGCTGGCTGCGAATCACAACACTGGAGCAAACCTTGCTGGATGCACTGATGCAACCGGTTCGCTGCGGTGGTGAAGCGGTCGTTTTGGAGGCATGGGAAACTGGTGTTAAGCAAATTGACGCTGACCGCATGGTCGAACATCTGGCAAAAATACAGCGTGATGATCTTGACCGGCGCGTGGGTGCTGTTCTGGAAATGATCGGTGCTGATTTTGCAGCATCAACATTGGGTCATAGGCTGAATGCAATCAGAGAACGATTGATGACACAGGATCTTCCTGAAATTTCACTCTTGGCTGGTTTTGAATTCCCGGAGCGGAACAATACTTGGAAGGTTCGGACACCGTAACCATTGATTGCAATGAACCGCGAAAGCCGAGAGCACTGGATCAACGAAATTCTCAACGAGGTTTTTCTGGCTGTGATTGCTTGGGAACCGCTCAGGAATGCTCTTATTTTCAAGGGCGCGCGAATTTTGAATCTGCATCTTGGGGACAATCGTCAGTCACTCGATATTGATAGCAACATAGCACCCGAGTTGGTTGCGTCCACCCCAGACCTCGGAGCGCAGGCAAGTTTTCTGGAGGAACAAATTCCACCAGCGTTGCGACGCCATTTCGAGCGCCAGAATCCAGTCAAGTTCAAGCTAGGCAGGGTAGATGTTGTTCGCAAACCACCAAAAGGCCACTTGCGCGGATGGAATGCGTTTCTTTTGAGGATTGAGGTTCAAGACAACAGCTTGGCTGGAGTCCGTGGCTTGCCGATGCTGGAAACCATGGCGCAATTCCATTTTCACATCATTCCCCGCCACGGTGGCGATGTGCCTGATCCGCGCGGCGGTGTGCGATGGGTCATCCCGGGGAAAGCAAAGTATTGGTGATGCTTACTTTTGAGGCAGGTTGTGGTGAAAAATGATCACGACGTTTTGGCGAACCAACCGAAGCGATGTTCGCGGTGCCACGCGAGTGCTTCCTGATGTGGGTGGTAGGCCGAATCACTGGGCAAAATAATCCGCTTTCGGTCGGTGGCCATTAGCGGAAAGGCTTTGTAGTCGGCAAGCTTTGCTTTGGGATGGATTTCGACTTCGTATTGGTCAGTGATCGTGAAGATTCCCTGGTCGAATGCCCAATGCACTGACTTTGATAGCGCGAGGCCGTTGCGAGGATCATCCGTTCCAAGGTTGCCTTTGCCAATGATGTGGGCGGCATCCGCCTCCACCGTATCAGAATAGACAAATTTCTGACCTGTCACAGCACAGGTTTTGTCATAGTTGTCGAGGACCACGTCGCGAAAAGCCTGGTCACGCCGCTGCGCATTAACTTTGTATAGTACCCGGTCTTCGCGCAAAAACGGCTGCCAGTCTTCCAAGGATTCCAACCGAAGCGCGGTTTCGATCAGTTCATCCTGAAGCGGGAGGTTGAGATAGTCGGTAAATCGGTCAGCGGGGACACCGCGGATGCTGAACAAGTCTTTTCGATCATCAAACGACTCGACCAGACCCAAGCCGAGCAAGCGATAACGCGTGCCGGTGGCGGACGTTTTATCGCTGAGCATGGTCAGCGCATATCGGAAGGAAAGCCAACGCCAGAAACTGATGATAAAAAAGGCGCGGGTTTGCGATGCCAGACTGTCCTTTATCGTGACGGCCTTCAACAAGCTGCTGGCCGATGAAAATTTCTTCACGCTGTTAAGAGCAGAGTCGCTGGCCACGATTCCAAAATATCTGTCGGTAAAACTTTCCCCAAAACAGAAGGAGGCGGCATGAACGAGATGAGAATAGGGTTTGAGATGCGGAAAATCCGGCTGGCACTGGAAAATATTTCGCCGCTGCGGCAAATCAAAGACCTGGACAAAGGCATCATGCGCTACAAAAAGATTCTGGCCTCCATCAAGGAGGTCGGCCTGGTCGAACCGCTCGTGGTGTATCCGCAAAAAGACGCGCCGGGGAAATATCTGCTAAAGAACGGGCATCTGCGCTATGTTGCGCTGAAAGAATTGGGGGAAAAGTCCGCTGACTGCATCATTGCCACCGACGACGAATGCTACACCTACAATGCGCGTGTCAGCCGACTCCCGCCCATTCAGGAACACAGAATGATCGTCAAGGCGGTGAACGACGGAGTCAGCCCGGAGCGGTTGGCGGCGGCGTTGAACATGCCACTCCACGTCGTGAAAGCGTCCATGAATTTGTTGAACGGCATTCATGAGCAAGCGGCCGATTTGTTGAAGGACAAAAACATTTCGCCCCGGGCAATCCAGCTATTGAAGCGGGTCAACGGGATGCGGCAGATTGAAATCGCGGACTTGATGGTGAAGCACAATAATTTTTTCACTGGCTACGCTGAAGCGCTGGTTTTGGGAACGGTCAAAGATCAAATGGTTAAACCTGATGAGCCGAAGAAAAAGAAGGGCATGTCGGCGGAAGACATCGCGCGGATGGAAAGTGAAATGGAGTCGCTGGAACGAGACCTGAAAGCGGTCACAGATAATTACATGGAAAACATGTTCACCCTGCAAACAGCGCAAACCTACATCAAAAATCTGTTGAAGAACGCCAAGATTGTCCGGTATCTGAATGCCAATCACGCTGAAATCTATTCGGAGTTTGAAACGATTGCGGCAGCGGAGACGGTGTGAATTGTGCGCTGCATTGAGCCTGCGCGGATAGACCGGGACTTTTTTGAGCGGCAATAGTGGGGGGGATGAGGGGAAAGGCTAAAGGCTGAAATCGCGAAAGCGGAGATTCTTGATGGTTGAGGGGGAAGGTTGAGAGTTGAGGGGGGAAAGTGTCAAAAGTGAGGACAGACCCGCTTCAGGGAATCGTGTGGGTCGGCGTGGTTTTGTTCCTGTTCGGCCTGGGGACGCTATTCTATCCGCCGTTGCGCGCCATTATTGGAAGCGTAACGACGAGTGCGGCGATTTTGGTTGGCGGTCTGGTGCTCATGGTGTTGCCGACGCTGGTCGTGGGGAATGAACTTATGATTTTAGGCGGCGTGACGCTGGCGGTCGGCGGATGGTTTGTAGCCCACCGTTACGGGCAAATGCGCGGGTTGGTGGATGCGGCGAAAAATAATTTGGAAACCAAGTGAGAGCTTTTAGTTATCAGGTTTCGGCATTGTCATAAAGCTGACGGTGCTCGACTTGAATGACATCTCTAAATTACGAATCTCATCCGGCTTGGCTGGAGCGACAATGATTTTTACCCAGTTCCACTTACCCGGCATAAGACTGTCAGTGAGGGTGACGGTATTCGAGCGCTGTAATGATTGCCATTTAGCGGAGATTGCTTCGCTGAAATTATTTGTTCCTGCGATGTCTTGCCACGATGGACCCCAATACGTCGTTGCCTCAAAACCGCTGTATGTCATATAGGAGGGATTACCGATTTGGAGCGTAAGGCGGTAGCCATCGAGGTAACTCTCCATGCTATCAACTGAAACCATTAGGGGGCCATTATTGCACTCCACTCTTTGGTAGCTTTTTTGCGTTGGATCCAAATGCACGCGAGTTTTACCACCTTCCTCAAGTGACCGCATGAAAGATTCTGATTGCAGTTGCTGGACTGATTTTTCCAATTTGTCCACATGCTGCCCCAAGGTCAGCAGGGCGTTACTATATGTTGTCAACGTGGTGCGGGTACCCGCCGGGACGGGAAAGTCTTTTGCCTCCGTGACATAAGGGTCCAAACAAAGTTTCAGTTCACAGTTCGCATAGTCGTTTTGGTAGGCATAGGTGCGAACCTTAAGAGATTGGCCGTCTGAGGGCAAAAGTGCCGCCAATGCATGGCGGACGACGCTGTAGCAGGCATCGTATGCCTGCTTTGCATCAGTGCCGGTAGCGAACACGCTCGCTGTGCCATTGCCATCATCGGTAACCATAATTCTCCCGCCTTTGAGAATTGCAGCCCATGCTGGTAGCGGTGAGTTTTCTGGCAACTCGTCAATTATACTGGTTCTTGGAAGTTCAGCAGGACCACCCCTGGCTGTTTCCAGAGCCTGGGGCAATAATCTGGAGAACTGGTCCAGTAAAGGTTGCAGCTGGCCTTTTTCATATCTGTGTTTTACCCCCTCTGCGATCACGGACTGAATCGTTTGGCCTGACTGTGTCAAGTCCTGTAAATCAACAAGACCACGGTAATTGGCGTGTATCCAACGGGGAGCCGGTGGGACTGGATGCGTAACGTTGGCAGCCGGCGGCGTGGATGTAGTCTGGGCCGTGGCCGGAACGGGTTGTGGTTGGACGAGACTCTTTGATCCTGAGTCAAATAGCGGGCCAAGCAGGAGAATAATGCCAAAAACGATTAGGCCAGAGATGGCAATGCCGACGAACTTGCCGTAATTCTTTTGCACCTGCGCTCGCTGCGGGAACTGAGTCCCCGTGGCGGGGTGAAATGTCTGCTTACAGACGGGGCATCGGACCATCGTGGCCTGACTGGTTAAAAGGGGGAACTGCAACTTGGCGTTACATTTTGGGCAAGTGGTTTTGAACATGGCTTATCCTCCCCATTCCGCGCATAGCAATTCGGCCTGCTGCAGGACGGTTTGCGTGGCCTTTTCCTGCTTGTCCGGCGGGTAGCCGAATCTGCGGAGCACCTTCTTGACCATGACGCGTAGCTTGGCACGCACGGATTCCTTGGCCGTCCAGTCGATGCTGACATTTTCACGGATGGTTTTCACCAGTTCCTGAGCGATAAATTTCAGGTTTTTATCGCCCAACGCTTTTACGGCGCTGTCGTTGGTTTCCAGCGCGTCGTAAAACGCAACTTCGTCCTGGCTCAAGCCAAGGTCTTTGCCACGCGTGTCGGCCTGGCGCATGTCCTTGGCGAGTTGAATCAATTCCTCAATCACCTGCGCCGTTTCGATGGCGCGGTTTTGGTATTTACGGATGGAATTTTCCAACAGTTCGGCAAATGACTTTGATTGAATCAGGAATTTTTTGGAACGCAGCTTGATTTCGCTGTTCAGGAGCTTGCGCAACAACTCGACGGCGAGATTTTTCTGCGGCATCCCGCGAACCTCGGCCAAAAAGTCGTCGGACAAAATCGAAATGTCGGGCTTCTTCAGACCGGCGGCGGCAAAAATGTCCACGACTTCATCGGATGCAACGGCACGGGAAATAATCTGCCTGATGGCGGCATCAATGTCCCCCGGCGATTTATCCTTGCCGCTGATTTCATTCTTGGCGATGGCGGCGCGGACGGCCTGGAAAAATCCAACGTCATCGCGGATCTCAATCGCCTTGGCGTGCGGAACAGACAGCGCAAACGCCTGGGAAAGCTCGGTGACGGCGCGCAAAAATGTTTGTTTGTGGTCGTCGGGCTTTTTGGTCTTGGCCCCTTGCGCGTAAATAAATTCCTGCGCCGCCGGGAGCAGGCCGAGTTTTTCAGCGGGTTTGCCCTTCGTCCATTTTGACCAGTCGAAGCCGTGGAAATGGTCACAGCAAATTTCGTATTTCTCCAGCATGACGGCGACGGCTTCCTCCTGGTCAATCGCCGTTCGTCCGTGGCCACCACTTTCGGTGTAGGTGGCCAGAGCATCTTTCAACTCATGGGCAAGGCCGAGATAATCCACAACCAAGCCGCCTGGCTTGTCCTTGAAAACGCGGTTCACGCGGGCGATGGCCTGCATCAGCCCGTGGCTGCGCATGGGTTTGTCCAGATACATCGTGTGCAGGCACGGCGCGTCAAAGCCGGTCAGCCACATATCGCGGACGATGACAATTTTGAACGGGTCTTCGCCCTTCTTGAATCGTTTCGCCAGCGCCTCACGGCGCGGTTTGTTGCGGATGTGATCCTGCCATTCGAGCGGGTCGCTCGCCGAGCCGGTCATCACGATTTTCATCACGCCCCTGGCGTCATCCTTGTGATGCCACTTGGGGCGCAATTTGCGGATGGCCTCGTAAACCTCAAAACAGATGCGGCGGCTCATGCAGACAATCATGGCCTTGCCGTCCATCACTTCCAGCCGGGCTTCCCAATGCTTCACCAAATCGTCGGCAATGAGGCCGACGCGCTTATCCGCGCCGACGATGGCTTCCAACGCCGCCCATTTTGATTTGAGCTTTTCCTTGTGCTCCAGTTCTTCGCCTTCGGTCGCATCCTCAAAATCCGGGTCAATCTTCGGTTTTTCCGACGGTTTCAATTCCAGTTTGGCGAGCCGGCTTTCGTAAAAAATCGGCACGGTCGCCTTGTCCTCGACGGCGCGCTGGATGTCATAAATGGAAATGTAGTCGCCAAACACCGCCCGCGTGTTGGCGTCGGCCTTTTCGATCGGTGTGCCGGTAAAGCCGATGAAAGAGGCGTTCGGCAGTGCGTCGCGCATGTGGCGGGCGAAACCGTCAATGAAATCGTATTGGCTGCGATGCGCCTCGTCGGCGATGACGACGATGTTTCGTCGGTCGGAAAGCAAAGGGTGTTTGCCGCCTTTGTCTTCCGGAAAAAATTTCTGAATGGTGGTGAACACCACGCCGCCCGATGCGACGGCGAGGAGTTTTTTCAAGTTATCCCGGTTCTGGGCCTGCACCGGCTTTTGCCGGAGCAATTCATGGCAGCGGGCAAAAGTGCCGAAAAGCTGGTCGTCGAGGTCATTGCGGTCGGTGAGAATGACCAACGTTGGATTCTCCATATCCGGCTCGACCACCAACCGCCCGGCGTAAAACGCCATTGTCAGCGTCTTGCCAGAACCTTGGGTGTGCCATACCACGCCAACACGCTTGTCGCCGGTTTCACCGCCAGGCTGTTTTCTGGCGAAATAGCCGGCACTTTCCTTTAATTCCATCGCCCCGGCACTGGCGGCGCGGATGGTTTCGGTCACGGCGATATTGACGGCATGAAATTGGTGGTAGCCCGCCAGTTTTTTGACGACACCATCACCGCCGTCATCCTCGAACACGATGAAATGCCGGACAAGGTCGAGGAAACGGCGTTTATCACACACGCCGCGCAACAACACTTCCAGTTGCGGCATGGTGGCGGGCGCGACGGTTTCGCCGTCAATGGTGCGCCAGGGCATGAAGCGTTCCTTGTCCGCGCTGATGGTACCGATGCGCGCCTCCAAGCCGTCGGAAATAATCAGCACGGCGTTGTGGACGAATAACGCCGGGATTTGATGCTTGTAGGTTTGGAACTGCGCGAACGCCTGCCAGATGTCGGCGTTTTCATCCGCCGCATTTTTCAATTCAATGACGCCCAGCGGCAGGCCGTTGATGAAAATCACCACGTCGGGCCGCCGGTTGTGCTGACCTTCGATCACGGTGAACTGGTTCACCACCAGCCAGTCGTTATTGTCCACGTCGGCAAAATCAATCAGCCGGACGATTTCCGCGCCGATGCTGCCATCCTTGCGGCGGCATTCGACGGCGATGCCGTCCACCAGCAGGCGATGAAAGGCGCGGTTTTGGGTGATGAGGTTTGGGCCGACAGGGATGGTGATTTTGCGGAACACTTCGTCCAGTGCTTCGGCTGGCAACTTGGGATTCAACTTGCGCAACGCGGCGCACAACCGTTCCGGCAAAAACGCCTCGCCAAAACTTGTCCGTTCCGCTTTGGCTTCGCCGGGGGCGATGATCTGACCATGGAGCCGGGAATACCCCAGCTCCCCGAACCAATTCAGGGTGGCGTCCTCGACGATGGATTCGGTGAAACTCATGTTTTTACAGAGTGTCGCGATTCGCCGTCCGCCCGATGATCCCCCCCCAAATCCCGACACTTTGTCGGGATTTCTGTCGGGATTGGGACGCAGACACCGGAAGAAGCCAGGACCGGACAATATGTCCGGATAAATGTCCGGGTAGAAAAAAGGGCTTTATGGCCCCGGCGCTACCCGGACAAAATGTCCGGGTAAATGTCCGGGTAGTAATTCCGGACTGCTTCATGGCAAGGGCTCCCATCATTTGATTTGATATTCAGACATGGGGCCGGACTCAATCTTCCGCACGAGGCCCAACTTGAAAAATTGGTTCAAATGACGACGGGCAGTCCGATCGTCCACCCCCAGCGCCGCCGCATACTCGCCCGACTTGGCGTGACCTTTCGACGCGAGCCATTCCCAGCCGGACCGTTCCGACTTGCTGAGTTTGTCCAGAACTGCGGCATCGAGAACCGTTACTGCCGCCTGCTTGTGCCGGTAAATGGTCAGATTCAAATAAATTCCATCAAATGCATATTTCGGCACCGGCAATCCATGCTTGGTGGCGGCTGCACTGAGAGTTCTCATCCCCAAGCCACGTCCTTCCAGCAGTTTTGTCCCGCTGAAAGCAAACTGAAGCTTGGGATTCCGATTATACATGGGCGCGGTGAACGCCTGCATCTGCTCCAAGGTGATGGGAAATAGCGGAGCGCCCGGGCTGCGCACCGTGACCGTATCCGCCGTGACCACCAAATGACAAGTGGCGCCGGTCAGGTCGTAATCGCGATGCACCAGCGCGTTGATCACCGCCTCACGAACCAGCTCGAACGGTAGAGCGGGCCGTTCTTCCCGCGTCATCCGGCTCCGATCAATCACGTTCGGCAGCTTCGGACGCAGCCAGTCCTCCACAAAATCAGGAATCAGGATGGCCGGTCCGTCAAAGTTCTGAATCTCGTGCGTGCCATCAGGAAACTCGATGGTCGCATTCAGCCCGGCATGATGCAGGACATCGCGCGGTGCTTTCCCGAAAAGCAGGAATCCAAACCCGGTCGGCACGAGCTTTGAGCCTCGGCGGCGGAGCAAGCCCTGACGCTCCAAACGCTGGAGGAACCCGGCTGACACCGTCTTGTCCGGAATTTTCGTTTGCTCGCGATAGCGCGCCAGAGCGTCGGACGCCAAGTCGGCCAATCCAACGCCGGCCAGCACTTCGTCCCATTTTGAAAGTGGCGACGGCTTGGCCGTTTTCCCGGCCTTGATCTCGGCGGCACGTTTGAATGCCTGCTCAATAAATTTCTTGTTCACCTCACGAATCTGTTCCTGCAAATCGAGGTCGAACAAGTGAACCTTGACGCCATTCCGCTCCAGATACCTGATGCCCTGCCGATCCACGGTGGGGTCCGGGTCTTCAATGCCTACCCAAACCTCGGCAATCCGGGCGTTCACGATCCGTTCGGCACAAGCCAGCTTGGGATGCTTCCGCGCCCCCGGCGCACATGGTTCCAGAGTCGCAAACAGAACCGAGCCATCGAGTCGTTCGCCAGGATGCTTGCGCTCCAGCAACGTGTATTCGGCATGGTCGCCAAGCCGGAGTTCCCCTCGAAACGCCGTGTCCACGGTCCCGTCCGGCTTCAACAGCACGGCACCCACCAGCGGACTGGCCTTTTTGTCGGCGCGAGGCTCATTGATGGATTGCTTCATCACCTCGATGGCCTGTTCCATCAACTTTCTGGCATCAAACTCGGGCTGCTTTGGCATGTTTGAAAATGGTTACGTCAGAGTTTTAACAATGTGCGAACAAATGACAACTTTTCCCGCTGCCGCTGCTGCTGCCGCCGCCGCCACCATCGCCACCATCGCCACCGTCATCATCATCGCGCTCATCTTGCTGTTGCTGTCACACGCAACCAGCCGGACAACAGCAGCAGCGCGTCGCGCTGTACGGCATTATTCGATGCCTAATCGGGGTTTGAACACCGCGACAAACTTCTCGGCGGTTTCGCGGATCCATTGATGCTGACGCTGCCAATCATCAATTGCCTTGATGTCCGCCGAAAGAACAGCCGATAAATAGGGGTCATCAAGGTGTAATTTTTCACCCGTCAAAGTTTCCAGTTCCGGAATATGAGTTTCAATGAGCTCTTTGAACAGGCGGCGCTGGTTTCTTCCGGCAGCATTCGGAACCCCCAAATAAACATAGAAAGACATGATTGAGGGATAATATTGGACGCCAAATTTGATGCCATCGTCGAGCGGATTGAACCGGCAGACCGTCTGGCCCTTGTCGAGATCGTTCGGTCGCAACGCGAGTTGAGAGCCAGTGAGAGATACCGAGCAGGCCCGCCAATATTTCGCCTGCAAACCTCGCTGTTCAAGCGCTTGTCGCAACTCCGGGTCATTGAGCGCCTCTTTTTCCAATTGAATGACACGAGGCTGAAGAACTCGCTGGAAATCCTCAAGGCGATCCCCGAACCAATCGTGCTGAACCGGCCAATCATTCTGGTCACGGATGGGAATGCCTTCATCGGTGGTGTAGATTTCTCCGCCGTTATTATTGAGTTCCCAACTGAGCTGATAGCCGAGTTCCTGTTGGATGACGGTCTTATCTTTTTCCAAGCCCTGCGCGATTTTTTCCCCGACCTTGCCGGAGAGTATCAGAGAAAAGTGAATCTGGCCGCGCTGCTGGTTGAAACTCATTACAAACTCTGCCTCGCCGGTTGTGCCAATGGACAGGGACAGCCACGAGTCCGGGACGGGAACTATAAAATCAGGCGGAACACCCCGTTCTTCCAAGCGCGAATCCAAATGCCGCCAATATTCAAGCTTTGCCTTAGCAGCGTTGGTCAATCCCTCTGGCTCGGGCATGGCCTCCGCTGAAGCGGCATAGGCGGTATCAGTTACCGGGCGAGGCCAAAGGGACACCACGCGCGTCGCGAGCGTGACGGTTCTTTTGGCGATGGCCTCCGCATCCCATTTAGGCAGGCCAGCGAAATAGGCGTTTAGATCCAAGTGGCTGTTGGCAAGTTCGACCTGCTTGGTTTCAAATGGCCAGTTGCTTAACTCCGTGTTGTAGCCGGTGAGCGTCAGATTGCCCAAGGTATGCAGCAAGGTATCGTGGATATTTTCCCAGCCGTCACCCAGCATTTCCTTCCACGCCCGGCCATTCTTATTGTTGGTGATGGTTTGAGGCATGACGTGTTCTATGGTCAGGGTGCTCAAATCCACCCGTTCACGATGGCCGAAGCTTTCTTCCAACGCCTCAAGAATCACGCGTGTTTTTGTGCTTTCACGGCGATATAACTCGAAGCCGGGCAGGCGGGCCAGAACCGCCGCATCATCCGGCCAACGCCGGCCAAGCCAGTAGGCTTGGAGATCGTTGCGCGGCTGGCCGCGAATTACGGTGATGGCTTCGACGAACCACTTGTTGTATGGACGGGTAGATTCACCGCAAATGGAGCGGCGCAGAACGAAGCTGACAAGATCAAGAAGGCAACCAAACAATTCCTCCTTGTTCAACTCGCCGCGGTCATTCCGGTCGAGCAGATTCAACATGAGCGGATAGGCGGTGGTGATTTCCATGCCGGCCACTTGCCGTAGAATGGTACGCAAAGTCGCATCCTTGACTGACGCCGGACGGCGTAACATGAGGTCTAGTTTGGCGAAACGTTTCAGTTCACCAATCATCACCTCCGGCTGCCGCACAACAGTTTCATGGGCATTCTTGAAATCCACGAATGTGGCATCTTCCTTGGAATATTTGCCGTTCCGCATGAGGTAATCCCGGTAAAACGGCGTCATTTCGATGGCCGGGTCAGTGTCACTGGCCGCGAACATCGCCTCAAATGGTTTCCAGTGCTGGTCATCAAACTCCTGTTGTTTGGCAGACGGAATTTCCATGAATACAAAGTTGCGGACAAGATCGGACTCTTCGAGGGGCAGGCCGGTGGAATTAAGGCTGTCAAAAATCTCGTAGGGATTTTCACCATCAATTGAAACAGCCACCAGATTCAGCCGCGTCGTGACAACATCGAGCAGCTTGGCCAGTTCTTTTTGCGTTTCCTTGCGGGATAAGTGCTGGACGTGACGATGAAAATATTTCCAGGCTTCAAAAACTCGGCTGTCGGCGAAGCCAGTCATATCATTCCCCTCAACCATCGCGGTTAGCACTTCACGGTCGCCGAGCCGGGGAAGCACCTTGTAGCGGTCGCTTCCTTGTTTGCGTTTGAACAGGAGGTAATCCTCGGTGATTTCATCTGCGAACTCGTTAAGATTGCGCGTTCGGGCTACGTCGCGGATGGCGGCCAAGAGGATGGTCAGCGTAGTAATGCGCTGCTGTCCGTCTATTAATTGAAATGCTGCGGCATTGCCTGGCAGACGTGGCGGCTGGGTGCAAACCAGCGGGCCAAGGAAATGAACCGGCTTCGCGCCGTTCTCCAACAAGGCCCAGATGTCCATGCGCAGGCGTTCCCAATGCATCTTCTCCCACGAGTAGAAGCGTTGGAACAACGGAATGATATATTGATCCCCCGAGAAAAGGATCTCTCGAACGGTTTTTGGCTTGGCATCCATAAAGTGTTATTTGATCCCTTGAATCATCTGCGCGACTTGGGCGGCCTGGATAAAGGCCGCGCCCTGATGGTTCTCGATTATCTTAAAAGCACCCGTTTGCGACATGGTTAACATGCAGGCGTGATGTATGCTGAGAACCGCGTCCTGCAACGCCTGTTTGTCCTCAAGCATTTCGATGCTCAAGCCCATCTCAACACACGTTTCCGCCGACAGATGCCGAGCGTGGGACAAGGTCAATGCGTGGTCGGTCAACTCCTTGACGATCCGGTCAATTTTTTGATCGCGGGCTGCATCACCGGCGAGCATTCCGGTGGCGAGCCAGTCGCGGACGAGTTGTTCGGACCAAGCGATGGCCTTCTGGCACTCACCGATAAATGCAGGGGAATACTTGGCGATGATGGGCTGCCAGACGGGAATTTTTGCCGGGTCAACTCGGATTTCTTCGTATGCCCGCCTAAATTCCTCGATCACGCCATGCGCGGGAATACCATTAAACTGTGGATCAACCGGGCCTAAGCTGGATTGCTTGCCCATCAAAATCACTTTGCAGGAACAGGCAATCATCGTTCCGCCCGACATGGCAATCTGCGGCACTATGGCCCGAATATCGCCGTTAAACATCTGGCGCAGGTAATCCACCAACGATTCGGTGGCGGCCGTGTCACCGCCCGGCGTGTGCAAAACCAAGTCCAGGCCCAACTTCCTGTCCAGGCCATTGATGGTGGTCATGAACCCGTTCTTGTCCTCGTCATTGATTCCAGCGCCGGGAAAGCCGGGTTTCTGCAACCAGCCGCTGTAATAAATGATGATATTGCGCTTGGTTTCCTCGTGAAGTTTTCTGAGATATTTCCGCCGAAGCACATCATGCGCGCTGCCGATGGCGCTGACCTCGTTTAGCAGGTTGTTCCAGTTAGGCATAATTTCCCCCTTGCGCTTCTTTCATACCAGTCGTCGTGCCTGATAAATAGATGCGGACTTTTTCGTTCTCCGGGGTTTTTACTTCGGCCAAAGAACGGAACTTTTCCCGGTCTTCGTCTTTCTGCAAACCAAGCTGGGAAAACACCTCGGAGATTTCCTGTGGTTGCATCGGTTTCTTCCGGTCTGCTGCCGACATGTTTGGAATTTCATTCATGGTTTATTCTTTTCTGTTTATTTCGTAATTTTGGCCGGCATGCACAACTCGCCGGACAGCAGCGCGGCAATTTCAACGACGGAAGTTGCGATGCCCCGGCTCATTGGCGTTTCGGTTTATCGCGCAGAACAATTTCGGGCAGACCATGGCTGCCAATCTCTTTCGCCACGTGTTCCGCGAAGTGTTCCAATTCATTTTCGCGGACAAGCTCTTTGTTTCCGGGGATTTTGCCCAACAGGTGAATCGCGTTTTCAAACGCCTTCTTCGTTTCATTCTGTCGCGGTTCGCCCAAGAGGAAGTGAATCTTAAATTTCTCCCGCGCATCATGCAGCGCCACTCCCCGGCCCAGCCACTTATTCGCCTTCTCGCGGATGCTGCCCGGATCAACCAAATCAAATGAAACCGGCTCGTAAAGATGCCAGATGTCATTTTTCCAGGCGAAGCGGAAGTCATATTGATAATCCTTCGTTTCAATTTTCTTTTCCGCCAGTTTCTCCGCCGTCCGGCCCAGCCGGGCTTTGAACGGCTTGGCAATTTCCTCGTCGCTCCGGCTCACCTGTTCCGCGCCGGCGACGTAACGCTCGACGGACCTTTTGAACAATTCATCCAGCGTCGCCGCCGCGTCTTCCGTAAAGCCGCCACCCGGTTCCGACCATTGCAACGAGCTATCGTCCGGCGGCAGCACCTGGCGGACAATTTCTTTCAGCGCGGTCACGGGCGGAACGTGCAAGCCATCGCGGATGTCGGCGGCGATTTCGTCGAACCGGTTCGCCAGGTAACGCATCAGGGCGCGAAAGTGCAGATGGTCAATCTTCAAAAATATCGCGTTCAACCGTTCGTAGGACGTGGTGAAACGTGCCTCCAGAAACCGTTGCTCTGGCGAATAGAGCACAACCCCGATGTTGGCAAATTCGCCGGTCACAACGTCGTGCAGATAACGCAGGGTGATGGTGTTGTAGGTTGTTTTCATCGCAGTATGTGTTTTACCAAATTTACCAGACCTTCCCGTTGCTGGCGAGCCTCGCGGAGATACCCGGCGAACTGCCCGCCAAAATCGCTTTGCCCCAGCCACCCGGCCGGAACAGTGTCAAGATAGCCTTGAATCTGTTTATCGGTCAGTGCGCCGAGTTTTTCCTTGAACGGGCCCAAATCCAACCGCCCGCCACGCAGATTCCGATAGAAAACGTGTTGTTCCAAAAAACGAAATCCGTTTCCATGACTTGCCGCCACCCACGGTTTTGGCGCGCCGCCGATGATGGGCACGGATAAAAACGAAAATGCCTGTTCATGGTCGTAAACACCGAGCCGGTCGGAACGCGCCCATAGGTTCGGGTTCACCGCCCGCCGGTCCGGGTTTTGAACAAGTGTGTCGAAGGCAAAAATATCCGCGGCTTGATCCCGCTGCGCGCCCACGGGATTGCGGCCCGGCGGCCAGGTGGTAAATCCCGCGCCAAGGTGAACCGAGCCAAAATTCAGGCCGGGACTGCCTTTTACCAGCTTTGCCAGTTCATGCCCGGGGATGATGGCTTCAAACCCGGCCGGCAAGTTCACCAGCGCCGCTTGCGGCGCTTGCAGTCCCAGGTCATCCGCCAATTGTGCGGTGAGCAGTTCGGCCATTTGAGCCGTCTCGTCCATCTCCCGCCCGCGCAACTTCACCACCACTTCGAACTTGTCCCCGCCGGCATTCTCACATCCCAGCAGCAGCGGATGATTCCGCCCGGTGGACATCGGCTTGAGGAGCGTGCGGGATTCGTGGATGTTCGCGATGATGCGGTCAACCATCGGGCGGATGAGATCGGTAAATTCGGCAGCGAGCGTGTCGGGCGGCAACGCGACTTCAAATTTGGCGATGTCATTCCAATTCGCGCGGGGCATCTTCGTGCCGGTGGAAGCGGCGTTGGTGTGGTTCACCAACTCGACGCTGGAAACATGGCCGAGAACGAAGCCGAACCAGTCCGGCACTTTGGGGCGCACGACCAAAATGTCCGTGGAGCAAACGCCGTCCACGGGCGCGACGCCGACTTTGTGAAAATAGGGCCGCAGCTTGCCGAAAAGAATTTCGCCGCGCTTGAATTCCAGCTTGTTGCTTCCGAGCTTGGTGTCGGATTCCCATTCGGATAATGCGATGCGTCGGCGCGGCATATTATCAAGGCCGATGTAGGACGTGGACGATTTGATTTCGTCTGGCTGGATGCCACGGCGCGGATTTTCCGCGACTTCGCCAAGTGTTCCCTTGCGCCATCCCTTTGGCAACTTGGTGGCGGTTGCTTCGACGAACCAAGATTTAAAAATGGTCTTCGTTAGCGCCTCCAAAGTTTCATTCATTCGCCGGTTCAGTTCAATCTTGTCGTCAAACGCGCCAAGGACTGCCGCGATAGACTCCTGCTTGGCGAGATTGGGGATTTCGGCTTTGTGCGCAAGGATGCGACCGGGCGAAGTATGTTTTACCGTCGTGCCAGTCGCACTTGCCAATACCTCGTGACGGTATTCGGCGGTGCGAAGGAGGTAGAAAAGAAATCGCTGGTCTAGTTCAGCATCGGGCTTGATGAGAACCTTGCCGAGTCGCTGATTGTGCAGGAAACGAGGTCCACGCGATTCAGGGACAAATGCTGGATAGCCCAATGTATCAGCCTGCTTGCTGAGGTCAGTCATGAATGGCCCTTAGATAAGGCCTAAAACTTTCTTGGTCAAGCGTTTGCGGCGAACCACGCCGGGGACATTTTCAAAGAGGATTCGCCGGGAAAGTTTTTGCATCTGTTCCACAATGCGCTCCAGATTT
>Ga0224555_1001822_pt1 | contig 27493 bp, 24 predicted proteins | sample 714S23034metaG_FD_180687 | JGI IMG/M metagenome (GOLD analysis project Ga0224555, IMG submission 180687) | Peat soil microbial communities from Stordalen Mire, Sweden - 717 S2 30-34 | ecosystem: Environmental > Terrestrial > Soil > Wetlands > Peat | place: Sweden: Norrbotten County, Stordalen...
CTGAAGCCAAACGAAATGTCCAGCGGAGACGCAATAAACAACAGAAATGTTGGGGGCGATTGCATGTTCCGGCACCACGCTTACGAGCGGCGTTAATCCCGTTGCAAAAAGTACGTGGCATTAGGCACGATTGCCCGCCCTCCAATTGGTTTTGCCCCTTACGGAGGCGTCAGACCAAAATAGTCCCCGATGACCTTCGCGTCATACGGCGCATTCAACTGGTCCCATCCGTTGCCGGGCACGTTCAGCACCCCCTGCGTGTAGACGATCGCTCCCTGTTGCGTGACCGCAATCACGCGGTCGTTAAACTGATCGCTGATCAGCGTCAGGCCATCCCGCAAGCGCACCGCCCGTGTCGGCTGCGGGTTCGGGTTGCCACTCGGGTCCAGCGTGGAGTACATGAAAACCACCGCGCCATTCGAGGTGACCTCGATGATCCGGTTGTTGCCCGCGTCCGTGATCAGCGTATTGCCGTCCGGCAGGCGGCTGGCGAACGCGGCGGTATTCAACAACGCCGGATTGGGCCTGGCCGGATATTGCCAGACGATTTCGTGGTTGCGCGGGCTCACCTCGATCGCCCTGTTGTTGGCCTGGTCGGCGATCAGGACATTGCCGTTGCTCAGCAACTCGGCGCTATTCGGATTATTGAGCTGATTGAAGCCGGAGCCGCTGACCCCCGTCATCCCGTACTGCCACACGATTTGCTTCTGCATGGTGACGATGATCACGCGGTTGTTGGCCTGGTCGGTGATCATCACGTTCCCATTGGGCAGAAACGTGTTTTGGACCGGCGTATTGAGCTCATTCGGCCCGGACCCGGTGACGCCCGCCTGTCCGTATTGCCATACGATCTGGCCCTGTTGATTTACCAGCATGACGCGATTGTCGGCGCAACCGCTGGGGCAGGAAGGCTCGAGGCCCCCAGGCACGCCCGTGCCGGCAACCAGCGTCAGACTGCCCACCCGCTGCGCATCGTTCACACCCACCACCGACGTGGGGCCTGGAACGCTCGATCCATCGCCAAATGTCCACACCACATTGTGGGTGTTGGGGTCCACCTCGATCACCCGATTGTTGGATTGGTCCGAGATCAGGATGTTGCCCGGGGTATTGAAACCGGGGCCGCCGTCCGCCAGCAGGGCCGCACCGGTCAGCACGGTGGCCCCTGCGAGTACTGCCAGGCTCCGCAACAGCGTGCCCGTACGATTTATTGTCATTGTTTATATGTTCCTCCTCAACCATCATGCGGACGCCTGCCCGAGGATGCGGTGAGCGCGCGGTAAAAGTTTTGTAAAAGTACGCGCGGCAAATGCGAGAATGTGAGGAATGCCACACGCCGCCACTTCCGCTGTGGGGCAGGCCATCGTTTTTCGTGGCCTGCCGTCCTTGCGCCGTGCCATCGCCAGTCAGTATGGCAAGTTGCACAACGTGGAGTTGGACCACGGAGATTGTCGTCACGGCTTCGGGCGTGCAACCCTTGAACGTCGCCATTCGCGCGGTGCTCGATCCCGGCGACGGGGCGCTGGTGCTCACCCGCGCGCCTGTCCCAGACGGTGGACTCGTCCAATGCGCTGCTCCAGGCGGGCGGGGTTCCAGGGAGTCTTCCATGAGCACGCCGCGATTCTTGGAAGGCACGCCGCCGTGCAGCGAGACGAATCCGATTCCCAGCTTCTCCAGTTCCAGGCCCGCCAGGAGGGCGTCGCGCTACGGTCCAGCAGGTGCGCGCCCGCCACTACCGTAAGCTAAGCAGACCGGCCAAACGCGCTCGCAAAGGCCGCGATGGCCCGCATCAGGCGGCCCTCATCCACCGATTGGGGCAGCGGAATCGAGAGCACCGGGTTGTTGGTGCGCGGGTCGCGCGCGAACAGGCTCCCAAGGCCCTCGCCGGCGGGCACGCTTTGCGCCACCGCGGCCAGCGATTCGAGGAAGCGCACGCCAGTTTCGATCAACCCAGCCGCGGCTTGCGCGAATCCCGACGGTTGAGATGTCGCCGGAGCGGGCGGCGCCGTCGATGGAGGGACCTGCGCTGGCACGGCCTGTATGGGAACAGCCTTGGCCGGGACCTGGTCGATCACAGGCTTTGGCCGACCCGGCTGATCCGCGAAAATTTCCTTCACTGCCTGGAGGACGCTCTTTCGTCCCAGCGCCGCGAAGCTCACCTCGGCGGTTGGTGAATCGAAGACCCCCGCGAACAGGGACTTCTTCAGCTTTAGCGTCTCCCACACGCGCTCTTCAATGCTGCCCCTGGTCATCAGGTGCACCACGTGCACTGGATGGGCCTGGCCAAGACGGTGGACTCGTCCAATGCGCTGCTCCAGGCGGGCGGGGTTCCAGGGCGGTTCGAAATTGACCACTGCCGAGGCCGCCTGGAGATTCAGGCCAACGCCTCCCGCGTCCGTCGAAAGAAATACGCGGCACTCCGCATCGCGCCGGAATTTCTCCATGAGCGCGCCGCGATTCTTGGAAGGCACGCCGCCGTGCAGCGAGACGAATCCGATTCCCAGCTTTTCCAGTTCCTGGCCGGCCAGGTACGTCATCCGCTCATACTCGCTGAAGACCACCACCTTGCGATTCTCTTCCATCGCCAGCTCGCGGACGATCTCGCGAAACTCCGCCAGCTTGGGCGAATGATTCGTCTTCTTGTCGAAGAGAAAGGTGGAGTTGCAGAGCATCCGCATGTTCTGCAGGCAACACATGACCCGCCGCAGGTCGATTTCCGAGAGATACTTCTGCCGCTCCCATTTGCGCATCAGAGCGGCCAGGATGTCGCTCTGTTCCCAATATGGCTCGGCCTGCTGCGGGGTCAGAGCCACGTGGAGAATCTGGTCGGTGCGCTCGGGCAGATCCGGGAGCACCTCCTGCCGCGTGCGCCGTAGCAGAATGGGCGCCAGTTGATCGTGAATCCGATCGAGGCCGCGGTAGCCGATCAACCTGCCGTTTTCGTCCTAGGTGCGGTGCTCGTCGAGGAAGCGGAAGGCGGGACCGAGCCGGCGGCCGTCGATGAACTCCACCACCGAAAATAGCTCTTCCAGCTTGTTTTCGAGAGGTGTTCCGGTAAGCACGAACGCATAGCGGCTTTTCAGTTGTTTGATGGTGCGTGCCGTGGCCGTGGTCCAGTTGCGGATGCGCTGCGCTTCGTCCAGGATGATGAGATCGGGCGCCAGTTCGTGCATGTAACGCACATCTTTCAGGACCAGTTCGTAACTGGAAAGGTTGTAGAACTTGGGCGAGCCATACAGTTCCCGCCTCCGCGGCAGCAAGCCGTCGATGACCTGCGCCGGAAGGTCGGTGAACTTTTCGATTTCCGTCTTCCACTGGTATTTTACAGAGGCGGGGGCCACCACCAGCACTCTTTGAATGCCTCCTGCGGCGGCGCAGCAACTCCGCGGCGGCCAGGGCCTGCACTGTCTTACCCAAGCCCATGTCATCGGCCAGAACCACGCGGCCGCGGCAGGCCGCGAAAATGGCGCCCCGCTCCTGGTAGGGCAGCAGTTTCGCCTTCAGCAGTCCGTTCAGGGGATCTTGCCCGCGGTGAAGCTCGGCGAGAAGCTGGCGTTCCAGGTCGAGTCCCTCCGCGAGTTCATTTTCCCGGTCGAGGTATTCGAGCACGTCGCTGTAGATGACCGCTTCGCCGTCGGCCTTGCGGAAAGCCTCGATCACCCGATGAAAACTCCGGAAGTGCTCCCGCAGCAGCAACCCGGCTGGATCGAAAAACTGCTCGGCGAGCTTACGGAGTGCGGGCGGCGGAACCGCCGGCAAGCGCAAGCGGACATCGATCGTTTCGCCGTACTGCAAAGAAATGGAGGCGCGCGAGCGCGCATACGCCTTGCTTTCGAGCTTGTGGCTGTGCCGTTTCCGAAGGCGCAACAGAAGCGCCTCGATGTGCTTGCAAGTGCCCAGGGTGTTGACGGCGAAGTCCGGGCACGAGCAGTAGTTTTCGAACAACCCCGGCCCGCGCATGGCCACCCGGTAAGTTTTCCCGCTGGCGGACTTCACGCGATAGTCGCCGTACGGCTCCCCGCCTGGCCGTTCCAGAATCTTGGCGATGGCATCGCGCGCCCGTTCCCGCCGCTCGGCAATCTGTTGCTCGACTAACATTATGGTGGGACCTCGCCCCCGGATAACGAGTCAGAATAGCAAAGCGCACGGGTGCTTGACGGTTTTGCGGACACCAACAGTCGTGTCGATTTCGCAGGGCCATACCGAGCCGCGACCGTAAGGGAGCGGTCTCTACCGTAAGACAGGCTTTATTTATCCGGGTTTAATTCCGCAGCGACCGGCGTGCGCCGGGACAACCAGCCGTCCTTTCCCGATCGCGCGAGGACGGTCTGCTTACGCCGCGCCGCCGAGGGGAGCTTGCCAGCGGAATAGGAAAAAGTGGCGGCCGCAGAGAGTGCACCGGTAGGGTTGCAGGAGCCAATGGAAATTTCTCTCGATGGCGTTGCGGACGCCTACAGTGCGGAGTTCGATCGACCTGCAATGCGGACAGCTTGTGGAGAACAGCGCGGCTATGGCACGGATCATGTCACTCACCCTCGCCTTTCGCCGCACTGTCCGCGGCGGGGCCGGCGGGATTGGGGACGGATGGCGTGGAGTACAGTCCGTGGGCGCGGTTGCGCCAGCCGCCGGCGGGCTGGCTCGCCTCCCGAGCCGCCCTCAATTGTTCCGGTGTTCTCAGGTCCGGCTCCGACAGCCGGACCCGTTCTTTGGCGCGCGCAACCTGGCGCTTGTGCCGCTTCTGTAATCTTTTGTCCATCCGTCCCCCCTCGCCGGCCCACCGTGTAAGCGCCGAACTAACTATTTACTTCTTCCACAACCGCACAGACCATGGCCTCGGTCGTGAGCATGAGAGAGGCGATGGAAGCGGCATTCTGCAGAGCCGTGCGAGTGACCTTGGTGGGGTCGATGACGCCGCCCTTCACCAGGTCTTCGTATACTTCGGTGGAAGCGTTAAAGCCGAAGTTGGGATCCTTTTGGTTCCTGATCTTCTCGACCACGACTGCGCCTTCGGTCCCGCAGTTCAGCACGATCTGCCGCACGGGCTCCTCGCAGGCGCGGCGCACGATGGTGACGCCGAACTGCTCGTCTCCTTCGAGCTTCAGCTTCTCGAGGGCCATCGCGGCGCGCAGCAGGGCGACGCCTCCGCCCGGCACGATGCCTTCCTCGACCGCCGCGCGGGTAGCATGCAGAGCATCCTCCACACGGGCCTTTTTCTCCTTCATCTCGGTCTCGGTCGCGGCGCCGACTTTGATGATCGCCACGCCGCCCGCCAACTTCGCCAGCCGCTCCTGCAGTTTCTCGCGGTCGTAGTCCGAAGTGGTCTCTTCGATCTGGTTGCGGAGTTGCTTGATGCGGCCCTCGATGTTCTTGGGCGCCCCGGCGCCGTCGATGACGGTGGTGGTGTCCTTGTCCACCGTGACGCGCTTGGCGCGGCCCAGATCCTCCAGCTTAATGCTTTCCAGCTTGATGCCGGTCTCTTCCATGATGGCTTTGCCGCCCGTCAGGATGGAGATGTCTTCCAGCATGGCCTTGCGGCGGTCGCCGAAGCCCGGAGACTTCACCGCGCAAGCGCTCAGCGTACCGCGCAGCTTGTTGACTACCAGCGCGGCCAAGGCTTCGCCTTCCACATCCTCGGCGATTACCAGCAGGGGCTTACCCACGCGCGCAATCTGCTCGAGAAGCGGCAGCAGATCCTTCATGTTGGCGATCTTCTTGTCGTGAATGAGAATGTAGGGATCCTCGAAGACGCACTCCATGCGCTCGGCATCGGTCACAAAGTACGGGGAAAGGTAGCCGCGATCGAATTGCATCCCATCCACTGCCTGCAATTCGGTAGTCATGGTCTTGGATTCCTCGACCGTGATCACGCCGTCCTTGCCGACCTTCTTCATGGACTCGGCAATGATGTTGCCGATGGTGAGGTCGCTGTTGGCGGAAATGCTGCCAACCTGCGCGATCATGTCGCCGGAGACGGGCTTGGAAAGCTTCTTGACTTCTTCGACGGCCATTTCCACGGCCTTGTCGATGCCGCGCTTGACGGCCATCGGATTGGCGCCGGCGGTGACCGCTTTCACGCCCTCGCGATAAATCGCCTGGGCCAGAATCGTGGCTGTGGTGGTGCCGTCGCCGGCCACATCGGAGGTTTTCGACGCCACTTCGCGCACCATCTGGGCGCCCATGTTCTCCAGGGGATCCGGCAACTCGATCTCTTTCGCCACGGTCACGCCGTCTTTGGTGATGGTCGGCCCGCCGAATTTCTTTTCGAGAACCACATTGCGTCCCCGGGGTCCCAGGGTCACTTTTACCGCGTCGGCGAGTTGGTTGACACCGCGCAGGATCGCCTGGCGGGACTGATCGCTATAAACAATCTCTTTTGCCATAAATGTTATTCCTCGTGATTCGAATTTGAACTAGCTGGCTTTCAGGAGGGCTTGCGGAGTCGCATCCAGGACTCCGAGGACATCGTCCTCGCGCATGATGATGTACTCAATGCCATCCAGTTTGATCTCGTTGCCGGAGTACTTGCCGAACAGGATGCGGTCGCCGACTTTGACGTCGAGGGCCACTATTTCGCCGTCGTCCAGCCGCTTGCCCTTGCCGATGGCCATCACTTCAGCCTCCTGGGGCTTTTCTTTAGCCGAGTCGGGGATGATGATGCCTCTGTGCGTGGTTTCCTGTTCCTCGATGCGCTTCACCACGATGCGGTCGTATAGGGGTCGAATATTCATAATGCTACTAACCTCCAGTTAGAAATTGAATCTCAAGAAAAGTGTGCCGCGTTATTCCAGCGGATGGCTCGATGCCGCCGCAAAGACCAAGCCCTTTTGAAGGTGCCGCGGGTGAGCGGAGACGGTTACATAGGGCACCCCGAGAAACGATTTACCGCTCACCCGGGTGATCTCGATACTGTTGCATTCGCGAGATTTCACCTTGGCGATGAGCCGCTGCAACGCGGTGCGTAATATTTCTTGCCTATCGAATCCGAAGACCGTAGCCTGGATCTCTCCGGCCATAAAAAAGAAGGTCCATCCGGCTTCCCGAATGTCCTTCTCGAACGTGGAACGAGCGCCGTTAAGCGCCGTCCATCCATTCGAACCAGGCTCGCCCGGCAGCAGTAGGGAGTCCGGCAAATGCGCACCTTCTTCAATCAGAATACTGCCCGCTGCGATGGCGTCAGTCATGATGTGCCCGATCGATAACAGGCGTCAGTTCACGGAGACCGGGCTGGCGCCCGCGGCATGCGCCAGCCATTCCACCGGGTGGCTGCGGATACTGCCGTCGCGCTCCGTGACGTCGGCCCACTTCACGTCCTCTTTCAGCCGGAGGAATACACCAGGAGTACCCTGGTATGTGCCCTCGGCCAGCACGACTTGGTCGCCTTCGCGGAATTCGGGACCTGCAGGTCTAGTGCCCAACATGTTCGTGTACCTCGGTTTGTATGGGTGACCTAAGGGAACGGGAGATCAGATCGGCTGACTTAGTTCAGACGGTCTGCGAGTGGGCGGAAGCGCTCAGGCACTTACATTATCGGTCAAGCGCGCTTGCTTGTCAAGCAGGCCTGTGGCAAGATAATAGTAGCTTGTTGGCCGATTTCGGCTAACTACAAGCAAACAGGACCTTCCGTTGGACGCTTCCCTATCTATCGGCAGCCCCCGCCCGCGGCTGTGCGGCGCCTGCCGGGCAGCCTAGGGCGCTCGCATGAAAGAAACTTCTAAAGTCCGCAAGATTGCGTTTGTGGGCGACCACCTGCCACGCAAATGCGGCATCGCTACGTTTACCTCCGACCTGCTGGCCGCCGTGGCCGGCGCGTATCCCCAAAGCCAGTGTCTGGCCGTGTCGGTCAACGACATTCCGGGCGGCTACGCGTACCCGGAAGTAGTTCGCTTCGAGATCGAGGAGCAGGACCTTTCGTCCTATCTGCGGGCCGCGGACTTCCTCAACATCAGCAACGTGGACATCGTCTGCCTGCAGCACGAATTCGGCATTTTCGGCGGGCCCGCCGGCGGTCACATCCTGGCGCTCCTGCGCGAGTTGAGAATGCCGGTGGTCACCACGCTGCACACGGTCCTGCGCGAGCCGAAAGCAGACCAGCGGCGCGTGATGGAAGGGTTAATCTCACTTTCTACCCGGCTGGTGGTCATGGCCGATCGCGGACGGCAGATGCTGCAGGAGATTTACGCGGCGCCGCCAGCCAAGATCGATCTCATCCCGCACGGCATTCCCGACGTAGGTTTCGTGGATCCGACCTATTTCAAGGACCAGTTCGGAGTGGAAGGAAAGATCGTGCTGCTCACCTTCGGACTGCTTTCGCCGAACAAGGGCATCGAGAATGTGCTCCAGGCTCTGCCGCAAATCGTGGCGGAGTTTCCCGAGGTTGTGTATATTGTCCTGGGCGCCACGCATCCTAACGAACTGCGGGAACACGGCGAAGCTTACCGGCTCAGTCTCGAGATCCTCGCGCAGAAGAAAAAAGTCGAGAAGAACGTCATTTTCTACAACGAGTTTGTAGACCTTGAGCATCTCAAGGAGTTTATCGGCGCGGCGGACCTTTATATTACGCCTTACCTGAACCCGGCGCAGATCACGTCGGGCACGCTGGCCTACGCGTTTGGCGCGGGCAAAGCGGTGGTTTCCACACCGTACTGGCACGCCGCGGAACTGCTGGCGGACGACCGGGGCGTGCTGGTGCCGTTCGGCGACGCGCCGGCCATCGCGCGCGAGGTAACCGGGTTGCTGCGAGACGACACGCGCCGGCATGCCATGCGCAAGAACGCCTACAGGATCGGCCGCGAAATGGTCTGGAGCAACGTGGCGCAGATGTACATGCGTTCGTTCGAGTGTTCGCGGCTGGAAGTGGCGGCCAAGCCGCGAAAGTCTCTGGCCGCCAAGACGCTCGACCAGAAGCCGCGGGAACTGCCGCACGTCAGACTGAGCCATCTCACGCGGATGACCGACTCGACCGGAGTCTTCCAACACGCGGTTTTCAGCGTTCCGAATTTTTCCGAAGGCTATTGCACCGACGATAACGCGCGCGCCTTCGTGCTGGCGGTGCTGCTCGGCGAATTGGGCGAGGATGCGGAGTGCGCGCGGACCCTGGCCACCACCACCGCGGCTTTTCTCCATCACGCTTTCGATTGCAAGACGAAACGCTTCCACAATCACCTGAGTTTCGGCCGGCGCTGGCTGGACGAACGGGGGTCGGAAGACTGCCAAGGCAGGGCGCTCTGGGCGCTGGGCATTGGCGTGGGACGATCGCCGTTCCGGAGCTTCCAGATGATGGCTGGACAGCTTTTCGCGCAGGCGTTGGCCGCGCTGACGGGGTTCACGTCGCCGCGGGCGTGGGCCTTCGGCCTGATTGGCATCCATGAATATCTGCGCCGGTTGAGCGGCGATAGCCTGGTCAACCAAACACGGGAGACCCTGACTAGCCGGCTCATGGAGCACTTCGATGCCAGTGCGCATCCCGACTGGCAATGGTTTGAAGAGGAACTGTCCTACGACAACGCCAAGCTCGCGCACGCCTTGATTTTGAGCGGACAGGCAACCGCTCAGCCCAAGGTGCTGGAACGGGGACTGACGGCCCTGCGCTGGCTGACGGAATTGCAGATGTCCGATAAGGGTCACTTCCGGCCCATCGGCAGCAACGGGTTCTACCGGCGTGGCGGCACGCGCGCCAGTTTCGACCAGCAGCCCATTGACGCGCAAGCCACCGTCTCGGCTTGTCTGGAAGCCTATCGCGCCACATCGGACTTTTGGTGGTACGAACACGCGCAACGCGCCTTCGACTGGTTCATCGGCTGGAACGATCTGGGGCTGGAACTCTATTCTCCGGAAACGGGCGGCTGCCGCGACGGGTTGCACGTGGATCGGGTCAACGGGAACCAGGGGGCGGAATCGACGCTGGCTTTCTTGCTTTCCTTGGTGGAGATGCGATTGGCGCAAAACATGCTGACGAGTTTTAGGGAGCCCATCGCCGTCGAAGAGTAACCGGCGCCGCCTATCTCATTCCCTTGGAACAACATCCCATGTCGATGCACCTCAAACGCGCCGCCACCATCCTCAAGCCCAACCAGTCGCGCGTGCTGCTGCGGCCTTTTAATCCGGGGGATTCCGAACGGGCCGGCGGAATCGTCGGCAGGATCTTGTCGCTGCCCGAAGCCGTAGTCGGCGCGCTGCTGGACGGAGTCTCCGCGGAATTCTCGCAGCGGCACCACGACACTCACAAAGTCTTCCTGGAACGTTTTGAACAGGTCCGCGAGTGGCTGGCGGTTGCGGAGGAGATTTCCGAAGAAAGACGGCTGTTGATCGGCTCCTGTTTTTTAGCCGAATACTCCTTGGAATCCGCTGCGCTGTTCAATCCCTCCATCGTTCCGGACCCCGACCAGAGCGATCTCCCACCCGGCGCGCTGCGGTTTATTCTGAGCTTGCGCGCCACTGGCGAAGGACACATTTCCTCCATCACTTTTCGCAGCGGTATCGTGCATCACGACCAACGCATCGAGGTATTCCCAGCCAGCGGGTTTCTCACCGAACCGCGCCAGATCCCCAACCCTCAGTACGAAAAGGCGCTGTTCGGCAGGAAGCTTGCCGAACTGGGATTGACCGGCGAATTCACGCGCCGGGTGATGCACAAACTCGGAGACTCGTTCGCACTGGAAGACCTTCGCGTCAGCCTCCAGGCCGAACAGTTTCGCCTGCCGGATGGCATGAGCCAGGAAGATCAGAACGCCTCCCAGGGGATTTGGATACTGGCCCGGTCCAACTACGAGGTGCAGTTCCAGCCGGAACAGGACATGTCCGAACGCATCCTGTTTCCGGCCACGCCCTCGCAACGCAACGGCATCGAGGACGCCCGCTTCGTCCAGTTCCGGAACGATGACGGCGCCTACATTTACTACGCGACCTTCACCGCCTTCGATGGCAAGATCGTGGTGCCGGAACTGGTGGAAACTTCCGACTTCCTCCACTTTCGATTCCGAACCTTGAACGGTCCGGCCGCCGAAAACAAAGGCATGGCCCTGTTTCCCCGCAAGATCGGCGGCCTGTTTGCCATGCTCTCCCGCCAGGACAACGAGAACATCTACCTGATGTTTTCCGACAACATCCACTTCTGGAATGAGCGCAGGCTGCTGCTCAAACCCGCTTTCCCCTGGGAGTTGGTCCAGATCGGGAACTGCGGATCTCCCATCGAGACCGATGCCGGATGGTTGGCCCTGAGCCACGGTGTCGGCCCCATGCGAAAGTACTGTATCGGCGCATTCCTGCTTGATCGCAACGATCCCTCCAGAGTGATCGGGCGGCTCCGCGAACCCTTGATCATGCCCAATCAGAACGAGCGCGAAGGCTACGTACCCAACGTAGTTTACACTTGTGGCGCTCTGGTTCACAACGGCGAACTGATTATTCCCTATGGTCTGGCCGATTACGCCACGGGTTTCGTGACCGTCCCCCTCGCCGAGGTGCTGTCTGCCATGAGTTAGGAAGACCTTTACCAGCATGACCATCCCCCACAAAAGAGTGGCTGTCCTGGCGCCGGTAGCGTGGCGCACGCCTCCCCGGCAATATGGCGCGTGGGAGACGGTGGCCGGCAACATCGCCGAAGGACTGGTGGCCCGCGGCTGGGATGTGACGCTGTTCGCCACCGGGGATTCCGTGACGCGCGCGCATCTGCATGCCGTGGTGGCACGCGGGTATGAGGAGGATCCCGCCATCGATCCCAAGGTTGCGGAGTACCTGCATATCTCCGAGGCGTTCGAACACGCGGCGGAGTTCGACCTGATCCACAGCCATTACGACTTCATGGCGCTCACCTACAGCCGGCTGGTGAAGACGCCGGTCCTCACTACCATCCACGGGTTCTCGTCGCCCCAAATCATGCCCGTTTATGAGAAATATCGCGACGGATATTTTGTCTCCATCAGCAACTCCGATCGCGCGCCGGGGCTGAATTACCTGGCGACGGTTTACAACGGAATCGATCTTGGGTTGTACCCGCTGCAGCAGAGTGCCGGCGATCACCTGGTCTTTCTCGGCCGGATTCACCCCGACAAGGGTGTGCATCTGGCCATCGAGGTAGCCCGCTTGACCGGGCTGCCGCTGCTGATCGCGGGCATTATTCAGGATCGGACCTATTTCCGGGAACAAGTAGAGCCCCACCTGAATGAGACCATCCGCTACATCGGGCCAGTGGACGTGGCGGGCAAGAACGAACTGTTCCGGCGCGCCCGCGCGTTGCTGCATCTGAACACCATCCCGGAACGATTCGGACTGGTCCTGGTGGAAGCCAATGCCGCCGGTGTGCCCGTGATAGCCATGGACTTGGGCTCCTGCCGCGAGGTCATTGAAGACGGTCAAACGGGCTTCCTGGTCGACAATGTCCGCGGGGCCGCGCTGGCCCTGGAACGCCTTTCCGCAATCGATCGCGGCGCGTGCCGGCGGCGGGTCCAGGAGCGCTTTTCCATCGAAGCCATGGTGGAGTCCTACGAGCGCGTTTACCAAACAATTTTCGATCTGGAAGCATCTTGAGGCGCATCTTGAGGCAATGAGACCATCATGAAGCCCGACATAGTCAGACGATACCGCGGCAACCCTATCCTCACCAAGGCCGACATTCCCTACCCGGTGGAGACCGTTCACAATGCAGCGGTGGTGAAGCACGGGGACGATTACGTCATGCTTTTCCGCTCTCACCTGCGCACGGGACGGTCCATCATTGGTCTGGCTCGCAGCCCCGACGGATTCCGGTTCACGGCCGATCCGCAGCCCTTTCTGACTCCCGCGCGGGACGGCCCTTTTGCAGCCTATGAAGAGTTCGGCGTCGAAGATCCGCGAGTGACGCTGCTGGATGGGGAATATGTCATCACCTACAGCGCTTACTCGCGAAATGGCGTCCGCATCGCGCTGGCAAAGACGAAGGACTTCAGCCATGTGGAAAGGGTCTCGCTCATCACCGAGGCGGACTATCGGAACGTAGTGATCTTCCCCGAAAAGTTCGACGGACTCTATGCCCGGCTGGACCGTCCTCACTCGGAGATCGCTCCGTGGTCGATTTGGATTTCCTATTCTCCGGATCTGCGTTTCTGGGGCGAAGCACAGCTCATCATGCGGCCCGAACCCTATCACTGGGACGAAATGAAGATCGGTCCGGGCGCGCCGCCGATCAAGACGGACCGCGGCTGGCTTTCCATCTATCACGGCGTCTTCCGGACGATGGACGGATCGGTCTACCGCCTGGGCGTCGCACTACACGATCTTTTGGACCCGGCGAAGATCGTTGCAGTGGGCGACTCGTGGATTCTGCAGCCGGAAGATCCCTGGGAAGTCACCGGATATGTCCACAATGTGGTGTTCACCTGTGGCGCCGTTGCGGAGCCCGATGGGACCGTGAAGATCTATTGGGGCGGCGCGGACACGGTGATGTGCGTTGGCGAAGCCAACATCTCCGATCTGGTTGCGTTATGCCTGGATCACGGCAGACCGGCGAAATGAGCGGCTGATCGGTTCAAATTGCGGGATTCGAGGCAAGTTGTTACAATCAAAAGCACGAGCCACCCTAGCTCAGTTGGTAGAGCGGCTGATTCGTAATGCATTGGTCCGCAGTCGGACCCAATCTTCTCAGTCGTTTACGTCGGCACTGTTTGGGCAAAACGGCATCATTCGGGCATGGTCGGCAGCGTTTTGGGCAAGGATTTGGGCAACAGCTTTCATGCGACAATTGGCTGTCGAGGCTAGGGGTTCCATTGCGTACCAAGATTTTTTCCCTATCTCCACGCATCGATGAAGATCCATGCCCGTGGTGTTCAGAACCTGAAGCTATCGAGTACACCGACAAGGATGTCGAGCCCTCTCAGAATGTCGCCTTGGCGATCAATGCCCTCGCCTCTGCCAAGCCTTCCTATACTTGCTATCCCATTTTTTCCATTCTCACTTGCCTCGTATGCGGAAAGCCCTGCTACTACGTCAAGCTAACCTTTATCAGAAAGGCAGCGGTCTCCAAAGACCGGGCTGAAAAACATTTCTGGCCGAACGCAGTGGAGCACGCTGATAGCCGAGTCACTGTCACGCTTTTGACCGACATCCCGGAACTGCCCCGTGCTTGGATTCTCTCCCGCATCAAAACGCCAAAACGCCCACTAGATCAGCATCAGTTTGGATTATTCCGCCTACCAGACACAGGCGACATCCCCGACGATCAAACCATTCCACTCCTCAAAGCGGCTTGGCCTCTCGTCACGACTCGCTTTAACAAACGCCTGCCACAAAGACCTTCCATTGACCGCTTTTTGGCCGCTATCAAATCCGGAGATATCAAGCTCGTTGAGCGCCTCATCGCCAAGGGCGTCAGCGTTCACGGCGATCCTATAATAGATGAGGTCCCCATGGCATTGGCCATCGAAAACGGTCATGTGCCTATCGTTGCGCTCCTTATTCGCCATGGAATCGACCCACGCTACTCTGACGACATACCGCTTGGTCACGCCGTCAGTTGGAAGCAGCACGAAGTCCTGAAATTTCTCGCCGCAACTGCATTTGCCCCTGATCGTTGGCGGGGAAGAACGCTCCTTGATTTACAAAAAGAGGCCGATCTCATCGAGCAGAACATTCAGAGCCATTCGCTGAATGGCGTAGAGGAAGCATTATTGCGGACCGTTCGCCTTGTTCTATTCGATGTTGCCATGACCTGCTGGGAGCACGTCAGACCAGCTCCACCAAAAATCACCATCAGCGATAGTCCAGCGAAGTGGAAGGCCCTATAGCTCCTTAAAGCCGAGCCTGCTCATGACCAAAATCAACACGCCTCGCAGGCCGCCGATCAAGCGCTTTCTGGCCGCCATCGAGTTGGGCGATATCAAGCTAGTTGAACGCCTCATAGTAAAGGGCGCTAAACTTGACGGAGAATATTGGAATGAGCCCCCTGCTTCATGTGCGATTCGCTCGGGCCAAACGCATATCGTCGCGCTCCTCCTTCGCCACGGCCTCGATCCTCGCCAGTGCGATGACGGCTTATTTTGGGATGCCGTCTACTGGAGGCGCCCGGCTATCATGAAACTTCTCGCCACTACAGTATTTGCACCTGATCTTTGGCGGAGGAAAACCCTTATCGACATCCAAAAAGAGGCTGATCTCATTTACACCAACATTGAGAAGGAAATCGATAAGTATCTCCCAGAGGCAAAAGAGGAAGCATCGCGTCTTGCCCGTGTTGAGCTATTCGACGCCGCGATGACGTGCTGGGAACGCGTCCGGCCCGATCCCCCGAAACTTAACATCAGCGATAGTCCAGCGAAGTGGAAGGCCCTATAGCTCCTTAACGCCGAGCCAGGAAATGCCCAAGAGCAAGACGCCTCGCAAGCCATCCATCGAGCGCTTTTTGGCCGCAATCGAATCCGGCGATGTCGAGTTGGTCGAACGGCTCATCGCAAAGGGCGCCGCTGTTAACAGCCGAGCATTGCAGTGAATTCCCAGCTTGCTGCGCCATCCGCACAGGCCGTGTTTCGGATTGCCCTATTCGACGCCGCCATGACATGCTGGGAACACGTCCGGCCAGATCCACCGAAGATCAACAATCAGCGACGTGCCAGCCAAAGGCAAAGCCCTGTAGTGCCCTCTACTTGCCTAACATATTAGGCAAAGCACTTGCAAACCAACAATATGCCTAATATACTAGGCATACATGCTTGACCTAATCTCGATAGGGGCTCAGATCGCCGAGCATCGCAAGAAGCTCAAGCTTAGCCAGACCGCGCTTGCGCGTCAGGCCGGCATCAGTCGGGCCACGCTCGATGCTCTCGAAAACGGACGTGCCGGCGAGCTAGGCTTCGCTAAACTCAGCAAGCTGCTTGCCGCGCTCGGCCTTGAACTGAAGCTCCAGGCCGCGAGCTCGCACCGGCCTACTCTGGACGAACTCCAGCAAGAGGATCGCGATGATCAAAGTCTGGACCGACGCCGCTGAGGCGGGACTTCTCGACCGTCACGCCGAGCGCGGCAGCACGTTCGCCTACCTGCCCGGCACGGCCGCCGCGCGCGCGGTCTCGGTGACAATGCCCGTACGGCTCGAATCCTGGAGTGTGCCCTTTGGCCTGCCTCCAATTTTCGAGATGAATCTCCCTGAAGGTGTTTTACGCGAGCGACTCCGCCTTGCCTTCGCGAAAGCCACCGGCACGTTTGATGAATTCGACCTGCTCTCCATCGTCGGCCGCTCACAGGTCGGGCGCATCCGCTATACCGGCGATCACGAGCACCTAAACGAGGATGTGCCCTTCCAGTCGGTCGATGAGATTCTCGAACGCAAGCGTGGGGGCGACCTGTTCCGCTACCTGCTTGAGAAATTCGCGTCATTCTCCGGCATCAGTGGTGTGCAGCCGAAAATACTTCTGCGCGACGAAAAAGCCTTCGCCGACATGGAGCAAACGGGACACCGGCTCTCGCAGAGCTACAAGGGCGCGACCCACATCGTGAAATTGTGGGAGCCGGACGAGTATCCGCAACTCGCCGCGAATGAATATTTCTGCCTCACGGTCGCGCGCAAATGTGGACTCGACGTGCCCCCTTACCGTCTGGCCGAAGACGGCATGGCGCTGGTTATCGACCGCTTCGATCTGCGCATGGATGGCACGTATTGCGGATTTGAGGATTTCTGCGTGCTTAATGCCCGCAGGACCGACGAAAAATACCGTGGCAGCTACGAGACCTCCGTCATGAAGCGCTTCGGGCAGTTCGCGAACTCGACCCATGTCAGCGACGACATGGAGAAGCTCCTTACCTTGATTGCGCTTAACTGTGCGCTTCACAATGGTGACGCGCATCTGAAGAATTTCGGTATTGTCTATGACGATGTGCTGGGCGAAGCACGGCTAGCGCCCGTCTACGACCTCGTGACCACGTCCGTTTACCTGCCTAAGGACAGCTTGGCCCTTACCCTCAACGGCACAACCCAATGGCCAAGTGCAAAAGATCTGCGCAAATTCGGCGAAACGCGCACGGGCGCCACGCCCGCAAAGGTTCGATCCATTTTGGGGCGCATCCACGAAGCGATTCAAGATACAGCAAGAGAAGTCCGCTCCTATATCAAGCAACATCCGGAATTTGAGGAGCTCGGACAAAGGATGCTTCAAGAATGGGAAAAGGGCTCCGCTACCTCGCTGTGCAACTAGAGTCACCCCCCGCCGGAAACCGCCTCCACGGATCGTTTTGCCGCTCAGTCGGGGGTGCCTCTAACCCGCCAGTTAGGCAGCAAGAGGCCCGATAAACGGCAGCGAGAAGCGCTGCTTCCTGAGGGCTTTGTACATCAAAAAGAGCATCACCTGCTGCCTGCCGCGCCGTTGGCAGAGCACACGACCGCACCAGCCAACTCCTTGCCACCCCATCCATTTTCAATCCCGCCTCTTGCATATCCGTTGCCGCCCGATCCCGCCAGCCGCCTTGCAAATGCGTGCACACCAAATCCAGCCGTGCTATAGACTCCGCGTGACCCGCGCGAGAGAACACACAGCCGCGAATCCCAAATCGCCCATCAAGCCGCCCGAGCGCTGCCCGGCCTGCAACAGCCGGAGGGTCGCGCCCAGGGGTAGCCGCGCCAAGAAACTCGAAACGGTCCGGCTGTATCGATGCGGGGCGTGCCGCCGTACGTTCACGCCCGGCCCGCGCGCGCTGCGCAACAAAACCTACCCGCTCCACGAAATCCTTGACGCGCTTTCGACCTACAACCGCGGCTATACTCTCGACGAAACCAGCCGCCGCCTATCCTCGCGTCACGGCCACACCATTAATCCGGCCACGATCTCGCGCTGGCTTGCCGCGCATCCTGGTCTCACGACCTACCGCAGGCTGCGAGAGCGCGGCCTCAAGCTGTTCACGCCGCCGCAGCTCATTCGCACAACCAAGCTGTATCACCGCCAGGTCTACGAATACGCCCTCCACCGCGGAAAGCTGAATTTCGTGCGTGCCGGCACTCTCGACGAGCGCCGCAAAGGCGACGCACGTTTCGCGCCGCTCGTGGATTTCCTGGAGCGCGCGCATCTCGATTGCCCGCACCAGCTTTTTTGCCGCGAAGACGGCGCGCGCAGTTCGCAACTCGCGCCCGGTTTTCTTGCACTCGACCGGCTCGTCGTCGTCGAAAAGCAGAACACCGCGACCGATACGGCGGCGCTGATCATTCCAGGCGTCTCCTCAAACTACGACCGGCATTCGCGCCTTCAGCGCTTCATGCTGATCAACGACAGCACGACCGTCGCCGTGGAGGTTCCCATTTTTCTCCTCGAAGACGAGATAGCCGAGCTTGAGAATTACTACGACATCACGATCATCCCCAAGGAACCGATCCACCGCGCCCGTCCGGCGCTTGGTCATAAGCCGCGCTTCATCACGGGCCACATCGATTTCCTGCAAGTGCGCAACGGCGCAATCCATATCCTCGATTACAAACCAGACGCGCGCACGAACAAGCCCATCGCACAGCTTGCGATTTATAGCCTTGCCTTGACGCGCCTCGTGCCCGGCCTCACGCTCGCTGATATGCGCTGCGCCTTTTTTAACGAGATCTGCTATAACGAGTTCGCGCCGGGGCGGTTGTTGCAGAGCCGCTCGGAGAGGCGATTCTTCGCCGACGACTAGCACCAGCCGCTTCAGGCTCGCCACAGAGACCGCTCACCGCCGGGGAACACCCTGCCCCATTTTCCTCGCCGACCAGCGTGTGCGGTCGTCCTCGCCGTCAAGGGTCTTCGATGAACGGCGAAAAAAACGCGCGCCCTTTGACTGCTCCGGGCGGCCCGCTAAAGACACCCATCTCTTCCTGTCATGAGAAAAATGGGGTAGATGCGAATGCCGGTACCAGCCTTATTCTCCAATAAGTTACAATGGAAGAACCGCACGCGGCATGGCCGTTGTACGAGGGAGTTGTCACGTTTAGCGACAAATATTTTCGTGACCTGTTCGCGCAATTGTGCGTCCAGCCAGCCGATGCGTTGGAGAATGAGCAGTTAGAGATCAAGGGCTGGTGCAACGACGAGCGCCAACTCGCAGAGAAAGTTGCTGACGCCGCGGTGTGTCTTGCCAACGCGAATGGCGGCGTCGTCCTGGTCGGAATCGGTGAAGATCTGACCCACCAAAAGTTCAGCCGTTGCCCCCACCACGTAACTCCCTGCTGGCTTGTAGAACGCGTCCACGACACCACACACCCGCCCGTCGCATGTGAGGCAATCGATCTGAGCGGCGTCCTTCAGGACGTGACCGGGCGAACTGACGCACATGCGTACGCTCTCATCGTTCAGCGCAAGAAGTGCGTTAGCGGTCACAGCAACTCCAAAGGCATTTCGCGTATTCGCGTCGGGAAGGTCTGCAAGCCCCAATTCCTTGCCGAGGATGATCGTACCGGCGCCGTCGTCCCGGACCTGACCGTTGACGACCTCTCCGCCAATTCTATGGGGTGGGCAATCAGAGAACACCACCGCCGATACAAGACGAGCGACTCGCTTCTCGATGCGGAGGCATTCCTCCACCAAACCGGCCTCGTCCAGAACCAGAACGATGGGGCGTCTCCCCGCGTCACTTTGGCCGCCCTGCTGCTCTTCGGCAAAGAAGCAAGCATCGCCGCGCATGTCCCGTACTGCGAGACAATAGTCAATCTCCATGGGGCCACCACGCGGCTGCGCAAGAACCTCCTGGATTCCGTCCGCGACCTCATCCTGACGGACCACTCTCTGCTGCGTTCAAGCTGCCTGAGCGTTCCGGAGGAGACGCTCCGGGAGATCCTGGTGAATGCCTACATTCATCGGTGTTGGCGCACGAATGCACCCGTCTTGATCAGTGTCGACAATGAACGCCTGGAAATCGCCAACCCCGGCGACCTGCTACCCAGTCTGACCGTCAACAGCCTGCTCTACTGCTTGCCGGCCTACCGCAATCTCCTCCTCGCTGACGGCGTCAGGATCGTAGGACTGGCTGACAAAATTGGGGCTGGCATCAATATAATTATGAATACCGTGCTTAGGGGTGGATTCGATTTTCCAATCTTCGAGAGCTCTAACAACGAGTTCAGGGTCACGGTTCCCCTTGCCCGGAGCGAGGAGTTCCGCGAGTTCGTCAGGCGTCGCACACCGTCACTTTCGCAGCTTGACGAACTCGTCGTGCTCCGGTCTCTATGGGCGCGCGCGGAAATATCCTTCGATGACCTGAATATCGCCCTACAGCGGGGAGAACAGTCGGCGCGGAAGATTCTGCAGGGCATGCAGGACAAGCATATGATAGAACCGCTTGGCGGGACCGGCTACCAGCTCACGGCGACACTCCGCCTGGACATCACGAGGATTTTTCAGGTGGATCAAATGGACCTCTTCGGGGCGGCGTAGGTTATGGCGTTCAGCCCCCCCAAGTCGTTTTTTCCCACCGCTCCGACGAGCGGCTGGCGGCCGATCTGCGCGCGGCACATCTTAGGGCGCGGTTTGGCCGGCGCTCGCGCGAACTTCGGCCTTTTAGGTTATGGCTACAAAATGATGAATCCGCTATTGTCTGAAACCTTCGTGCTTTCGCTATTGCCGATTGCTATTACACCGGGCGCTGTCGCTGAGTTTCCAGTGACGATAGAGTTCGTTAACTGAGTCAAGATCATCGCCCGTGGCGCAGATGCGCTGTCGCCCTCAGTCCAGGTTTGTCCTACTCGGTTGTTCTGAATCGCGAGGCGGTCGACAGATCTGCACGAAATCGCCGCCGTGGGACATGAATCAAACGAGTTGGCGATAATGCGGATGTCTTGCGCTTCACCGTTCGGTACTCCTGTGCGGCGAGAGTAGCTGTGCTGCACGTCGATCGTTATCGATCCTTCAGGGTCTTTCGACCCGTAATGGCAGCCGGAAAAGTGGTTCGACTCAATGGCAACGTTGCGAGTCGTAGGACCTTCCATATAGAATGAGTCCGGCGCGAGAAGAATCGCGGCTAGAGTTGTATTTTGGAATGTGCAGTTGCGAACCTCGATGTCCTTATGGGCAACAACGGCTCTCGCCCGGTTGCCGGTGAATTGACAGTCCAGGATTTTGGCTGCGGGAGTGAGATTGGCGTCTAGGACAACAGCCCCGTCCAAAGTTGACGAATTTACGCCTTCCTCCATCTGCGCCGTCGCAACAGTTGATCCGGTGGAAGCTGCCTTGGCGCGCCCAATACTATGGAGGTCGGACGGGTCCAGAATCTCCAAACGAGCTCCCGGACTGCTCAACTCCGATGTCGCTACCGAGCCACCTGAACGCTTCACCATGCTAACGCTGGCGCCGCCAGCGTCTCGTCGCAGCCGCCACATCTCGGTAGAGAGATTAATTGCGTCATCGCCCATGCCCTGAAAAGCGCACTTTTTGAAGACGACCGTACCGAAACAACTATTGAAGTCCATCCCGTCGGCATTTGTCGATAGAAGGCGACTGCCGCCGATCGGCATGCCGATAATCAGGCCATCGAACGTCAAATCGCTAGAGCGGGAAATAGTGAACCCAGCGGAGTAGCTGGAGTGCACCTTCACGGATCGCACCGCAATGCCGTGTGAATCGTCAATGCCGACAACATCATGAACGCCTTTGAACCGCAATACGAGAACGGTGCCTACCGGAATCGGGTTGCTCTGGGTCAACTCGACACGCAGGTCTGACGGCCCGGTAGCTTGAGCGGTTGATGCCTTGGGATACAGATCTAGGAAGGGTGTTTTGGCCAATACTTTCATTGATCGGTCAAAAGAGCCAATTGCGAGGAGAGTTGCATGCGCCGGGACGGGAAATCCCGTGTCAACTCGCAACGAAAATCCGCTCGGCCCTGATGCTGTGACGGTTCCTTGAGTAAAGGGCAGTGGGTCCCAATCGATTGCTAGGTCGCGGACAATGACGTTTGACGTTTTTGCGAAATACATACAGCGGGCGTCTTGTCCCATCAGCAGCGTCGAGCCGTCGCCGTCGATTTCGAAGTCAGACATGTTGGGGAATTCCATAGCGATTCGCTGAACGGAATTCAGGCGATACGTTCCATGAGGAAAATGGAGCACCCGCGTGCGTTTAGCCTTCAATGCCGCGATGGCATTTTGGATTGCCTTTGTCGAATCTTGCTTGCCATTGGGGTCCGCGCCGTAATCAACCACGGATATCTGTGGCGGACGCAAGAACGCTTGGGCGTGACTCCCCGTCGCGGCGCTTACCGCGGTTGCAGTTGCCGTTGCTCCGACCAGGAACTTTCTCCTATTCATGTTCGGAACTTATCGCCTTAGGCTGCTCCGCGCAAGGTGAATGTGCTCGCTTTCTTAGGCCTGCGTGCAGTTGGGGGACCCGCTTTTTCGTAACCTACCTTAAACATCATTTTCAACACCACGTTCCGCGCGGATTCTCCGCAAAATACGATTCGGTTCACCCGCCCCTTTATGATTACTCCTAACCCCCGCCCACCATTTCCGGTGGACGCACCTGAACCTTATAACTTCCCTGCGAGAAGCGCTTCGAGTCCAAGGTCGAGATCGCTCTTGGCCAACACGCTCTCAATCGTGCCTTTCTTCAATTCCTCAGCCAGGGCCAGAATGGCTGTGATTCGCTCTCTGATCGCTAAAACCTGCGCCGTCAACCGAGCCAATTCCTGGCACTGTTGGGGCGGGAGAGTCAGGCTTCCCCACCGGGAGAGCTGCTCTTCATAAAGCCAGATATCCCCGGCCTGGGCGGAATAGACGCTAATAACGCGCCCAACGATGGAATCGTCGAGCACATGCGGATTCGACCGGCAGGAATCGAGATTCGCATACAGCTCGTCCACCTCGTCCAGCCAGTCATCGATCAGGGAGACGATCATCGGGAGCGCGCTGATGGGTTGCCAATCGACCGTTTTTTCGGACACCGGATAAGCCTCCTTGGTTTCACCCGTCAAACCGGCTGGGGCGCGAATCGGACGCCTACGCCGGAAGAGTTTGGGAAAATGTTCACGCGTTTTTCCGCGCCGCGTCGAATATCAGAATATGCGATACTTCGTAACGCTCAAGCCCTTTCACCTTCCGGGAACGGTAATCTGCCTGGAACCTGACGGCGAATGGATTTATTGGTGTCCCCATTGCCGATGGAACCGGGTTCCGACGCACGCACTCCGCAGGCTGATCTTGCTTTCCCTCTGGCCTCGTCCGGGCCGCGCCGCTCCCCCGGATCGCGCGTCGCGCCCGTCAACTTTCTCTACCCCCTTCGCCCCCGCAACAGTTACGGTGACGAAACGAACACGGGGACCAGACCACGGAGCAACCATACCCACTGACCAACCGCACGGACCAGACGGGCGCCCAGCCTCCCAGCCCCCGCACAACCATTCCGACTCCGAAACGACCACACGGACGGTACCAAACAACCAAACCCAGCGCCAGCCCCTCACTTATACCCAAGGCAAATAATATAAACCGAGCCGCTGGTTTCCGCCGCGGACAAGGCGATGCTAAGCGCCGTGGTGCTGAGCGAGATTATGGCGACCGCGACGCCGCTGACGCTGGAGTTGGCCGAGCAGACCGGGGTGCTGCCCCAGGTGCCGTTGAAATTGATGGTGCAGGCACTGCCGGAGGTGCCGCCCCAGGGCGCAACCATGGCGTTGTTATTTCCGGCGATGGCGCTGGCCGTGCTGCCGCAGCCGGAGGCAATTGTGGGAACAGTGCCGGAGCCGTGCATGGCAAGAGTGTGGTCGCCCTCGACCAGGATCGTGTCACCGATATCGATCTGGTTGCTGCTGGTGGCGGTGATTTGGGCCGAATTATTGCCGATCAGAATATTGCTGCTGCCGGACGTAATCGCGCTGCTCGGGTCTTCGCCCAGGATGACGTTGTGGTTGCCGGTCACGCCCATTCCGGATTCATAGCCGACCAGCGTATTGTCCGTGCCGGTGGTGATCGCGTGTCCCGATTCATAGCCAAGAGCCGTGTTGTCGTCGGCGGTTGTGCTGATCGCGACGAGGGCCGAATCGCCTACACCCGTGTTGTAGCTGCCGGTCAGCGGGTTTGCGCTCGTGCCTTCCATGGCGGCGTAGCCGATGGCGATGTTGTCGATGCCAGAGCTGACATATTGCCCGGCGCTAGCGCCGAGCGCTGTATTTCCTTGGCCATTCGACGAGTTGAGCGCATCGTAGCCGACGGCGGTGCTGGAGGAACCAGCCGTGCTGGCAGCGAACAGAGATCCAGAACCTATAGCCGTGTTGTTGGTGCCGGTCATGTCGTTTGCCAGCGCCTGGTAGCCGATCGCGATATTGTCTAAGCCGCTCGTGTCTGAACCGAGCGCCTGGTAGCCGATGGCAGCGTTTGCGGCCGCGGTCCCCTGAATCACCTGGAGCGCCGAATCGCCGACGGCGACATTGGCGCCGATATTGCTCGCGCTCGTGCCGGTCATGGGATTGGTGGAGACGCCCTGCATGGCGAGGTTGCCAATCGCCGTGTTTTTGGTCGCGGTCGTGGCCCATTGCAGCGCCTCAGTGCCGATGGCCGTGTTCGGGCTCGTGGAACTGACGGTGGAGTTGGTCAGCGCGTTGGTGCCGATGGCGACGTTGTAATCGGCCCCGCTTGTGATCGAAGTGAGCGCATTGTCGCCGATGGCGATGTTGTCGTTACCCGTTATGGGATTGGCGCTAGTTCCCTGCATCGCCTCAAAACCGATGGCGATGTTGTCGCCGCCGGAACTTATGTAATAGCCGGTCTGGTAACCCAGAGCGGTGTTGTAGAGACCAGTTGCGTTGTGCAGGGCCGCCTGGCCGACGGCAGTGCCATTGCTGGAAGCCGTCGAGGAATAGAGGGCTGTATAGCCGAGGGCGACATTACTGCTACCACTCGTATTGGAATACAGCGCCTCATGGCCAATCGCGGTATTGATGCTGCCGGTCATGGTGTCATAGGCAGCCTGGTAGCTGACGGCGACATTGCTATTGGCAGTCGTCTGTATCTGGGCCAGCGCCGAATCGCCGACCGCTATGTTGTAATGGCCCGTCAGGGGGCTGGCGGAGCTGCCTTGCATCGCCAGATTGCCGATTGCCGTATTGTTGGTTGCGGTGGTGGCCCATTGCAGCGCCTCAGTGCCGATCGCCGTGTTGGGTGCGGTGGAACTCACGGTGGATTGGTTGAGCGCGTTATAGCCGACCGCGACATTGCCGGTGGCCCCGCCCGCGATCGCGGTCAGGGCGTTGTCGCCGATGGCGATATTGCCCGCACTCGTCGCCGTCAGCGGATTGGCGCTGGCGCCGGTCATGGCGTCGTAACCGATGGCGATGTTGTCGGTGCCGCTCGTGACATATTCGCCGGCGTTGTAGCCGAGAGCGCTGTTCGGGCTGCCGGTTGCGCTGTAGACCGCCTGATAGCCGACCGCCGTGCTGTCGGTGCCGGTGCTGTTGGTCGCGAGCGCGTTGGTGCCGACGGCGGTGTTGCTGCTGCCGGTCGTGTTGGATTCGAGCGCGTAGGTGCCGACGGCGGTGTTGTTGCTGCCGGTCGTGTTGGATTTGAGCGCGTAGTAGCCCACGGCGCTGTTGCCGCTTGCGGTCCCCTGGATCGCGTTCAGCGCCGAATCGCCAATTGCGGTGTTATAACCTGCGCCCGTCAGGGGAATGGCCGAGCTGCCCTGCATGGCGAGGTTGCCGAGTGCCGTGTTGTTGGTGGCGGTCGTGGCCCATTGCATGGCTTCATAACCAATCGCGGTATTCGGAGCCGTGGAACTGAGCGTGGAATTGGTCAGCGCGTTATAACCGATAGCCACGTTGCCGGTGGCCCCGCCCGTGATCGATAGAAGCGCATTGTCGCCGATGGCGATATTGCCCGCACTCGTCGCCGTCAGCGGATTGGCGCTGGTGCCGAGCATGGCGTTAGTGCCGATGGCAATATTGTCGGTGCCGCTCGTGATGGTTTCGCCGGCCTGATAGCCGAGCGCTTCGTTCGGGCCGCTTGTGGAGCTGTAGAGCGCCTGATACCCTGCTGCGGTGCTAGTGGAACCGTTCGTGGAGGTGAGAGCCCCATACCCGAGGGCGGTGTTTTGCGCGCCGGACGTATCGGACATCAAACTGTTGGCGCCGACCGCCGTATCACCTGTGGCGCTGCCTTGGATCGCCATGAGCGCCGAATCGCCGATGGCGACATTGCCGGTAACATAAGCGCTCGCGCTCGCGCCCGTCAGCGGATTGGCGGAGTTGCCTTGCATGGCGAGGTTGCCGATGGCGGTGTTGTTGGTGGCGGTCGTGGCGTATTTAAGTGCGTTCGTACCGACGGCCGTGTTCGGCGCGGTGGAACTGACCGTCGAACTGGTCAGCGCTTTATAGCCGATGGCGACGTTGCCGGCAGCTCCGCCCGTGATCGAGTAGAGCGCCAAGTCGCCGATGGCGATATTGCCCGCACTCGTGGCGGTCAGGGGGTTGGCGCTGGTGCCGTACATGGCCTCGTAGCCGATGGCGATGTTGTCGGTGCCGCTCGTGACATAGGATCCGGCCTGATAGCCGAGCGCTTCGTTCGGGCTACCGGTGGCCTGGTTCAGCGTCTGAAATCCGACCGCCGTGCTGGAGGAGCCGGTGGTGTTGGACAGAAAAATGTCCATGCCGAGTGCGGTGTTGTTGGAGCCGGTCGTGGTGTCTTGGAGCGCAGATTTTCCGACCGCGGTGTTGTTGTCGGCGGTCCCCGTGAGCGATTCCAACGCGTAGTCGCCGATTGCGACGTTATCCGCTCCCGTCAGGGGATGAGCGGAAGTGCTTTTCATCGCCAGGTAGCCGATGGCGATGTTGTCGGCGGCCGTGGTGATGTATTGCCCGGCCAGATAGCCCACCGCCGTGTTCGGGCTGCCGGTCGTTTTGTAGAGCGCCCCGTAGCCGATCGCCGTGCTGTCGGTGCCGGTCGTGATCGTGGTAAGTGCCAGGTCACCGACGGCGGTGTTGCCGCTGCTGGTCGTGTTCTGCGCCGCGAGCGCCGATTTGCCGACCGCAATGCTGGTCGTGTCCTTGTCGGGAAGCGCAAGAATGCTCGTGCCGTTGATCTGGAACGCGCCCGCACTCGTGTTGCTGCCATTGGTGAGATCGAAATTGCCGCTGTTGTCGAACGCCGCGCTTTCGACCCCGCCGGTCGTGACGAACAGATAATCGGACGTGCCGGCCTGATAGAGGCCGCTGGTCGTGTCCTCGTTGAAGGTGAGTGACGGCGCCGCCGCCGATCCCGCCGCCAGTTCGACGGTCAGGCCGCTGCCCGCCGTGCCGATAGTGCCCGTAAGATCCGTTGAAAAGGACGCAAAGGACGTGCCGTTGCAATATTCGATGATGCCGCCGGTGTATTCCAGCATGCCGGCGGTGGTCGAACTGCACGTAGGAGTGGCTCCGGTGTCATCGACACTCCCGACGATTAAGGCTTCGGGGACAAAGGTGCTGCCGGTTCCACACGTGTAAATGCCGTCGTCGCAGGCCTGCTGCACCATCTGCGTGCCGTCGGGCTCGGTCACGCCCCCGCAAGCATTGCCGCCGCCCACGGGAGCGTTATTGGACGCAGCGTAAGGTGCCTGGC
>Ga0224555_1001824_pt1 | contig 27452 bp, 19 predicted proteins | sample 714S23034metaG_FD_180687 | JGI IMG/M metagenome (GOLD analysis project Ga0224555, IMG submission 180687) | Peat soil microbial communities from Stordalen Mire, Sweden - 717 S2 30-34 | ecosystem: Environmental > Terrestrial > Soil > Wetlands > Peat | place: Sweden: Norrbotten County, Stordalen...
CCTGATTCAGATCGTCGGACCGAAAACACTTTCCCATAGCCGCATCTTAAGCCGAAGTACCCTCTGGAAAAACTATGATGTTTGGTGCCCCTGGAGAATCTATTCCCGACAGACTCCTAGAGCGTGTTTCAAAAATGCCTTTCAGATCGGACGTCGCATCCCTCAGGGGCTAAAGCCCGCATTTTTGTTGGCCCATAGCGGCACGGCTGAAGCCGTGCCCTACCCTACCCAAAACCGATCTTCGAACAACGCTCTAACCACAGAGTACACAGGGGAACGCAGAGGACCTTGTTTCGGCCTTCTTTTGTGGACCCCTTGCTGCTTGTGGTTCAAGCTCTTTTCATTGCCCTCAGGCCATGTTCCGTAGGGTGCGCATGGAAGGGTCATTTTTTCGTGCGCCGAGTACCCGTAAATGACCATCTAACGATAGAATTGTTTAAGCGCAACACTCCAAAGCAACGTGGGATGACATGCTAAGCGTATCGGCTAATCGGGGCGTATTCGTCAGAGCGGTGTGTGTGCTCTCGATCGCCCTGGTGTGCGTGATGGGGACGGTGCAGGCGACGCACTCGCATCCCGAGAACTCGACCACATCCCACCACACCTGCTCGATTTGCGCCACGGCTCATGCCGGGATTAGTACCCAGACGGCTGCATCCGCGCCGGTTTTGGTCACGGCAGCGCTGGCGATTCTGGTGGCAGAAGTTTCCGTGATCTTCCGCCCCGTCATCACCCAGTTTATTCGTCCTCCACCTGCACTTGCGTTCTGATCCCGCGCCCAATCGGTAAGTAGGCCCAAAAGACTGCGGTCTTTGATCTTTGATCTTTGATCTTTGATCTTTGATCTGATCTCCGATCTGATCCGTGATCTTGATCTGTGATCGGACTCGCTGGAAAACCCATTGTTGGAGGAATCATGCAATTGCTTTACAAGAGTTGGCTGGTTGCGGCGGTTGTTGCCGTTGCTTTTGTGTTGAATGCTGAGGCTGCGAATCCGCAGTCGGGCGGAAGTGCGGGAACGATTAACGGCTCCGTCCTGGACCCTTCGGGCGCGGTGGTGGCGAATGCAAATGTCGAGATTCATCAAGCGGTCAGCGGCTATGACCGAACGACCACCACAGACAGTACCGGGAAGTTCAGTTTCACGAACGTACCATTTAATCCGTATCACATGACGGTGACGGCGGCGGGATTCGCTCAATACGCGCAGGATGTCGAGACCCGGTCGGCAGTGCCCGTGAATGTGACCGTCAGCTTAACGGTGGCCGGCAGCTCCGACACGGTCACGGTCGAGGACACGGGAGATATGGTGGAGAACGATCCGACCTTCCACTCCGACATCGACAAGGAGTTGTTCGACAAAGTTCCCTTGGGAAGCGGGTCGTCGTCGATGAGTTCGCTGGTTGGTCTGGCAACGCCGGGCATCGCTTCCGATTCCGACGGCCAAATCCACGGATTGGGCGACCACGCGGAGAATTCATTCTCCATCGACGACCAGCCTATGACGGACCAGACCAGCAAAACCTTTTCCAACCAGATTCCGGTCGATTCCATCCAATCGATGGAAGTCATAGCCGGCGCGCCGCCCGCGGAATACGGAGGCAAGACCAGCGTTGTGATTGTAGTGGCCACTCGCTCGGGCCAGGGCGTAACCACACCCCATGGCAGCGTCAACACTTCCTACGGTTCGTTTGGGTCATCCAACGTGTCCGCCGATCTCGCTTACGGGGGTAAGAACTGGGGAAACTTCATTTCCGTCGGCGGCTTGAACAGCGGGCGATTCCTGGATGCGCCGGAATTCGCGGTTATGCACGACAAGGGCAACGAACAGAACCTGTTCGACCGCGTGGACTTTCAACTCTCAACCGCCGACTCGATTCACCTGAACTTCGGCTACAGCCGGAGCTGGTTTCAGACGCCGAATTCGTTCGACGCCCAAAACGCAACGGCATGGAGCGGACTGGACGGGCTTCTTCCGTCGGTGGAGAACTATGGGGGCATAGCTCCCAACGGCGATACCGTCGGAGCAACCGATCAACGCTCCAAGATTGGGACTTTTAACATCGCCCCTTCGTGGACGCATCTGGCGAGCACGAATGCCATATTTACTTTGGGCGCATTCGTGCGCCGCGACGATTACAACTACTATCCCAGCAGCGACCCTTTCGCGGACCTCGGGCCGCCGAGTCTTCAGAGGCAGTCGGTGGGCCAGAACCGCACGCTCACCAACACGGGAATTCGATCCGATCTCTCCTATGTCAGAGGGGTGAACAACATCAAGGCTGGAGTCACATACGAACAAACATTTCTCAATGAAAACGACACTATCGGGATCGTCGATCCAACCTACAACGCACCCTGTATAACTTTTTCCGCGGACCAGAATCAATATGTCGCGGCGCCTGGACTCACTCCCTCGCAATGCCCGGGCAACGTCGGCACCTACCAAGCAAACCAGCCCGGCACTGTTACCGTTCCCTCGAATGCGCCCGGCTCCGCTCTTTACCCTTATTTCAATCCGGTCCTGGCTCCCTACGACTTGACCCGCGGCGGGAGCCTGTACGCCTTCAATGGCCACACCGATGTGAAGGAACTTGCGCTCTATGTTCGCGACGCGATCACGGTCGGGCACTGGTCTTTGAACCTCGGCATACGCGGCGATTTCTACAACGGTCTCTCCATCGCGCGGCAGGCCGAGCCTCGTGTCGGGATCGCTTACAACATCAAGAAGACGAGCACGATTCTCCGCGTTTCCTATGCGCGCACCCTGGAATCTCCCTTCAATGAAAATCTGATACTTTCGAGCATCGGATGTAGCAATGCGGTCTTAAATCCGCTGCTTGCCTGTTCCAAACCCGAACTCGTGGTCAACCCCTTGAGTCCCGGTTTTCGCAATGAATTCCACGCGGGGATTGAGCAAGCTTTCGGGCGGCACCTGGTCTTTTCGGGCGAGTGGATCACGAAGTACACGCACAATGGCTACGATTTCAGTGTGCTCGGCAACACCCCGATCACTTTCCCTATTGAATGGCACAACGCCAAGATTCCCGGATATGCGGGTCGCGTGAGCGTGCCGAACCTGCATGGTTTTTCGGCGCAGATGGTCTTCTCCAGCGTGGCGGCGCGCTTCTTTCAGCCGCAGATCGGCGGAGCGGGCGCGACCGTGTCGAACAGTACGGGACTCCCGTTCCGCATCGACCACGACGAAAAGTTCAACGAGACGACGCACCTGCAATATCAGCCCTGGAAACGCGGGCCGTGGTTCGGCTTCAACTGGCGGTACGACAGCGGACTGGTAGCGGGCTCAACTCCGTGTCTGGCGCCGACTGCCACCTGCACGTTTTCGACCTCGACGGCGGATGGAGGATCGGACCCCAACATTCCAGGCGGCTCCGTGGCCATGGTTACCCCAGCCAACTTGCCTTTGACCGCCGATCAGGAGTTTCAGGCCGGGTTCGCTTGCAACGGAGTGGGCGCAACCCCGACTCATGCTCTTCCGACGGTGTGCCCCGCGTCGGAGTTCGAGTCGGCGCTTATCAAAGTACCGGCGCCAGGGGCGGAAAACGACGATCACAATCCGCAGCGTATCGCGCCGCGCAACCTGTTCGATGCTTCGGTGGGCCACGACAACCTGTTCAAAGGCGATCGTTACAAATGGAGTCTCACGCTTACCGCGATCAACGTGACCAATAAACTGGCGCTGTATAACTTCCTTTCGACCTTCAGCGGGACGCACTATGTGACGCCGCGGGCGCTGACGGCTCAGCTCGGGTTCCACTTCTAACGGCAGGCGGTGGAGGCCGCGTCCGGAGCGAAAGCGCTAACCGCAGAGTACGCAGAGTTCGCGGAGCAAAACGAGGTCAATGGTTCAGAACTAGATACCCGGAGCGCAGCTCACGTGATGCGGGCGGACGCCGCGTTTCTACTGTAGTTTCGCGTATTCCGCTTTGGCTTCGTGGAGGAGCGGGACGTCGGGGTCGGCATCTTTCCAAGCGGCAAGAAAATTTTGATAGGCGATGCGAGCTTTGGGTTTGTCGCCCTCTTTCTGAAATACCCTGCCCAATTCCAGTTGAGCGGCGACGGGCGCTATGTCGGGGAAGCTGTGGGATTTCATGTCGAGGGCCTTCTGAAGATCCTGCTGGGCTTCGGCGTAACGTCCAGCCTGCTCGTAGGCCAAGCCCCGGGCGAAAAAAATGCCGGCGTTGGCACGAGCATAGAGAGCAGCCGTGTTCAGGAAGTCGATGGCCTTGGCCGGGTCGGCCTTGGCGGGATTTGCCGGCAGCAGGGCGGTGATGGCGCGAATCGTGGGGACGGTCACATTGACCGCCATGGTGTCGTTCGGATGGCTGCGCTGGATTTCGTCCGCCAATGCGATCGCTTTCTGATCCTGGCGCAATATCGCAAACGCCGTGGCCGCATTCCCCATCACGGAAACAGTCCGGGATAAACGGAGCGCCTCGGTGGCCTCGCTGTTGGCGTCGGCGCGATTTCCCACCAGCGCCTCGAAGACGGCGAGCCCCGCCTCGTTGTCGGCTCGACCTTGCAGGTGCAGGCGATCCAATGCATCTTCGTTCTGGCGCGAAAACTGCCGCGTTTGGCGGACTTGCCCGCGCGTGCTGGCGACGCCGGCGCGGAATCCGAAGACGCTGGCTGCTCCCTCGGGGGTTGCGGAGGCACTTTGCAGTTCCTTCTCCATGTCAGCATCTTTGCCTTCACACCAGTCCAAGAAAGCCAGTGCGAGATGGAAGTTCGTGGATCCCTTGTGCTGGAGCGCGGCGTTGATGTTGGCGCGTGCTTCCTCGATCCGGTTTAGTCCGACGTAAGCTGTGAAGGCATTGTCGTAGCCGCTCACCATGTCGGGATCGAGCTCCACGGCGTGCTTGGCGTTCTCCAACGCGTTGTCGAACTGTCCGAGCGTGTTATAGATTCCCGCCAGATTGTTGAAGGGGATGGAATCCCGGGGGTAGGTTTGGCGATAGAGCTCGTAGGCGGTAATGCCTTTGTCGAGCTGGCCGCTGTCGGCGTAATAGTGGGACATGATGTAGAGCTTCTCGCGCTCGCTGGCGCGATCGCGAAGCTCGAAAGCCTTCTGGCGGTTTTGCTCCGACAACTGGGTTTGCCCCAGGTTGGAGTAGACCACGCCAAGGCGGGCGTAGGCCATGGCGAAATTGGGATCGATCTCGATGGCATGCTGGTAGTTCGGAATCGCAGCCAGTTCGTCGCCCATGTTGTGCTTGGTGTCGCCGAGGGTCAGCGCCTTCAGCGCGTCGAGCGACGAAGTGGTGGCCATGGAGAGAGACATGTCATATTTCTGCACCATGGACAACGATTCGCCGAGTTGTCCGCGCAGTTTGGTGGCGGCGCCATGCAGCGCATTCAACACATCTTCTTTGCGCTCGGCTTGAGCCTGCTGGCGTCCGAGCGAATCGCCGGAAGAAGCGTTGGTTGCTTCCAGCGTGATGACGTACTGGCCGCCGACGCTGTCAATGCTGCCGTTCAGCATGGCTTTGATGCCGTCGCGCTGACAGATTTCGCGGCCGACCTCGGTGGTGATGCGGTCGCCGGGGCTGCGGCCCATGAACTGCAATGTCTGGCGGATCCTCTGTTCGGGGAAGACGTTCAGATACGGGGATTGGCCCAGATCGACGGCCAGCGCCTTTTTGAGGGTGCCATCGAAGACGGGGTCGGCGGTGGTGTTTACGAAATCGGCAATCAGGATCGAATCTTTTTCGGTGAGCGCGTGGCCGCGCTTGAGAAACACGAAGGCAATGCCGGCGGCGACCACCGCAACGATCAGAGCCGGGATCAGCCACAGCGGCAATTTGCGACCCGGCGTCACGGGTCTGCGAGTGGAAGAACTGGAGGCAGTCGCGGCAGCAATCGTGCCCGATTCGGAGTCGCGTTTGAGGCGCTTCAAGTCGGAGCGCACATCGGCGGCGCTCTGGTAGCGGAGATCGCGATCCTTTTCGAGCAGCTTGTTCAGGATTTCTTCGAAATGCGGAGGTAAGTCGGGATTCAGGCGAAGCGGCGGCGTCGGGGGGCGATTGAGAATTGCGTCGAAAATAACGGCGGAGGTGTCTCCGCGGAAAGGCACCGAACCGGTAGCCATTTCATAGAGCACAGCGCCGAACGAGAACAGGTCAGTGCGGGCATCGAGATCCTTGCCCCGCGCCTGCTCTGGAGACATGTAGGCGACGGTGCCGACGGTCGATCCGGGGCTGGTCAGGAAGGGCTCGTCCACGGTCGCGGCGGAACCGATGGTGGCGGCAGACTGGAGGGAAGGCTTGGCGGTGCGCTTGGCCAAGCCGAAATCGAGGATCTTGGCCTGATTACGACTGGTGACGAAAATGTTGGCGGGTTTGATGTCGCGGTGGATGATGCCCTTGGCATGGGCGGCGTCGAGAGCGTCGGCGATCTGGGTGCCGAGATCGATTAATTGCTCAACTTCCATGGTTTGGCCGTGGGGCTGGCCGTGGATGCGGTTCTTGAGGGTTTCGCCTTCCAGCAACTCCATGGCGATGAAGTGGCGTCCGCTGTCCTCTCCAACCTCGTAGATGGTGCAGATGTTCGGGTGGTTCAGCGCGGAAGCGGCGCGCGCTTCGCGCTGAAAACGGTCGAGTGCGAGCGGATCTTTTTCCGTTTCCGGAGGCAGGAACTTGAGCGCGACATGGCGACCCAAGTTGATGTCCTCGGCTTCGTACACCACGCCCATCCCTCCCCCGCCCAATTGCGAGAGGACACGGTAGTGCGAGACGGTCTGGCCGATCATGGTCTGGCCGGTCATCCGGAGAACACTCCTGGGAGAGAGAGATTCATGTTAGGCCTGCGAGTTCTGGCAAGTCAAACCAGTTGCCAGTGGCCAGTTGTCAGTTGCCAGTGAAAGCGACGCCTGCGAAAGTTTAACCTGCAACTGGCACTGTCTTTTCTACGGCTTAAGAGCCGTATTCCGGCTTTCCGAGGGGGGTTGCAGCGCCAGAAGGTCACCGTCCCCCGTTACGGAAGTTTCCGTCCCAATATCCGAATGCTTTCCTGCCCCTCCGGTGCCTGTTATCAATGAGTATTCGCTTATTTTGCCCCGGGGAAATTGCAACCCGGCCTCCCGGGCAGGAGCTCGCCAGAAATGAAAACTCGCCCTCAATCCTGGAGGGAAATGAGCTGGGCGCCACGCTTTTTTATTGCCGTGGTCGTAATCTGCGGGACGACCGTCCTGACCTATTCGGTCTTGCACGGCAGGAGCGAGAATCCGCTCAAATTTTTCTGTTATCTGGTGATTGCGCTGGCGGCCTCGCGGCTCAAGGTGAACCTGCCCGGTATTACCGGGACGATGTCGGTGAACTTTCTTTTTGTGCTGCTGGGTGTGCTGGAGCTGAGCTTGTCGGAAGCCATGGCGCTGGGCGCCGCGGCGGTGGTAGTGCAGTGCTTTGACCGCGATCGTCCGAGTCCGATTCAAATCGCCTTTAACGTCTGCTCGACGGCGCTGGCCATCGCGGTGACCTTCGCCACGTATCGCTATTCCTTGTCGCATCGCGCGGTGAACAACCCCTCGACATTGCTGTTTCTGGCGGCGTGCGTTTACTTCGTGGCGAACACGCTTCCGGTGGCCGCCGTCATCTCATTGACCGAGTGCAGGTCGATGCGGAAGATTTGGGCCGACTGCTACTTCTGGAGCTTCCCTTACTACCTGGTGGGCGCGGGCGTAGCCGGCATGATGAGTTGGCTGCACGACTTTACCGACTGGCAGACGTCATTGCTGACGCTTCCGGTGGTGTACCTCATCTACCGTTCCTACCGCCTTTACCTGGGCAAACTGGAAGACGAGAAGCGGCACGTGGAAGAGATGGCGGACTTGCATATGCGCACCATCGAGGCGCTCGCGCTCGCCATCGAAGCCAAGGACCAGACGACGCACGACCACTTGCAGAGAGTTCGTGTCTACGCGGTTGAGGTTGCGAAGGAGCTAAAGGTTGACGCGGAGGGAATGGAGGCCCTGCAGGCGGCAGCCCTGCTGCATGACATAGGCAAGCTGGCGATTCCCGAGCACATCATCTCGAAACCGGGGCGCTTGACGCCGGAAGAATTCGAGAAAATGAAGATACATCCGCTGGTGGGAGCGGAAATCCTGGAACGGGTGCGCTTTCCTTACCCGGTCGTGCCCATCGTACGGGCCCATCACGAGAAGTACGACGGGACAGGCTATCCGCTGGGGTTGCGCGGGGCGCAAATTCCGATCGGGGCCCGCATCCTGGCGGCAGTGGATTTTCTGGACGCGCTGGCTTCGGACCGGCAATATCGGCGAGCGCTGCCTCTGGATGAAGCGATGGCGCGCCTGGTGGATGAATCGGGAAAGTCGTTTGATCCGCAGGTGGTTAAAGTGCTTGAACGGAAATACGTGGAGCTGGAGCAACTGGTCCACCAACGAACGGACAGCCTAAGTAAGCAGAGATTATCCACGGAAGTCAAAGACCAAGACCCGAAGATTGAACCGGCCATCAAGCCGGCAGCCGGGTTCGAGGCGCAAGGAAAACGGCAATTGACGGAGCGCAGTTTTCTGGGATCGATCGCGGCGGCGCGCCAGGAAGCGCAGACTCTTTTCGAACTCAGCCAGGATCTTGGGGCTTCGCTCAGTCTGGGCGAAACGCTCTCGGTGTTTGCGGTGAAGCTGCGGCGGGCGATGCCCTACGATGCGATTGCGATCTACGTCCGCCACGGCGATGAACTGGTGCCGGAATATGTGAATGGCGATAACTTCCGGCTGTTTGCTTCGCTGCGCATTCCGATGGGACAAGGGCTCTCGGGGTGGGTAGCGCAAAACCTTAAACCGATTCTGAATGGCAATCCTTCGGTCGAGCCCGGTTATCTGAACGATGCTTCGAAGTACAGCACGCTAAACTCAGCGCTCGCGGTTCCGCTCGAGGGTTTGCAGGGCGTGGTCGGGGTGGTCGCTCTGTACCACGCGGAAAAAGATTTCTTCAGCTCCGACCACCTGCGCATTCTGCTGGCGGTAAGTTCCAAGATGGCGCTGGCCATCGAGAACGCGATGAAGTACGAGCAGGCGGAGAGTTCGGCGGTTACCGATTACCTCACCGGTCTTCCCAATGCGCGCTCCCTGTTCCTGCAGCTCGACCGGGAACTGGCGCGCTGCAAACGCGACAACAATACGCTGACAGTGATGGTCGCCGACATGAACGGCTTTAAGCAGATCAACGACCGTTTTGGACACCTGGAAGGGAACCGCGTACTGCGGCTCTTTGCGCACTCCCTGAAGGAGACCAGCCGTGAGTACGACTATGTTGCGCGCATGGGCGGCGACGAATTCGTGGTCATCGCTCCCGGACTCACGCCGGAAGCTGCCGCGCGCAAAGCGGAACAGATGCGAGAACTGGCGCAACAGGCAGGAAAGGAGATCTGCAGAGAGGACATGCTATCGCTGAGCGTGGGCAAGGCCGTGTATCCCGAAGACGGGATGGATGCTGAAAAGATCCTCTCGGAAGCCGACAAACGCATGTATCTGCAGAAACAAAGTCAGGCGAGTCCGAAAAACCTCCGTCTTTATCCCCGGGTGCGGGGCCGGCTCACCACGGAAATTTCTGGAAACGGTCAAGAACTCGCGAGGCTGGGCATCGTTACCAACCTGAGTCTGGGCGGTTGCTATGTTGAAACCAGCGGCCTGCTGCTGCCCGGATCACAATTTAAACTCACCTTCTCGCACGAACAAACGAAGGTTGCGATGGACAGCGAAGTGGTGCGCATGGACATGGGAATCGGCGCGGCGCTGAAGTTCAGTGAACCGACACACGAAGTTCGCGCCGCCTTGCAGCGCATCCTGGAGCAGTTGGCCGCCGCGGAAGCGGTCGTTGATCTAAAGCGCAGCCACAACGCTGTTGCCGGGAGCAAACTGTAGCACGGCGCCCAGGTTAGCGCCCAAAAAACGGGCGCGAACCTGGGGCACAAAAAGTCACATGCTCTCAGGGCAGGCGCGCGAGTCGCCCGCCACTCCACCGGACAACGATCACGCGGGCACGGCAATCGGCCGAATCTGGATTAGGGGAACGGTCGTGCGTGGTTTCGACAGCCCTTGCCGCAGCATGTTCGCCGTCGGCACGCCCGTCCGGTAGAACGACTTTTCGCAGTCCGCGGTGGATGGCCCCCGCATGCTTCCTTCTATGTAAGCCAACCCCGGACAGCGCGTGCAACTGGTGACGTGCGAGCACGACGAGCAGACGGTCAGGTCTTTGGCCTGGATCGAGCGCACCTCTTTCATCTGTGGGGAAAGATTCCAGATATCCAAAAACTTCTGCTGACGAATATTTCCTGTGGGAAGCGGAAACTGGACGCAGGGAAAGACATCGCCGTAGGGCGAAATGTAGCAGAAAGAATGGCCCGCGCTGCACGAGTAACCCTCAAGATCCTCCTCGGACGGCGGTTTCGGAGGAGCGCAGAACTCTTCCTGGCTGCCGACCAGCGCCGGATTGCGGAAAATTTCCGGGAGTTCTTCTCCCGGAATGCGCAACGAGAGAACTGATGTGTCGCCGTCCATCATGGGCGTAATCGTGGGATCGAGCGTGTACTGCACGCCGAGTTCGGCGGCAAGTTTCTGCACCCCGCTGTGATCGGAAGAATTGACCGTCATCAGCACATTGGCGATAGTCACGCGCAGCCCTTGTTCGCGCAAAAAGCGAATGGCTTTGATGGTGCGCTCGAACGAGTGCGGCAGCTTGGTGATGGCATCGTGCACTTCGGGACGATGCGAGTAGACGCTGATCTGGACCGTGTCTATGTCCAGGGCGCGGATTCGCCGTGCTTCCTCTTCGTGGATCATGACCGCGTTGGTCTTGATCTTGACGTTGAACATGAGACGCCGGGCGTGTTCGACAATCTCAAAGAAGTCGCGGCGCAGGAAGACTTCGCCGCCGCTGAAAGTGAGAAAAAAAACGCCTGCCTCGGCCAGTTGATCGAGCACGTTCTTGATTTCGGCGGTCGTCATCTCGCCGTGGTCGTCGTGATCGAGATAACAATGCACGCAGCGCTCATTGCAGCGATACGTGACATCCATGTGCACGGCGAGGGGGACGCCCAGATTAAATGCTTTTTGGCCTACTTCGGTCATCAGGGTCATCAGGGAGCCTCCGCAGCCAGCGGATGATTCGAAACGATAAGAACTCCGTGGCCGGAAAGCTCGGCGACAAACTGTTCGGCGTCGGCCTGGGCCTGTTCGGGATCGACGTCAAATTGCGCGCAGATCTTTTCGCGGACAATTTCCCGCAGAGGAGTGTGGCCGTCGGCAGCCTGAAAGATGGCGGTAGCCACCTCGTTCAGCGTGAAGAACGTGGAGTCGGCCGAGTTCATGACCATCATTTCGCCGGCCAGCGCGCGGGCGGCAATGGCAGAACTGCGCGCAATGTAAATGCAATTTTCAGACATGCTCGGGCACCCCCTGGAAGTTGCGGTCGAAACCTCGTCCGAAATCTCGGTCGAAATTCCGCACTAGCTCCCACACCCTGGCATCAGGATAGAACGTCAGGCGGCGAATGGGAACCCTGGCGACGAAATCGCAAGCCGTGGCCAGAAGCTTTTCCACCAGGCGATGGTCCTCGGCGAAGAAAAGAATATTGCGCATGAGGCGGCGGAGGGCTTCCGCGGACGTCAACTCATCCACGCGGTTCTCCGGTCCCTGCTCCAGGAAAAAGAGGGCAGAGACCGGCGCCGTGCAGTTCTCACCTGCCCTGGCCAGCTCTCCCGCGAACGGAGTGCCGAATGCTGCGTACCCGTCGGCGCTCGGCCGCAGGTAGGAAATTTCGTCGGTGAGCAGGGTGATGTTCGCTGGCGCGAGCCTTGTCATCGTGGTTTTGCCCGCGCCGGATACGCCCGAGAAAAGATAGGCTCGGCCACCGCAAATCGCACTGGCGGCATGCAGCAGGAATCCGCCACGCTCGGCAAGAATCAGGCTGTGCAGAATGCGCAGCACGGAATCGAGAGAATACGGGTTGGCATTTTGCCGCACACGGCCTTGTCCGGTGCGCGGGTTCCAGCGGGCGCAGAAGTCTCCGCGCTCGATGAGCCAGTCTTTTTTGTTGCCTTCGTTGTTGTCTTCGCGGCGGACACTGACGTCGTCATCGGAAACCGGTACCGTGTCAGTGAGATCAAACTCCAGCTCAAATTCGGGAGGAGAAGAACTCAGGAATCCGTTATAGCGCTGGCGCAGCAGATCGAGGAAGCGATCGTCACAGGTGGACAAAGCTATCGGAATTCCTCCGATCTCGACACACGCGACTTTTCGGGGCGCGGCCATCAGAGCTCTCCCCGCTCTGCGGAAGTGAGATCCGCGGCGTGTTCCGAGTTTTGAAATCCGCGCTGTGATGCCTTCCGGCGGCTGCGAAGTTTCAGAGCAAGACGGCGTGCCACGCTGCAATAACAGAACAGCACTCCCACAGCGCGAGACCACTTCACGCCAAACCATGTCACGGCAAACCCCGGGCGAGCAGAGACGGTGCGCCCTTCGTCAGCGTGGCGCACGAGCCGGCCGAGCAATGCTTCGGGAGAAAACTGAGGATCAGGACCAGGCACCGAATCGCCGCGCAGCAGAAAGCCGTTCGGTGTGCAGGGAGCGAGCAGGCGGTGCAGGACGAGGCGGTCATCGCGCAGCGCCAGCACGATATCACCGGGCCGGACGTCTTCGACGGAGCAGCTTTCGATCTCGACCACATCGCCTGGCCAAAGAGTGGGCAGCATGCTTTCCCCGTGAACGCACAGACGCACCCGCAAAGGATCGCTGCGACGCAAGACGTCTGCCACCAAAGCTGAACGCACCGCACTCCAATTCGAGCGTGGCGCACCGGCGGCGTTTTCCAGCATCAGGGAGTGTTTAGCGGGTGCGAACATTGAAAGAGAGATGCCGCCTTTCTTGCCGCAAGACAGAGCGAGGTTTCACAAAACCCGCTAATGGCGGATCAAACCAGTTGTCAAACCAGAAAACTGGCTTATCCCCAAGTTTGATAAGAGTAAAGGCAGTGTACTACACGGGTTTACCGGGCGCCAATAATGACCTGGCTACAATGCGAAGAACGGGAATCAATGTCCTCAATAAAATGAAAGAGTTCCATTCTGGCGCGCGCGCCGCAAACTTAGCGACAGGCCGGCGAGCGCGAGCGGCAGCAGGACCACGCCAAACCCAGCCAGCACAGCCAGTGTGGGAGCCATCGTCGTTATGGATTGCCCCTCCAGCAGCGCCCGGCGCATGCCATCGATAGCGTAGGTCAGAGGAACGGCGCGAGCGAGAAGCTCAAGCGGGCGGGGCAAGGTCTGGATCGGGAACATAGTGCCGCTTAGAAACCAGAGCCCGGAACCAAGCAGCCACAGCAGAGCCGAGCCTTTCTGGAATGCAACCTGAAGCGTGGCCGCGGCGATTCCGAGGGCCAGGGCGATCGCCAGAGAAAAAATCAATACGGCCACGCACGAAAAAAAGTTGACGTGGATGGCTGCCCGGAAAACTGCCACCCCTGCGAAAAGATAAACCAGCAAATTGACCAGGTTTCCGGCAAAGGCAGAAATGGAGCTGAGGATGACGAGTTCGGCAGGCGCGGTGGAGGTCGTCATGAGGACTTCCAGCGTCCCCGTCTGCTGCGCCTCCTGCACTGCGCTCAGGAAGGCTTGCGCGCTCATTACGAAGAAAGTGTAGACACCGGTTCCGACGAGAAGGAACGGGAAGTATTCGACGCCATTGGGGCGAAAGCCGGGACCGATGGCGCGGGATAGAAAATAGAAAGCCGCCAATTCGGTGAACACTCCGACCAGGGTCACGACGAAGCCGCTGCGGTGGCGGATGGCCGTGAGCAGATCGCGACGCAGAATGGCGTGGAGCTTGTCCAGGGTCGAAGTCATAGAAACGCAAATTTGTAATTTTGTAATCGGGTAATTTGGTAATCTAATAAACTCCTGCGCTCCTTAAGTTGTAAAATTACCCGATTACCACATTACAAAATCTCCATAATTACGAATCTTTCTCATCAATCTCGCCGGTCATGCGGAAGTAGAAAGAGCGCAGGGCATCAGCGCCTTCGCCGTTGCCCACGGGGCGGTCGGCGAGCAATTCTCCGCGATGCAGCAGGAGCAGGCGATGCGCGACGGCGGCCGCTTCCGCGAAGTTGTGGGTGGCGAGCAGAACGGTCGTTTGCTGCCTCGCCAGCGCGCGGATCGTGGCCCAGAAGTGTGCCGTAGTGGCGGCGTCAAGGCTGCGCGTCGGTTCGTCGAGCAAAAGCACGCTGGGCCGCTTGACCAAGGCGCGCGCGATCCCCAGTCGCTGATACATGCCGCTGGAGAACTTCATGACCAGCGTGTCGGCTTGCTCTTCGAGGCCGGTATTGTGGAGAACCTCTTTGATCCTTTGTGCTCGCTCGCTGCGGGAGACTTCGTCGAGGGCGGCGAAGAACTCAAGATTCTCGCGAGCCGAGAGACGAGGGAAGAACGACCGTTCCGTGGCAACGGCGATACCGACCTGCCGCCGGACTTCACCGGCATCGCGCCGCGCATCGAAGCCGCCCACGCGCACCGATCCCGCATCGGGCAGGAGCATGGTCGAGATCAGCTTGAGGGCCGTGGTTTTACCGCTGCCGTTTGGGCCGAGCAGCACCAGGACTTCCGCGCACGCTGCCGAAAAAGAAACGTTTTTCAAGGCAACGGTCTCGCCGCCCCGTTCCCTTCCCAGCCAATTGAACAGAGCTGGACGATGGCGAAAGATCTTGCGAACGGATTCGAAGACGACTTGGTCCATGAAAGTGGAAAGACGAAACTGCGAACGAAGCTTCGGACGCGCGCCGAGGACTCTGTATTATAGTGGCGATTCGCGATCCTATTGATTCCGGCTCGGGCCATTTTTGTCGATTTGCCGGAATACGTCCCATGACCGAATCCCTGGCTACGTCTCTCGCGTCGAGCACTGCGCTGCAAAGCGAGAACGAATTTGCGCTCCTGTGCGCGCTGGCTGGCGCGGAATTGTCTCCGGAGCGGATCGAGCGCATTGCGAATTGGAATCGCTCAGCGCTCGACTGGAGCGAGGTTCTTCGCCTGGCTGAGCACCATGGAGTTCTTCCACTCGCGGCGCGCAACCTGATCGAACATGCTCGCGGGCTGCCACCGGAAATCGAGCACGCGCTCGGATCTGCCTACGAAGCGAATCTGCGGCGCAGCTTGTGGTTCACCGCTGAACTGGCGCGCATCATGCAGCACTTCGAGCGCGTGCAGTTGCGGGCAATCCCTTACAAAGGGCCGGTGCTGGCACAATCGCTTTACCGCGATCTCGGCCTGCGAAGTTTTTCGGATCTCGACTTCCTGATTTCTTCCGCCGACTTCGGGCGAGCGCAGCAGGCTCTTGCCGAAATCGGATATCGCCCTTCTTCGGTCGTTACCACGGTCCTTACCCCGGCCGTCGAGCGATTCTGGCTGCGGACAGGCTACGAGCGCTCGTTTGACAGCGCGGCGGGAAAGAACCTGGTCGAACTGCAATGGGCGGTGCTGCCGTATTTTTATGGGGTTGATCTGAGCGTGGATGATCTGTTGGCGCGTGCCGGCCGCACGGTTGTCGGTGGGCGCGAAGTGCCTTGCCTGTCTCCCGAAGATTCGCTGCTGGTGCTGTGCCTGCACGCCGCCAAGCATCTTTGGACGCGGCTTATCTGGCTTGCGGATATTGCGGAGACTTTGCGAATTCAGACCATCGACTACGCGCTGGTGTTCTCCCAGGCGCGCGCGCTGGGAATCGCTCGTATTCTCGACGTAAGTTTCTGGCTGGTGAAGAACGTGCTTCGGGCGGAGATTCCCAAACCCGCGGAGGAGATGATTGCGGCCGATGTTCAGGTACCCGCACTTGGCAGCGAATTCGCCGAGCGTCTCGCTCGCGGTGCAGCTTATGATTTTGAATCCACGGAATACTTCCGCCGGATCCTGAAACTGCGCGAACGACGCTGCGACCGCTGGCGATATCTCTGGCGGCTGGTATGGACGCCGGGCACGGGTGACATTGCGGCGGTGCGATTGCCCGGAGCGCTTTTTCCTCTTTATCGAATCGTGCGGATAGGACGATTGATAGGGAAGTGTTTCTGAAGACTGATAACTGAGAGCCGACGACTGCGTCTATAGCAAATCCAGGGTCGCTGTGACCACAGGCAGCTGCCGAGCTGCGCTCGGCTTGGACGGGCGAGGGCGCCCGTCCCCACACGGGGGTCCCCACACGGGCCGGATACGGTAACGGGCAATCCTCTTTAGTGCAATTCCCCGTCGCCGGGCGCGACGTCTGGAGTGTCCACTTTCCGCGCGACGGCTGTCCCTTGCGCGGGCGCGGGCTGGAATTCGCCGGGATCTTTGCCGGTCAGCGCGACGTTCATGAATTGCATCCAGATGGGCAGGGCGGCGCGGCTTCCGGTTTCCTTCTCGCCGAGAGATTTTTTTTCGTCGTAGCCGATCCAGACGCCGCAGGTGAGCGACGGCGAAAAGCCCACGAACCAGGCGTCGGTGAAGTCGTTGGTCGTTCCCGTCTTGCCCGCCAGCGGATAAGGCATTTTGGCGGCGGCGACCGCGGTGCCGTGGAGCACAACTTCGCGCAGCATGGAGGTCATGACGCGCGCAGTACGCGAACTGACCGCGTCTTTGATGTCGGAGAAATCTTCTTCCAGGACGCGGCCTTCGTAGTCGGTCACCTTGGTGATGTAGCGCGGAGCGACGCGCACGCCGTCGTTGGGAAACACGCTGAAGGCGGAAGTCTGCTCGAGCGGCGTGATTTCCGCCGAGCCCAGCGCCACTGGGAGATAGGCGGGAATGTTGGCGGTAATGCCGAAGCGGCGCGCGTATTCGATCACCGTCTTAATGCCGACGCGGTCGGCAAGCTTGAGCGCAGGAATGTTTCTGGACTGCGCGAGCGCGCGGCGCAGCGTGATGGTGCCCTCAAATTTGGCGTCGTAGTTGTGCGGCGAATAGGGGCCGGAGGCAGTTTGAAAGGTTACCGGCGCATCCAGAATGGTGTCGTCGGGGCTGCCGCCCTGGTCGATCACGGCAGTATAAACGTACGGCTTGAAAGACGACCCGACCTGACGCAGCGCCTGCGTGGCGCGGTTGAACTTGGAGAGGTTGAAGTCCCGGCCGCCGACCATGGCCTTGATTTCTCCGGTTGCGTTGTCGATGGCGACGAGGGCTCCTTCGGCCCCTGAATCCTGTTCCAGACTGACGCGCGATTTTCCGTCCGCATCGAGCGTGAGCACCTTGATGTAGACGACGTCGCCGGCCTGGAGAATTTCGGGAAGCTTGAGTTTGAGCTTCGTCCAGGCCACGTCGGATTGCACGAGCGTGGCTGTACGCTGACCGAAGCGGACTTCGGCGGCAGCCGGCGAGACTTGTGTGACCAGCGCGTGCATGTATCCGTTTACTTCGGGCTCTTCATCCCAATCCGGATCTGCGTATTTGTCGAGTTGTTGACCCTGGGCAATTACGTTCAGGAGTTTGCCGTGCCAACCATGCCGGCGCTCGTAGGCAGCGAGGCCGTCGAGCAGCGCCTGGCGCGCGGACTTCTGCAGATCCATGTCGAGCGACGTGTAAACGCGCAGTCCGCTTTCATGAACCTGGTCGCTGCCATACTTCGCTTCGAGATAGCGCCGGATTTCTTCCACATAGTGCGGAGCCAGCGAATTCGGATCTTTCTGCAAGTCGAGTACGATCGGCTTGCTCTTTGCATCCGCAGCCTGGGCTGCGGTGATCTTGCCGTCTTCAAGCATGGCATTGAGCACGAGGTTGCGCCGTTTGAGGGCGCGGTCCGGGTGGTTGATCGGCGAGTAATATTGCGGCGCCTTGGGAAGTCCAGCGAGCAGCGCGGCTTCTTCGAGTTTCAGTTGCTTTGCCGGTTTGCTGAAATAAAATTCCGACGCAGCCTCGTATCCGTAGGCGCCGTGGCCGAGGAATATCTGGTTGGCGTAGAGGGTGAAGATCTGCGGCTTGGTGAAACGGCGCTCGATCTGGATGGCAAGCAGCGCCTCCTGCACCTTGCGGTAAAACGAGCGGTCAGGAGACAGAAACAGATTGCGTGCGAGCTGCATGGTGAGCGTGGAGGCGCCCTGGACTTTGCCTCCGGACGCGATATCGCGATAGGCTGCGCCTACGATGCGCCAGATGTTGATGCCCGAGTGCCGGTAGAAATCCTTGTCTTCGATCGAGACCAGCGCATTGCGGAGAACTTCCGGGTAATCGTCATAGCTGGCGATGACGCGGCGCTGCAGGGCAAAGGTGCCGATGACTCTGCCCTGTCCGTCGTAGAGTTCGGTGACCGAGCTGGGACGGTAACGTTCGAGTTGTTCGACCTGGGGCAGGTCCGTCGAGTAGACCAGCAGCAGCCCAGCGGCCGCGCCCACCGCGACAGAGAGCAGGACGAGCAATCCGAAGAGGACGACTCCGACCAACTTCCGTCCGCCAATTTCTACCGTCGGAACATGTTGGTAGATGACTTTCAAAGGGCAGGCTTCAAGATTTCAGAGTTTCAACGTCTCAATGTTAACGCAAAGGGACAGGTTTCAAGGTTTCAGAGTTTCAAGGTTGCCGGGAGAGTTGGGTGTGCTCTCAGGTCTTATGAGTGACAAAAAAGAAATCGCCCGCCAAGGCGAGCGATCGAAACTTGGAAACTTTGAAACCTTGAAACTCTGAAACCTTGAAACCTTTATCCTTTCGATTCCCGGTTCTTCAACACTTCCAACGCTTTGTTCAGTTGGTCGTCTATCAGGTTCTTCGGTTTCTCGTCTCTCTTGTCGCTGGGCTTTTCGCCGGGAGCTGCCTGCTGATCTTCGTCGGGCAATCCACCGTCATCTTCAGTCGCGTCAGCGACCAGAACGTTCGGGGTGACGGACACATCCTGAATTGCCTTCCCGCTCGGCGAGTAGTACTTCGCGACCGAAAGGATCAGGGCTGAGCTGTCGGGCATCTCGATCAGTTTTTGCACCGAGCCGTCGCCGAAGGTCTTGTCTCCGACCACGTCGCCACGGGCGTTCTCGAGGATCGCGGCGGCCACAATCTCGGCCGGGCCCGCCGTGCCACGATTCACCAGCACAGCCACGGGCAGCTTGGTGATGTCCTTGGCGGGGTCGGCGTTGAAAGCCTGGCGGGGATACTTCTGCCCCTGCAGATAGGCGATGGTGCCATGGTCAAGGAAAAGATTGGCGGTGGCAACGCCCTCAGACTCCACGCCACTGGCCGAGTTGCGCAGATCGAGAACGAGCTTCTTCGCTCCCTGTTTCTGCAGGTCACGAATCTTGCCGGCGATCTCCTGCGACTTGCCTTCAGGGAACGCATCCACCTGAATGTAGCCGACGTTGTCCGCGAGCATCTTGTCGCTAACTGGCGGAATGGTGACCAAGTCGCGCGTGATCACAATCTTCTGCGGTTCGGCGCGCCGCGGCCGTACCACTGCCACCGTGATCGTAGATCCGACCTCGCCGTACAGCATGGCGTGAATCTCAGCCAGGGACATCTCGTGCGTGCTCTTGCCCTCGATGGATTCGATGATGTCGGAGTTGTCGACTCCGGCCTTGTCCGCCGGGCCTCCAGGAATCACCGCGACCACGGCAGCGTATCCGAAGCGCTTGGAGACGGTGGCGCCGATATCCGCCTTGCCGTCGGACTTCATCGTCTTGTAGCGCTTGTACTCGGCCGCCGACAGGTAGCTGGAGTTGGCATCGAGCGACTCCAACAGGCCGTGCAGCGCGCCATCGGTGACCCCGGCGATATTGGGCTCTTCCACATATTCGAGGCGGATGCGCGACAGCACTTCGCTGTACACCGACAACTGGCGATACGCGCCGTCATTCGAAGACGCGCGAACATTGACGAAACCGCCAATGATGGTGAACAGCAGAATGGCCAGCGAACTGGCAATGACAGTGACCTTCAACTTCGTCGACATAATTTTGATCGTTTCTCTTTTGATCGGGCTCTTTTGATCCGACTTTCCCCCGAGGAACTGTTGTTCCATTATAGACGGTTTGATGCATAGATCGGGGAACAAGCTTGGAGGCGGCAAAGTCGTGAGTAACGAAAGAGAGGGGCTGCATGTCAGCCCGTACCCTGTCCATTAAAATCATGGACTTAGCGGCCCGTGGCGAGGCTCGCTCGGCCTGACGGGCGAGGACGCCCGTCGCTCCACGGGCTCGGGGTTTATTGTTCCAACAGGGCGGCTATCTCCTCGTGGCCCTTTTCTCTGGCTACCATGGCTGGAGTTTTGCCCTCGTCGTTGGCCAGCTTGGGATCGGCGCGGTGCTTGAGCAATAGTTCCACCATAGGACGGTCTCCGTTCTGAGCCGCAGCGTGAATGGGAACCCAGCCTCCTTGCTGCCGGGCGTTGACGGGGGCTCCGTTTTCGAGCAGCAGGCGGGCGGCTTCGAGGTTGCGGGCGGAGGCGGCGGAGTGCAGCGGCATGACCTGCATGGGATTCGCGGCCACGGCGTCGACGGCGGCTCCGCTTTCGAGCAGCAGGCGGGCGGCTTCGGGCTGGCTGAAAAAACAAGCGAAGTGCAGGGCGGTGAAGCCGTCTTTTGAGCGGGAGTTGATGGCGGAAGCATCGCGAATGCGCGCTTCGCTAAGGCACTGCTTCAGGCGATCGAGGCGGCCGAGCGAGGTGGCTTCGAAAATGTCCAGCGTCTTTTTCTTGCTCGCGATCAATTCCGCCAAGTCGCGGTGGCTGCGATAAAGGGAATGCATGAGCAGGCTCACGCCGGACGCGTCGCGGGAGTCGGAAGCGGCAGGGTCTTGTTCCAGAAGTCGCCGGAGGCCGTCGGCATCGCCTGCCTGCAAGAGTTCGAAAGCACGCTGGGAGTCTTCCATGGTGTCTCCTCCTACTTACTTAGCATTGCTAACGAAGTATAGAGTTCCAATGCAGATTGTCAAGAAAAATGTTAGCAGTGCTAAGCATTAATGCTAAGCTGGGGCGTATGCCGCGTCCACAGGAGCCATTCCGGTTGGAAGTAGCGGATCGCCTGCACTCGGCTGCGATCCATCTTCTGCGCCATGCCCGAAAGCGGGACATGGTTGCGGGCCAGGGTCCGGCGCGGCTGTCGGCGCTTTCCGTGCTGGTGTTCGGCGGCCCGATGGCGCTCGGGCAACTGGCGACCGCCGAGCAAGTGAAAGCTCCAACCATGAGCCGCATCGTGACGGGATTGAAGCGCTCCGGGCTGGCCAGGATTGAGACCGACGCGAAAGATGCGCGCCGGATTCAGGTGACGGCAACGGCCAAAGGGAAACGGTTGCTGCAGCAGGCACGGGCGCGGAGAATCCAGCTTTTGGCGGAGACGCTCAGCGGGCTGCGGGAGTCGGAAATGGAGGCCCTGCTCCGGGCGGCGGAACTGATGGAGCGAGCTGTGAGGCAAGCGTCCGGAAGAGAGTAAAAGCTCGTGCGCGAGGCCGAGCTGCGCTCGGCGGACAGCCGGGGGCGGCTGTCCCTACGCAACCCTGGACTTTACGTAACCTTGGACGGGCGAGGACGCCCGTCTCTCCATGTGTGTGTTTGCTAGGGTTCGTCGGCTACGGGATTGCGTAACTGGCCGATGCCTTCGATCGAAACTTCGATGACGTCGCCGGCGACTACCGGGCCGACGCCCTCGGGGGTGCCGGTGGCGATCAGGTCACCGGGTTCGAGGGTCATGATCTGCGAAATGTAACGGATGACGACGTCGAGCGGGAAAATAAAATCTCGCGTGTTGCCCGATTGCCGCACCTCGCCATTCACGCGGGTTTCGACCTGGACGCCCGCCCAGGGATCGAGGCCGTCGGTGACCAGGGGTCCGACGGGGCAGAAGGTTTCGAAGCCTTTGCCGCGGACCCACTGAGGCTCTTTTTTCTGCAGATCGCGGGCGGTGAAATCATTGACGCAGGTGTAGCCGAGGATATAAGGGCGCACGTCGTCGCTGTCGGCGAGCCGGTGGCAGCGCCGGGCGATCACCACGCCCAGTTCGCCCTCGTAGTCGGTGCGCTCGGAAACTTTGGGCCGCAGAATGGTTCCACCCGTTGGCAACAGGGAAGAAGGCGGCTTGAAAAATAAGAGCGGCGCTTGCGGAACTTCGTTGCCGAGTTCGGCGGCGTGCTCGCGATAGTTGCGGCCGACGCAGACGATCTTCGAAGGCTCGACCGGCGGCAGCAGAGACGCCTGTCGGAGCGGGATGCGGTCCATGCGGCGACTGGGAAGGCCTTCGACATCGCCATTGCTATCCTGCGGAGCCTGGAGGAGCAAGCGAGTGATCTCGTCTTCGTTGTTGCCCGCAACAGACTCGATGAGGCCGTAGTGGGCGGAACCGTTGAGATTGAATCGGCAGTATTTCATCTGGACATTATCTAATCACAATTTTCAAACGCAAGGGGCAGAAAGATCGCTTAAGAAAATCTAGGGGACGGGCTCGCTGGTTTCTTCGGAGCGCTGGCTTTCATTTCCACGCACGTCTACGGCGGAGACTGAGTAGGTATAAGTTTTGCCGGAGGCGACGGCGCTATCGCGATACGACGGCGATTTCAAGAGATCGGAATTCAGCTTCACCCTGGTCGCGATCTCGGCTCCGGTCGATTCCGAGCGAAAGACGTTGTATCCGGCGAGATCGGCGTTCGTGACCGGCGCCCAGATAAGATCGATAAATGGCTTTTGGCCCTCGCCTGAGTACGCCGCCTGCAAGCCGGCGGGCACGGCCGGCGGGAAGACGTCATGGGCGACGACGCGCACGGGCGGAGTGTCGTCTCCCTCAACCTGCACCTCGCTGTCAGGCCGTTTGACGATGCTTACGGCGGTGATGCGATAGAGGTAGGTCTTCTCCCAGTCGAAGCTTGAGTCCGTGAAGTGGGCAGCGCCCGGCTCGCCCAAGGGAACTTCGCCGGCAATCGCGTCTTTGCCGGAAGCTTCGTCGCGTCGATAGATTCGATAACGAAATTGAAGGCTGGGGTTCTGCGCTTCGCCTGCGCTCGTCCAGGTGAGCACGACGCCATCGCCCGTGAGTTCGGCGGCCAGATCGCCCGGCGGAGGCAGGGTCACGATGGCGGGCACGTGCACGCGATTCGATAATCCCGCCCCGCGGGCGCTGCGGTTCAGGATCTGGACGGCGTAGGTGATTTCGGCGGCCGGGTCCTGCGTCTGCATGTTTGCGGGCAGAGTGTCGGTGTAGGTCTGCGGCGCGGGGCGCGGGGAGCCTGACTTCTTAGCTGCGGAGCGCGCTGCGCTTGATTTCTGCGGGGCGGCAAGTGGTGCGGGCAACATGGCGGCGGGATTCCCGCATTCGCTGATTGCAGATTCGAGGCTGCGGCAGACGAGGGTGGGACCTAAGTAGCGCACGCTCTGGCGGTCGGTGGTGAGCGTGGGCTCGGTCCAGCTTAGGGTGACGCGATTGCCTTTGCGGCTGGCGCGCAGATCGGTCGGCGGCTTGGGGAGTTCGAGCGACGGTGGCAGCGGCGGTCCGGTCTGGGCGCAACTGGCCAGTAGAAGGCAGAGCGCGGTCGGCGCGAGGAACTTGCCAAGATGTACTCTCATGCGGAAAAGGAAAGAGTATCAGAGGCCGCACGCGGGAGTCGCCCTTACACATACTCATCCTGCCAGCCCGCGCACACTTTGGAAGGACCGTGCTCCGGTGCCGCTGTGTCCCCTGTGGCTGGGAATTCTTACAGTATGTAGCGCGAGAGATCCTGGTCCTTTACGATCTCGCTCAGCATCTTCTGCACGTAGGCCGCGTCTACTACGAACTGTTGGCCCTTTTTTTCGGGCGCCTCGAAGCTGATTTCGTCGAGCACTCGCTCCATGATGGTGTGCAGACGGCGGGCGCCGATGTTCTCCGTGCCTTCATTCACGCGAAACGCGAAGCGCGCGACTTCTTGCAGCGCGTCGGGCGTGAACTCGAGTTTTACGCCTTCGGTTTCTAGCAGCGCTATGTATTGCCTCGTCAGCGAAGACTTGGGCTCGGTCAGGATGCGGACGAAGTCTTCCATGGTGAGCGACTGCAGTTCCACGCGGATGGGGAAGCGGCCTTGCAGTTCGGGGATCAGGTCGCTCGGCTTCGAAACGTGGAACGCGCCCGCGGCTATGAAGAGGATATGATCGGTGCGGACCATGCCGTAGCGCGTGTTGACGGTGGTGCCTTCGACGATGGGCAGGATGTCGCGCTGCACGCCTTCGCGCGAGACGTCCGGTCCATGGCCGCTTTCACGGCCGGCGATCTTGTCGATTTCGTCGAGGAAGATGATGCCGGAGTTTTCGACGCGGTCGATGGCGACGCGCGTGACCTGCTCCATGTCGATCAGGCGCTGCTCTTCTTCCTGAATCAGGTACTCGAAAGCTTCGTTGACCTTCATCTTCCGCTTCTTGGTGCGCTGGCCGAAGATGTTGGGCAACATGTCCTTGAGATTGACGTCCATTTCCTCGACGCCCTGGTTGGAAATGATTTCGAAGGAGGGGAAATTGCGTTCGCGAGTTTCGATTTCGACGGTGCGGTCGTCAAGTTTGCCTTCGCGCAATTGCTGACGGAGTTTCTCGCGAGTGCGGCTGGAGGATTCGGTCAGGCTGGTGCTGGCGTCGATGACCACGCCGCCGGTTGAGCTGGCGGTTGAGCTGGAATCCGACGAACGCGCCGAGATCGGGGGCAGAAGAATATCGAGCAGGCGCTCTTCCGCGTTCAGTTCCGCTTTGTCGGAGACGTCTTCGAGTTTTTCTTCGCGAACCATTTCGATCGCGATCTCAACCAGATCGCGGATCATGGATTCGACATCGCGGCCGACGTAGCCGACTTCCGTGAACTTGGAAGCTTCGACCTTGAGGAACGGCGAGTTGGCCAGCTTGGCGAGGCGGCGGGCGATTTCAGTTTTGCCCACCCCGGTGGGACCGATCATGATGATGTTCTTGGGGATGACCTCTTCGGCCATTTCGGGCACGAGCTTCTGCCGGCGCATGCGGTTGCGCAAGGCGATGGCGACGGCGCGCTTCGCGTCTTTTTGACCGACAACGTACTTGTCGAGCTCGGTGACGATTTCGCGCGGCGTCAGTTCGTCGAGCGTGACTTGTTCTTCTTCGGCGGTTCCGGGTAGATAAATGGCCATAAATTCGTCGTTCGCTTTTCGCTATTCGTCGTTCGCACTTCGCGACATCCGTCGGCTTCTCGGATGCGAACAGCGAACAGCGAACGACGAACAGCGACTACAGTTCCTCAATCGTGATCCTGTCATTGGTATAGATGCACATGCGGCCGGCAATCTTCATTGCTTCTTCGGCGATTTCTCGCGGCGAGAGCTGGGTGTGATCGGCCAGGGCCTGCGCTGCCGCCTGGGCAAAGGGGCCACCGGAGCCGATCGCCGCAATGCCGGTGTCGGGCTCGATCACATCTCCCTGGCCGCTTAGCAGGAACGTCGTTTCCTTATCGGAAACCAGCAGCAGTGCTTCGAGATGCCGCAGAAATTTGTCGGTGCGCCAGTCTTTCGCGAGTTCGACGGCGGCGCGGCCGATGTTGCCGTGATACTGCTCCAGCTTGGCCTCGAAACGGCTGAACAGAGTGAAAGCGTCGGCGGTCGAGCCGGCAAATCCGGCAAGAATTTTGTCTTGATAGAGGCGGCGAATTTTCTTCGCTCCGTGCTTGATCACGGATTCGCCGAGCGTAACCTGACCATCGCCGGCCATGACAACCTTGTTGTCGCGGCGAACGCAGAGGACGGTGGTGGAGCGGATTAGGCGGAGAGTTGGTGGGTTCTTGTTCATGAGCGCAATTTTTTATTATACAGGGCATCGCGATGGAGGCACGGGCGCCTCGCCCGTGCAGCGCAACTCTGTGCCTTCAATCCAAGTCCAGCGATACTCGACTGCGGCGCTCACCAGCCCCGCTCGTACAGGACGAATCTGCGGTGGACGGGCGCGGCGCCCATCTCTCCACCGACGCAATGTAGAATTCAAGTAGCGATTTCGTGGGAGCCATTCTCTTTTGTCGTTCCTGGACGAATTAAATCCGCAACAACGCGAGGCGGTCGAAACTACCGACGGGCCGGTGCTGATCCTGGCTGGGGCGGGCAGCGGGAAGACTCGCGTCATCACGTTTCGCATTGCTTACCTGATCGAGAAGATGGGCGTGATGCCGGAGTCGATCCTTGCCGTGACTTTCACCAACAAGGCGGCGTCGGAGATGGTGGAGCGCGTTGAAAAACTTGTCGGCGGGCTGAGCATTGCCAAGCCAGTGATTTCTACGTTCCACTCGTTTTGCGTGCGTGTGCTGCGGCGCGACATTGAAGCTTTGCGGATTCCTTCTACCGTGCCGGGGCAACCTCCGATCGGGCTCACGAAAAATTTCGTCATCTACGACGAGAGCGATCAGCAGCAGGTGGTCAAGGGCGTCATGCGGCGCCTGGGGCTGGACGACAAGCAACTGACGCCGCGCAACGTGCTCTCGCGGATTTCCTGGGCCAAGAATCACATGCTTGATCCACAGGAAATCTACCTGCAATCGGCGGATCCGAAGACCGAGCGCATCGCGCATATTTTCGAGGAGTACCGCAAGGAGCTGCGGAAAGCGAATGCGATGGATTTCGACGATCTGTTGCTCGAAGCCATGCGGCTGCTCAAGTCGGTGGCGGCGGTGCGCGAATATTACAACCGGCGATTCCAGTATCTTCTGGTCGATGAATATCAGGACACGAACCGTCCGCAGTACGAACTGATGCGGCTGCTGGCGGGCGATGGGCACAACGTGTGCGCGGTGGGAGATGAGGATCAGTCGATCTACTCGTGGCGCGGGGCCGACATTCGCAACATTCTGGAGTTTGAGCGCGACTTTCCGGAAGCGAAAATCGTGCGACTGGAAGAGAACTACCGCTCGACCCAGAACATTCTGGAGGCGGCATCGGCGGTGGTCGCGAACAACGTCCGGCGCAAGGGCAAAACCCTGTGGACGGCGCGGCAGGGCGGGGCGAAGATCGGGTACTACGAGGCTCCAGACGGCGAGAATGAGGCGCTGTTTGCGGCTGATACGATCAGTCGCTACGTGCGGCAGGCGGGCGAAAACGGAGAAACGGCGCGGGCGGCGGTGCTCTACCGGACGAACTCGCAATCGCGATTGTTCGAAGAGGCGATGCGCCGCTATCAGTTGAGGTATCACGTGGTGGGCGGGTTCTCGTTCTACGAGCGGGCTGAGATCAAGGATTTGATCTCGTATTTGAAGGTGATCCAGAACCCGGATGATTCGGTTTCTTTGCTGCGCGTGATCAATACGCCGGTGCGCGGGATTGGGAAGACGACCATCGAGATGATCGAACGGCTGGCGCTTGAAACTGGGCTATCGATGTGGGGCGCGGTTGGCGAAGCGATCACGCGGCAACTGTTGCCGGCTCGGGCGTTGGCGGCGTTGAAGAGCTTCCGGGCGCTGATTGAAGACGGGCGGGCGATGCTGGCGGGGACGTTTGTAGAGCAGTTGGAAGAGACGGCCGGAGCGGCT